>Ga0209777_10000161_pt1 | contig 115564 bp, 95 predicted proteins | sample FrelakmetHBP12HB_FD_187147 | JGI IMG/M metagenome (GOLD analysis project Ga0209777, IMG submission 187147) | Freshwater lake sediment microbial communities from the University of Notre Dame, USA, for methane emissions studies -HBP12 HB (SPAdes)... | ecosystem: Environmental > Aquatic >...
ATGGCCTATTGCAACGGGCAAATGGATACGATGACACTCATAAACGTTCCCCAGAACAAATTGAATGACAGTTGGAAGGCAAAGAGTATTACGCAGATTAATAGCAATAATCCTTACGATATTGCAAATCAAATTGCCTTGAACGAATGGTCTTACTCAGATAATGCGGTTGTTGCGGTCATTCAAGATAAATATGAAAGCCCAAATATTGTGACTGAAGGAAAAGTCAGTGGGAGTGTTCCTGCCCATACTGTCGGTCATCAGCAGTTTGATGTTCAGGAGCCGACCATTGGAACTGGTGGGACTTACAAGTATTTTGATATCAATGATAAGAATTATAAATACGCATCAGCAAAACTGTCTTGGCCTGGTGATGCTGATTATGATTTTCAATTATGGGATCCACAATTAGGAATGGTCGATAGCCGAGCAAGGTATTATGCAGATGCAGAGCGTAACGAAAAAAATTTATTTGAAATCACCGGGTCTTACATTCACAACTATGGTAAGTGGAGCGTCAGTGTAACCGCTGTTGATGTAAAAAGCGCGGATCCAACTCAAAACAGCGTAATAATAACAGCAATTAAGAATTTGGCAAGAGCAATAAAAAATACTGGAACTGTCGATGTTTCGTTATACCCTGGTACCATGATAAATATCCCGCAGTCTCCATTTGGTTGCAGGGATGTTGATTTTACACTCACATGGAACAACCCGAGTACAAACCTTGGTTTCACATTAATTGACCCCACAGGTGTTGAGATTTCCTCAAGCCTTCCAAAAGATGCAATAACCTCTGGAGAGGTTGCAAATGAAGGTGGGCAGGCAACAATGCATGTTGACCGCCTTGGCGAATGCGCGGCTAACGACAAATATTCAATATGTGTTTTTTCGCTTGATGACATCTCACAACCGATTGATTTTACCTTGAAATATAGCTGGCATCAGAACTTCTCAAAGACTGAAGGAGAATGCTTTGCTTCTGCATCAAATGGTGCAGTACTTGCAAGTGCATTGAACGCTCCATTATTGTATGTGTCTCCATCACAGATATCGAGCGCGACTAAAGACGCTTTGTACAAACTTGGTGTTAAGAACATTTATTTAGTTAACATAGGCAGTCATTTATCAAAAGATGCAAAAGCTGAATTAAGCAATGTTGCAACCATTACAGAATACTGTGACGCTGGTGAGATTTATAAGGCTATAAATGAAAAAACTGGAAATACAAAGACCACGGTTTTTACAACTATTGATCCTTGGACTTATTGGTATGTTGGAATGGATTCGATGGGTCAAGACCTTCAGCCGGCTGGCGAATATCCTGGTGCATTGTTTGTCGGCCCAGCCGCTTATATTGCATCACAGCACGGTAGTCCGGTTGCAATTATTGATCTGCATCCACAACTGTCACAGGCAGCCGTATGGCCCACTGATTTTTGGATAAAAACGACTAAGGATCGCGTAGGTAGCGAACCCTCTTCCGGAAATTTGCTACTGGGCGGCAAGGAGGTATATAGCTTCCTTGAGGAGTATGGACTAGGAAAACTCGAAGTAGGAAATTCTGCTGCGCAAGATAAAGAGATACTTATAACTGTTGCAGATCAGTATGATATTGGCACACCGTGGGACAGAATGCTTGCTGGTGCGGCTTTACCTGGAAGATTCTGCTTTTCACCTGTTGATACAGCTTATTGGATCTCCAGAGATGTATTTTATCCTGCGATGATATTTGTAAATCCAGCAATGCAGGGTGAAACAACACTTATCAATGGAAGTTCTAGTACGTCAAAACTTATTGGAGGACGTTTAAAGGATCCAGTTGGTTCTACATTGGTTATTACAAAGCCATCTGGAGAAGAAAAATTCACGTACCCAATTCTAGATACATTCACTACATATGGTTACAAGTTTAATGAAAAAGAATGGAAAGCCTGGGGGTTTAAATTTTCAACAGCTGACGGAATCATTCCATATGAAACTCCTTCACCAGATCCAATTGATGATGGCGCAACTGACAAAGCAGGTGCATATTACCCGGACATGAGTGAATCAGAGGTTATTCCATTCTATGCAAATAGAGCTGGATACGACAATGTGTATTCAACAAATTTCAATGCAGCCGTTGAGGACCTTAATCGCGGTGTAATTATTTGGGTAGAAAATTGTCACGGCTGGTATGGAGCTGGCGGAGAAATATCAATGTGGGATCCAAATAAGCCATATGTACATGAGGATAATCCATGGAGGGCATATGAACCAATAATGCTTTATCCAGGACATTTGAGAGATTTCCCGCATTTGATGATTTATATATTATCTGGAAATAAACAATCATTGCTAACCAAAGAATTCATTAAATTCCATATATTACCTGAAATAGGTTCTACAGCAAATCCAGATGTTGCTTGTGCAAATCCTCAATTAGTGTTGATTAACAATATACGCTTGAAATTGCATATACCCATAGATTTTTGGGGCGCCAACGGAATAATGCTATACCGCGACAGACTAAAACATCCGTTACAGGCACTGAAAGAAGGTCTACCGTTGATAAATATATATCAAGGTGACGGAAAGGTTACAATTTCTCCATTCAGTGGACAACAGGCCACTATGACAGGGGTAACCGCCATTCAATTTGATGACGCACTCAAGAATCTTCACTCATGCGGATTAAATACTATCTCGTGCCTACCAGCTGAAACCTATCTTCACATGACATGGCTGCGACATGGAATGAGTTATCAGATTATCGACCCATGGACTACATCTGACTGGGCAGGCATATTGACTCAGATACTGATGAAACGTTTTGCAATGGGCGATACAATTGGACAGGCTTATGAACAGGCTATGAAATCAATCGGCCCAGAACCCATCGTAGGACAGTTCTGGTGGGACACAACAGAAAACGTAGAATTATTTGGCGATCCAAGTCTCAGAGTGTATGTCCCAGGAACAGACTACAGCGATGCAAATCATTGGACTAAAGAAGATACGATGCCACTAAGATATGATGCAACTGTTTCAGTTGACGGTCACATGCCATTTGGTGTAACAAGTTATCCGAATGAAAAGGCACCATTAACATTGTGGCAGCAATATATGTGGCTGATAGTAGCATTACTGGCAATAGTGATACTAGTGATAGTTGCTGTAGCTATGTCAAGGAAAAAAAAGTAAAAAGAAAGGAAAAGAAGGGAACTAATCTCTTCTTTTTATCTTATTTTTTACTTATTTGTGAAATTAAGAAATAACAAAACTAGTATTGGTAATATTACCATCTATTTTATATAATAAGTTATATATACATATTATCCACATATATAGAGTATAACATAAATTATAGACTTAGATAGATAAATATTTATCTGGGGAAGAATGCCATGACAAAAAAATTAGATAGATTGAGTTGTTTTGTTACAATAGTAATGATAAGCATATTGGTGGTAAGCGCTGTTTTACCGACTGCTTTAGCAAACAAAGTTGACAACGTCAAGGGATTTGACAAGGGACTATCTTACAAACCAGTTGTACCAATGAAAAGGGTTACATTTGTCAATTTTGATGAAAACGGCATCCTTGACGATTATGCGTATCTTGCAGCTGTGCCAACTGCTGTGTTCAGCAGTGGAAACAATCTGTTTTCCAATCCTCTGTTGTTCTATCAAGATGCATATCCGGTAAAGGAAGACAAAGAGCGTTCGTTGAATGCAAGACAGGGTCTTGACTACTTCATGGAAGACTGGATGGCCTATTGCAACGGGCAAATGGATACGATGACACTCATAAACGTTCCCCAGAACAAATTGAATGACAGTTGGAAGGCAAAGAGTATTACGCAGATTAATAGCGATAATCCTTACGATATTGCAAGTAAAATCGCACTTAGTGAATGGTCTTACTCTGATAATGCGGTTGTTGCGGTTATACAAGATAAATATGAAAGCCCAAATATTGTGACTGACGGTTCAGTTAGTGGAAGTATTTCTGCATACAATGTAGGACATCAGCAGTTTGATGTCCAGGAGCCTGTTATTGGAACTGGTGGGACTTACAAGTATTTTGATATTAATGATAAGAATTATAGATATTTGGTAGCAAAATTGTCTTGGCCCGGTACTAGTGACTATGATTTACAATTATATAATCCTCAATTAGGGATGGTAGACAGCGCAGCGCATATATATTCAGATTATTCGAAACCTGGTTTATTTGAAATCACTGGATCATACATTCATAACTATGGAAAGTGGAGCATCAGCGTAACTGCCGTAGCTGTGAAAGGCCTAGATCAGACAACAAATAATCAGGGTGGCCTGCCGATGACAGGTCTTAAGAATTTAGCAAAAGCAATAAAAAATACTGGTACTGCCGATATCTCGTTATACCCTGGAACCATGATAAATATCCCTCCCTCCCCGTTTGGCTGCAGGGATGTTGATTTTACGCTCACATGGAATAACCCGAGTACAAATCTTGGTTTAACACTTATTGATCCGACGGGAACAGAGATTTGCTCAAGCCTTTCAAAAGAGGAAATAACCTCAGGTAAGATTGCAAATGATGGCGGCCAGACAACAATGCATGTTGATAGGCTTGGTGAATGCAGGGTGGGAGAGAACTATTCAGTTTGTGTCTTTTCACTTGATGATATTTCGCAACCGATTGATTTTACCTTGAAATATAGCTGGCATCAGAACTTCTCAAAGACTGAAGGAGAATGCTTTGCTTCTGCATCAAATGGCGCAGTACTTGCAAGTGCATTGAATGCACCTTTACTTTATGTATCTCCTTCACAGGTGCCAAGTGCAACGAAGGACTCCATTAACAAGCTAGGTGTAAAGAACGTTTACTTGGTTAATGTCGGCAGTCATCTGTCAAAAGATGCAAAGGCTGAATTAAGCAGTTTTGGAACCGTTACGGAATACAATAATGCTGGTGAGATTTATACGGCTATAAATGAAAAAACTGGAAATACTAAGACTACGGTTTTTACAACGATTGATCCTTGGACGTATTGGTATGTTGGATTTGCATTGTCAGGTGGAGATGTTAAACCAGCTGGTGAATATCCAGATGCGTTGTTTGTTGGTCCAGCTGCATACATTGCTGCTCAGCATGGAAGCCCGGTTGCAATTGTAGATTTGCATCCGCAGCTTTCGCAGGCAACTGTTTGGCCTACTGATAGTTGGGTAAAGACGTCTATGACCAGAAAAGAGCCTTCCTCAGGAAGCATGTTAATGTCCGGTAAAGAAGTATACAGCTTCTTAGAAGAATATGGCCTCGGCAAATTGGAACCAGGAAATGCCGCTAAGCAAAACCAGGAAATACTCATAACTGTTGCAGATCAATACGACATTGGTCCTGTATGGGATAGAATGTTGACTGGCGCAGCTTTGACTGGAAGGTTCTGGGGCTCGCCAGTAGATACAGCTTATTCAATCTCAAGAGATGTATTTTATCCCGCAATGATCTTTGTAAATCCAGCAATGCAGGGTCAAACGACACTTATCAATGGGAGTTCCAGTAGATCAGAGCTTATCGGAGGGCGACTAAAGAATCCGATTGGTTCTACGTTGGTTATTACAAAACCATCTGGAGAGGAAAAATTCACGTATCCTATATTGGATACTTTCGATGTATATGGTTACAAGTTTAATGAGAAAGAATGGAAAGCCTGGAATTTTAAATTTTCAACAGCTGATGGTGTGATTCCATATGTTACACCATCACCCGACCCAATAGATGATGGCGCAACCGATAAGGCTGGTGCGTACTACCCAGATATGAGCGAATCAGAAGTAGTCCCGTTTTATGCGACTAGAGCAGGATATGACAATGTATATTCTACAAGTTTTGATGCTGCAGTCCAGAATCTGAACCGTGGTGTGATAATATGGGTAGAAAATTGTCATGGATTTTATGGAAGTAGTGGAACAATATCTATGTGGGATCCGAATAATCCTTACAATAAAGAAAAAGATCCATGGAGAGTTTATGAGCCCATAATGCTATACCCAGGGAATACAAGAGAATTTGTGCGTTGGATAATTTATACTGCATACCCATACATGATGGGAGGAAAGACCCCTCCATCATCGATATCAAACTTATTGATAAAATTTCATCTGTTTCCAGCAATAGGTTCCACTGAAAATCCAGATGTAGCCTGCGCAAATCCTCAAAAAGTACTAATCAATAATATACGCTCGAAATTGCATCTGCCACTTGATTTTTGGGGCTCCCGTGGAATCATGATCTATAGAGACAGACTGAAACATCCAATACAATCACTCAAAGAGGGTCTACCATTGGTAAATATATATCAAGGTGACGGAAAAGTTATTATTTCTCCGCAAAGCGGACAAGTTACAATGAGATGGATGAATGGCATTGATTTCGATAATAAATTAATTAATATGCATTCTTGTGGCGTAGACACCATTTCATGCTTTCCGGCATACACGTACCTCCACATGACTTGGATGAGACATGGCGCAACATATGTTATTATTGACCCATGGAGCACCTCGGATTGGGCAGGCACAATGACTCAAATACTAATGAAGCGGTTTGCGATGGGTGATACCATCGGACAGGCGCACGAGCTTGGGATGAGAACAATCGGTCCAGAACCCATAGTTGGACAATCATGGTGGGACACATTGGAAAACGTAGAGTTATTTGGTGATCCAAGTTTAAGAGTGTTTGTCCCAGGTACAGACTACAGTAACGCAAATAATTGGGAAAAAGCAGATACCATGCCACTCAGATATGATGCGGAGGCCTCAGTTGATGGTCACATGCCATTTGGTGTAACAAGCTATCCAAATAAAAAAGAACCGATGACGTTCTTGCAGAAATATCTATTAATTATAATAGTGCTAATAGCGATAGTAATACTTTTGATAGCGACTGTAGCAATGTCAAGAAGGAAAAAGTAAAAGAAGAAAGGAAAAGAAGTATAATCTTCTCTTCTTTTCATCTTAATTTTTAATATAACAATAGAAATCAAATCAGTGCAAAAACCTATGTTTTAATCATATCTTGTTCGGCTTTTTCCAAACCAAACAACTCTTTTGCATGCACCCAAACATTTTGAGTAAAATATAAGGGATTTGAACATGCCAAATCTTTTAAATAAACATCTAATTATTTGAGATGAAATGCAGGGGAATATAATCAAATCAATTTCGAATGTCCAATTAAGTTCAGGCGATTCATATGTCTATACTCTTCATTTTACAGAAGATAAAATATTATGGGAATGTATTGAAATTGTGAGAGGAGCGACTTTTATTTTAGCACCAAGTTTAATTAGAAAAAGAATGAATGAGGATAAGATACCACCAAAAGAAAGAGATGAGACTTTTGAATTGGAATATTGGCAAATTGAAGGTGTGGAAATTAAAAAAGGTAAGTTTGAGATTGCACTTATGAGAGATTATCCGATACTAAAAAAGAAACATACTGTTCATTTTGACAAGAAAGACCAATCGGATGTTGAATCTATTTTTAGGAGGATGTTACCAAGTAAAACAATTATTAAAAGTGCAGGGGAAGGGATTTGAACACCAAAATACATGTAAAATTTATAGATTTCTCCTGTTGAGCAATTTTTTGAAAGACAATTGTACCACAATATTTATATAGAATTAAATAAACAATATAATATAAAAATATTGTATTGATGAAACATGATAAAGAAAGCAATCCTATCTATCATCTTGATATGCTTACTTATACAATTAATTCCTACAAGTATCGCCGATAACAAAGTAATATTTCGTGATGATTTTGATAATAAATCTTCTCATTGGAATTGGGGCACCAAATATACTGCTTATCAAACTATATCAAATGGAATTGCAGAATTTACAATTCCTATAGCATTTCCCAATGGTCAATATGATGCAGAAATATGTGACAATGGTTCAGCACCATATAAATACGATAACATGAAAGTTAAATTAAGAGTGGATTACATTTTGAAAGGAAGCAGAGGGTGGGGTTTCTGGGACCAAAAATGTAATTCAAATGAAGGCGCACTAGCATGGTTTATCTATCAGAAAGGGTCGCTTTTTTACCCAATGAATGGTCTTTGGATTATGTGCATGAATGATGGTATCAAAGGTGGAATAACTATCAAACCTATATGGGGTTATGATATTCGTGAATGGCATGAGTATGAAATTAATTGGACAAAAAACAGTGTAGATTTTTTTATTGATGGAAAGAACGTTGCACATGTAACTAAAAATGTTCCGCAAGTTAATTGTAAAGCAGATATATGGATTGATAATGCAGTATATCGCCCTAATCATAGATGCTTTACATTATTACACAGGGAAACACTTTATCTAGATTACATAGAAATAACTGAATAACAAAACAAAATATTTAAAATGATATTTTTCATTTTTAAATGTAATTATTATGGGGGATGCAGGGGAAGGAATTTGAACACCAGATTAGTCATAAAAAATAACCGTTACTCCTGTTGAAAATAATCTCTTGTTCGGCTTTTTCCAAACGTTTTCCAACCCTTTATATACTTTTTATGAATATATAGAACAAAGTGGGGAAAATGAAAAAATTAAGTTTAATTGTGATGGGTGTGGTTTGTTTAATTGTTATAGCAAGCGTTTTTTCAGTAGTATACTTGAAAGAATCTAAACCATATGAAAAGACTACAACTCCTGTTCGTCTAGCAGATGAGACAAATTACACTGTTGAAAGTCTTGGCTCTCTAATTGATTCTTTAAACGATTTTTCATTTAACTTTTATCAAAAAGTTTCAAAGGATAACAGTGGAAATATTTTCTTTTCACCATATAGTATCTTTGTAGCCTTATCAATGACTTATGAGGGCGCCCAAGGGAACACTGCAACTCAGATGCAAAGCGTTTTAAATATTTTACAAAATGATTCAGCAACTCGTGGTTCTTTCGGCAAAATTTACAATCTGTTAAATCAAAAACAAGATGGCTACACTATTAGTACAGCCAATGCTTTTTGGGCTCAACAAAACTATCGGTTTCTACCAAATTATATCAGCATACTCAAAAGTTATTATATGGCTGAGGCGAACGAACTAGATTTTTCAAACAACGTTAAAGCAGCTGAAATAATCAATGCTTGGATTGAAAATAACACAAACGGTAAAATAAAAAATATGATTGACCCGGGAGCCTTGTCAGATCTTACCCGTTTGGTTTTAACAAATGCGATTTATTTCAAAGGCTTATGGGAGAACCAGTTTGATTCCAAAGACACATCCGAGACGGATTTTAAAACAACTTCAAATGAAACAGTAAAAGTAGATATGATGCACCTTTCTGATATCGAATTTAACTATGCCGAAACCAATGACCTGCAGATTTTAAAATTGCCATACAAGGGAAACGACCTATCAATGATAATCATACTTCCAAAAGAAAGCAATGTTTCTATTGCCGAATCTCAATTAAACGCCGTAAACTTAACAAATTGGAACAGCAGTTTACGCAAAAAAGAGATAGCAGTTAATATCCCAAAATTCAAATTTGAAACTGAATACAATTTAAATGATATTTTAATGAAGATGGGGATTACAGATGCGTTTTCTGGCGCAGCAGATTTTTCAGGCATGGATGGAACAAGGAACTTATTCATAAGTGATGTTTTACACAAAGCCTTTGTAGAAGTTAATGAAGAAGGAACAGAAGCAGCTGCTGCTAGTGGAGTGATTATGACTTTAAAGACAATTCCTTATACATTTAATGCTGATCATCCATTTGTGTTTTTGATTCAACACGAAAAAACAGGCGCAATACTGTTCATGGGAAAGGTAACAAATCCTGCAGAATAAAACAAGTATCAGATTAAACAGGCATCAGTCGTCATCAGGATCATCTGGATCCCAAGGCCTATCAGGGATATCTGGGAAATCATCAGGAATTTCAGGGGCAAACATTTCAGGCTACCTCTTTTTTTCTATTACCATATAATAATTCAGTAGAACTAGTTAATAAACTGTTCGAAAACAGACATTATCTTACTCAAATCTTTACCTTCTACAACGAAATCAGCGATCTTTCTGACACATTCATCTTCAGGATTAAACGCTATCCCAAGACCACATATCTCAAACATAGGAATATCAAAGCATGAATTTCCAACTGCGGCAATTTTATCATGGGATATCTTACTTTGTTTTGCAAGCCTTTTAACAGCCTCATCCTTATACATCAGTCTTACATTGAGCAGACCTTCACCGGTGATAAAACCATGTTCATCAGCTTTTATCCCATTGGCAAAAACATAGTCAATGCCCAGATCCTTTGCCACACGCTGGGCAAGAATATCTAGACCAGCACTAACAATCGCGGTCTTTACGTTTTTGTTTCTCAAAAAAGTCATACATTTCTTTGCTCCGCTCATCAATGGAACATCAGATAAGATATCAACGAGTTTATCTTTCTTGATTGGTTTACCGTTTTCTTTCCAGAGGGCGACATCACGTTTTATAAATTCCATGTCATCTATTTTTCCCTTAAGGTATTCATCCACGGATCGTGCGTTGGAACCACCAAAATAGTCATGGATATACTTCCATGAGCTAATTGTATCTGTGAGTACACCATCCATATCAAAGACGACAAGCTCCGTTTTACCTGGCTTTGCAGCTTTGGGCTTTTTTGCATCTCTAGTATTTCTATAGCAATAATACTTACAACTTGAGTCCATGGTAGAGAAAAGCCATAAAACATCTGGTATAATAAAGTACTCATGTTGAAAAATAGGATATCATCGTATCATACCTAACATTAATGTGAATAGCCACAACTGCAGCAAAGAGCGGATAATTACATGCCTAAATTCCGTCCCTCCATCCAAATTCATAGTACCATGTTAATATTTGTCATTACCAATATTTAAATTTTATCTGTGAAAATGTCAAAATGAAAAAATATAAGGTATGCTCTTTGCAAAAAAATTGCTTTGAATATTATTCTCATTTAACTTCTAAATGAGAGGGGAGTGGGAAATTGTGGGACGAATGGGAAAAACCCTGGTCTCAATTCCTCCCCCCGGCCTATTATTTAGTTGTTCATTTTATATATACTTTATAGAACGGTCATCCTGCAAGAAAATAAAATTAAACAAAACAACTTGATACAAATGCGTTAAAATTCTTCTAATCTCAAATATAATTATAGCTTACTTCAAATTTCAAACGAAGAAAGAACCTTTTTTGCTTTTTCCAAAGCATCTCTGGGCTTCAATCCTTCAGACCTGTATTCAAAAAATAATTCACGAAGATTTTTTTGGTATTCATGTGTTTTTCCTGATTCCCGGCAATGAGCTAGATAAGACGCCATTATAATTGATCCTTCGGAGTCGCGTTCTCTTCTCGTTGTTGTTATTAATTTATCTTTCATTGGCCCTCACAATCTCACTGTACTGATTTTACCCATTCTCCATGTTATACTTTGTAACTTTTAGTATTTATATGTTTCGTGTAAAAATGCCAAAAATTTTAAAAAATACAACTTTAGAACCGCATTTAAGCCAGTAACTAGTTTAAAGAACAATAAACGGGAAGCCTGGAAGAAAAAAGGAATTCGGGATGGGATGTATGCCCCGTTAAACTTCTCCAGACTCCCCCATTTATGATATAACACGAACTCTTTAAAAATATATCCTTATTATTAGCTCTTATTTTCTTCTGGAATTTAGTGGATCAACAGAAGAAATATTGCTGCCTGTAGTTTTTATGCATTTATCTCTGATTTCTTTCAATTTAAGTTCAAGATAGTAGTCACTAGAAATTACAAAAGGATGCTTCAGAGTGCCATTTTGAAATTCATTATTTAGCTCGGTTTTAACCTCATCAAAAATAGCATCTGCTGTTCTATTAATAATTAAATTAACAAAATCTTCTATATTGATTTCAGAAGTTTTTTCTTGATTTTCATACCATTCCAATGCTTCTTGTAGGATTTTTTCCTTCATTTTATCAGTCTTCTGAGTTACTTCCGTAAGCATCTGTTCGTTTAAAGCTTTATTCTTTTCAATATTATAAACAAACATTTGGTGAGGTATAGAAATATAATGACATTTTTATTATAAATATAAAGATTTATAAAGGGGGAATTGCATTTTTATTCACAAGGGGGATAACCTTATGAGAAAAAACGCATGTAAAAAAATTTTTGTTTTGACGGTAATAGTATTGTTTCTAAGTTTGTCGGCAACACCATCAATTGTTGCAGAGATGAAAACAAAAAGTACAGGGCAGAATAGTTACAACAATAATGATAATTCCACATACAAACTTCTAATAATAACTCCAATGCAGTATTCTATAGCTTTGCAACCGCTTGTTAAACATAAAAACAAAGTCGGCGTTCCAACAAAGCTTGTTACACTAAATGAAGTGTATCGTAACCAAATGTCTAAGCAGGGGCGCGATAATCCTGAGAAAATAAAATACTTCATCAAATATGCCATTGAAACATGGAAAATCAAATATGTTCTTCTGGTTGGTAATTTCAGGCAGATGCCTGTAAGATATTGTTACAACTCAGATCCATGGGTAGGCTTTCCCGAACCGTATTTTATCTCAGAGTTATACTACGCAGATATATATGACCAAAGTGGTAATTTCTCAAGCTGGGACACAAATGGAAATGGTATTTACGGGGAATGGAAAGGCAATGAGGCTCAAGATAAAAACATAGATCTTTATCCTGACGTATTTGTTGGTAGACTGGCTTGTAGAAACAACATAGAAGTTATCACTACAGTTAAAAAAATAATAACATATGAGACGACAACCTACGGCAAAGATTGGTTCAAGAGGATTGTTGTAGCAGCTGGAGATACTTACCCACCAGGATCATATAATTTTTCAACTCCGACCTTTGAGGGTGAAGAAAATACCAAAATCGCTTTAAGCTACATGCCTGGCTTTGAAAATGTTACACTATGGACATCAGATGGCACTCTTACCGGCCCGAAAGATGTGATCAACGCTGTAAACGATGGTTGTGGTTTCCTGTTTTTTGATGGGCATGGAAATCCCACAGTGTGGAGTACACATCCACCAAATGACAAAAAAAACTGGACCCAAGGATTATCGTCAATAACCGATATTAATAAACTGAAAAACAAAAACATGTACCCTGTCTGTGTTGTTGGTGCATGCCATAACAGCCAGTTTGATGTAGCACTGACAAACCTGCTTAAAAACCCAAAAGACGCGTATAAATACTCTACCTGGATTCCTGAATGCTGGAGCTGGAAAATGACCCATAAGATGGGCGGCGGTAGTATAGCAACTATAGGAAATACGGGGCTTGGGATGACAAAAGAAGACAAATCATCCGGTGAAGGAGCAGGAGATTTCTTAGATTCACAGTTCTTCTATGAATACGGCACTAATGGCACTCACATCTTGGGTGAGGCATGGGGAAACGCGATTACAAACTACCTCAACAAATATCCAGTAGACTGGTCAACACCTGCAGCCAAGGACTATGCAATCGACGCAAAGACAGTGCAACAGTGGACGCTCTTTGGTGATCCAAGTTTGAAAATAGGCGGATATCCACAATAAAAAAGTAAATAACATTTAAAATAAAAAAAGAGAGTTGTGCAGGATTTAATCAATCCTGCAGTTTTAATTTTTTTATATTATGACTATAATCGATACTTCTGTGGTGTCTGTCTCTACATTTCCATCTGTTACTGTCAATTTAACTGTATACGTTTCAGCAGAAATATACTTGTGCGTTGGATTCTGCAATGTTGAATTGGTTCCGTCTCCAAAGTCCCACGACCAAGTGGTTATATTGGCATCGCCTTTTATTGAAGCATCGGTAAAGTTAATTGCTGTTACATTCGCTGTTATGTTTATCATTGGAGCATAAGTAAAGTGTGCTTTTGGTGGAACATTTGTTAATTTTATGGCAGCGGTAAATGGCTCACTGTTATTTCCATCATTATCAGTAACTATCAAAGTTATAGTATAAGTTCCAACAGTACCATAGGCATGCATTGGGTTCTGTACTGCGGAAACTGCTCCGTCTCCGAAAGTCCAATTCCAAGATGCTATCGTTCCATCCGCATCGGTTGAAGTGTCAGTAAAATTGATCTCGGTTCCTGCGTATATTCCCGTCATCGGTTTATACGTAAAGCTTGCCGTTGGTGGTTTATTTGCTTGAGTAGTAGTGGTACACCCGCTTAATATTCCTACAAGTATTGCTACGCTTACCAGTAGGACCAATATTTTTCCTTTCATGTTTCTCTCCTCATCTAAAATTTCACATATCTATATATTTGCTAAATTACATGTTAAAAATACTATATATCTCTTTCGGATTGTTAGAAAAAATGTTTTCCTTTTCTGTATAAGTTAAACAGAAAAGTAATTAAATATTATAGGAGATACAATCTCATACCTTTTGTTAAAGGGGGTAGAAAAGGGGTATAAAGTTATGAGGAGAGAGAATATTATAAATAAGAAAGCTGGTGTTTTTGCAATCGTTCTATGTGCGATGCTAATCGCGATCTCTTTTAGCGGATGTGTACAACAGCAAGGTGGAAACCCTGCAATAAAAAACGCATTGACATACGTTCGTTATGACATTGGAGAACCAAAAACGCTTGATCCTGCAGAAGCATACGATTCGGCATCTTGCGATATTGTAAATAATATCTATGACCGATTGGTCACATACAAAGGAAATGACACAAAAACAATTTATCCGTCGCTTGCAACAAACTGGACCCACTCCGATGATGGGATAACATGGACATTCAATCTAAGACAAAATGTGAAATTCTCAAACGGCGATACATTTAATGCAAGTGATGTAAAGTACTCATTTGATCGTGTTATAACCGTGAATTCTCCTGATTCAAGTGTTGCATGGATTCTAGAACAATGCATGGATACTAACAGTACACAAATAGTAGATCCATATACAGTGAAAATCGTCCTTACTAAATCATATGGAGGATTTCTCGCATTATTAGCATTTAGTGTCTCTTCCATTGTTGATGAAAAAATCGTAGAAGCAAACGGCGGCGTAGTTGCACTTACTGATAACGAATGGATGAAGGAAAACGCGGTAGGAACAGGCCCGTATGAAAAAGATCACTGGACGCACAACTCCGAAATTGTTTTAATAAAAAATGATCTCTATTGGGGTGGATGGGAAGGAAAACATGTAGATACCGTTGTGATTAAAAGCGCTGATGAGCCATCTACAAGGATACTTGCTTTGGAAAATGGAGATGCTGACTTTGCATATATTCCATTAGAAAACATAGTTGATATTCAAGGACAAACTGGAATTTTCGTTGTGAAAGCACCAAGTTATGATGTTGTACTTGGTATCTTTGACACAGTAAGTGATAATAAGTTTATGGCAAACAAATACGTACGACAGGCATTGAGCTACGTATTTGATTATCAATCCGCAATTGATGATGCATATGTTGGATATCTTTATCGACTCCCAGGAGCCATACCAAAGGGAATGCCTTATTACGACACGCAGAACAACGGAGTACCAGTTTATGATTACAATCTTGTAAAGGCTTCAGAAATATTGAATGCATCAGGATATACACAAACATACGCTTTTAAGGGAAGCTTATACCGATTCAATAATACCGCAATTCGTATTTGGTACAACTCTGGAAATGCAGAGCGGCAAAAAATGGCGCTTACATTCCAGCAGAATCTTGCGAAACTTGGAATTAACTCGATCGTCAGTACAGAAGGATGGCCACAATACCTCAACAGAATGTATCACACCACTCAATGGGACTTCATGTTCTTAGGATGGATGCCTGACTACAACGACCCTGATGATTATGTCGCTCCATTTGTCGGCTCAGCGCCGGCCGGTGACACTTTCCATACAGGATGGTCAAATGCAACCGTTGATAAAATGATCGATGAAGGAAAATACTCCGTTGATCCCCAAGTAAGAAGCAATGCATACACATCAGCATTCAACATATATATCAATGACCCAAATCTCATATACATCGGTCAAAATGTTTACGTACGAGGGATGCGCACCTGGCTACAGGGATACTCATACAATCCAGTGGTGGAGTACTACTATTACGACTACTATAAGGCGTACGTCTAAACCTCCCTCTTTCTTTTCTTTTTTTAACACATGAAAACATGGGAGTATATAGTTCGGAGACTATTGCTTCTAATCCCGGTATTGATAGGAGTAACCATAATAACCTTCACTGTCTCCCACGTTATCCCTGCAGATCCAGCAAGAGCGTTTGCTGGTGGACCGAAAGCACAACCAGAAACCATTGCACGGATACGTGCAGATCTCCATTTAGATAAACCAATCTGGGAGCAATATTTTTACTATCTTAACGACCTTATTCATCTCAATCTAGGAAAATCATATCTTGAAAATCGACCGGTGACTGATAGTCTAGGAGATTATTTTCCAGCAACATTTGAATTAACAATATTTGCAATGTTGATTGCAGTTCCATTAGGAATCATCGGTGGAATTATTTCTGCAATACGACAAAACAAAGTATCTGATCACATAACTCGCATAATCGCCATTGTTGGATATTCCTTGCCGATTTTTTGGTTAGCGCTTATGCTGCAGTATGTGTTCGCTTATCAAATACCGATTTTCCCGCTTGAAGGACGACTATCAATAGGTATGACACCGCCGTCAAAATTCACCGGATTATATGTCGTGGATAGTATAATCTCTGGCAACGGCGCGACCCTCATTTCATCATTAAACCACCTCATTCTCCCTGCATTAACCTTGGGATTTGCAACACTTGCAATCATCTTACGTATGACGCGCTCAAGTATGCTAGAAGTCATGGGTACGGATTACATTCGTACTGCACGTGCGAAAGGTTTACCAGAACGCAAAGTCATTTACAAACATGCACTCCGCAACGCCCTCATTCCTACAGTCACTGTAACAGGTCTCCAATTTGGCGCCTTACTAAGTGGAGCAGTGCTCACAGAAACTATCTTCAACTGGCCGGGAATGGGACGGTTTGCTGCTCAGGCGGTCCTTGGACTAGATTTCAACTCTGTGATGGGATTTACTTTAGTCGTAGCAATCATCTATGTCATCGCGAATTTGATCGTTGATTTACTGTACACAGTCATTGATCCGCGTGTAAAACTTGGAGGAGGCGGTTAAAATATCTCGTTTTAAAAAGATGGATACCTTCCTCAAGAAGCACGAATCAAGAATCAAAGATACAAGATTCATGCTCCATCTTTTTAGAAGAAGCCTTCTCTCCATGATTGGGCTCGTATTAATTTTTTTATTAATCTTTATGGCAATTTTTGCACCATTTCTTGCGAAAGAGCATCCTTCATATGCCGAAGTGCCTACAGAACAAGGAACAATTCGGGTGGAGGAACGATGGGACATACATTTTGATAGAAAGCTACTTCCGCCTAGTTTTGATCATCCTTTTGGTACCGACGACTATGGACGCGATATCTTCAGCATGATTGTATACGGCTCTCAGACTTCCATAAGAATTTGTTTGATGGTTGTATTTATCTCGATGCTCATCGGTGTTTTACTAGGGGGACTTGCAGGATATTTCGGCGGAGTGATTGATGAAATTCTTATGAGAATCACTGATGTGTTTCTCGCAATTCCTTATCTAATCTTAGCGATGGCAATAGTGGCAGCTCTAGGGAGGAGTATCGATCATATTATGGAAGCGATGATTATTACATGGTGGCCTGCATATGCTCGTCTCATAAGAGGACAAGTGATTGCAATTCGTGAACAACAATTTGTTGAAGCAGCAAGAAGTGTCGGAGCGGGAAATTCACGTATCCTGTTTCGTCATATTTTACCGAATTCATTTTCGCCTCTATTGGTTGAGGCCACTTTAGATTTGGGAGGCGTTCTTCTTACCGCTGCTGGACTAAGTTTTATTGGTCTTGGAGCGTCCCCAGGAACCGCGGAATGGGGATTGATGATATCTGAAGGAAGAACACTCATGTTTCATGCATGGTGGTATGTTACATTTCCAGGGTTAGCAATTTTACTTGTTACACTTGGATTTAATTTACTTGGCGATGGTCTACGAGATGTAACCGATCCAAAATTAAGAAGGTGATTCTACGAAAAATGAACCGTTACTCAGTATAAGAGATCTTAAAACCTATTTCTATACATACGAAGGGGTAGTAAAAGCACTCGAAGAAACAAGCTTTGACATCTGGAAGGGAGAAACTTTTGGATTGATCGGCGAAACCGGATGCGGCAAAAGCGTTACCGCTCTATCTGTGATGAGACTAATCCCTCAACCCCCTGGAAAAATCGTGAAAGGAAAAATTATTTTCAAAAGCGAAGATCTCCTAAAAAAAACAGAGAAGGATATGCATAAAATAAGGGGAAATGAAATTTCTATGATCTTCCAAGAACCAATGAGCGCATTAAATCCAGTTTATAGTGTTGGACAGCAAATCGCAGAGGTCATTTTGCTACATGAAAAGTTTCCAGAGATCAATCAGAAAGTACCTTACTATAGTCTATGGAAGAAACGGAAAATAAAAAAAGCTATCCAGAAAAAAGCGTTTGAAAAAGCAATTGATGCACTTGATATGGTAAAAATATCTGATCCAAAAAAGGTTACAAAACAGTATCCGCATGAACTGAGTGGTGGTATGAGACAGCGGGTTATGATTGCAATGATGCTTGCATGCAATCCAGATTTACTTATAGCTGATGAACCAACAACCGCGCTGGATGTAACCGTTCAAGCGCAGATTCTGGATCTTATGAAAGATCTGCAAAAAAGGATAGGAACAGCAATATGGCTGATTACACACAACCTAGGAATCATTGCTGAAATGTGCGATCGGGTTGGTGTCATGTATGCAGGGTACATTGTAGAGATAGGTACCACTGAGAAGATCTTTAATAATCCTGATCATCCTTATACGAGAGGTTTGATGAAAGCGATACCCAAGATTACAGAGGAACGAAAACGACTAGATATAATTCCTGGAAGCGTTCCAAATCTTATTGAGCCGCCATCAGGGTGTCGGTTCCATCCACGATGTAGATACCGCACCGATATTTGTAAAGAATGCGACCCACCACTCAAAGAGGTAGAAAAAGACCATCATGTTGCTTGTCATCACTATGAAACCGTGAAATATTCGGTTGCTTCGAGGGAAGAAGATGGAAGAGACTATTGTAAACGCGACTAATCTGAAAAAATATTTTCCGATTAAAGAAGGATTATTCTCCTCAAAAAAAGATTATGTGAAAGCAGTAGACAATGTCAACATTTGGATTAAAAAAGGAGAAACCTTTGGTCTTGTCGGTGAATCAGGATGCGGAAAAACCACCCTTGGTCGTGTAATTATTCATCTCATTCCACCAACAGCAGGTACATTATGTTTTATGGGCTCTGATCTCACTGCGATTAGCAAGTCAGAGATACGGAAGCTTCGACCACATATGCAAATTGTCTTCCAGGATCCTTCATCTTCGTTGAATCCTCGAATGACTGTGAAGAAAATCATCGGTGAACCTTTGAGAATCAACAGAAGATTTAAAGGAGAAGCATTGAATAAAAAGGTTCTCGAATTACTTAAAACAGTTGGACTAGACGAACAACATATGTATCGATATCCGCATGAATTTAGTGGCGGACAGAAACAACGCATCGGTGTTGCACGGGCGATCGCGTTAAACCCTGATTTCATCGTTTTAGATGAACCTACTTCGGCGCTGGACGTCTCTGTACAAGCACAAATTCTAAACCTATTTAAAGACCTACAAGAAAAATTTGACCTCACGTATCTTTTTATCACCCATGATTTAAGCGTTATAAAATATATCAGCGATCGCGTCGCTGTAATGTATGCAGGTAAAATTGTGGAATTAGCACCAACACAAGATCTCTTCCATGAGCAGCTGCATCCTTACACCAAAGCTTTACTCTTTGCTATCCCTGTTCCAGATCCACGGGTAAAAGCACGGCACATCCATTTAAAAGGAGAAGTCCCCAGTCTTATTACACCGCCATCAGGGTGTCGGTTCCATCCACGCTGTTCAGAGTGCAAATCTATTTGTCAAGAAACAGAACCTGTACTAAAGGAAATTCATAAAGATCATTTTGTTGCATGTCATCTATATTGAAATCTCTAACGTATAACTTTATTATAAAAAGAATCATCTGAGATGTTGTTTCCCATGACGCAGAGATCAAATCGATTAACATTGCATGTCGAAAAAACTGAAGGCTTGACGAACTACCTTTTAAAAAGAAAACGAGAAAGTATCAAAAAAAGTTTAATAAGACCGCTATACCAGGAAGCGTTAAAGAGCCTGTTTATTGTCATTGTACTGCTTGTTGATACATTGATTCCGCTGGAAATCTTCCGGGATCTTCCTAGCATAATCAATATAGTGGTCGCTCTAATCGCGCTAGTTATCTTTTTGTATGTGGAAATGCGCATCTATAATTTACTGTGGGGAAAAAAGGGACGTTGGCCTCTTGAAAAGTATAAAAAAACGTCTGAAAAAAGTAAAGAAGATACAAACTGATTATTTATTTTTAGCCCAATTGTAGTGTCTGAGTTTTTTTGTTTCTCCAAATCCGCAGGAAGCACACCGCCTTTTTTGCACGTGAAACGCATGTTTCCCGCATCGTCTACAAGCAGTGTGAGTTTTTTTCCCACCAAATTTAGATGTTGTTCCCTTGCTCATTTTTAATTACCTCTATGGCGATATATAGATGATATTGTCCCCTCTTACAATAACCGTGTTATGCTTAGTAGCGGCTTGACCATTTATTATTTCATCCGCATTTTTTAGGACAAGATTCATGTGAGGCACATCATAGCCGTCAAGTTTACCGTGGTATGCTCGCCCTCCCCGTAGCTCAACCATAACTCGATTGTTCAAACTTGCATGCAATATCTTAAGTGGTTTTTCCATAACTGCTACCTTGGGGAGACGAAATAGATATCTTGTTTATAAGGATTTGGGCTGCAAAATAACACTGGGCAAAGATTAAAAACAGCCACATAAATAACTTGTTATGCTTATTGGAAAAATAAAAAACAGACATCGTCTAAAAAGCAAAGAAATTAAAGATATCCAAAGTCAAATTAACAAAACATTCAAATATGATTTTTTTAACGAAAGATCGATGGTAGAAACTGGAGATCTTGAAGGAATAAAAATAATTTTGGTGGACGATGAACCGTCTTTCATGTTCTATGAAGATAAAATAATCTTTACACTGCATGGAATAAACAAATATAAACCAAAAGAAAATTTTGTAGTAATTGACATGGGTGCGATTAAATTCATTACCAATGGCGCTGACGTCATGGCACCTGGAATTGTAGATGCAGATAAAAATATAAATGAGGGCGATCAAGTTTGGATATGTGATGAAAGACATCGTAAACCTCTAGCCGTTGGAATCGCATCGATGAGTGGAGAAAAGATGATATCTGGGGAGAATGGCAAGGCCATAAAGGTCGTTCATTATGTTGGCGATGAAGTTTGGAATCTCATCGCCAAAAGTTTATAAACACAAATATATTTTAGATTATGAGTTAAAATCAGGAGATGAGTATCATTATGGGAATAGTCAACAGGATTTTAGGTGATAAAAAATCAAGTGATATGAAAGATGGATATGTAGATCTTGAGAAATATGCCGAATCTGCAGAAGGCGCAATGCCCGCAAAAATGCACGTCCGAATTGGTGAAATTCAGAAATATGAGGATCTAAAAGAGTTCACTGATTATATATATGGCGGAAACGTGTTGATTCTCGATTTTTCAGCAATAGCTGAAGAAGAAGTTATACTAAAAAGGGTAACAAATGATCTCAAGAAGTTAGCCGGCGAGATAAACGGCGATATCGCGGGAATTGGAAACAACTTGATGATTGTTTCTCCATCTGGCGTAAAAATAGACAGGCGAAAGCTTAGAGGAAAATACGCCTAAAACTATTTTTTATATTTTATTTTTAATCTCTTTTTTCTAAATTTTATTTGATATTGCACTGTCATTTAATATTTTAGTTTTTTAGAAAGAGGGAAGGGGAATCTGGGTGTGTGGATGGTAAAGATGAAAGGAAAAATAAATTTTCCAGATTCCTCTCTGAGATATACTTTGTCTGATTTTATATATAAATATTTCGTGTAAAAATGCCAATTTGAAAAATTAAACTTTCTATAGAAACGACTTTTAATCTTAGATAGAATTCAACGGACCCACGGGGATTCGAACCCCGGTATCCGGCTCCGAAGGCCGGAAGGATATCCACTACCTCATGGGCCCCATTATTAACTTACAATTGACAAACGCTATTATAAACTTGTCTAAAAATGTACTCGTATTAATTAAAGAAAGATATAAATAGCAATTAAAATATATCAAAAAACAATCGGATGAGATGCACGGAAAGTCTAGAAATAGTTACATTTAGGTTTAACAGGCCGATTATAAGAATAGGATAGATTTAGAAGGGATGTGGATGCAAGATAGGAGGGAACTGTCTTGAAAAAAGACAGTAAAGTCGGCAACAAAAAAAGTTCTTTTTCATCCAATGAAGATAAAGATGCCTATGAGATGGAAAGAGAGATAGATGAAATTTTATCAGGGGATAAAAACAAATTAAATGAAATTGATCTGAAAAGTTCTAATAATGAAAGAATCTTACCAAAAACTGAAGAAAAAAAAATTTCACCTCAAATAAAAGAAAAATTAAAAGAGAATGTTGATGACAACGAGAAAAACGAAATTGCAAGTGAAAAAACTATCGCAGAATTAAAAGAGACTTTAGATGAAGAACCTCTCAAAGTAGATGAAAACGTAAAAGAGTCAGATGAACAATCTGAGAAAAAAAGAAGTAAAATGCATATTAGGTTTGGCAAAAAGAAAGAAGAATCAAACGAAGATATCTCGGATAAGCAACCAACTGAAGGAAAAACAAAATATAAAGAGGAAATTAATCAATCTTCATTTTCTAAAAATACTCTTGATGATTTGAAAAAGAAATACGAAGGACACATTTCTTTTTCTGGCATGAGTTCAACTCAGACTGATGATACCAGATTTTTAGATAAAAAAATAGGTGAAACTTTTCCATCTGAAGATGAAGCAGATAGCGATAAAACTGGTAGCGAGACCAAAATAGATGAACACAAAAAGAAAAAAATTTCATTATGGGGAAAAAGATCTTCAAAGCTTAAAGATAATGAGGATGAGACTTCTTCAATCAGCGGCAAAGAGGAAAAAAAGGATTTCGTTGAGCGCAAGGCATTAAAATATGCAGAGGAACATATCAAAGATGATTTGATTGCTGAAAAAACAGAAGAGAAACCTAAATTCGTTGAAGATGCATTCTCTGCAGAAAAACACTCCGAACATGTTTTCTTTGATGAAAGTGTTGACTCTGAAGGATGGAGTCCTAGCTTAACCGAGCAGGAACGAAAAGATCTATCTTTGTCCTTTTCAGCCCGTCCGGAGATAAAATCAGAAGATATTAATCCTGAAATCAAATCAGAGGGTGGCAAAGCAAACGACGAAATAGAGTTACCAAAAGAGGTACTGCAAACCAAATCCATCAAACTTGCAGATCTAGGTTTTTCAGAAAATGAATGGGAAGAGCTTGACTTCTATCCCCTCGCAGAACATTTTGCGTATGCTGAAATACTTCGTGAAAAAGATAGCCTCGATAAACGTTACTTTCTGGTAGAAGTAGAGTTGACGCCAGACGAACAAAATACATTGGAGTTTATAACTGAAACAATAGGTAATTTTGGCATAGATGCAACGGAGTTGGAAACACAAGGAAAAAACAAATATCTGATGACGAAGGTAGGACAAGTAATCAAAGAATACGGCATTAAATTAAGTGATGAATCATTTAAAAAAATACTCTATCACCTTGAAAAAAGATCTATCGGACTAGAAAGAATAGATCCTTTGATGAAAGACCCAAACATTGAGGATATTTCCTGTGATGGTGCCAATGTACCACTGTTTTTGTATCATAGGACATACGGATCATTAAAAAGCAACGTTGAATTCAAGAGTGAAGATGAGCTTTCATCCTTCGTTTTTAAACTTGCTCAGAAATGCGGCAAGCATATTTCTATTGCTGAACCCATGCTTGATGCAACAATGCCGGATGGTTCGCGTATCCAGATGACTTTGAGTGATGAAATCACTGCAAGGGGCTCCACGTTTACCATCAGAAAGTTTAGAGAGGATCCTTTTTCGCCGCCAGATCTTGTTGAATTTAATACCATGTCTGCAGAAATGGTAGCTTACATGTGGATAGCAGTTGAGAATGGAGTTAATGCATTAATAGCCGGTGGCACAGCTGCTGGAAAAACTACAGTGCTGAATGCGCTGTCTTTGTTTATACCTAGAGAATCAAAGATTGTATCAATAGAAGAAACAAGAGAAATAAACCTTCCACATCCAAACTGGATTCCAGGAGTAGCAAGATCGGGATTTGGTGAAGTAGTCGCAGATAAGATGGTCGGCGAAATAGACATGTACGACCTCATGAAAGCTGCCCTGAGACAGAGGCCGGAATACATAATTGTTGGTGAGATCCGTGGTAGAGAGGCCTATGTTTTGTTCCAAGCCATGGCCACAGGTCATGCTACATATTCAACGGTTCATGCTGATTCTGCTCAATCGCTGATACACAGACTTGAGGGTAAACCCATCAACATACCCAGGGTTATGTTGCAGTCATTAGATATTGTTTCTCTACATATAATAACGCGTGTTAAAAATAAGAGAGCAAGGCGTTGCAAACAGATAATCGAGATAATAGACATAGATCCCACCACAAAGGAGATTCTTACGAACGAGGTTTTCCGCTGGGATCCCGTGGAAGACAACTTCATCTATTCAGGTAAAAGTTATGTACTAGAGCGTGTAAGAACCGAAAAAGACATGTCTAGAGAAGAAATGACCAGCGAACTAAGAAACAGAACAAGGATAATAGAATGGATGAACGCCAAAAATGTAAGAGAATTCAGGGGGGTTGCTAATTTAGTTTCTAGATACGCTGAAAATCCAGTTGAGGTTATGAAGCAGATAGAAGAGGAGACCAAACAATAATGGCCACAAAGATTGCCATATGTCCAGGTTGCCATACAAAAATTAACTGCGAGGGCACGCCAGGTCAAAAGGTTAAAATAAGCTGCCCCGGCTGTAAAAAAACAGGTACGATTGTTTTTTCGTCAGAGATGACGGAGCTTGACTTCTATCCATTGAACGAGCCATACGCCTATGCTAAGATATTGAAGAACAATGATACCTTGGAGAAGTATTACAAACTAATGGAGCCACAGCTGTCTGAAGATGAACAGAAGGCTTTAAATTTTATCTGGGAAACGTTGATGAAGTCACTAAATATTAGATTGGACGAATTGGAATCTAAAAAAATTGAAGAGTATCTCACAGAAAAAGTAGAGCAAGTTATAAGTGGATATGAAATCAAGATAGATAATGTCTCTAAGAAAAAAATCATGTATTATATAAAAAGGGAATCTCTTGGTTTTGGGAAGATAGACGCGCTGATGAAAGACCCACACCTCGAGGATATCTCTTGCGATGGTGCTAATTTATCCTTATTTTTGTATCACAGAAAATATGGCTCAGTCAGAAGTAGTGTTAAATTTAAAGATGAAGAGGAGCTATCTTATTTTGTTGTAAGACTTGCTCAGAAATGCGGCAAGCACATTTCTATTGCTGAACCCATGCTTGACGCAACTATGACTGATGGTTCGCGTATTCAGATGACACTAAGCGATGAAATCACTGCAAGGGGCTCCACGTTTACCATCAGAAAATTCCGCGCCGATCCTTTCACACCTCCTGACCTGATAGAACTCAACACCATGTCTGCAGAGATATTGGCATACTTTTGGCTTGCTATTGAAAATAGGGTTAACGCATTGATAGCCGGTGGCACAGCATCTGGAAAGACTACGATTTTGAATGCTTTGTCTTTATTTATCCCACGCGAAGCCAAGATCGTATCAATTGAAGAAACAAGAGAGATAAACCTTCCACATCCAAACTGGATTCCAGGAGTGGCAAGATCAGGGTTTGGTGAGATCGTCCAAGACAGAATGGTCGGCGAAATAGACATGTACGACCTCATGAAAGCTGCCCTGAGACAGAGGCCGGAATACATAATTGTTGGTGAGATACGCGGCAAAGAGGCCTATGTTTTGTTCCAGGCCATGGCCACTGGTCATGCCACATATTCAACGGTTCATGCTGATTCTGCCAAGTCTCTCATTCATAGACTGGAGGGTAAACCCATTGAAATACCAAGAATTATGCTACAGGCATTGGATATTGTCTCCATCCAAATAACAACACGTGTAAAGGGCAAACGTGTAAGGAGATGCAAACAGATAATCGAGATAATAGACATAGATAATACCACAAAAGAAATCCTTACAAACGAGGTTTTCCGCTGGGATCCGATAGAAGATAAGTATATTTACACTGGCAAAAGCTATGTTCTAGAGGGGATAAGAGCCCGATGGGATATGGACAAAGATCGGATTAGTGAAGAAGTCAGAAAAAGAACCGAGATACTTGAGTGGATGTGCAATAACAATATCAGATCATTTAAGGAAGTTGCCAAGGCGATATCCAGATATACCGAAAATCCAGATGATTTCATGAAAAAGATAAGACAACAAGAAAAGGAAAAAGAAATTAAACAAGAGATTAAAGAAAAAGACACCAAAGGAGATATTAATGCCTCTAAATAGTTATCAAAAAATGTGTTATAGACGATTTGGCACTATTGCTGAGAATGCAGTCACCGATAGACTCAAGGCGAATCTGGAAAAAGCACATTTTGAGATGCGAGCTGGAGCATATCTATCGTGTGTTTGGTTTAATACGATTTTAGCCGCTGTGGTTTCAACGGCGATTTATGCAAATTTGATTCTTTTTATCAGGATGGATTTTGGATTAATGCTTATACTTAGTCTAATACCTCTTTCATCTACTTCTCTCGTCTATTTTTATCATATACATATGCCTGCTAGAAGAGCCAAGGCACGTGGTAAAAAAATTGACCTGCATCTACCCTATGCATTGAATTTCATCTCGGCCATGTCATCAGCCGGTATTACTCCAACAGAAATTTTTAGAAGTTTATCCAAACAGGACATCTATGGGGAGATTAAAGAAGAGGCTTTGTGGATATATCGAGATGTGAGCATTTTGGGAAAGGACATCATATCCGCTATTAAAGCCAATATCGAAAGAACACCTTCGTTAAAGTTTAAAGAATTTCTGCAGGGTGCAGTCGTTACTGTTCAATCGGGTGGCGCTCTTAAGCCATATTTTATGATAAAGGCTGAGCAGTATATGCGCGAGAATAGACTGACACAGAAGCAGATGATAGAAAGCCTAGGCATTATGGCCGAGTGTTATGTTACCGCAGCGGTTGCTGGTATTCTTCTGATAATTGTAATTATACCACTAATGATGATGATATCTAACAGTGGTACTGATCAGTTGATGATTATGTATATTTTTTCTTTTATTGTTATACCTCTAATCCATATGGCATTCGCAGTAGTTCTTTCATCCATGTCTGCGAGGGTGTAGAAATGGCAATAGAGATGAAAAAACCGGGACTGTTAAAAAACCTGATTCTCACAGGGCAGCTTACTAGACTTATTGTATATCTATCTGCAGCCGTCCCTGCCATAATTTTTTTAATCTGTGCTTTATTGGTTCATTTAAAGATAATGGGAACTCTTGCTATTGGACCTGTAATTATCGGCACTCCATTGGATTTTATTGTTTTTGCAATCTTTCTTGGTACGGGAACATATGGCGTGTACGAGTTCATTCGTTTGCGTAGAGTGCGCAAGATAGATGAGAGGTTTCCAGATTTTGTGCGTGATTTGGCTGAGGCAAGACGCGCGGGGATGACCTTTACAAAAGCAATCATGTATGCTTCCAGGGGCAATTATGGAGGACTTACAGCTGAGATTAAAAAAATATCCCAGCAAATCTCTTGGGGGAGCAGTGTTGAAGATGCATTATCATCTTTTGCAAAAAGGGTTCATACTAAACTAATTAGGAGGACTGTTTCTTTGATTATCGAGGCAAGCCGCAGTGGTGGGAATGTGGCTGATGTACTTGATGCGGCTTCTAGAGATGCCAGAGAGATTAGATTGCTCGAGTCTGAACGAAGAGGCACTATGATGTCCTATGTAGCAGTTATCTATGTTGGTATGGGTGTATTTCTAATGATAATCTACATATTGTGCAATAGTTTTATTCCCGCTATGACTGGCCAAGGATCTCAGGGACTTGCAACTGCAATGGGATCATCTGCAAAGATCACGAAGGCCACTATTATTCCGGTATTTTTTTATGCTACCTTTTTCCAGAGTATGGGGATGGGTGTTGTCACAGGTGTATTTGAGGAGGGAAATGTTATTTCAGGAATAAAACATGTTTTTATTATGTGTTTGGTAACCTGGATCGTGTTCAAGTTTATGATGGGCATGTAGGGAAAAAAATGTGGAAAAATTTGATTGATTTTGACATTTTAACAGAATAGGTTTAAATATCAGTAGTGACAAAATATACCACGTCATAAAACCACATGCTGTGGTGATGGAGAGAAAGGATATGAAAATTAGAGATAATGCTTTAACGCCTGTTGTTTCTGCAGCTATTGCATTACTTATTGTAACTTCCACTGTAGGAGCTGTTGTTATATGGGGTGTGCCATATACTAATGATCTTCGCAATAAATCAACAAGCGAAAACGTTAAAGTACAAATAGATACTCTTTCTAAAGACCTTAATAATTTAGTTAATTCTAATCCTGGTGACAAAAAAATTGATACCTTTTCCATGGATGGTGGAACTATTTCCACCAGCACTAAGGCCGATAGAACAGTGATCATGTATTCACACAGTAAAGATTACGAATTTACTGTTACCAATATTGAAGGTAATAATGTTTTTATTAGGATGATAAAGCCCTTCGATTATCCATTAAATTATAATTTATCCGATGCACGATTGAGTTGGTCAACTTGTTTTCTTGCAGGAACAAAAGTTTTAATGGCTGATGGGTCATACAAAAATATTGAGGATATAACTGTAGGCGAACAAGTCGCTTCCTATAGTGAATACACCAATACAATAGAATCAGGTTTTGTGAGCAATGTATTTCATCATTCTTCTAACGAAATGCCAGACCATTATATTATTATTAACAACGGACTAAAGGTTACTCCTAACCATAGATTTTATTCAGATGGCAAATGGGTATATGCTAGTGATCTAAAAGTAGGTAACCATCTCTTTTCTTCAGATGGAAATAAAGATTATGTTATTTATTCCATAAAACGTGTTTTTGAAAAAGAGCCTTGTTTCGATTTAGAGATTGAACAATGCCATACGTATTTTGTATCAATTGCAAATGATGGCGTTAATGTTCTTGTGCATAATGGTGGCGGTGCCGGTGCCAATAAGCCACCGACATTTGGAACACCATCTCCGAAAAATGGTTCAACAAACCAGAACTTGACGTTAACATGGAGCATCCCAATTAGTGACCTTGAAGGCAACACATTCAAATGGTTCATAAACTGTAGCAATGGACAGAAATCAAGTGCAACAGGTGCATCCAACGGAACTAAAAAATTATCACTCTCAGGATTATCATATTCCACTAAGTATAGAGTCTATGTCAATGCAACAGACCCAACACCAGGCAGTGGAACATGGACACGCAGATGGTATACCTTTACTACAATTGCCCCTCCAATAAATCATGAGCCAAGCAAACCAAGCAATCCCCAACCTTCAGATAATGCAATTAATGTGCCTATCAAAGTAACAATTCTGCAATGGAGCCCATGCACAGATCCTGAGAATGAGTCAGTCTCATATGAAGTATACTTTGGAACAGCGACCCTCTCAAAATACCCAAAACAGAATCAAACATGGTTTAATCCTGGAACACTTAATTATAACACTCACTATTGGTGGAAAGTTATAGCCTATGACCCGGAGGGTAATCGTAATGAGAGCGACATTTGGAATTTTTATACAGAAATCAAACCAAATAATCCGCCAAATATGCCAATTTATAGTTCACCAAGTAATCATGCCACAAATGTAAGTACCATCACAAGGCTTTTCTGGAATTGTAGTGATTCTGATGGAGATATTCTAACATACGATGTGTATCTAGGAAAAAGTACTCCTCCAACATTGGAAAGAAGTAACTGGGCATATAATAGCCTCGCATTATTGGGATTAGAATCTAATACTAAATATTATTGGAAGATTGTTGCAAAGGATGAACACGGTGCTACAACAACTGGGCCAATATGGGATTTTAAAACGGAGACAGCAATAAAAAGTATTACAGTAATATCGCCTAACGGTGGAGAGTTATGGCTAATTAACAGTACACAAAATATAACTTGGACATCACAAGGAATTAACGGTCTTATCTCAATTAAGATTTACGCCAGTGATATAAGATATGGAGAAACTATCGCCACTAACATTCCAAACACTGGCTCATACCAGTGGCTCATACCTGGATATATCCCAACAGATGGTACATATAAGATTCAGATCTGGTCAGCAGATGACTCAACCATATATGATGAAAGTGATAATTACTTTTCAATACATCAACAAACTAGCATCACAGTTATATCACCAAATGGTGGAGAGACATGGTATTTATACAATCTCGAAAATATAACTTGGACATCACAAGGAATTAACGGTCTTATCTCAATTAAGATTTACGCCAGTGATATAAGATATGGAGAAACTATCGCCACTAACATTCCAAACACTGGCTCATACCAGTGGGAAATAACTAAAGATATTCCAACAGATGATACATATAAGATTAACATCTGGTCAGCAGATGACTCAACCATATATGATGAAAGTGATAATTACTTTTCAATACATCGACCAAGTATCACTGTAATATCACCAAATGGTGGAGAGACATGGCGCGAAAATGGCACATACTATATAAACTGGATTACAAATGGATTTGGACCAAATGGTAGTATAACCATATTGAGTTTTTTTATGCAAGATTATTATGGAAACGATTATTTGATACAACCTATAGTAGGTAGCATTTCAGGCGAGATTAACTCATGGAAAATCAATTTAAGTTGGATCATGTGTGAGCCTGCCCCTCCTGGTTATTATAAAATTTTAATTGTGTTTGGATTGTTTGACATTTATGATTATAGCGATGGTTTCTTTACTATTTATCCTGAAGGTTCATATGTTTTAACTCGTCCACCTGAGAACAATACGAACCAAGCAACTATATTTGTAGGAAAACTTGAAAACTTAAGTGGCTCTGTAAGATTCAGATATAGAGAACAAAATACTACTGAGTGGAAATATTCATCGGAGTGGCATGGAGACTTTACTAATGAGATATTCAAGGAAACGTTCTATGGGTTATCTCCAGGGGTAAACTACGAGTATCAAGCTGGATTTAAAAACGATATGTTTGAACTATGGGGAAGTTTTTATTATTTCACTACAATGCTCCATGAAGGATTCACCAATTGTTATCTTGTAGATACTAAAAACATAGGAGGCGATAATTGGTCAATTGACCTATCTTGCCTACCCTCAATATCTGGAACTGTTGTAATTGATCTGTACACAAGCCAACCAAGTGTAGTACATTTTGGAACGATATGGATCTATGATTCAAATTCTCTTACATACATGAAATCTGAAGGTGGCAAAACCGAAGGCTATGCTTTTGAAAAAGGAGGCATACTCAAATACGAAGAAGGAAAATGGCATGTGGAAGATACCACACAAATAAGTAATTGGACCAATCTATTTTCCATACATGTACCCCAAACGATATTTTCATCATTTTCAGAATCTGCAAGTTCAAACAATGTATTAAAGTTTAAAATATACAGCAACTTACAAAGCAGTTATAATGGAGAGAGCAAACAAATATATAATATGAGAATTCAATTCGATGGAGATCACAAATACGAATGGAGAGATTATCTGAAAGGTAAATATCTGTTTGAAGACGATTCTATCGCAACAGAGTATCCTTCATTAAAATATGTGCCTTCAGAAAACGGTGTTTGTTTAGCACTTGCGTATTCAACTATTGCCTTAGTACTAAACTAGAAGAAAATAGGAAATAGTTAAAATACTGAGTACAGATTATATTGTCCACAATCCAACGTAAAGTAGCCAGGAGAGATAAAATGAAGATTTATTTTCCTTTATTTGTAATTAGTTGTATGCTAATATCCTTTTTATCGACAATTGCCTTTGCTGAACTAAATGAAGTCGAATCTCTTGATTCGACAGGAGACGTTATGAATACTCAAAACCTAACATTTTCCGGCAATTACTCAAATATCGATATCATTTCTGCAAAAATATGGGATAACGAAAGTAATATTAGTTTTATAATAAGAGTCAACGGGACAATTGAGGATAATGCGTCTGTTGTGTATACATTTGAGATTACATCCATATCTAATCCCCAACAAATAGCTAGAGTTACTTACAACAATAATTATTCTTATCTGTATTTACCAGAAAAAGACATAATTCCCTGTGAAAGTAACGTTTCTTCAGATACGTTGACGATTTTTGTTAAGAAGAACGACTTAAAACTTGTCGAAAGACCATGGAGCATCATTGCGAGTGCTAGCCAGGGCATATATAGAGATACGGCTGCCATTGCAAGTTATACACCAACAATAAATGGAGAGTCACACTCTAATTCAACGCCTGGTTTTATTTTTGTTGCTATTGTCTTTTCATTGCTTATCGTAATATTATTCAAAAAACGGGTTAGTTAATGCCTCGTTTTTGTTTTATTTATTAAAATTTGACGTTTTCACACGATATGTTTATATAGCATTAATATCAAAGTATAACATGATATATAGTTAGGCAAAGCTAAGTATAAATATGATAGAAACGTAATATTAGATATAGTGACAGAAATGTTGAGGAGACGCTTTCATGAAAATAAATAACGATGCTCTTTCATCAGTAGTTTCCGTTGTTGTAGTGTTAATGATCGTTATTTCAGCAATGGCATCCATTGTTTTTTGGGGCATACCCTACATCGATCAGCTTCAAACTTCGTCAAAAAAAGAAGATTTTAATAAGCAGTTTGCTTCAATCGCTGACACCATAGATGATCTGGCTAGTTCAATTGCAGGCGATCGTAGAATAAATCCGATTAACGTATATGATGGATCTTTACAAGTTGAAAATGCTAATATCGGTGACAGAATCATTGTTTCTTACTCTCAAAATAGCAATTATAATTTTACTGTTTCAGGGTTGGACACTTGTTTCCTTGCTGGTACAAAGGTTCTGATGGCAGATAAATCCTACAAAAACATTGAAGAGATAAATATTGACGATATTGTGTTATCATATGATGTGCAAACAAATGAATTAGTTCCTTGTAGAGCGGCCAATGTGTTTCATCATACCCCTAAAGAGATGACCAATTATTATCTCGTGATCAATAATGTTTTGAAAGTTACACCTAATCACAAATTTTACTCAGATGGTAAATGGATACAAGCAGGAGATTTAAAGGTCGGAGACACACTATTCACAAAAGCACAAAATAGAAACTACATTATAAATTACATAGATAAAATATACAAAAAAGAACCAAGCTATGACCTACAAGTAGAACAGTGCCATAACTACTTCGTATCAATAGATGATGGCGTTGATGTTCTCGTACACAATGACAACGGTTATATTTGGGTTACACCAGATTCATATGAAACCTCTGGGCGATGGATTGCAAAAAACAAGACCATAGATGGGGATATTAACAGCGAGTCGACATTTGGAGTTGCAATTTGGGAAAAAGGTTGGTCAGATTATCTCGAATTAAAGATGTACAATGTTATCCCGTGTTCTGGTTTCCAAATAAACGCGAAATATAACACAGGTATTGATAAAATGGAAATAACCTTGTGGAATGGGAGTGACCCGAACCCAAAAAAAACAACCACCTATTCAAGTTGGAATGATTGGCCACAATGGCAACAATGTGATTACGGGACTAATTACAATATCGACAGAGTTAAAATTAGGTTTTATAACCCTGATCAGTGGTTTAGAGACAATTGGTTCAAAGTTTATGAATTTAATTTCAAAGTACCGATTCCTGAATGTCAAACATCAGCTGCGACAGAGATAACTGAAACATCCGCTAAACTAAAGGGACAGGTCACAAACAATCAAGGTTTAAATTGTGATTATAAATTTGAATATGACACCGATGGTACAGAACCTTTTACTTATTACACTTGGTGGTACGGCCCTGTAAATAATATATTTAATTTAACCGTACCAGTCATAGGTCATTATGGCGCTGAACCGCAAAATGGTTTAACCCCCGTTGAACTTTATTATTTCAGAGCACAGATTAGCTACCAGGGCGTTTCGAATTATTGGTGCGGTAATGTGTCATCTTTTATAACAAAACCATATCCACCTTCAAACATACAGACATTGGTTACTAACAATATATCATATTCTTGGACTAAATCACAGTGCAGTAGCGGTGCGATAGTTAAAACAAAGGTACTCGCTAAAACTGTTGGATGGCCAACAGGTCCTGAGGACAATGATGCTACTACGTATAAATGGTATAATAACGATACTGGTTCTTCAGATACTGAAACAGGACTTATACCTGGCCAGAAGTACAATGTTAGCATGTGGTCATGGGGTGAAGAAAGCGGGACAGGCAGATGGAGTGATGAATATAAATTTTCCATTTACACAAAACCAAGTGATTTGTCATATTTGAATGCAGTTAATATAAGCTCTTCAGAAATCCAATTATCATGGGTGAAAGCTGCAGGCTCTCATAAAACAGTTATTAGACGTAGCACAACAGATTTTCCAAGTACCCCAAGTGGAGATTATATATACAATGATACTGGAATTTCGTGTATAGATAGGATTCCAGATCCCGTTGAAAACTATTATTACAGCGCCTGGACGTACGACAATGATTCAGGATATTTCAGCGACCATTACGCTACGGCCTCTGTTAAGATGGTATATGATATTGCTGTTACATCTCCTAAAGACGGATACAGGTGGAAGATAGGTACTACCCAAGTAATTACATGGCTATACGGGGAAAGTCTCTCCGGAAAAAAAGTGAAAATCTTGTTACAGAAAAGTGAAATATTTCAGCATACTTTACCATTTGAAACCATTGCTGATCTTGTTGATATCGAGAATAGATCATACAGTTGGGAAATTTCGATAGGCCATGATGTTGGAGAATATGTAGTTAGGATTTGCACTCTTGATGATTCGATATATGGCGACAGCAGAACTTTCCGCATAGATCCAAGATACGATGGGATTATTGATAATTTAACGATAGATCGAAGTAAATCACCGATTAAATCTCCTAACCCGCCTCTCCCTCCAATTCCGGTAAAGATTGACCTGCGAACAGAAACGTTTAATCACAATAAAATAACGAAAGGCGAATCATTTACATTGGAAATGATAGATGGACAGACAACCAGATTTGAGATTTACTGGCTATACCATGAAGAAGGAACAAATTATTCTTTAGATGGAACAGTATGCATAGATCTCTACGATGAAAACAGCTGGTTTGGCAGCATCTGGATTTTTGACTCTACTCCAATAACATATTTACCATCCTCCAGTAGTGGACTTCAAAAGGTGACAATTGAAAAAGGCGGAATAATAAACTACGAAGATGTTGCAGGTCAGTTACAACGAAAACCGCCACACATTTACGAAGGAAACGATGTTTTCGCGATTCATATAATACAAACAGTAGCATCATCTTTTGCGGCTAGTGGATCTGGTAATGCCAGATATAAAGTTTATAGCAACCTCTACGGAAACAGCGCTATAGAGGAAGGAAGAACAGTATTCAATCTTAGATTGCAATTCTATGGAGATAACACCGAGGTTTGGCTAAAATATTTTGTTGACAACTACAAGTTTAATACTGCTGGAGAAAATACATTATTTTATGCTCCTTCAGCTCCTTCCATGGAAGGGGTTAAGTTTTCGTTCGCACATGCTACAGTTGAATTAGAAATCCGAATATAGAGCATATTAGAATGCTAAAGGAATTTTTTAATGGCTTCAAAGGCAGTTATCACAGTGTTTAAATAAGAGATACAAAATTACTTTATTGTAATTGGAGCTGGGATTTGTTAGGATGCGTTGTATAAATAGTTATGGCGTGAGTGAGGTCATTGGCCTAGTCATGGTGGTAATGATTGCCGTGTCAGCCATCAGTGTTATTGTTTTTTGGGGAGTACCCTATATAGATTCAAAGAAGGTTTCTGTTCGCGCAGATAGTGCACTTACGCAGTTTAAGACTATAAATGATATAATTCAACGGGTTTCAAGTGAAGGCATAAACAAAAGCGAACGTGTTGATTTTGTAACTGATGCTGGACAAGTAAGTATCAACAAAGGTGAAAGGTTTATTTTGTATTATTCTTTGGTAGATGGATTTGATTTTGAACCTTTAGCTCTCAATGATAATGACAAGATCTTTACAATTCAAGTTAATAAAATACCTCAGCCCCTCATCAACCCTTGGGATAATTCCCATTATCTTAGAGTGGACGTTTATTATATTGATGAAAAAAGATCTGATATTAATGTTGAACCTATAACAAAAGATATCATCATAAAACCAAATGTCAATTATACATATGATAAATGCAACTACAACTTGGATACAGCGATCAGGATAGATGTAAAATTAACTCCACTCATTGGTGGCCCCTCTAATTCTGACCTACTTGTCGGTCGTATTTGGCTGTTTGACACAGGAAGCATATCATATGATTTGTCTACCAGTTCTGGTGCGTATAGTGTGGTTGCAGAAAATGAGGGCGTTATACAAGTCTCTTCCGGAAGTGGATATTTATACTACACACCCAAGATTTATCACAAGGATAACTTGTTCACCTTGAGGATTACAAGATTACAGCCGAGTGGCCCAACCGGCGGTAGCGGGACGAATACTTATAAATTCCTTATAAAATCTATAAAATCCGATAATAGTTCCGTCCAAGAGAACAAGATGTATATACCTGCAAATTCTCAGTTTAAAATTATGATATATGGAGATGAGAATATTATCGGTGCTTGGGCAGATTATTTCAAATCACCAAAGTATGGTTTTACAGAAACAAATGGTGTTTTGTCTATTACAGGAGGGTTATATTTTACCCTTGTTTATTCAGTTTGTGATGTGTTGTTGACGGTGTGATAAAATGAGACATATATTTATTGACAAAAAAGGCATATCTAATGTTTTGGGTTATCTTTTTTCATTTGCTATTGCTTCTTTGGTGATGATTAGTGCCGTTCTTTTGACAACAAACATCATAGATGAAAGGACTGCGAAGGTTGGCAATATGGAGGCTCAGAGCATAGCCAACAAGATAGCAGATGGAATAATTGAAGCAGTTGCTGTTGGGGAGTCTACCTCCAACATGGATTATAATAAGGTGTTGGATATTCCCACAGATATAGCCGGTCGTAATTATTACGTTGAGGTTACCGATAGAGCGGTTTATGTAAATACAACTGATGGTCTTGTTAGTAAAAGCTGCCCTACTTATGGCGCAGAGAGTTCTAAAATTGGATTATCACGTGGCAAGTTTTATGGTGGCAGCGGCAAGATTAACATTACGCTCAGTAGGCCTGATAATGTGTACAAATTTGATTTTGGTACGGGTAACATTACTAGCCATTCACCTGTTGAGTCTGGATATTATATGGTTACCAATACATCTTCAACAAAACCAAAAACATGTGCTCCTCCATGGTGGAATCCTGATTACATCGCTAGAGTTCCTATTTTGGTGAATAACGATTCACCTGAAAATTTAATTAATACCCCAATCAAGGTGGTGTTAAGTTCAAGTAATTTTGATTACAGTCTTGCTAACGTTACTGTTGATTCATCCTCAGAAGTGACCTCCAATCTCAAATTTGTAGATCCGTCAAGTCAGATTATCGCTAAAATCAATATTACGAATCCATCATGGGACCCTAGCTGGTTTTATACATACTACACTAACCCGATTATTGATCCAGTTGAGTTTAAGATCACGGAGTTATCTGGAGGATATAATGCTTCTTACATAGATTGGGATACTGTCAAACTAAAGGCAAAGGGAGAGACTCTCGCAACATCATGGGATTCAAGTACTGGCATTGTCAAATTCAACGCCGTAAAAGCATTAGAGATACTTGAAAACGATGGGACCCATTTCCTGTCTTCACTAAAGTATACTGTCACTGTTTATGGCTTGCTTAAAAACGGGCTTGAGTTCTCTGGTTCAGGCACAATATCGATAAAAAACGCCATCCATGTTTTCAACACGCAAAACCAGTGTAATATAGGAGACGCCATAACCGAAAATCCTGGTTGCACTACTTTTTTTATACATAATCTGCCACCAGAAGAGTATTATAGTGATAAAATAACTATTGATAGAAAAATAAACCTAATAGGCCAGAGCAGAGATGGCGTTATATTATTTGCTGCTACCAATAATATTTATGTTATTACGGTTTCTGCATCAGAAGTTAATATTGATTCATTAACTGTAGAGGGATTTTCTGAAAACGGTCTTATCTTGGTTCAAGGTGGGGGCTACTCCAAGATTAACATAACAAACTGTCAACTCTATAACGGCGTAAATGGCATAAAAATTATATCAGGCAGTAATATTGGAATATCAAACTGCATAACCAAATTAAATGATGAAGACGGAATCCATATCGAAACTTCATGGAATATCCGTATCACAAACTGTGAGTCCTATTATGATGATGGCGATGGTTTTGATATCACCAACTGTCATGATATCAGCTTGCTCAATAATTGCAAGTCATATGCAAATACTGGAGATAATGGAAACGGAATACTGCTCACAGATTCATATAACTGTGTGATCAGTGATAGTCTAATTTCCAGCAATAACGGAAATAATGGAGATGGTATTCACATTGCAACCACTAATGTAAACACAGGCAGTTACAATAATCAAATCATAAACTGTACTATCTCCAACCAAGATGGCTCATTTGATAATAACGCCGGCATATATATTGAAGATGGTCCAAGTTCACTATCTGGTCCCTACAATATTATAAAAAATTGTAAAATTTGTAACAACAAGTATGGAATAGCTGCTATCGCATATTTACTTGGTTATGCTTGTGAGAATTATATCGAGGGGTGCAGCATATACAATAATTCATTTATTGGCATTAAATTAAATTCCGAAAATATTGGCTCAGGCTCTTTTGACAACCATATAATTGATTGTAATGTTTACGAAAACGGTTATGGTTATTCTGGTACTAATAAAGGAGGATGTGGCATCTTTTTATGGGGGAGCAATAGCAATTATATCCACGGCTGTAATATTTTTGATAACGGTAACGATGGTCTTCGCCTCGACGGAGGCATATTTGCCTGGTCGTCAGGCAATACGATTACAAACAATAATTTCTATGGCAATGGAAAGGAGAATGCAAGTGGAACTGGTGTCTATTGTGGGGGGACACCGAAAGGAGCTTTTGGTTCGAACGAAAATATTATAAATCACAATAACTTTGGATTTGAGTATAATTATAGCAAAAATTGCATAGATTATAACGCCAAATATGCATTGGACGATTATAACAATAATACGGTATGGGGCTGGGCAAATAATTGGTCCTCTAACTATTGGGGTAACAATCCTAGCGGTGCGGTTTATAAAATTCCTAATACCAAGATGGATAACTCATATAATAATGGAAATGGCAATAGAGATACATCGCCAAGCTCGTCACCTTATCCTAACCCTGATTATATTGTAGTTACTCCGACATCGCAAGCTACGCCACCTATTACTATAAAAATAAATGGTACAGGTAAAACTTATGATACTACCTTATATGAGAAATTGTCTGATTATCAAAAACCACACGGTGGTGATACAAATTTATGGGTTGATCCTTGGTACGGATATGCGATTCACAGAAGAAATCACATTCTTATAAAATTTGATCTTTCCGACATACCGGCTGGTTCAACTATTACTTCCGCTAATTTATATCTTTATTATATGGATTATAGTGGAACTGACCCAAAGGGGCGAGTATATAAGTGTGACAAATTATATTTTAGTCCCTGGTTGGATATTTCTGCTACTTGGGACATGGCTGGAGGGTTTTCTTGGTACGATGGGAGCACATGTAATGTACCAACTTACCCCAATACACCAAATAGCTGGATGCATTGGGATGTAAAAAATGATGTAGCTGGGTTCGTAAAAACTAATAACCCTGATATAAACGAGGGATGGCTGATAAAAGATCAAGCCGATATCGAACCAGCCCAAATTAGCGATAGCTATGCTGCAGAATTTTATTCAAGCAATTATGTTGGTGTCAACAAACCATATCTAGAAGTAACGTACTCGCCTCCAAGTAACGATCCGGGTCCGCATTATCACCCAAGAACTATTGCAAAAGGAATAGGGAATGTAATAGTAGGTGGGACCGTCTATGTCAAAGAGAATTTTACAACAAATCATCCATATAATGAAACTCTTACAATAGGCAAGAGATTAAATCTAATAGGTAAGAACAAATATACAACGATTATCAATAGCAAGGGTGCTAGCCAAGATGCTATCACTGTTGAATCTCCGGCAACTTTTGTAAATATCAGTGGTTTTACAATAAACAATAGCAACTCAGGCATAAAGCTGGAAAGTAGCACCGGTAGCAATAAAAAAATTAAAATCGAAGATTGCATACTTAAAGATAATAATTACGGGATCGATATTATAGATAATTCGGGTAATCAAAGATACATTCGAAATTGTTCCATAGATCATAACTCTTACGGCATATACGTCAGCGGCAGTAAAAATGTTAACGTTGAAAACTGTGATATTTATTCGAACACTCAAGATGGCATATATATCTCTGGTTCACAGTCAAATAAAATAAAAAACTGCAATGTTCATTTAAACAATCAACATGGCATATACATCACAGGCAATACAGCAAAAGGGAATTTCATCAGTTATTGCAATATTTATTCAAATGCTATTGGTATAAACTTTGAAAATGTCCAAATTAATAAATTGACTCCCAATTATGTTGAAAATTCCAATATCAATTCTAATGGTTTCGGTATAAGTATCGAATCTAGTGCATACCTGTATACTCAAGATTGTGATATTTATTCAAATACTCAACAGGGTATCCACATTGCAGACGGTACATATAATGAGATAACAAAATGTAGCATTCGTTTAAACAGCATAAGCGGCGTTAATATAACAGGTGCATCATATAACAATAGGGTGTATGGTTGTAAGTTCCTACAAAACGGTGTAAATGGCTGGGATACGAATTCGAATGCTTGGGATTCTGATTCGTCTAGCAATGGGGGAAATCTCTGGGATAACTACGACGAACCAAGTGAGGGGGCATACGACAACAACGGTGATGGTATAGCAGATCAACCTTACAATGTACCTGGCGGAGGAACTAGCAAAGATAACTATCCATGGTGCAGAAAGCCGGCTGAAATGCCATATTACATAGATTACTGGAATCCATACGGAGAATCTGTAATACTGATAAATATGAGCTTGGCGAATTACACCTCAAAGTATATCTATTTATACTATGGCTATAGCGGCTCACTATCAAACCCCAAATATAAACATAATGTTAGTGAGGTATCAGTATTTTCTGATGATTTTAATGGTGTAAGCATAAATACAAATAAATGGACTCTTTTGCCTAATACCCCCCCGTATATTCATCTCGACGGCTACGGCAATCTTATCATTCCTTACTACCATGAAATCATCTCAAAATTTATCATACAAGATATAGGAGCACCCACGGAAATACCCTATATCCAGACATTAAATCAATCCATGTACATTGTTGAAACAAGGATAAATATAAGCAATAGCTCTGCATATGTAAGCGTATTAGGCGGTGCGGGGATTTACCCTAATTTTGAGTTGTATGGTATTGCATTAAATTTAAAAAATGAGAATTTATTTATAAATAAATCGCACTCTAATCCCGTGGTAGTCAGAATTCCCAATTTAAATCACTGGATAAGACTAAAAGCCTATGTCTACCGAACGTATGAAAAATATAGTACTAATCAAGCATATGCTAATGAATCGAAACATTTTACCATAACTGGTATCATTTATGACCCCAATTCATATGCCAGTGAAGCAAATATCTCGTATTCGGAAAGCAAATGGAAGATAGGGCTAAGTGGTAGCTGGGAACCCCCCGATAAAGTGATTGATACCACATACAAACTGGCAGTGGCATGTTGGATAATTCCTCCAGTTTCAATAGATCCCATCCAAGTCGATTGGATCAGAGTAATGAAAGCCCCTGTTATCCCACCAACAATTACCATAGGTCCTGTTGAATCTGTAAACTGTGGATGGGATAACCCAAGTGCAATACACTCTAAAAATATAGTTTTACCCGGACAACAACCGTCTGATGACCCATTCGTACCTGGTCCTGTGCTTCGTGACTTCAACTATGGAAATATAGCTGGGGTATTCAATATAACAAACCTACCCCAAGATGAATACACAATAACTGTCACAATGGGTAATGCATCTGGAGCTTGCAATAAAACAACGGTAGAATTTAGAGATAATCGAAGTACTACATTATATGGAACATTAACTATTCCTGCAACAGAAGCTGGTAAATTTGAAACAAAATGGCTACCAATAAACTTTAAATGGTCAGGAACTGAAAAGAGGAATTTAAAAACCATATTTTCTGCAGAAGCAAATAAAAATTGGACAGTTAACTCAATGATCATTGAACGCGGAAAAAAAGGCATTCATGTAGGATTGGAGTAAAAATTATGATGAATGACAAGGCTCAGATGATGGTACTTGAATCGGTGGTATTTGCCATCACAATACTAATAAGCCTAGTATTCCTCTATCAACTATCCCCAACATCTACAGTAAGCACATCTTATACAAATGATCTGCAAATCAAAGGAGACTCCGCTCTTCAAAACCTGTACAACAGCGAAGCTTCTCAAGCTTCAAACCTTCCACAAGGGTTCCCAAAAAATAAACTAACATACTACCTTATAACAGATGATTATGGCAGTTTAATTCTCTCAAATCTTAAAAACATGCTCCCGCCAAACACTATGTTTAATATTAAAATAAGTAACGGAACAAAAACAGTATTTTGGTGCAACTCAAAGGCTGATAATTCTACACCACTGGCTCTTTCCGAACCAGTTGCAATATCTCATTATATAATATCGATACACCCACAATTTTTTAACATATCCAAATTTGGGGGTATACTCGGCAATACTGCATACATCAACAATCTCAATTACAAGGATGGGTGTGATATAGCAATAGCATTTGGCGCCTATGACCGCGGGGACATTAAAAAAATAAATGAAGCGTATAGAACCGTAACCTATGACATTATATTAGAGATGTGCTACATATGAAACAACAAGATTCAGGTCAGATGATAATACTAATGGGCATAGTGCTGTCTCTCTCAATCTTTGTTTTATCGAATCTGGCAGCAGACATAATCAACCTGGATACTGTAATATCAAACGAGCATGCCACGTCCATAGTATCGGAATTTGCCTACATAAAAGGAACATTCGGCATATCAATGAATTACTATCTAATAAACAACGTATCGGTGGAAGGCAACGGAGGTAGTAGTAAGCTTGTCTTCAAAGGAAATCCAGACAATATAACAAAAACTTTCAATAAAACAAGAGATGAATTTTACTTAATAGAACTGCGGTATGGAAACAACTTCGACGCTAAACTCAACAAATATTGGTACTCAAATATCATTAATGAAAACTATGTCTATTATGTGGACGTAACATTATCACTTGATGATGGGCAAGCACATATCACAGACAATACATTATATTCTATAGTATGTAAGCCATAAATCACATGATGATATAAGTAAATGAAAAGTAGGATAGGGACGTATAATGTATAAAAAGTGGCGCATCATTAAAAATAATAGGGGAATATCCCCGGTTTTAGAAACATTAGTAGCCGTAGGTATATGTCTTTCACTGCTCGCCATATTTTTTATTGCTACAACAAATATTTTCAGCACACACGAAAGAGAAGATGTTGATCTTGAAGCTAAATGTACTGGCATTATGGAGGCTTTGGTAAACTCCCCAGGCGTAGCATCTGGATACAATTCTGAATGGGAAAACAACCCTGCAAGCGCGGATTTTGCTGGTTTAGCTACGACCAGAACGATAGCATATGGCAACGCAACTATCAGTAATCAAGGCGAAGTAACAATCACATCTTATCATAATTTCTCTGATAGCAGGGTGGGTATAGCCGAAACATGTTTTCTTGCTGGGACAAAAATAGTACTAGCCAATGAATCCTATAAAAACATCGAGGACATCAAAATCGGAGATATGGTTAAATCGTTTGATGATAAAACAGGCAAGATTGCAGACGAAAAGGTAACCAATGTTTTTCATCATAGCCCTGCAGAAATGGGCGATTATTACTTAGTAATTAACAAGCAGTTAAAAGTTACTCCCAACCATATGTTTTATTCAAATGGAAACTGGATTTGCGCTAGTGATCTTAAAATCGGAGATCCTTTGTTTTACAAATCATCAGATTATAAAATATGTTCGATAGACAAAATCTTTGAGAAGGAACCCACCTATAATTTTGAAGTGGAAGGCAACCACAACTATTTTGTAGCGCTGGATAAAACCGATGTTTTGGTTCATAACGCCAATACTAACCCTGGAGATGGAGACACACAGGGCGGGAGTACTACACATTACGGTTCTCCAACTGCGGATTTCACCTGGTTTGACAGTGACGGCCCCTACAGAGGTGGACAAATAATCTTTTTCAATGCTGAAAAATCACATGATAATCCTGATCTATTAGGCCAAAAAGGATATATAAAGTGGTATAATTGGTGGTGGAAGTGGGGAGAGATTGGTCAGCAATTTGAAAATACTTCCGAATATTGCTATCATAATTTTTCTGATAATGGTGTCCATTATGTTAGGCTGACAGTTATTGATGATAGCGGTTTAAACGACACATGCATTTACACTGTTCAGGCCAATAAACCCGCCGCATATGAAATGGAAACTAAACCATGGATTTTAACCAGCAAAAACATATATCCAGAAACCGGCAATAAGACATTTACAGCTTATGATGAAAATCATTATATAAAGTACACTTCAGTGCATGGTAATAATTATATATTTGAAATTAAAGAAAAAAACAAACCAGAATACATTATTCTTGATTCTGAAAAAATACAAGGCCTCAGTGGTGTGATTTATTATTATTTAAAATCAGCTTTAGGATTTAACACGACAACCTCTCAAATTAATTTCAATATTTCTATAGTTTCAGAATCCGGTGTTTATTACTATGGGGCAAATTATAGTAATACAGATGTTTTGAGATCAGATGACAAAAAGATTTTAATCTATCACGCGCCTGAAATGCAGGGTACTGGAGTAAAACCTCCATATTATGAAGAAGGAGAGATAACGGTCCGGGCTTTTATAGGTGGAGTAATACCTAATTATCCTCCAAATCCACCAATTAATCCTTACCCGGGGAATGGATCAACAAATGCAAACTGGAATGATCTTCTTAGATGGACCAGTGGCGGAGACATCAACGGTGATCCTCTTACATATGATGTCTACTTTGGTATCTCGAGCTCTCCACCATTTAAGGAGACGATTGGTCCTTATCCTGCGAGTCAAACATCCATCTCATATGACCCAGGAATAATAATGAAGCCTCCAACGCCATATTATTGGAAGATTGTAGTTTGGGATGACCATGGCGCCAAAGCAGAGGGACCTATCTGGCATTTCACAACAAATCCAAACGATAAACCAAATATACCGACTAATCCGACGCCGACCAATGGTGAAATGGAAGTAAATGTTACAGCCGCTAATTTAACTTGGACTTGTTCAGATCCAAACCAAGGCGAAGGTGACAGATTATGTTACGAAGTAAATTTTAGTAAAAATCCTTTACTATTGCAAAAAATCAGTTGTGACAATTTGACCCGTAAATATTGGGATCCAAAGAAGACATGTGGTTCTCCAGATAAGAAAAGGTTGGATTATAATACAACATATTACTGGAATATTACAGCAAATGATACCTGTGACGCACATACACCAGGTCCCATATGGAGTTTCACGACAGCTGAAAAAGGAATTGATCAATATTGCATATATGGGTCAGGAGCTGGAGAAGACACAAGCAAAATGCTTGGCCAAACTTTTAGAGCAAATAGAACAGGCGATCTAACCAAGATAAAACTATCCCTCAAAAATTGTTCACATTCAGGTCAAGATTATATAACAGTAAGAATATATGAATGCCCAAGAGATCCAAATGATTTAGGTAATTTGTTAGGAACAGCAATAATCCCTAATTTCAATGATACCTCTTTCATCTGGAAAGAGGCAGACTTCAATACTACACCACCCATCAGAGTAGAAAAAGACATGCCTTATTTTATAGTCGTCGACGCCTTTAAAGGTAAAAAATTATACAGTTGGCAGTACAACCCAGCATTAGGACCGGTAGGCAGCAGTTATTCTTATCCTGATGGCAACGGATGGAAAAGTTATGATGGTAACAAATGGTTTCCCATAAAAAATCCACCGTTTGGGGGAGATGATTTCATATTTAAAACCTACGTGTTTAGAGATTTTAAGCTTGATCAATATGACTATGTTAATTCCAAAAGAGGAGAGACAACTGGTAGTGGGTTACGCATAGCCTTAGCTCAGACTTTTACAGCAGGACAAAACGGCGATCTGATGAAAGTCAGTTTATCTATAAATAAGAGTGGTGGCCAAATTACAGTTAGAATTTATGATAAATTACCAACAACTACTATTGAATGGAATAATTATTTGGCAAATACTACGATAAAAAGTTTCAATAGCGGTGGCACTTTTATTAACAAATCAGCAAACTTTACTGAAAATCCAGCTTACCTAGTTCGAGGAAATAAATATTATATTGTAATTCCAACAGTAACTGGATACGAATTGGAATGGAATAAACACGAAGGCGCAATGTATTGCACTCCAGGCTTCCCATGGAGGTGGAACCCGCTGCAAGGAGGAGGGATTGGTTTCAACTTCGAAACCTATATGGACGACATTTATTAAAATATATAAAGTCATTTTTTATTTTTATTTCCAACTGACCTACCATGTCAAAAAGAACATTGAAAAATAAAAAAATTCAAAAAACAATAGCTAGAAGTAGAATCAATCAACTATCCTTACTTGCTGAGGAATACGCACTTTCAGGAAGGTTAAACCTAGCAAATAGATATGTAGATTTGGCAAGAAAGATATCGATGCGATATCTTGTTCCAATGCCAAAGGAATTTAAACGACGGTTTTGTAAACATTGTTATCAATATCTGCTACCAAATGTAACATGTCGATTCAGAATTCATAGAGGCAAACTAGTTATTTATTGTCATAATTGTAAAAATTACACTAGAATTCCTCTAAAGAACTCCAGCAAATAACCTTCCGCTATGCTTATATAAGATATCGTTTATTACCGTTACCCAACTTCATCCTTTATACGGGAGTAATGTAAATATGATAACAGCATATGATGTTCCATCAAAGGACCTAATCGGCGCGGTAGCCAAGAAACTACAGAGCGATAAAGCTATCGTTCCACCAGATTGGGCCAACTTTGCTAGAACTGGAGTAGACAGGGAAAATCCACCCATGGAAAAGGACTGGTGGCACACCAGATGCGCGTCCATTCTTCGTAAGATTTACATCAATAACTGCATAGGAATAGAGCACTTGAGAGCAGAATACGGTGGCAATAGAGATCGCGGTTCAAAACCAAACAAAGCTCGTAGTGGCAGTGGTTCTATTGCAAGAAAAGCAGTACAACAGCTTGAAAAAGCAGGTTATGTATCAAAGGTAAAAGGAAAAGGGCGCATGCTTACGCCAAAAGGTAGATCTTTTCTAGATAGTACCTCTAAAGAAGTTGCGAAAAATCTTGCAGATTACTCTTCTGAACCAAAAAATATTAAACAGCCGACAAATTAAAAGTATAGACGTTATGGACGAAGATCTAGAAAACCTAAAGAAAAAAAGACTGCAAGAACTTCAGCAGCAAATGTCCATGCAGGAAGCAATGGATGATCAACAGGATCAACAGAAGGAGTTAGAAGATCAAAAGAAGATGATTCTTCGAACCATCCTCACAGACTCCGCAAGAGAGCGGTTGGGCAGAATAAAAATTGCACGTCCTGAAGTGGTAGAATCAATTGAGAATCAACTGATAATGCTTGCACAGTCCGGCAAATTGAAAAATAAAATAAATGATGAGCAGTTACATGTGCTGCTTTCAAGGATAATTCCAAAGAAAAGAGATATAACAATAAGAAGAAGGTAAACACTCATGTCAACTCATAAATCACTTGGTAAAAAACTTCGTTTAAATAGAGCTACAAAGAGCAATAGGCGTGTGCCTGCTTGGATCATGATTCGAACTAACAGACGTTTTACGCGTCATCCTAAAACGCGCAATTGGCGTAAAAACAACCTGAAGAAATCTTGATTATTATGGCAGAAGAAATTGAAAGAATATATGTCATTCCACTCAAAAAGGTAAGATATAAATCCTCATCAGCTGCAGACAGTGCTATAAAAGTAGTGAGAAGTTTTTTAACTAGACATATGAAGGTTGAGGAAGATAAAATATGGATAGACGATTCTCTCAACAATGCAATTTGGGCCCATGGAAAATACTGGGTACCCAGTAAAATTAGAGTCAAAGCCGTTAAATTCGATGACGGTGTTGTAGAAGCTTACATCCCTGAGCTTGATTTTAAGAAATCAAGACGTGAGATTTTAAAGGAAGAAAAAGAAGCAAAAGAGCCAATACTTAGAAAAGAAGAAGTTGAAGAAGGGGCAGCCGAAGGCACCGGTGCAGAGAAATACGATGTTGCTCCATCTGGCGAGGGCGAAGTAAAGATAAAGAAAAAGAAAGCCCCCAAGGAAAAAGAGGAAAAGAAAGAGCCAGTAAAGAAACCAAAGAAAAAGACAGAGAAAGAAGAAACCGGCGAACCTGAACTAAAGGAAAAGAAAAAAGTAAAGGCCTCAAAGAAATCTTCTGAATCCAAAACTAAAGAGAAAACCGCCTCTAAACGAAAGCCAAAAAAGAAAAGTGAATAATTCATGCTTCAGTTGCTGGATTTCAACGAAAGTCCAAATGTGGGTGTTTTTTGCAGGACTAACGACGATATCACTTTTGTACAGAGGGCCCTGCCCAAAAAGATTAAACAGAAAATCGTCGAAACATTGGATGCAAAGCTTGTGGAACTCAATATTGCTGATGCAAGTATCATAGGCTCTCTGCTCACCTTTAATTCAAAAGGGGCAGTTGTCACAGATTTTGTTGATTATGGATGTGTTAAGCTCATTGAAAAACAGGGTCTAGATGTCTGCGTTATAAGTGATAAACTCAACGCAGCGGGCAACGATATACTAGTAAACGACAAGGGGGCACTAGTTCACCCAGATATGAAGGATAAAAGTTTGAAGAAGATAGAACAAGTTTTTGATGTGCCAGTTTACAAGGGTACCATTAGTTCCTTGAATACCGTAGGTATGGCTGCAGTTGTTACAAATAAAGGACTGCTATGCCACCCAAAGGTAACAGAGGATGAAAAGAGGGCCCTGGAAAAGATTTTTGGTGTAAATGTTATGATTGGGACGGTTAACCATGGGGTACCCCTGATTGGCAGCGGCTTAGTGGCAAATACAAAGGGCGCCATCATTGGTAATCTTACGACAGGTATTGAGATGGGCAGGATTGAAGAGGCGCTGGGATTTTTAGATTAAACTTGATGCCGCTCTGGAGTAAAAGCTTATAATTATTAAACAAAAAATATATAAAGTGCCTTTATATTATACGTATAAGAATATAATATTGTTAAGATGTGATGATATCATGGAGCGAACGAAATCACATAATCCACAAGATGAAAGGACTATAGAATTATTTGCAGAGTTAGGTATGCCAAAAAACCTAGCTAAAACTCTGTTATACGTTTCACAATGCGACGAATGCCGTTCAGCCGATATTGAGCAAGCAACAAGACTCAGACAGCCAGAAGTAAGCGTAGCAATGCAACAACTAATGGACAAAGGATGGATAAGAAAGCGGGATCTGAAAAAGAAAGGAAAAGGCAGGCCAGTCCATATATACAAACTAACGTATCCGCTACAGAACATAATAAAAAACTTTGAAGAAGAAAAAACAAAAGAAATAGACACAATCAGAAACGACTTAACTGAACTCAAAAAACTTGTAGATAGTAGATAAATCTAACAGAAATATTTGTCTATTCATCAAAACTTAATCTTTTTTTCATTATTGCTCAGATGGGATATAACTATTTTTGAGTTATGGGACTATCACAAAGCAACGTTTATAAGTAGTAATTTACTTCAAGACCTGCAAATCTCATATCTTTAATACTATGAGGAGACGAAATGCCCACATACGACCAGAAAGCTCTTGAAAAAAAATGGCAGAAGTGTTGGCAGGAGCAAAAAATTTATCATTTCGATTTTGATAGTGACAGCCCTGCATACAGTATAGATGTTCCTCCGCGCTACGCATCAGGCCCGCTTCATGCTGGTCATGCCGTGCATTATACCCATATAGACTTTGCCGCACGATACAAGCGTATGCGTGGCTTTAACGTATTCTTCCCACTGTGCTTCGATGTAAATGGTATACCTATAGAAGAACGAGTTGAACGACAGTTAAAAATTACCCGTAAAGATATTGATAGACACAAATTTATAAAACTCTGTTCTGATTTTGCCGAGAAAAATATCAAGACCATGACGGACCAGTTTATAATGCTTGGAGAAAGCATGGATCCTTCGATATATTACCAGACCAACGCGGAGTATTATCGCAGGCTCACTCAGATCTCTTTTATCGAGTTGTATGAGAAAGGTCATATTTATAAGGGGAAATTTCCAGTTAACTGGTGTCCTCGTTGCATGACTGCTATGGCCGATGCAGAGGTTACCTACGCGGATAGAACTACCAAACTTAACACGATAAAATTCTATTTTACAAAGAACCCACCAGAACAACTTTTGAAGTATCGCAGCGTAGGCAAAGATGGAAAAGGCGTTTACATTGAAATTGCTACAACAAGACCTGAAATGCTTCCATCATGCCAGATTGTTGCAGTTCATCCGACAGACGAGCGGGCTTCATGGCTAGTTGATCAAAAACTAAAGGTGCCGCTATTTGAAAAAGAAGTAAAAATCGTTGAAGACGAATCTGTAGATCCTGAGTTTGGATCCGGCGTTGTCATGATTTGTACCGTTGGTGACAAAGAAGATTTAAACTGGGTTTTCAAGTATAAGCTTCCGCTTGAAATGAGCATCGATGAAGAAGGATGCATGACGGACCTCTGCAATAAATACAAAGGAATGAAAATAGAAGATGCACGAGCCGCAGTTATTGAAGATTTGAAGAAAAATGACATCTTGATCAAGCAGGAGCCGTTGGATCAGAACGTCGGTGTTTGCTGGCGTTGTAAAACACCGGTAGAATTCATCAACGCCAAACAGTGGTTTTTGAAAACTATTCCATTCAAAAAGTTGGTTCTTGAAGCAAGCGACAGGATGAAATGGTACCCCAAGTTTATGAAGATACGGCTTGAAGATTGGGTTAACAGTCTGGAATGGGACTGGGTCATATCTAGACAAAGATACTTTGCAACGCCGATTCCACTCTGGGAATGTGAAAAATGTGAGTATGTTGTATTGGCAAAATCTGAGGATTGTTACATAGACCCAACTAAAGATAAACCACCAGTAAAAGAATGCCCTAAATGTGGTGGCAAGCTAAAAGGTTGCGAAGACGTATTTGATACGTGGATGGATTCATCCATATCACCGCTCTACAACACGTTTTGGCATAGGGATGATGAGAAATTCAAGAAACTATATCCTATGTCTCTGCGCGCACAAGCTCACGACATAATTCGTACATGGGCATTTTATACAATTCTAAGATGCACGCTACTTACAGATAAAGAGCCGTTTGAAAATATAATGATGGGTGGTTTCATCCTATCTGAAGATGGCACACCCATGCATGCAAGTCTTGGGAATGTCATCGATCCGTTGGATGTAATAAACGAATACGGCGCCGATGCATTTAGATGTTATGCGGCGAGTTGTGCCTTGGGGGAAGACAATCCTTTTAGACAAAAAGATGTCGTGCGAGGCACGAGACTCCTCAATAAATTATGGAACGTTGAGAAATTTATTTCCAACTTAATTAAAGACAGGCCAGGAAAAAAACCAGAGTTAATTGATATTGACAAATGGATACTCACAAAATACAGTAAACTTGTAAAAAAATGTACTGAACTGATGGATGCTTTTGATTATTCCCAAGCTATGAAAGAAATAGAGTATTTCTTATGGCATGAACTTGCAGATCACTACATTGAAATGGTGAAATCTTCAGTATATAAAAACGAAAACACAGAAAGCATCAACTATACGCTTTACACGCTTGGTTTGGGAGTTTTAAAGATGTTTGCGCCGTTCTTCCCACACATAAGTGAAGAGATTTATCAACAACACTTCAAAAAATTAGATGGATGTGAAAGCATCCACTTATCAGCATGGCCTGAGCCACTGATAATCGACGAGGAAAAAGAAAAGGCAGGCGAATATGTCAAAGATTACATATCAAAAGTACGATCTTGGAAAAGTGAGCAAGGTCTTGCATTAAACGCGCCACTCGAATCATATGCAACCTATGCACCAGCCAATATTATTTCAAAGATAAAACCAAGTGGAACAATAATAAAAACTACTTTAAATTACCCCGATGGCCATGAATTTATCGCTGGAAAACCAGATATTGAAGAGAAAATAGTAACAATAAAACCAGTTTACGCAAAAATTGGGCCGTTGTTCAAAGCCGACAGCAAAAAAGTGTCAACCTGGATTAACGAACATCAGAACGAAATCATAAAGAAAATACAGAAAAGTGGAGATATTTCATGGGCAGATGTTCCTGGCGCAGATTCAAAGCATTCAAAAGAAAAACTGATAGTAGGTGGGTATCTTCAATTAATCAAGGAGCAGGGAATCAAAGGAAAGAAAGATACACACATCTTCCATTTTGATGACTTTTACGTCGAATTTAAAGGAGGGAAATCTTGAAAATCACGCGAAAAGTATTGAGAAGTTGGCTAATTAAAATTTTCGTCATTCTGATCGTGCTAGCAATGATATTCACAGGATTTGTCGTTATCTTTTGGAAGTAGTTTGATTTTCTCGATAAGTTTTTAAATAAGTTTTTAATTCAACGGTGCGGAGGCTATATTATGACAGAAAAAGAAGGAATATTGGCAAATCCAGCACCACTGGGTTTAATGGGCTTCGGAATGACGACGGTCCTATTGAACATCCATAACACTGGGGCCTTTCCCGTTAGCGCGATGATCCTCGGGATAGGTATCTTCTACGGTGGTATTGCCCAGATTATCGCTGGTGCCATGGAATTTAAGAAAGGAAATACCTTTGGAACAACCGCATTTACTTCATACGGGCTATTTTGGATTTCACTTGTTGCACTGTGGCTTTTGCCGAGTCTTACATTCATAAGCACTGGTTCAAAAGCAGGAGCAACTGAGGCTGGATTTATGGCTTGGTACTTCTTCATTTGGGGATTCTTCACAATGATGATGTTTGTTGGTACACTAAAAAAGAACTGTTCCCTATCTTTCATCTTTGGAAGCTTGTTCATCCTGTTCTATTTACTAGCGTTGCGCGACTGGGGATATATAACTGGCGATGCAGCAAAACTCATAGGTTACGAGGGAATAATCTGCGGTCTAAGTGCAATATACCTTGCAATGGCAGAAGTAATCAACGAAGCCTATGGAAAAACAATTCTGCCCATTGGAAGAGCACTACTAAAGTAAATTATAGTTCAATCAATTGGTATGAGGACGATCCTAAACCGATCTCCTCACCATATTTTATTTGTTTCATCGGATCAACTTTATTATGTTTTATAAATACATCTTTTTTAACATTATTTATAAGGTCTAAAGAGGCTTTGTCCACTGCAACAATGTCATCTGATATAACATAGCCGATATCTGGACAGATTATAGGGTCAGCGAAAGGATCGCAATCACAGCCACGGGCAATACGTTTAATTTCATTTAGATATAGAACGTTCTTATCCTCTACACACGCCTTTGCTGCGCATGTGATTAAAAATTGGATATCTGCATCTGTATTTTTCATCGCTCCACTCTTACAATTTTCAACACAAACACCGCAACCAAAACAAGATCGCATGTTTTGTTTCCATTTGCCGTCTTTAACACTAATAGCCTCAAAAGGACATAACTCAGCACAAACACCACAAAAAGTACAAGCATCTTTCTGATAAATAGGTCTACTCCCATGATGCATTTTTCTCTTTGTTTCCTTAGTCACACCACCCATGCCAAAGTTTTTGATAGCACCTCCAAAACCAGTTTGAATATGCCCTTTTACATGAGATACAGCAAAAATATGACTCGAATTTACAAGATGCCAAGCAACCTCAAAAGTTCTATTTTCAACGGTTTTCACAACACCGCTATCATCTATTATAATATCACAGCCTATTTTTTTCATAGTATAACCATGCAACCTAGCAACTTGTTGATAACCAGAAACATAGTGTCGTAAACCAGGATAAGCCACCGTTGTATCAAATAGAAATGGATCAGCATGAACTTTTTTTAATTCATCCACAACTAACTTTACAAAATCTGGTTTAGTAAAAAATTTATTTTTAATTTCACCCATATGAAGTTTTACTGGGACTCTTTTATCTGTAAAAATTTCCATATTAAAATTATTTAGAGCTTCAGAAAGTTTTTGTAAATCAGTAAAAAAAACAACCTTGTTCATCCCACTACCTTTTCCCATTTCTTTAGTTTAAGGACGCCACCCAGTGAGCCGCCGCCTTTTATCTCCTCACGGATACGATTCTCTTGCTCTTTGACATCCAAAGCTCTATTTGCAATTTCTTGGGCCATTTCCTGAGGTACAACAACAACACCAGAATCATCACCAATTATCCAGTCACCACTACGAACTGTTTGGCCACCGCAATTTATCTCAGCACCCATCTCACCAAAACCCTTTGGTTCGCCAGCATTTGAAGAAATATGTCTACAAAAAATTGGAAAATTCATTTTAATAATATCATCTAAATCTCTCACGGCACCATCGATTACAACGCCTGAGAGTCCTTTGAGCTTTGCACTCCACGTTGCAAGCTCCCCCCACACGGCAGTTTTACTGCCACTAACATCAATAACAAGAACTTGCCCTTTTTCAGCCTTGTCTATTGCTTCAACTGGTTTTGCCCAGTCACCGTCTATTGTGCATACAGTTAGAGCCTGCCCAACCATATGAAAACCAAACTTTACCGGACGCATGTCGTGCATTGCTCCTTTTCTATGCATCGCATCTGAAATATTTGACGTAGAAACCTTTGAAAACGCTTCTTTAAGCTGTGTTTTATCATATTTTTTGTGAAGTTCAGTGGAAACAGGTTTTTTATCAATTATCGCTTTTTTTATGAGTTTGGTTGCTTTAGTTACATCTTTTGCTTTTGTTATTGCTCCTCCGACTATTATTATGCTTGCGCCTGCTTTTACAACATCAACAACAGTTTCACTGTTAAGACCACCAGCAACAGCAACTGGAATATTGGTTGACTTAACAATAGATGAAAGAACGCCAGTAGGTTTCTTTCCAGTCATTTGTTCATCTATACCAACATGTATGCATAAATAGTCAACACCTAGTTTTTCCAATTTTTTAGCTCTTTGAACTATATTTTTAACACCGATTAGATCAGCCATTATCTTTGTTCCGTATTTACGCGCAGATTTGAGTGCGTCAAGAATAGTGCTATCATCTGATGCACCGAGTATGCAAACAACATCTGCCCCAGCTTTTGCAGCCATTTCCGTTTCAAAAGCACCTGTGTCCATGATTTTCATATCTGCAACAATTGTCTGTTTGGGAAAAGTCTGTTTAAGTTTTCTTACAATATCCATGCCTTCACTTTTTATCAGGGGCGTTCCTGCCTCTAGCCAGCAATTTGCATCACCCTTTACAGAATCTTTAGCTATTGCTAGCGCTCTATGAGCATTTAGTAGGTCTAATGCAACCTGAAGAATAACCTCTTTCATTAAACCTAGAATAAACCATTCTATTTAAAAAACTAGAGGTTTAAAAGAAAAGCTTATACTAAACAGCGCAATATTTGATTTTGTAGACGATGAAATCAAAAAATAATAACGAATTTCACAAGAGAGCAAAAGAGGATTTAAGCGATTTCATAAAAAAACTAGAGCTACAAGCATTGGAAACAGCAGAAGAAAGAATTCCTCTATATCTGGAAGTAGGGCTCAAAGATGCAGGGTTAACGCTAGATGTCGGATGCGGATCGGGAATTGTAACAAGAGACATTGCTCGTCTCACCAAAGGTAGACTTATTGGTATAGATGGCTCAAATGATTTGGTAAAAGTAGCGACTAACGTCCTTAAGAATCACAAAAACGTAGAATTATGTGTTGGTAGTGCAGAGAAACTGCCGTTTGAGGACAATACTTTTGATATTGTAACCTGCAATCTCCTGCTTATGTGGGTAGACAAACCTCAAAAGGTAGTCAGTGAGATGGCACGTGTCACAAAGTCTGGTGGAAGGGTTTTGGCATCTCTTGAGCCGGACTATGGCGGCAAACTTCACTGGCCTGAAAACCCGAAGGTAGATCCTATATTTGCAGGTAAAACTATAAAAGAAAAAGGTGGAGACCCTCACATCGGCAGAAAACTTCGCTTTCTTTTTGTTAGAGCGGGTCTTGAAACCAAAGTTGGAATAGGAAACACCCGCATATGGAGCTGCAAAGAGGATAAAGCATACTATTTGCATGCCAGAGACTTCTATGTAAAAACATTGAGAGAGGAAGGTCTAACAGAAGAAGAAATTGATAAATGGGAATATGAGTATCTTAAATCGCTTGATGAAGGCTTAGAACTCAATTTCTTCCCGCAATTCTATGCAATAGGCAGAAAACCATAGGCTTTATAACCCAACATAGATTTTACTTTTTGAAATTAAAATGACTGCAAAAATCATTGATGGTAGAAGGATAGCAGAGGATATTCGCAAAAAAATTTCAAATGAAGTCGATGATTTAGAATCAAAATACAAAAATACACCAAATATAACCACCATAAAAATTGGTAGCGATCCATCTTCAGAACTCTATCTAAAACTAAGAGATAATGCCTGTAAAGAAGCGGGCATTGAATCAAACCGTCTAGAATTTCCAAAAGATGTTTCTGAAAAAGAGATTCTAGCTTCCATAAAAAAACTAAACAATGACGGCAAGGTACATGGAATACTAATTCAATATCCAGTACCAAATCATATCTCTCCAGATAAATTAATGAAAGCAATAGATTACAAAAAAGACGTAGAAGGATTCAACCCTTTTAATATGGGGAGAACGCTTATCGGCGATGAACAAATCGTGCCTTGTACACCATTGGCAGTACTAACTATTTTAGAATATGAAAATACAGATGTCAAGGGTAAAGACGTCGTTATTGTTAACCATAGCAACGTAGTTGGAAAGCCACTTGCAGCCCTTTTTTTAAATCGAAATGCTACAGTTTCAGTGTGTCATGTCTTTTCCAAGGATATTAAAAAATATACAACTAAAGCAGATGTGCTTGTCACGGCCACAGGAAAGCCGAAACTAATAACAGGTGATTTCGTAAAAGAAAACGCATTTGTGATAGATGTTGGAATCACAAGCACAAAGTATGGCGTATGTGGAGATGTGGATTTTGAATCGGTAAAAGAAAAAGTAGGGAAAATAACACCTGTACCTGGTGGTGTAGGGCCAGTAACAATTGCATGCGCACTGAAAAACATTATAAAAACGTATAAGAATTGTTTAGAATAAAAATAGGATGAATAGGTCATATCTAGCGTTTTTTTATTTTAAGATTATGTTTCACTTTTACTGAAGAAATAGCTTCCTAGGCCCATCATAGCAACACATATTACTAGAACTACCAAGAAATCAACCAATGGTGGGAATGAATAGTTTATACCTGTAAGGCTACCACGCAAACCATCAACCATGAAAAACACCGGGTTTAAAATAACCAGTGTTCTAATTATGGGTGGAAAACCTTGATTTGTAGCAATTGGAAATAGCGCTGAAGATAAAAACAGAAGCGGCATAAGCAACAGGTTCATAATTATCTGAAAACCTTGAAAGTCATTCATTTTAGAAGCTATTACAAGACCAAAACCGACAGCAGTGAAAGCTAAAAGAACCATAAAAATTATTGTAAACAGCAAACCAGAAGCACTCGCTATGGGGACGCCTAAGAAGATGGCAATAACAAGAATAATGAACCCTTGAATGAGCGATAATGTTGCACCACCAAGCGTTCTTCCAATAATTATCGATAAACGACTAATTGGCGCAACGAGAACTTCCTGCAGGAATCCAAATTGTTTATCCCATAGCACAGATATACCAGTAAACATGGAAGAAAACAGTATCGCCATGGCAACAATCCCTGGCGCAAGGTATGTTAGGTAATCACTACTTACATCCATGCCTGGCATCACGGCCGCTCTGAGACCTGACCCCAGTACAACAAGGAAGAATAGCGGTTGAGCGACGGTGGCAACGATTCTGCTCTTGGATCGAACAAATCGTTTCATCTCTCTGAGCCACATGACGTAGATTGCCTGAAACTCTGCACCTCTCACGGTTATCTACCTCCACCAAGTGCTCTAGGTCTTTCTTTCATAGTATTGTCTTGTTCTTGATCGCGTATTAGCCTACCTGTAAAATGTAAAAATACATCATCGAGTGTTGGTTTCCTCAAACTTATTGATTTAATCTTTGCACCAAGAGTATTTGCGATTTCAAATAATATTGGGATTTTTTCTTCTCCTTTTTCAACACCAAGTGTTAAAAAAGAATCATGAATCTTTATATTCTTGATCCATTCTTCTTTTTCCAATGCTCTACTTAATTTATTTAAATCTGGACAAGAGAGGGTTATAACATCATTCCCTATGGAATTCTTAAGATTTGCAGTTGAGTCAATAACAAGGATCTTCCCGTGATCTATTATCCCTATTCTATCGCAGAGATAATCAGCCTCATCCATGTAATGCGTTGTTAAAAAAATCGTAGTACTTTCATCTTTATTCATCTTCTTTATGTATTCCCAGATTGCCCTTCTCGTCTGCGCGTCAAGACCAAGCGTTGGTTCATCAAGAAACAATATCGTTGGATAGTGCATGAGACCTCGTGCTATCTCAAGTCGTCGTTTCATCCCACCAGAATAATTCTTCACAAGGACGTCCTCTTTGTCCTCAAGATCAACAAGATGTAGGACGTCATCGACCCTATTTTTTCTTTTATCCCTACTCATACCATACATGCGTGCATGAAAATCAAGATTTTCTCTGCCGGTTAATTGCGTATCTAATGCTGGCTCTTGAAAAACAATGCCGATATTTTGTCTTACTTCATCCCGCTCTTTAACAATATCAAAACCAGAAATAGTGGCAGATCCGTCTGTTGGGTATAATAAGGTAGTCAACATTTTTATTGTAGTTGTTTTACCAGCACCGTTGGGCCCAAGAAAACCAAATATTTCTCCCTTTTTTACAGAAAATGAAACACGATCTACAGCAACTAGATCATTGAATTTTTTTGTTAGATTATCAGTCGTTATTATATCCAAGTCAGGTTTCTCCTTTTTACTCGTTTGCAATGATAAATTTGTTAATAAAAGTATCCCACATCTGAGGAATGATAGAATAACAAAGATTTTTATTTAGGGAGATTATGGGGTTTTCAATGTCGTTTTACTCTGAAATTACTGATCTAATTCTATCTAAAAAGATACAGTCCAGGGAAGAACTTCATAGAACTAAAATCAAACTCTGTAAGAAATACAAGATTGACAATGTTCCGCCGAATAGTGAGATTTTGGCTCGTCTGCCTTCTGAATTTTCAGACGAAGAAAAAGAGGCGGCTATCACTATTTTACGCAAGAAGCCCATGAGAACAATATCTGGAGTTGCCATTGTTGCTGCAATGACCTCTCCAGAAGAGTGTCCGCACGGAAAATGCATACAATGCCCAGGCGGCCCTGATAAAAATACACCTCAGAGTTATACGGGTTACGAGCCTGCCACGATGAGGGCTTTAGTGAATGATTTTGATCCTTTTTTACAGACAAAAAGTAGACTCGAACAATTAAAAGCTATTGGTCATTCGGTAGACAAAATTGATTTTATTATTATGGGTGGGACATTTACATCTAGGTCGCCCTATTACCAAGAATGGTTTGTGAAAAGATGTTTTGATGCGCTTAATGGTAAAAATTCACCATCATTGGAAATTGCCAAGAAAAAGAATGAAACAGCACAGTCGAGATGTATAGGTCTTACTATCGAGACTAGGCCAGACTGGTTTAGACTGCAGCATGCTGACCGAGTGTTGAATTTGGGTGCAACTCGTGTAGAATTAGGTGTACAATCGGTATATGATGATGTTCTGTACAACATGAAACGTGGACATACAGTTATGGATTCCATGTATGCTACACGTATTGCAAAAGATAGCGGTTTTAAGGTATGCTACCACATGATGCCGGGTTTGCCTGGCTCTGATGAAAAAAGAGACATTATGTCGTTTCGTACTATTTTTGAAAATCCATCATTTAAACCTGATATGATTAAGATATATCCAGCTTTAACGATTAAAGGAACTAAACTTTATGATATGTGGAAATCTGGCAAATATAAACCGTTGGGTACGATTAGAGCTACAAAACTGATAGCCGAAGTAAAGAACCATGTTCCAAAGTGGGTTCGCATACAGAGAATACAGCGAGACATTCCCATAGCTTACATCGATGCTGGCGTTGACAAAAGTAATCTGCGTCAACTTGTAGAAGCTGAAATGAAAAATCATGGAGATATGTGTCAATGTATTAGATGCAGAGAGATAGGCCATGCGTCACTTGAAGAAGAAATCGAGATAGATAAAAGAAACATTGATTTTGATTGCGAGTGCTATGGGGCAAGTGGTGGTGATGAGGTTTTTATTTCTCTTGTTGACAAAAAACATGATGCTCTCATAGGCTATCTACGATTGCGCGACATTAGCACTTCTCATCGATTTGAACTAGATGATAAGTCGTGCATGATCATCAGAGAGTTGAAGGTACTAGGGAGGGAGATTCCTATAGGACAGAAGAATGAGAAAGGATGGCAACACAGAGGATACGGCAAAGGGCTAATCGATGAAGCGGGACGCATATGCTTTGAAGAGTTTGACAAAAAGCATTTGTTTGTACTCAGCGGCATAGGTGTAAAAGAGTATTACAGAAAACTGGGTTTTAAGGACGATGGAGCATATCTTAGGAAAACATTGCATGGGTAAGGCTATATAGCGGATTTGTTTTCGGGGTTTTTGTATGAAAATTCAGACAGAATGTGTTCCGTGCTTGCTGAAGCGTATTATATTTGAGACAGAGCAGAGTACAAAGGACCCAGAGGTTAGAACCAAGGTAATAAAAAATGCCTGTAAGGTTCTTTCCAAGTGTTATGATCCAAATGAATGTAGTGCAACTATCGCTACAAAAGTGCACAAGATTGCCTACGAGACCCTTGGTGATGATGATCCATACAAAGATTTGAAGAACCTGAGTAACAAAGTAGCGCAATCATTAGTTCCTAGAGTTGAAGAAATGTTAAAGGAATCTGATGACCCGCTGAAGACTAGCATAATATGTTCGATTGTTGGAAACACGATGGATTTTGGAATCGAAGGGGGAAGTAATCATCCTGAGGAACTTAGAGATATCTTCGAGGAAACTGTTGCTGAAGGGCTCGGGTATGATGACACATCAAAGGTTGAAGAGTTACTTAAGAAATCAAAACATGTAATGTTGTTTGCTGATAACTGCGGGGAGATTGTATTTGATAAAATACTATGCCAAGAGTTGAAAAAATTCAACCCAAATATATCTATTACACTTGTTGTAAGAGGCGAACCCATTATCAGTGATGCAACGATGAAAGACGCGGAGGAATTAAAGTTCAAAGAAGTCGTTGATGAGGTTTCGACGACAGGATGTTTTGCAATTGGAGTTGATTTCAAGAAACTTCCATTACCTCTTAAAAAGGCTTTAAAACAAACTGATTTAATCATTTGTAAGGGCATGGCAAATTATGAAGCGTTTTCTGAAACTGATTACCGTCCGATAGCATATTTGTTACGGACAAAATGTACAGCAATTGCAAATTCTATGAAGCTGACGCTTAACGTCAACGCAGTAAAATTATACCAGTAATAATGGTATAGATTACACAAAAAAACGATCTATTTTATTATGCACAACATCTGATAATTTATATGAAGAAATGAATAACAAAGAACGCTGCGTAACCTATCAATGCACTAAGTGGTATTGTAAGTATCCATACCCAAACAATATTTCGTGCGATACCCCATCGTACCGCACTGAGTCTCTTTGTTGATCCTACACCCATGATCGATGAACAAATCACGTGGGTAGTGCTCACTGGAATTCCTGCAACTGACGCACCAATAATAGTTGCTGCTCCAGCGGTCTCTGCAGCAAACCCATGGACAGGGCGAAGTTTCGTGATTTTGTGTCCCATTGTTTTCACAATTCGCCAGCCTCCTGCGAGTGTGCCGAGGGCGATAGCTGCGTGTGCCGATAAAATTACCCATATGGGAACAGGTAGATTATTGGGATTAGCAGCAACACCAAAATATCCAATACTAAACAATAAAGGGGTGATGATCCCCATAGTTTTCTGGGCATCGTTAGTTCCATGACTGAAACTAAACAGTGCTGCGGAAACCAATTGTAATCTTTTGAAATGGTGATCGACCTTCGACTTTGTGCTTTTTCTGCAAATCCAGAGTATGGCAACCATAAACAGGAATCCACATACTAAACCAATCAGTGGTGAAACGATCATAAAGATGGCAGCGAGTCGTACGGGTTCATATTTTATAGCGGAAAAACCTGCGGCAGAAATCCCAGAACCCATAAGTCCGCCGATAAGTGCATGTGACGACGACGTCGGTAGTCCCAGAAGCCATGTAATGATATTCCAGCTGATTGCGCCAATCAGGCCACCGAGAACAATAAATGGGATAATCTCCGTTCGAACAATATCGAGTTTAATGATTTTACTAATCGTACTTGCGACGGCAACAATACCGATACCGGCAGCGACGAAATTGAAAAAAGCGGCAAACGCCACCGCTTTTCGTGGCGTAAGTACTTTTGTGGACACAACAGTGGCGATAGCATTGGCTGAATCATGGAAACCATTGGTAAAATCAAAAATCAAAGCTATAAAGATAATGATGATTACAAGTATAACTGATGCAACCATTCCTGTCTGTGCCTCACGCGTATTTTACCAATATATCTCCTACCACATCAGCAACATCTTCGCATCTGTCTATAGCAGATTCCATGTCGTCGTACAGCTCCTTTATTTTAATAATCTCTACAGCATCTTTTCCGTTGAAAAGTTCAGCCATTGCCTTTCTCAACAGCGTATCTCCTTCATTTTCTAGAGTGTTGACTTCTTTGCAGAAATTATTCATCTGTGTTGCATCCTTAAAATTCCTCAGAAGAGAAATCGCTTCATGGACATTATGTGATGCTTTATGAAGGGTCTGAGCGAATTCAAGCATGTATTTTGGAGGCTTTTTAATTTTGTAGAGGACAAGTCTCTCAGAGACGGCCTCCAAGTTATCAAGAATATCGTCTAGTGAACTCACAAGTTTGCAGATATCTTCTCTATCGATTGGTGTGATAAATGTTTTGTTTAGTTCTGAAATAATTTCATGGACCATACGGTCCCCTTCGTTCTCTTTTTCCTTTATTTTCCTCCGTTTTTCTTCAAGATTTTCATAATGTTCAAGCATATCTACTAGTTCATCTACGCCTTCCAGAACGTTTTTACTCTGTTTTTCGATCATATCAAAAAAATGTTTTTCTTGAGGAATTAACCACGAAAGGACCCCCATTTGATCACATCCTAATCTCTATTTTGATATTAAATATCTGCAATACGGTCATCGATTAACTGAATATAAACCCATATGTAATTTGTCAATAACTTTTATTATTTCTTTTTTCAGATACGCAAAAAAAGAAGGGATATACAGTTCGATTATTGAATGGTGATTGCTAATGCTTTACCAATATTCTCTGTTTTGAATTCTACATTAAAAAACTGTTTGAGCAACCACATATTAGTTTTCGCATGACTGCTTATTTCTCTTATAATACACGATGACGGTCCTTTCTCTCGTGCAATAACCATGTATGGAATAATCTGATCAAAGGCATGAATGTCAATGGTGGCTCCTGCCCCCATGTCTTGCAATATTTGCGATGCAGTGTCTTCACCGATTTTCTCGGCAGGAATTCCTACTTCACCAAGATTTGTTGAGCCAACAACGGCATCTTGTGATTGCGCCCATAGAGTTATTCCAGTTCCAGCAGAAAAGGATTGTGCTTCTTCCATTTTTATCGTTGCTTTCAAGTTTTTCTTCAGCAACGTCTTTATTGCAGCGTGTTTCATACGTGTGCCGATATGATCTGGCAGATTGGCGATATTAAGGATACCGACTACTTCAGAAAAATTCTGTTGCTTGCCAAAATGCAATGGTAGTATCTCTTTAGATGGATTGATAGTTAATATTGCCTCGCCTCCACCCTTTGGATAATATCCTCTTTTGACCAACTGAGTTTCGACCGATATTCCCATTTTTTGCAATAGCTTAAGAAATACATTGTTAAAGTAATCCCAAGAAGGCGCCCACCTAACATCTGTTCCACCTATGACTCGCATAGTTATTGACTCGCGTGTTTTAATCGCAGACAGTAGACACGCTTGAAAAACCAGTGTAATGCTTCCTGCAGTACCTATGTCAAATTTGTATTTTCCACCTTTGATCTCTCCAGGTGTAAATTTAAGATGAGAAGAACCGATTTCCAGTCCCTCGGACTTTCCATTACATAATTCCTCAATGCTTTTCATGGCAACATAGTGCTGTGGTTTTATACCTGGAGTTGGACGATTGGCACGAATACTGTCTATTTCAACTGGTTTTTTTGTCAAGACAGAAAGTGCAACAGCAGTACGCAGTATCTGCCCTCCACCTTCACCATATGAACCGTCGATGTACAACAAGAAGAATCACCATTATTGTGTCAAATAATCTAAAAGTATTTTCAATGCTGCGTTACAGGTGCTTTCTTTGTTTTGGAGACGACTGCCGGAAAACAAAAATTTTTTAACATCAGTTTTGTTTGATGCAGAAATAGCAACATAAACTAAACCCACTGGTTTTTCTTTAGTTCCTCCTGTAGGACCAGCAATTCCAGTAGTTGCCAATCCTATGTCAACGCCTGATTTTACTCGTATTTCATCAGCCATGGCTAGAGCCACTTGTTTGCTGACTGCCTCATACTTTCTTATTGTGTCATCTGGAACGCCGAGTAATTCCATTTTAGCTCTATTGCTATAAGATACTACGCCTCTTTCAAAATAATCTGAACTACCTGAAACATTGGTTAAAGTGTGAGCAATCAATCCACCAGTGCATGATTCAGCAGTAGCTATTGTTAGGTTTCGTTTTTTCAACCGCTGGGAAACATTATTCAGAAGTTTTTCGTCAATCAAAGAAATTAACCTCCTAAAATTGATATTGCTATCAACATATAAAGAATTTTCATATAACAGATGTTAAAAGTTATATATAGAAATCGCAATCCCCTTGCATTACTTAAAAATCTATAGCCCCGTGGTGTAGTGGTCAATCATTTCGGCCTTTGGAGCCGAAGACAGCGGTTCGAATCCGCTCGGGGCTATCAAAAAATAATAAGAATTTACAAGAGCGAAAAGAAAATTTATGATGATTTTCCTTTTAATTTTATTCTTCAGGTAAATATTGATACTTATATGTTTGTGTATTTGTAAAATAAATATAACTTTTAATTATATCTGGAAATTTAGAAGATAAATCATTCATTATGTCATGTAGCTCATTTACATTTTTTAAAAAGAACACAAATTCAAGGTCCACATAACCAAGTGATATGATTCTTCCAACAAGGTTTGGCTTTGATTCAACATAATCTACAATTTTTTGAATTTTTGAAGTATCTTTTAAAATGATATCCACTTTGTAATAATTATAGCCTATTTTTGAATAGTCAAGGGCAACTCTGAATCCCAAGATTACTCCTGATTCTATTAATTTTTTTATTCTACTGTTTATTGTAGCGGCTGTTGTATTCAATTTTTCTGCAATCTCAATTGTAGGCATTCTTGCATTATTGTGAATCAGTTTTAAAATCTTGTAACCTAAATCATCAATTATTGCTAATTTTCCATCATCGTATCGTGTAAAAAGAATTCTATCATCTTTTTTACTTTCTTTTTCATCTAACAAAAATGTATATTTATATTCCATTGTTCCACAAAAAACGGAAAAAACTTGATTTGCAAAATAGTCCCTATATTTACTAAAAATATTGCACCAAGTATTATAAAATACCGGTGTATTTTTTACAGCAAGCAATATTACTAAATCATAATTTCCTTCTGATGAATGGACGGCAACAGTGTATTTATTTCTTACAAAATATTCGATAATTTCCTTTTTAATTTCTGGCGTGACGTATTGATATTTAAAACAAAATCTTAGATAACAAATACCTAATTTATATTCGTTGATACTTGTGATAAACCTAATTACTCCTTTTTCTAAAAGGTTCTTTACTCTATATGCGACAACGTCTTTGTGAAGTCCAACTTTTCTTCCAATCTGAGAGAATGACTGCCTAGAATCAAGATCTAAATAATATATTATTTTTCTGTCCTTCAAATCTAGTTTTTCCATACTTTTCTGCAAAATTACAATTTATGCTGAGTACTTTAACGTTTTGCTGAACTTTTTCAAAAAACGTTTTATGATTAAATAGAAAGATGTATAATTTGGTGATAGAAAAATGAAAGAATGTGTGGAATGTGGAAAGAACCTAGGAATTATCGAAGGCTACCGTCATCCGACAATGGGAAAAGATAATCTCTTATGCAGTAAGTGTTTTGATACTGTTTTTGAAAGTGTTGAGAAATACAGGGAATTTGCTTCTCCATATATTGGTTTTTTTAATAATGAGACATCAACAATTGAGGACTTTCAAAAGATTGGAGAAAATATCACGAAAAATATCAAAAAGATGCGAAACCGAGTTGAAAAACTGCGGTCCCGTAACACCAAACAAAATTTGAATGAGGTTTTTACTAGTACGTATCAATCTAATATTAATCCAACTGAAATTTTTTACCGTTAAATTGGCATTCAAATTCGAATTTACTGATGCTTCAATCTTTCACAAATTTTATTAGATATTTATCGATTCAAGTATAGTCATTTGAGATAGTCTCAAATAAAAAGGAGAGGGAATATGCCCGATAAATTTAAAAAAAGAAGGACATCGGAAGAAGATATAGAAGATGAAGAAGAGGATGAAGAGGAAGAAGGGCAGGACACCTGGTAAATCAAAAAATTCTTTCTTCTTCATTAATTATTAACTTTTAAAATTGTATAAAATAACCTAATGCAACTAAAACTACACCAGAGAAGTAAATAAGAAGAGTTTTTGGTGTAGTATGGCTCCAAGTGGGTATTTTTTGATTAATAATAAAATTGACACCTACAATTAATGCACCAAATATCGAGATTATTGGTACCACTTCTATAATTAGTTTAGAGAGTTCATTTATAAATGGAGTGATAAGCCCTAAAAAAATCATGGCAGAAAGATATATCAGTATTGCCCCTTGCTTAGTGCGATAACGGCCTCCGCTCTTAAAACCAGTTGTAGTTGTAGTATACAAAAGACCTGAGATAAGTGTAATAATAATGCCCGTCAAGATCAATGCGCTTTGATCCTTGATGACATCGAAAAACATATTTCCTGATAATTTCAATTTCTTTTTAAGTTTATTGTGAAATTATGCCTGCACGCACCATTAGTCTCTTAGAAACTATTGAGAGCGTAATTTTAAATAAGTATGGAATTGAGGTTGGTTAATACTAGGTGTATAAAGCATTATTTGTTGAAATGAAATCAGTATAAAAAACGTATATTTTATAAGACATTAAGCTATTTTAGGATTGAGGAAAAAGGATGGCAACAGGAATAAGTATTTTATGTGAGCGAGTCTTTGGTCAATTCTTAGTAACTGAAAAACCCTATTGTTTAATAAACAATGCAGAAAAAAAGGAACTGGATTGGAATAATGAGACCTTCATCGAATTACAGCCAAATGTGGATTATCAACTCAGCGTGCAATTTCCGTATCTAGGTAAAGCCTGCGCACCAGCAAAATTTATAGCAAAACTTCAACCAGAAGAAATTCAAACATATAAATATAAAACTCCGCTTTTTGTAACATCTAAAGGCAAAATCACAAGATTAAAGTAAAGGGGGAATAAAGATGGTTGAAACGCAAAATACAACCTATCCTCAGCCGCATTGTCCAAATTGTGGTTCCCCTTTAAGATTGATAGCTGAGCGAAAAGATTGGTTTTGTGATAATTGTAAGGTTTTTCCAAAAACCAGTGCAGAAATTTCTAAAATCAAAAATATAGGAACTAAGGAGGGTAACAGAAAATTTTGGATTTACTACATTATTGTATTTATGGCTATTTTTGGATGGTTTCTAGTTGATGGGTTAATTACTAGAGATCCTTTTGAAAAATCTTTGTATCTTTATGGCACTATAATTTTATTAATTGCTGCAGTTTTCAGTGTTATATTATTTAAAGTAATTATGAAAAGAAAATAATTTTTCAATTTTTTATAATTAGTATGTTTTTATCTCTTTTTTTATTTCATTTATTTTTTTTGAAATGAAATTAGTGTAAAAAACCTCGTTGTCTTTTTCTTCTTAATCTATTTGGTTAAATCTCTTTTGATATTAACCAACTCATTGTAAACATCTAGAGAATTATTCAAACAAAAGTCTCTACCAGCCCATATTGTCACAAAGACTGTATTTTCCTGGTAAAATATCTCGATTCTTTTTATCCATTCAGGAAGTTTTTCTATTATAACCCCTAATGAGGGATATTCATTCTTCCAGTCTTTAAAATTGTTCATAGCGCTTGATAGGGATCTAAAATAATTAAATGATGGTACATCTATTTTTACGTTCTCTTTTGCAATAATAAATTCAAAAGAAAAATTACCTTCGTATGAAGTGTTGTACATTTTAGTTCCTTTCTCTGTAAGAGCATCACCTGTTCTGTCTGCTGCTTTCCATGTCCCTTTAGATGAATACAATCTGTTTTCAGATTTATATTTCTTCATGGGTTTAAAATATAGGATTTTAAGAGAACCAAAATCTTCGGTTGCAATTGTATTTAATCCTGAAACATCTCTCTTTTTCTTCACCTTCTCATCAAGGTTATTAACAAATCTTTTAAATTCCGGATTTTTAAACTGGTATAACATGAAAATCCCACAAAACAATGCAAATATAATAGCTATAGAAAAGCCAACTAATATCGAAATCCAAATATTCAAATTAAATTGATAATATGAAAATAGTATCCATATAGGAAAAAATAAAAATAATATTATCGAAGTAAATAAAACTGGATGAAATCTCGCAAATCTCATATATTGCATAATATCTACGAAACAGAAACTTGTTTGTTTTGAAAAACTTATCGAACCCACGCTAAAAATCCCAGGACATTTCAAGGATTAACATCCTTTATCTTAGGGTTTATGAGGCAGTAGTTGTTTTTAAATTGCAGTTGAGGACAAATACGAATTTTTATAAGCCAATGGCTGTTTTTGGTTAAAAAAGTTGAGAAAAATCCCATGACACAAAAAGTCAAGCTAGACTTATATACTAGAATCGAAAAATCGTCAAAAATCAGTATTTAATATGCTGTCGACATGTACAAAATAAGTATTTAGTATTCTTGGGGATACTTCTCAACAAGAATACATGTTGCTCCCGTAGTGTAGCGGCCAATCATTACAGCCCTTCGAGCTGTGGACATGGGTTCGAATCCCGTCGGGAGCATCTATTTATTAATATCACTACTCATAGTGTGTTACTATGCAATATTACAATGAAGAAAAAATGCAAAATCTCAGATTGAAAATAGAAAAAGAGATTCTTAGCTGGTCCAATGTAACTACTAAAAAAATGTATGGTTGTCCATGTTACAAATATAAGGAAATATTATTTGCATTTATGGTTACAGACGGCATTGTTCTCACAAAAGCAAGTGAACAAGACAAAATGAAATTATCAAAAGAATTTACGATTAAACCTTTCCAAGCAGCAACAAGAACTATGAAGGGTTGGCCACAAATACCTGTTGATGAGACATCTGACCTTGATAAAATAATTCCATTCATAAAAAATAGTTATAACCAGTCAAAACGGGGGATTTGAGAATTTGATTTTAATCCAACAATGATTTGAGCAGGAGACTGTAGAAAATTTAAATAATTTTTATAAATAATCGCAAAGATTATAGGCTTCTCTCTCTTTCAACTCTTTCATGGATGGAATTGTGTATCCTACTGTTGATGAGATCCAGTATTACAATACCATTGCAATTGAAATGTTTAGAAAAAGTAAGCGGGATCAAGCAAAAACAATTAGTGTTTCTTATGTACAAAAAGCTATAGATAAAACAAAAATGAGTCCAGGAGATATATACGAGAAGGCGGCACGATTGCTCATTGAATTAACACGCATACATGCTTTTGAAAGTGGAAACAAACGAACTGCTTCCTCTCAACAAAAAAGTTTGTCCTAAAGAATGAAGGAAAATTTAATATAAAGGATACAATAGATAATGTTAAGGTAATGATTGGCATAAGAGAAAACTATTATTCTCAAAATGAAATAAAAGAGTGGATTATGAATGGCAAAATCAAAAAATTTAAAAGATAATATTTCAGAAGAAACTAGGAAAAAAATCGCCGATGAAGAATTTCGAGAAATCGTTAAAATAGCAAATGGTCATAAAAAAACACTTAGTGCGTTAGCCAAGCATTAATTTTCTCCTGTTATTGTGACCGCAAAACGCATTTTTACCTGCTTGTTGATCTGCGTTACAAATAGTTTTATGGATATTGAACCGTTACCTTTGTTCTATGTGGCAGGATATTGTCATTGCTCTTGTTGGTCTGTCGTTTGGCTTTATGCTTTTACCGCAATTACGAGACGCCATCCATGGCAAATCTGTTAATGTGTATACAGCAGGGCTTACAACAGTTGGATTATACATACTAGCGATAACGTTTGTTACCCTGAATATGTGGATTACGACCTTCGCAGAGATATTCTCAGGAACCATCTGGTTATTATTATTCCTGCTCTCGGTACGTAATAAAAGAAAAACAATCTAGTTTTTTATTTTATAAATCTCTTGAGTAGTACCTTGGCAACCCGCGGATCAGCATTCTTCTTCAACATCTCCGGTGACGTCAAAATACCATACTCCAGAGCACTATGGCATTCACAAGTTCGCTTGTACCGTATCTTTGGGATCAATTTTTTAATAATACTGGCAATGTTCTTATCATTCTTTTTCAGATTCTCAACAACCGAGGCGACACTCACATCTTTTTCTCCCTCATACCAGCAATCATAATCAGTAATCATGAGAATTCCGCATAAGCACATTTCTGCTTCTCGAGCAAGCTTTGCCTCAGGTGCAAGTGTCATCCCAACCACATCAACATCCCAACTTCGGTAGAGTTTGGACTCAGCTCGGGTTGAAAACTGTGGACCCTCCATACAGATATAAGATCCACGATGTACACCAACACCTTCACTGCGGGCAACTTCAAACGCAAGATCAGAAAGATTCTTACAAAAAGGGTCAGCAAAACCAACATGAGCAACAATTCCGTCTTCAAAAAACGTTGTACTTCGTTTAAAACTCCGATCAATTAATTGATCAGCAATCACAAAATCACAGGGTTTTAACTCTTTTTTCAGACTACCAACCGCAGCAGTCGACACCAGATACTCAACACCAAGTTCTTTGAATGCAAAAACATTTGCTCGATAATTCACTTTGTGAGGCGCAAGCGTATGACCTTTTCCATGACGTGGTAAAAACGCTATATCAATACCATCAATCTTCCCTAGCGTAATTTTATCTGATGGTTTTCCAAACGGCGTATCAACCGATATCTCCCGGATATCATCAATGATACCCATCTTATAAAGTCCGCTTCCACCAATGATCCCTATTTTTACCGACATAACTCTTCCGAACAGAAAACCCTAAAAAAAGCTTTCCATTAATGTTAAAGTATATGTAGGAGAACCACATATAAGACGACTAGAAAATATGACAGAATCAATAAAATCAAAAATCCGGACAATTCCCGATTGGCCAAAGAAGAATATTATGTTTAGAGATATTACGACTCTTTTAAAGAGTCCAGATGGGCTAAGAGAAACCGTTGACCTTTTGTACGATAGATATGCTGATAAGAAAATTGATAAGGTCGTCGGCATTGAATCCCGTGGTTTTATTTTAGCAGCCCCACTTGCGTATCGCTTAGGATGTGGTTTTGTGCCAGTTCGAAAACCAGGAAAACTACCTGCAGAATGTGAATCTGAAGAATATTCATTAGAATATGGTAAAGACAAGATAGAGATACACAAAGATGCAATTAACAAAGGGGACAGAATTTTAATCGTTGATGATCTGCTTGCGACTGGCGGAACAATGAATGCAGCAAGAAACCTTGTTAAAAAATTAGAAGGCAAGGTTGTTGAATGTGCATTTGTCGTAGAGTTGCCAGATTTAAAAGGCAGAGAAAAAATCAAAGGGGAAAATATCTTCAGCATTGTGAAGTTTGAAGGAGAATAGATAAAAATGGAAACGTATAGTTGGCTAGATACAATGAATGGAAAAGCCCTTTCATTATTTGCAGAAGAACTAAAAGAAAAATTTAACAATCTTTCTGTTGGAGAATCTTCTTCAATGCTGGGCGGTGCAATGGCTGCATCTATTAGACGCAAGGCCATAGAACTTGACATTTCCCCAGATGAAGCAGTCGATTATTACTTTTTCACAGTGATGAATAAAAATATAATAACAAAAAAATAGGATTTTTAAGTTTCCAATATTTTACTAGTAAATTGACGCTCAGATCCCGGCGGGAGCATCCCACCATTTTTTTCGCCTGCGGGACGGCCTTAAAAATACAATCCTGCAGTGATATGGAACGGAAGATTCGCTATTTCTATTCGGGTTTTACTCCTAGTTCGATTACTTTTCCATTCAACTTTGTTGAGAGGTATAAGGTCGTCCCGTCCCATCGATACCCTTCCCGCATCGTCTGATTAATATGCTGCGAAGATGAAGGAAAGAAACCACTGATATTGTCCCAAGTATCCTTGTAGATCGTCCCATTCTCCTCCCATCGAACAACCACTTTCCCGTTCCAATGAGGAATGTCGAATTTTAAAGTTATAGGAACTTCCCAAATGCGATCATCTGAATTATGAAGATGAATATTAAATACTTTTTTCGTTGAATTAGAAGCAGTGTCATTATAGCTGAGCGTTGTATATTTTTTATACCAGCTATAACTCCGAATTTCTCCCCAAGTACAATGCCATCCCGTGGTATCATTTTCGATAAAAGAGAAATAAGACGGATCGAATCTTTCTTTTGGATGATATGAATGCATCGACATATCTGCAAAACTATTGTTTTGTTTTGCTTGAAACAAGCGGTATTTCCAGTTATATTTGATATCCGGTTTTGATCCTTGTGCTTGAATAAACATCCAGTCGCTTTCACTTACTGGAACGCTCACATTGGAGGAATTTCCGATATTTCTTGGCGGTCGGATACGCCAGCTCCTAGTCATTGCATTTCCCATGATGCGTATCCCTGCATCATAGGCAGCTTTTGCTCCTTGAGGATTCGCTACGCTAAAAGGAACCGAAAAGCTGATACATTTATTGCTCCAAAGAGAGATCGAAGACTTATATTCTAGAAACCTAATACTTTCTCGAACCCATTTATACCAGACATCGTATCCTTTATTGCCATACCACTGGTTATGATCAATTGAATGACTTCCATATTCTACATGATACTTCGTAATATATGATGGGGGACAATTGATGTTCGTATTCATCATCATGACTGTGAGAGGCTGATGTTTTAGCCATGTCGTAGGGAGTGATGATACACTTGTGACATCGTCGATATGCCAGGAGATAGCCCAGTCTAAATTATTCCAAAAGCGTGGTATTCCCTTAAAATAGGGGATATTTTCTTGTTGTATTATTTTCGGGGTCTTCGAAGAATTTATTTCAACTTCGTTGATTACTAGTTTGGTAGGATTTTTTCCATATGTCCCGTAAATTGTCCATGTAAATTTTTTACATTTAATATCTGGAAGTAATACAGTTGTCCAAGAGTCATTCCTTTGTTTGTCGTCCGTATTGGTAAAAACGAGGTTATCGTCAGCATAGATGGAGTAGTTCATGGGACAATAACGCAATCCTGAGGGATGATAGTAGCAGAATCTGAAGGAGGCGCAGGTAATGTTTTCGCTCCATGTGAATGTCAGAGTCACCGGATTATCTATTGTAAGATTCGCAAGAGGTGTTTCGAAATATGTGTTTGGGTCATTATCGATCAGATTATATACATTGTAGCCTGGATTTGAAGTAGTGGCAAGTAAGAGTGAAGATGTTATCACGACGTAATCTTTTGTTTTGATGGTACACACATCATTATTAATATCAGAAAATCGGATATGTTCTGTGGATGAAGGGTTTATGCTTTCTATCCCAAAAAATATACTGAAGAAACAAACAAGGAATATAAGAAGAATTACGTATTGTATTTTAAGTCGCATATTTTTATGTTCTCCGTTTTTTCTCTTTACATTTACGTATTCATGCTATTCTTATTGAGATGAAAATCCATTCTCACTTAAATAGTGCATGGTCCAACAATAGAATAGTTCACCGTGCTTGAATTTTACTATTTAAAAAGAGGAGAATTTGATGTAGGGATTTAACTCTGGGCCCATATCCCCTCCCAGCGGTTTTCGGTAACGGGGCTTTGAAGATTTGGTAACAAAATCCCTCGGCGGGCACTAGTGCCAATGGTTAAAAGCCCCTTGCCATAGAGCACTTTAGTATTAGCACGTATACCCGACGGGAGCATAATAATCGCATTGAAAATAAATAAGTAGGTATATGTGAATTCAGAATTATGGATTGGATCATAATCGGACTGGCATTTACCACGTTTTCATCAACGTTAATAGGTGGAACATTAGCGATAAAATTCAAAAAAGCCCTCCCGTATTTTTTTGCTTTCGCCTCAGGAACATTGATTGCAGTTACCTTCTTTGATATTTTGCCAGAAAGTCTGAAGATTTCAGAATCCGTGAACTTACCGACACGATACATTATGATTACTATAGTTGCATCTTTCCTGTTCTATAGTATTTTGGAAAAGTACTTCTTAATTCATCATCACGAAGAAGATGAAGGGCACGGACATATTATGGGTCCAATAGGAGCAGGAAGCTTAGTTGTTCATAGTTTTTTAGATGGAGCCGCAATAGGGGCAGCATACCGAGTCAACCCGGCAATTGGTCTTGTGGTTGCTTTAGCTGTTATATTTCATGATTTCACCGATGGAATCAATACAGTTACCTTGATGTTGAAGAACAAACAACATGTTAAAAATGCAAAAGCATTTTTACTGATGGATGCGATAGCGCCCATCTTAGGAATCGCCGTCACGTCTTTGATCGGTATGAGTCTATTGCTTCTTTCTTTTGTCCTTGCAGCATTCGCAGGGGAGTTTATCTACATCGGAGCTGTCAATCTGCTACCAGAAACATATAAGAATCCCAATTGGAGGACAATTTTCACAACAATTATTGGTGTTTTGTTGATTTTTGCACTTACGTCTGTAATTTAAAAAGAACGAAACATGAAATATGGCGCCCTATGATATTTCTATAGGCATTAAATTATGAAAATTAAATTTCTGCAAACTTTCGAACCATAGCAGAAGCACCAAATTTTAAGGGCTCTCCATGACCACAGAGCATTACACCAAAATCAGGTAACTTAAGTTTTGATATCGATTGGCGGGCGAGTTTCATATCCGTTGTGACTCTCTCAGACGGACCTTGTACTTTCCCATCGCGATACCCAAGTGTATCGCCTGTAAACAACACCTTTCTTTTTGAGTCATAAAGGGCGATACTTCCAGGTGTGTGTCCGGGCACATGAATGACATCTAGTCCCGCTACTTTGTCGCCATCGTTGAGGATAACATCAACTTGAAACGGTTTGACCTTCATAAATGGCGCAAGTAACTTGAACAAAATACTCATTGCCCCTTTAGGCATCATTCTAACTTTTCTTCCCGCGATATATTCTGCATCATCTGAATGCGAAGCTATTTTTGCATCAGTTATGTTTCTAAGCTCTAGCGCATTTCCGATATGGTCAATATCACAATGCGTAAGAATTATCATTTTAAGGTCAGAAGGCTGCCGATGAAGTTCTTCATAGATATAGCCCAATATTTTCTTTGTATTGTGTGGTAGCCCTGTATCAACTAGTGTCAGTTCCTTATCAACTAAAAGGTAGCAATTTGCGTTTATACCTTCTATCCAGTGTATACCTGGCACTATCTCCATTTTATCCTCCGGTCCTTTCAAAATTTACTGATCTTTAAATTTTCATTTTTTTGAATGCGTACGTGCCAATTAGAATCATGATAACTGCAAATAAACATACAATTACAAAATCAAAAGCAATGTTAAACTGGGAAACCCCCATCATGATTCCCCTAACACCATCCACAGAATATGTGATGGGATTAACTAATATGAACGGGGATAACCATGAAGGCAAATTTGTTATCGGAAAAAGTGCCCCTGAAAGGAAAAACAGTGGAAATATCAGAAAACTGCTAATAAATTGAAAACCTTCGGGGCTTTCCATTTGAGAACCTAGTATAAGGCCTATGCTCACTAATCCGACAGTTGTCACGAGTAGAAATGCCAGTGAAACGAGAACAGAAATAATGTTTAGGTGGAGACCGGGCATTATTCCACCAACCATAAAAGCAAAACCAATTACAAGCAAGATAATAATTTGAAGCAATGTATCTGTTGATCCTCCGATTATTTTTCCAATAAAAATTGATGTTCTTCTCATAGGCGCAACTAAGACCTCTTTCAGAAAATCTATCTTTTTATCCCAAACAATGTAAACACCAAAGAAAATCGAAGAAAACAGAGCTGTTTGAATAAGAATCCCAGGATAAATAAAGGTTTGATAATTAATGTCCTTAAATGCTCCACTGAATGAAACAGCAGATCCTAGTCCACCTCCAATTATAAGGAGCCAAAGAATAGGATTGACTATCGATGAAATTATTCGAGATCGCTCTCTCAAGAAAACTTTGAATTCTCGGTACCACAGTGCATAAATTCCTTTTAATTCACTCATTTTCCTGATCTCACACTCATCGCTTTATCAGCCCAACTACCTTCTGGTGAACCTTCTCTCATTCCCCGCCCCGTATAATGCAAAAACACATCATCCAGTGTGGGGGAACGAATCTCAACAGAATCCACTTTTCCTGCAACCTTCAAAATTTCTTGTAAGTGCTTGTTGCCATCTTCAACTGTTAAACAAATTTCACTGTCGCATTTGCTAACATTCTTCACATATTTCAATTTCTTAAAAACTTCGCCATCGAGATTTTCAGCCTTCAGTCGAATGATATCGCCACCCACCTCTTTTTTTAATTCTTTTGGAGTACCCATTACAACAATTTTTCCATGATCTATTATTGCCAATCTGTTACAAAGTTTATCGGCCTCATCCATGTAGTGAGTGGTAATTATGATGGTCATGTTTTTTTCTTTTGCCAATTTTTCTATATATTTCCAAATAACATCTCGTGATTGAGGATCAAGTCCAAGAGTTGGCTCATCTAAAAATAAAACCTTTGGATGATGCATAAGCCCTCGTGCAAGTTCAAGTCTTCGTCTCATGCCACCAGAATATTTTTTTATTCGATCATCTTTTCTGTCGGTAAGGTCCACGAGCTCAAGAACTTCTTTTATTCTTTGCTCTCTTAGATCATCGGGCATGTCATAAAGCCAGCCATGAAGCTTCAAATTCTCATATCCAGTTAATATTTCATCGGAGCTTGGATCTTGGAAAACTATTCCTATGGATTTTCTGACTTTGCCTGGCTGTTTGATAATATCAAAATTATTTATCGTTGCAGTTCCTGACGTTGGTTGCTTTAAAGTGGTTAGCATTAGAAGAGTAGTCGTTTTTCCAGCGCCATTTGGTCCAAGGAGTCCGAATATTTCGCCTTCCCCTATCTGTAAGTTAAGATTGTCTACTGCATTTAGATCGTTATATTTTTTGGTCAAGTTTTTAATTTCTATAATGTTCATACAATTCACTATCACATAAATCTTTCATCGATTCTTCTTGAGCAAATGCTCATATCATGCAAGAACTATTAGAAATTTTGGAAAACAACAACAAAGAAGTTATCATTTTTACTAGTTTTTTAAAAGTTTCTATTCCATTAGTCTCTTTAAACCCCAGATTCCTGCGAGTACAAAGAAGGTTGTGAATAAGAGTAAAACCCCGAAGCACGTGGGTACATTTTTCAAATCATTCGTGATCAAAAGCGCACGGAGAGCATCGACTACATAATATAGGGGATTAAATCTGGTTACATATTGAAGAAGTTTAGGCATCGCTTCGATCGGATATAGTGCATTGCTTGCAAAGAAAAGGGGCATAGTAATTAGTTGAATAACACCCATGAATCGCTCTCTACGCCGTAAAAGAGATGCAAATACTATAGACAGGCACGCAAAACAAGTAGAAGCAAGAATAATAATTCCCATGATACAAAGCAAGTTTATTGGCACAAATACGAACGAGACCCCAAGAGGTATCGCAAGAATTATTATGACAGCTGATTGAACTAGACCCCTGACCCCTGCAGATAGCCCTTTCCCAAGAACAATGGACCCTCGTGATGTCGGAGTGGCCATGAGTTTCGCAAGAATCCCTGAGTCCTTATCCCATGTGATAGCAATACCATAGAAAATGGAGGTAAAAAGCATCGATTGAGCAATGACACCCGGGGTAAGAAAAGAGAGATAGGATAGATTACCAGTAGGAATAATTCTGTATTGGTTGAACATTGTACCAAAGACGAGCAGCCAGAGAATCGGCTGAATCATTCTGACGAACAGCTCAAAGGGATCATGAATTATTTTTCGTACTTCAAATTCAAGTACGATAAATGTTTTTTTCACAAAATTCCATGCAAAAACCATTACGTCAGCCTCTTGAATGTTCGCCTTCGCCCTTTCAAAGCCCTCCATTGATTCTTTGAAGTCCCTTCATCAAGCCTTGTTCCCGTGAACTTTAGAAATGCATCTTCGAGTGTCGGACTTTTTACTTCAAGATCTTTTACTACGACATCGTGGTCGGTAAGCATTTGAAGAATTCGCGGAGCATTATGAGGGGCATTCTCAACAGTAAACTGCCATTTATCATTAGACAATGATGAGATAGAAACAATCAATCCATCTAAGAGGGAGGTCAGATATTTTTGTCCATCCTTTATATGATTCTTCAAATCAAGAACAACATTGATGGTACCGACTCCCACCTTTTCTTTTAGTGCCTCTGGGGAATCAATAACAGAAATTTTTCCACGGTCAATGATTCCTATTTTATCACAAAGAAGCTCAGCTTCTTCCATGTAATGTGTAGTGAGAAAAATAGTAGTTTTCCATTCTTTATTCAACTTATGAATATGTTCCCAGACTAGTTTTCTTCCCGCAGGATCCAGACCGATGGTCGGTTCATCTAAAAAAAGTAGACGAGGACGATGTAGCATAGCTTGGCCGATTTCCAATCTTCGGACCATGCCGCCCGAGTAGGTAGCTACTAAGCTTTTTGATCGTTGTGTAAGACCCATGATTTCAAGGATATTTTCTATTCGCTGTTCTCGCTCTCCGCGAGGGACATCATAGAGTTTGGCAGATAAAAGAAGGTTTTCGTAACCTGTAAGAGATCCGTCAGCAGAAATATCCTGAGGAACATATCCTATCATTTCCCGAACGCTAGATGGTTCTTTGGCTATATCGACACCGAAAACACGAGCGTTTCCTGCTGTTGCCTTTGTGAGGGTGACAAGAATTTTTATTGTGGATGACTTCCCAGCCCCATTGGGCCCAAGGAATCCAAAAATAATACCTTCGTCAACATCAAATGATATGTTGTCTATTGCCCGGATATTACCTTTGTAGATCTTTGAAAGGTTTCTCACTTCTACTGCGTTCATGACACCAATCCTGAAAGGAGCCTCGATTCATAAATCTATACGTTTTGTATTTTATCCTGTCTTATCTTCATCTCCTCATGTTTTCATAAAATATGTCAAATTCAACGTGAGATATTTCTCATTTAACTTTTGTAAATTGAGATCCATCAAGATACAAAACGGCATAACCTTCATTAAAACTATAATCAAAGGATATGGACATAGACGGCCGCTGTCCACCAAATGGTTGTCTACTACCGTTGTATGGTGGTCGTGTACCATTGTATGGTCTTGTACGATTATCTGGTTGTCTGCCCGGGAATCCACCCATGCCAGTAAATTTCGGTTCCAAAACAAGTTTATTTCCTTGTGCATTATAAGTGTAATTCATAGTATAAGTTCCTCGCTCACTCGTCAGAGTCGCCTTCACAATATTTTCAGTAAACGTTAACTGAGTAATAGAAGTATTACTACCTCCGCCAAACATAGAGATCTCTTTATTTCCAGTCCATGTCCCAATAAATTTACCTAAATCACTTCCAGTATTTTGATTACTAACGCATCCACTTAAACCAACAACAGATAAAAAAACCATTATTACAATTACAAGCATTTGTTTGTTTACATTTTTCTTGCTCATATTTTTATTCACTCCTCATTGCTTCTACTACCTGTAGATTAGCAGCTTTTCGTGCTGGAATCAAACCAGAAATTATCCCGATAATTGTTGAAAATAATAATGCAAAAATTATCAACTCGGGAGTAACAATTGCAACTGATGTGTTTGCACCCGCCATTCTTCCCATGCCCATGATGTTGATTCCTACGTTGGAAATAATACCCACGACAATGAATCCAAGGAATATCCCCAGGAGTCCTCCCATGAAACCGATGATTCCTGATTCTGCAAGAAACAGTTTCATGATTTCTGAGTTCTTTGTTCCAATGGATTTGAGAATACCAATAAGCCGCGTTCGTTCCATCACCGACATAAACATGGTATTTGCAATCCCAATTGCTCCCACAAGAAGTGCGATAGCTGCTATACCGGTAAGGAAAAATGTCAAAGTTGCCATCGTACTTTGGATGGTTTGAAGCATCGATGTTGGTGATGTCACAGTAAAATCGGCAGTATCTGAAGTGACCTGTCGCGAGGTATATAACACCTGGTCTACATTTTGGATTATTTGGTCGATGGCATTCGTGTCTGTTACCTTCACTTGTATCGAGGAATATTGATTTGCATCAAGACCATTAACAATTCCTCTTGCAGCCTCAAGTGTCATAAATATTGTTCGGTCGTCTCCTCCAAAACCCCCGGTACCGGAGGTTTTGAGTATTCCCACGATGCTGAATGTTTTTGTCCCGATTCTTATCTGGTTGTCCACCGTTAAATTATAATCAAACATACCATTGGCAATGCTATTTCCAATAAGGACGCTTGTGCCATCTCCTAGTTCGAGGAATCTCCCAGAATCTAATTGAGCTGTCGTCATAGTATTCCAAGCATCTGGATTGATTCCCTCAACGGTCACCGTAACAGTCTGTGCCAGATACTGTACTGTTGATCGACCTGTGATAATCCCAGATACTGATCCGACACCTTGTGCAGTCAATATAGCATTAATATCTGTATCAGTCAATTTTGGGGTAGTTGTAGTAGCAGTTGATGTGGCGCCAGATGTTTGGGAAGACTCACCTAGTTGGAATCTTCCTCCGAAGCCACTTTCTGGTCCAAATGCTCTTGTTCGTCCAGCGCTCACCGTGAGCACATCTGTGCCAAAGCCTGACATCCGTGCCTGCATATTTTGAGACATCCCTGCACTGATCGCCAGCATTGCGATGACTGCTGCCACTCCTATGATAATCCCTAGTATTGTAAGCCAACTGCGCAACCCTCGATGGGTTAAACTGTTCAGTGACAGTTTAAGGATATCAGCAAGTTTCATTCTTTTCTTCCTTTAAAGAATTTTGAGAAACGAGACAATTTCTTCTTTCGTCCTAATTGAATGATAGCAACGATGATGATAATTCCGGCAACGCCAATGACGATGTACTCAAGACTATTACTCGAACCTGATGATTGCGATTGACTGGTAAAACTTCCAGTACTACTACGCGTTCCAGTACGGGATGAAAAACCACTAGACGAAGCAGAAGAAACATCAACCTGTTTTTGAATGGTCTGCCGGATACCAAAGGCATCTGTATATGATATTTGAACAACTAACCCATTACCACCGAACCCTGAAAATGATTGGTTCATAAACGAATTTCGGCCGCTAAAATTTCTGCCAGGGAAAGCACCCGTTCCTGTTCTGTTAAAAGAGGGTAACTGTGTGGTCGTATTTCTTGAGGAGAGTTGAAACGTTGCTAAGGTGTAATCACCGGCATTAAGATTCCCTAAGCTAGAAGATGAAACGCCAGTAGCAACATAACTCATCTGTTGTGGGATTGAAACAACCACCGATGATGCAACATTTGCCCCTGTATTAACAACAGCAAATGTTGTTGATCCACTCGTTGATGATTGTAACACAATATCAAATGATGTTGTGCCGCTAATCTGTAAACCTACGGTAGATGTAACAGTTTGTTTAGTACCTGTTCGGTCATAAAATTCCATCGTTATTGCCAATGGGTAGACACCAGGAGCTATTGATGAACTTGCCATGATAGTAATTGGAATTTTGGTATAATTCTCAGCGGCAATTGAAGTAATAATAATCCTGTTATCTGCTCCAACAGGTAGAATTAAGTCATTTGGATCCTCCCAAGTAAAGAGAACGTTCTCTATGCTGGCTCCACCGTTATTTGTAATGTTAAAAACAAGGGTTGTCGCCTTTCCAATGTCTATCGAGGTTGGCGTAACCGATGCTACGTCTAAGACGTTTGCGTCTTCAACTTTGATGATCGCTGTCTGTCGAGTTTCATATCCTCCAGAATATGTGATATCAAAAATTACTTGGCATAAAGCGGGTGATGCTGTGCTTGAAACCTTGAATTCATACAATGCCGTGGTAGAGTCACCAGCATCTAGGTCTCCTATAGATACATCCCAATTTCCTTGAGGTATAACAACTGTAGAATCCCATGAGCTTGCCGTAATATCTATGTCTTGGATATTTTGAGTTCCAGTGTTCTTTAGTGTTAATTCAATGTAGCCGTTAGTTCTAGGAGTAACAATTGTAGGGTTTGTTGTAAGAGCAACTTGAAGATCATAAGTATTTGCAGCTAAAGCAATGCTTGGAGTTATTGCGCCAACTAATAAAATCAAAATTAAAACAAGAGATGTTTTCATTTTTAACCACCTACCTTTATTTTTCCATCAACTATATGAATGATATGTTCTGCATATTGTGCTATCTCCATTTCATGGGTAATCACGGTAACTGTCATTTTCTTCTCTTTCTGTAACTTTAATAAAAAATTCATAATCTCGGCCTTCGTCTTAGTATCTAAATTCCCGGTAAGTTCATCTGCTAGAATAATTTCAGGATCATTTGCCAACGCTCGAGCAATCGCAATTCTTTGCTGCTCCCCACCAGACATCTGGGATGGAAGATGATGTGCTCTATGTTCCAAACCTACTGCTTTCAACAGCTCGAGAGCCCTTTGCTTTCTTTCTTTTTTATCCTTCTCAATGATGATCATGGGCAGTTCAATGTTTTCTAATGCGGTTAAAGTTGGATGGAGATTAAAAAATTGAAAGACTATACCAATTTTTTTACCTCGTAATCGAGCAAGCTCTGATTCTTTTAATGTTGAAATGTCCACTCCACCAAGAAATACCTTTCCTGAAGTTGGTTTATCAAGTGCACCTACCATGTGTAGCAACGTTGATTTCCCTGAACCGGATGGTCCCATGATTGCTACGAACTCACCCTTGTTAATTTTCAGATCAACGCCGCGGAGTGCTGGCGTTTCCACCCCGTCCATTTTATAGATTTTTTTAACATCTTGGAGCTCTATTACTGCATCATTCATCATTTCTCACCTTTTCCAATTCTGAGTTTGTATGTTGATTCATTTCATGTTCCGTCCCATTGTTTTTTATTATCCCGAAGTCGTCTTAGAAACTATATATTCATTTTTCCCAATTTATTCCCAATTTCATCCCAATTCTTTTAGTCAAATCGTAATTTTTGCATAGAAACATTGTCAATGATTTTTGATTTTTTAGTTAGAGATAATAAGAGTTGTACCAAAAGCACGCAAAAGATGCAAAGAAGAGATAAAGTTTGCTTGTGGTACAATTCCAAAAGGAGAAGAAAAGTTTTTAGATTTACTTGAAGAAAGGATAAAAAATCAACTAGTTTTGTAGATTTTTACTATTTGCAATTCATAGACTATAGATTCGTCAGCAAGTTTATTTAAACTAAAAGTCAAATTTGGATCGTAGTAACTTTTTATTCCACTTAAAAAATTCTCCATATCTGGTGTAGTATATGTATCGGTGATGTCTTGCGATTCATTCCTAACAATAGTTACTGTTCTATTAAATTCGGCATATGAAGTAGCACCCGTGTTTGCATCAGTGTAACTAACGTTTATTTTTTCGTCAGTTAAATTTACAACTGTAAGATAAGTTGTAGTCTGAGAATAATAATCTAAAGCTGCCATCGTTGCACCAATCTGTGGATTGTGAGTTACAACAATTGTAGTATCATTAATACTTGCACTGCTAGCATTATCGGGATATACTATCCCAGTATAACCGTCGCTACTGACACTGACCCAGGTGAAATTCTCAATTTTATCCTCAGGCGGCGTTGTGTACTTCCACACCTTTGTGTCATTAATCTTAGTTACAACTGTAGCGTTTTCCCAAGATGGATAAATAGTCGTTTTTTCACCAAGAGAGTATACATCAAATCGCAGAACAAACAAAGTTGTTGTTCCATTGTTTGTGATATTTACAAAATGAATTCCAATTTCTTTTCCAACTGATGGATCAAATACTGTAATAACATCCCCTATTTTTGGATAGACACCATATGCATTCTCTATGGGGCCGATAGTTTTTGAGTCGCCTTCTTTTAATCCAATTAATCCCTCAATAAAACCTTTAACATAATAATCATTGATAAGATTTGTATAATTTTCATATCCTGTGGGCGAAGATTCACTTGTATTGGTGCTTACAAATATTTTTAACGGTGTTCCACCAGTTTTTTTTGTAGCATCATTGTACGAAGAGGCAAAAATTGTATTGTTAGATGCAAATCTGCCAATAAAGTTCACATCTACACAATCTCCAATTGCTATTACTTTTTCTCCTGTTTTTTTGCCAGTTATAAAATTAACAATATTTTCGCTGTATGTTGCTGTTAAAAATACGAATATGGACCCTACAATTACAATCACCAGCAATATCGCAGCTAATTTTTCGTTTTGCATGTCTGAGTTGAATGAAGTCATCATATATTAATTCATTTACCAATTCATTCCCAATTTTATTCCAATTCTGCAATCAAATTCTTAATTTTTGCAGAGAAACATTGTCAACGATTTTCCAATTAGAGAGAATGGGAGTTGTGCCAAAGACACATAAGATGTGAGGAGGAGGTGAAAAATTTAGGCACAACTCACATACTATCTAACTTGCAGCCGGCCGCGTTCCAAGTTCAACGGGAATATCGAGTATTTGGCTGCTTCTTACAATAGTAATTGTGACGATTTGATTCGGCGTGGTATGTTCTTCGAGATAGGACATGAATGAGTCCCCATTTATTATGCGCGTTCCATCAACAGCAATAATGATGTCGCCACCAATAGCCACCCACCTGCCATTAATTCTTACCTGTTGATTTGAGCCTTTTAACCCTGCTTTGTCAGCTGCTCCGCCACTTGTTGTTTGAGTAATAAGCCATCCATAGGTTACATTGACTTTCATTGCTTGAGCTATTGAATAACTCATATCTGCGCCAGCTATCCCCAGCCAGGAATGTTGATTGTAGGAACCTGTTTTAATAAGCGATTCGATTTCTCTTAGTATGGTATTTGAAGGTATCGCAAAGCCAAGGCCATTGGAATTCTGAATAATTGCTGTCGTTATTCCGACAACCTCACCTTGATAATTCAATAATGGCCCTCCTGAATTTCCTGGGTTGATCGGAACACTCGTTTGAATGATGTTTGCAACAGGGAAATTTCCTGCCACAGAGTCTTGGATTGTTCTACCCAGTTGACTAATAACACCGGTTGTCATTGTTCCACCTAACCCAAATGGACTGCCAATTGCAATAAGAGGGTCGCCGACTTTTAAATTAGATGAACTCACAATTTTAATAGGTTTAAATTCCTCTGCGGGTGCTTGTACTGACAATACCGCTAAATCCGAATACGCATCAGAACCAATAACTGTAGTGGTGTAGGAATCTCCGTTTGAAAACGTAACAGTAATATCGGTTGCACCATCGACCACATGTTTATTTGTTATAACGACCAGTTGACCATTAAAATCGTATACAAAGCCAGACCCTTGAACCTCGGAATACTGAGTCCCAAAAAACCATGATTGAGAGGTAATAGATCCGTATATCACTACGATAGAATTTTTGACATTTTCATATAGTTGTGCAAGAGCTGTATCATTGTAATAATATGTATTATTTTGAAATTCTACATTGCTATTTTTATTTTGCAGAATCTCCACTTGCCTTTGTAATTGATTAATTTCTGAAGATGCTGTTCCGTAATTGAGAAATCCAGCAAATAGATAACCAACAAAAAACATTAAAACAATGAATATTGCTATTAAGACGGGATATTTATTTGCAGGCTTCTTCTCAATTGTAGTTATTTCATTCATTTCATATTTCCCCCTTTGGTTTTTTTCATTAATAAAAATAATGTTTTGGATTATATCCTTTCTTCCCAATTTATTCCCAATTCTGTTCCAAATTTAGAAAAATTAGAAAGAATCCGATAATATTTTATTACATATGACTGATAAAAGCAATCTATTTAACATTGGTTTTCAATTCTGTCTGCAGGCTATTAAAGATGGTTACTATCAAAAACGTTCTCTGGTGGCTTCTTGCAAATTCTCTTGGCGGAATAAACCGGGGGAGAATACTTGAGGAACTGTTGAATAGACCTCAAAACGCAAATGAGCTTTCTAAAAATTTACAACTCGAATACAAAACAACCCGTTATCATCTCCAGGTACTTGAAGAGAATGGAATCATTACATCAGCTGGACAAGGTTATGGCAAAACCTATTTTCCGTCAGAGAGTTTAAACGAAAATATTGGATATTTCAGAGAGATTTGGGATAAAATTGGGAAAAAAACAAATTAATGGCTAGGAAGATATAGAGGTGTAAAAGAATATGAACGAAATTCCATATGCAAATAAAAAAGAAACAACTTTTAACAAAAAAGCACTCATAATTATTTTATTACTATTTGTTGTCGGGACAATTGTTGGATTGATCCTATCTAATGTATTTGTCGATGAAACAAATGACAGAATTGAACATTTGGGTGAAAATCCGATACCACCCATATATGGAAGTTTTACTTTTAATCCACAACCATTAACCACCTCGGAAATTATTTTGCCCACCTTTGGAGTTATTATTGTTTGCATTAGTACTTTTCTTTTAATCGGGGTAATAGCCATTTATATTAAGATAGCCCTTAAGACAAAATCAAAATACATTTTAGGGCTACTGTTATTTCTCATACCGTTATTTATTGAATCAATTTTTTCCGTTACAGCCCTACGCTCTTTATTTGTATCCTCAGCCATTCCTTTTCCACATATCCGCGAGAGCATAGGATTTGGAACGGGTGGTTTCGGTGGAATTCTTGTCATCTTGTCCGTGTTTGAAATCATCGGGTTGAGTATTCTGTTATATCTCAGTGCAGAATAAGAAATGATAAAAAGCACCGAAAATTTTTCAATTCATTTAAAATCCGTTTATGCGAATTTGAACGATATTATATAGTGGCAGTTTGATAACGGGAAAAACTTCGATGTTAAAAAATGAAGATGGTCCCATAGGATTCATCGAGACATTGTTGGCATAGGTGTTTACTATGAAAGTAAGCTACAAATGGACGGTTCTGTCTAATACCTCATTAGGGGCATTGATTGCATCTATTGACATGACCATTGTGCTTATTTCTTTACCTGCTATTTTCAGAGGGTTACATATCAATCCAGGTGACCCATCGAATTTCCCGTATCTTTTGTGGACAATTATCGGATATGGGCTTGTGACTGCGGTCGTGCTGGTAACGATCGGACGGTTCTCTGATATTTTTGGGAGAGTGAAACTATATAAAATCGGGTTTCTGATTTTTACTATTGGATCAATAGCCTGTGCGCTTTCTCAAAACATCCTTCAATTAATCGTTTTTCGATTATTTCAGGGGTTAGGTGGCGCGTTCCTCTTTGCGAATAGTGCAGCAATTATCACCGATGCGTTTGGTCCGAATGAACGAGGGAAAGCCTTAGGTATCAATCAAATCTCTTTTTTAACAGGACAGTTTGTTGGATTAATCATGGGTGGAATCATCGCACCCTTCGGCTGGAGTTACATTTTCTGGGTCACGGTTCCCTTTGGTATTATTGGAACGGTCTGGGCTCACATTAATTTAAAAGAACAAGGGGTAATTAACAAGAATCAAAAAATCGATCTTCTTGGTAATATCACGTTTGGAGGCGGGTTAACACTCCTACTCTTAGGGATAACCTACATTTTGGTTCCCTATGGAGACTCTGAACTTGGGTGGGAAAATCCCCTCGTTCAACTTGCACTCATCTTGGGATTTGCCCTATTAATTCTGTTTATTTATATCGAAAAAAAGGTCTCTAACCCGATGTTTAGACTTGAACTCTTCAGAATTAAAGCGTTTAGCTTTGGGTCGGCTAGTTTATTTCTCTCATTCATTGCCCGGGGTGGACTTCTATTTATGCTGGTCATTTGGCTGCAGGGCATCTGGTTGCCGTTGCATGGTTTTACCATTGAACAGACGCCATTTTGGGCTGGTGTTTACATGTTACCAATGACTGCGGGATTTCTGGTAATGGGACCTCTCAGCGGCTATCTCTCCGATAAATACGGACCGAGGCGGTTTATGGTACTGGGGATGATTATTGTTACAATATCATTTGGATGGCTTGCCTTTATGCCGTATAACGTTGACTATGTGTTTCTTGCAATAGCAATATTTTTCCAAGGGATCGGCGCGGGTATGTTTGCCTCCCCAAATATCTCACTCATTATGAGCTCAGTTCCTGCAGATACACGGGGGGCCGCATCAGGGATGAGAGCAACCATGCAAAATGTGGCACAATCACTGAGTATGACAATTTATTTTGCGATACTAATTGTTGCACTTGAAAGCCATTTTATTGGAACTGCCTTAAGTAAGGTTCCTGCCTCAGCTGCGTTATTCTCAGTTTTTTTGGGTCTTGCTCCTCCAGGCGTGAGTACTGATACATTTATCAAAATCTTTGCACCAATTTTTATGGAAAGTCTTAGTTTGCTCTTACTGATTTCAGCTGCATTATCTCTCGTCGCTGCTTTCTTATCAACCATGGCGAAAAACAAAGGAAAAAATAATAATTCATCTTGAAAAATCTTTTTTATTTCTTTTTAGTTTGACGTTTCTTTCTTTCCAGAATATGCCTGTAGGCAAAATAGAGAAGACCGATAACAAGAACAATAACTATAACTATTGAGATTTCATCAGTATACTTAGTAACTTTTTCCCAATTTTGGCCTAGAATGTATCCAAGATAAACAAGGAAGCTGTTCCACATAGTTGCACCGATAATTGTATACAGCGAAAATTTTTTGACATTCATTTTCCCGACACCAGCCACAATAGAAATAAGATGTCGTACGACCGGGATCAGTCGGCTGAAAAATATGGTCAATTCCCCTCTTTTATCGAACCATTCCTGTGTTTTTTTAAGATCATCGATATCAACGAGAACATACTTGCCATAGGATTCAATCAGTCTAGTTCCCCATCTTTTTCCGATATAGTATGACAACAGAGAACCGACAATGCTACCAAGAGAACTGAACACGATAACAAGAACAATGTTGAATTGACCTTGCGAGGCAAGGAACCCTGCAAACGGCATTACAAATTCCGATGGCACAGGAAATACCATGCTTTCCAAGACCATCAAGAAAAATATGCCAAAATATCCGAAGTAGGATATAGTTGAAAGCATGAATTGTCCGGCAGCTGCTAGAATATCTGATAGTATTGACATGTTCGTCGAGTAAACTATCTACGTATATTTATACGTCTTTCTTTTCTGCAATGTCATTTTCTGGCTCCCTTAAGACAGATCTACTAGTTAATTGATTAAACAGCAAAGCCTAAGTATGGTTTTTTGATACTTGGCTATAATTGACTGGGGGAAATATCACGTGGAGCTTGAGGAAACAAAAAAATGGTCATAACGGCAACAAAATCAAGACCAATGGCAACCAAAAGTCCCAATCGATAGAGTTGGATTATGTCAATTCTCCCATAGAACCTTTATTTGAAAAATTTCACACCTCGCTAAAGGGACTTTCAGACGAGGAAGCGCAAAAGCGACTTGAAGAATATGGCTTCAATTCACTGGCAAAGAAAAAGAGGCAATCAGCTGTAGGCCAACTCCTTTCAAAATTTACAAACCCACTGGTTATTGTTCTTTTTATTATTGCGATTTTGTCGCTTTACTTCGGGCAAACAATTAATGCACTCTTGGTTATTCTGATGGCAATCATTAGCGTTTTTATCTCTTTCTTCCAAGAGTATCGCGCAGGAAAAGAAGCAGAAAAATTGAGCGAGATGGTCCGTGCTACTGCTACGGTTTATAGAAACGGTAAATCACGAGAAGTAAAGATTAGAGAGATAGTTCCAGGAGACATCGTTGATTTATTTGCAGGCGATATGATTCCTGCAGATTTGCGAATTATTTCTTGTAAAGATTTGTTTATCAATCAAGCCTCTTTAACAGGCGAATCATTTCCTGTAGAAAAATTCCCTGGTGCCCTTCAACCTAAGGGCGATTCTATTTCTGAATTGAACAACATTGCTTTTATGGGATCAAGCGTCGTAAGTGGTACGGCCCTAGGTTTAGTAATAAAAACAGGTCTTTCTACCCAATTTGGTGAGGTCTCGCGTAGGCTTGCCACAATTAGGATAGAAACCGGTTTTGACAAGGGCATCCGTTCATTCACATGGCTTATGATTCGGTTCATGCTTATTTTAGTTGCAGTTATCTTTGCAATTAACGCAATATTGAAAGGCGATATTGTACAAGCACTGATGTTCTCACTCGCAGTGGCGGTAGGCCTAACACCCGAGATGCTACCAATGCTTGTCGCAATCAATCTTTCAAAAGGTGCCATCACCATGGCAAAAAAAGAGGTGATTGTGAAACGCCTAAACTCCATTCAAAATTTTGGTGCGATGGATGTTCTATGCACCGATAAAACTGGTACTCTTACCTTGGATAAAATTGTTTTAGAAAAGCACTGTGACGTTACAGGAAAAGAGGATGAAGATGTATTAAGAATGGCATATCTGAATAGTTTTTATCAGACCGGACTGAAGAATTTACTGGATAGAGCTATTCTGCAACATGAAAAGTTAGTGGTTAAGCAGTTTAAGAAAATCGACGAAATGCCTTTCGATTTTTCACGAAAGATTATGTCCGTAGTCGTAGAAATGAATGACTTCCACAGACTTATCTCAAAAGGAGCGCCACAAGAGATATTCACGCGATGCTCGAAATATGAATTAGATGGCAATACATTGGAGATGAATGAAACAGTTCTTGATGATCTAAAAAAAGAATACGAGTATCTTAGCTTACAAGGTTTCCGTGTCTTAGCTGTTGCATATAAGGATGTATTAGATAAAAAAGAGGTATACTCGAGGGACGATGAGAATAATTTAATTCTCAAGGGTTATGTTGCTTTTCTTGATCCTCCAAAGCCTACAGTGAGGGAAACGATTGGTGTTCTAAAAAAACTTGGCATAGAGTTGAAAGTTTTAACAGGAGATAATGAACTGGTCACGAAAAAGATATGCAGTCAAGTCGGTATTGATTATAAAGAAGTTTACACGGGCGATATGATAAATAAGTTAAGTGACGAAGAACTTAGAGAGGTCGTCAAAACTACCACCGTGTTTGTTCGCTTGTCTCCTTTACAGAAAGAACGAATAGTACATGCAATCCATAAAAATAATCATATTGTTGGATATTTAGGTGATGGGATAAACGATGCTCCTGCACTGAAAGCCGCTGATGTTGGGATCTCGGTTGATAACGCCGTTGATATAGCTAAAGAATCTGCTGATATCATTCTCCGTAAGAAGAGTCTTTTAGTTCTTGTAGATGGTGTAGTAGAGGGAAGAAAAACATTTGGTAATATTGTGAAGTACATCAAGATGGGGTCAAGCTCGAATCTTGGAAATATGATTAGCATGACGGGTGCGAGCATATTTTTACCATTTCTACCGATGTTACCAATCCAGATACTATTGAATAATTTCCTATATGATATGTCTCAAATAGCTATTCCGACAGATGCGGTAGACAAAGAATACACCGAAAAACCAAGGCAGTGGAATATAAAAGCCATTAGACGATTTATGGTTCTTATTGGCCCTGTTAGTTCGCTATTTGATTTTGTAACATTTGGTGTACTTTGGTTTGTATTTAGTGCATATACTAACGCAGATTTGTTTCATACGGGCTGGTTCCTTGAGTCCCTCTGCACACAGACGTTGGTTATTCATGTGATTCGTACTGGAAAAATTCCATTTATTGAAAGTAAACCTAGTAAATTTTTGATTTTTACATCGCTGCTTATCATAGCCGTAGGTATAATAATACCATTATCCCCTCTCGGAAAACTATTTGGTTTTGTCGCTCCGCCGCCACTCTATTTCCTGGCACTTTTTATCATTGTGCTTGTGTATTTATTTATGGTTCAGATGGTAAAAGGATGGTTTATTAAAAAGTACGGCACCGATTAAAATAAAAATAATATTTGATCTCTCAGCGTATCGTCTAAGATTGTTAAAAAACGTAGTTTATGACAAGTTTTATCTAGGTTGAAGATTTAAAAGAATCCGTTTTAGTTCCTTCTTAGTTTTATAGTCACATACTGTTTTTACTTTTTCCATGGTACACGGATTTATTCCTGTCCAGTACATGCAGGTTGAAACAGTCATAGGTGTTGGCGTAAAAAGTTGAAACTTTTCTACATTTTTGAGTTGACTTTTTTTAATTTTTTCTTTTAATAACAAAACCTCACTTACATCATCGCCAGGATGGCCTATCATAAAATAATATTGCAAATACTGTTTTTTCTCCACGTTAAGCGCATTGAATAGGGACAAAAATTCATCAAATCGTGAATTATCTTTGTTCATAAGTTTCAAAACATGATCAGAAAAATGCTCTGGAGCAATTTTCAAGCATCCAGAGATGTGATGATCCGTTAGTTCCTTTATGTACTCCTTGCTGTTCAATGCTAGGTCGTATCTTATGCCGCTGCGTATGAAAACTTTTTTCACGCCTTTAATACTCCTTGCTTTTCTCAGCAATGTTATTAACCGCATATGGCTCTTGTCTGACCGAGTGCACTCAAGACAAAAGTTAGCGCATTGTCTATCTTCAAAAGATTGCTTTACTGGACAATCCATGCCGTACATATTTGCTGATGGTCCTCCCAAATCATCGATATAGCCTTCAAATTCAGGATGTTTTGTTAGATTATGTATCTCTTTTAGGATACTATCCTCGGGTCTGGAAATTATTCTAGATCCTTGATGCAAAGATAAAGAGCAAAAATTGCATTGCCCGATACATCCTCGATGCGTTACGACAGAAAATTTTGCCATCCTTAGCAATGAGCGAGGATGTAATTTTCTAGAATATGGCAGCGAATATATCCAATCCAGATCTTTTGGCGTGTACCGTGGATACTTATATTGTAATACGTAGTTGTTTGTGTACGCTTGTGCAAGATTTTTATCATTTGAAAAACCACGCTGCATTATACAGAATTTAGTAGTATCTTCTTTCACTTCTTGAAAAGAAGGAAGCAACTCAAACGAACCATCTAACTCTTTACTGATAACGCATGTCCCTTCAATTCCTTTTAAATCTTTTCCGTTTTTTAATCGCTGGGCAATTTCAATGATCTGTTTTTCGCCATTTCCATAAACAAGTATGTTTGCTCGCGAGTCAAAAAGTATGCTTCTTCGTATGTCATTGTCCCAGTAATCATAATGTGCAAACCTGCGAAGAGATGCCTCGATTCCACCGATAACAATTGGAGTTTGCGACTTGAAATATTCTTTGATCTTGTTGCAATACACAATAACAGTTCTGTCGGGCATTTTTGTGACAGAGCTGTGGCTATCCTCGTCTCTTTTCCTTTTCATGGGTGTATAGTTATTGAGCATGCTATCTAAAGAGCCCGAGGTTACACAAAAGCACAACTTGGGTAAACCTAGTCTCGTGTAATGCTCTTTTATTTGAGGTTTTTCGATAAGTCCAACTGAAAAACCTTTTGCATCAAGCACTCTTGCAATTATTCCTGCAGGAGACAGCGGATGATCATCATAATATTCCCCCGTAATGAGGATAATGTCGAAGTTCTTTCCAGTCTTTGAAATCATGTGTACTCATCTTATGGAATCCGGCTATATAAACATTATAAGTCTGGACTGCGTTTGAGAAAGATTCATTAACTAATTTAATTTCCGATTACCGATGACAGACATACTACTCACCAATGATGACGGGTACAAGTCAGCAGGTTTTTTACCTTTGCTAAAAGAGTTATCAAAAGAATTTTCAGTCATTGCTGTTACGCCAGACAGAGAAAAAAGCTGGATTGGAAAAGCCGTTACTACAAAAAAAGTATTGAAAGTAAAGAAAGTAAAACTAGATGGTTTTGAAATTGCCACTACCAATGGAACGCCAGCAGATTGTGTTCAGATGGGACTATATAACATTTTAGACTCTTTTCCAAAAATAGTTGTTTCAGGGATAAACCAGGGAGCAAATGTAGGGCATGCGCGAATTCTTAGTTCTGGGACGGTTGGTGCAGCAATGGAGGCATCAATAGAAGGAGTGAAGGCACTAGCTTCCTCATTAAGAATTCCTGGCGAGATAAAGAAAACTCTGGATCTCTTCGATAAAAAGAATTACACAGTATTTGAAAACCCTGCGAAGATAACAGCAAAATTAGTCAAAATACTAATCGATAAAAAATTCGATGATGATGTCGATCTATTCTCTGTAAATATGCCATATGATGTTCCTCTTGACTCAGAAATAGAAATAACAAAACCATTCAAAGAAGCCTATGGAAAATTGTTTTATGAAAAAGAAGATGGACTCTTGCTTAGAACTCCTAGCCTTGATTTTAGAAATCTAAAGGATGGTACCGATTTAAAGGCAATATATGAAGGAAAAATATCTGTTACGCCGATAAGTTTGGCATTATTTAGCCAGTCTTCTATTAAAAAATTAGAACAGATAATAAAAAAAGAATGGCACTAAATAGCAATTTTAAGCCTTTAAGAAATGAAGAAGAACGCTATTGCTATGATTAGATAAACACTAATTAACTGCGCTCCTTCAAGCCAGTTGCATCTACCATCTGCAGAAAGATAGTTTATAATCATGACGGCAAGCACAACTGAAAGTATCTCAAATGGAGTAAACACGAGTGAAAAGCCGAAGTTAAGAATTTGACTTATTAGCATAAGAATTGGTACGACGAACAATGCTATTTGTATTGCACTACTAAGACCGATCTCAATCGAAACGTCGAGTTTGTTTTCTAGCGCAAAATGTACTGCAGTTGATTTCTCTGCAATATTTGTGATGATTGCGATTACAACCATTCCAATGAAAATCAGTGAAATGTGCATTGTTGATGCAGCTCCTTCTATTCCTCTGACAAGGAACTCAGATTCTACTGCAACCACAATCATTGTAAGCAACAGGACTAACGCAGCAAGTCGTCGGCTCATCGTCGGTTTTTCATTCGTCGCTTTCATCTCATCGCTTGCATCAAAAAGATCTTTATGGGTCAAAAGTGAGAACACTAACCCTGCAACATAGATTAATGCCATTACAACTGCAACAGCGATGCTTAAGTTCTGATTATTTAAGTCGTGGGGTTTAAGAAATGCATAGGCACTTGGAATTGACAGTCCTGCAACAACAATAATTAGCATGGTAGATGAGACCGCAATTGTTTCATTATTGAATCTCTGATGCTTGTAGCGTAAGCCCCCAAACATTACACTTAAACCAACCAAAAGCAAGATATTTCCTACAATACTTCCAATAAGAGACGCTTTTACTACATCTATCAAACCATTTCTTAGAGCAATGACGGCAATAATCAACTCAATGGCATTTCCAAAAGTGGCTGAAACAAGACCACTCACGGTTGGATTTGTTTGAAGTGATATTTCTTTTGTCGCATACCCTAAGATTCGTGCAAGGGGAATGATAGATAAAATAGCAGTAACAAAAGTTAAAGTATCATTTTTTGTAAATAAAGCAGAAAAGATACTTATCGGTATAAAAATAAGCAATAAATAGAAAATTTTACCTATTCTCAGTTTCGTGGCAATTTGGCGAGCGAGAGGCGGGGAATAGATATTTTTTGTAACAATTCCACGTTTGACAACAAAGGGAGTCATGCGAAATAGATTGAGAGGGTTTCGATAAATAAATGTTTCGAAATTGTGGGGGTGTAGAAATCCTCGATGATGAAATAAATCAAAAAGAGAGGATTTCTTGATTTTCCTATAGTAATAAGGTTTGCTGCAAAAATGCGAATGGCGAGATATCGTTGTCGGTTATAGATGTTTTTTCCAGGAATGAAATCACCAAACCGATGTTTCACACTGGCGTTTTTGGATTCAATGCAGTTTCTCATCTGTTTGTACCGTGTTTTCCACTGATCAGGATCTTGTGATTTTCTACGGTACACCTGTTTTCTATATCGTCCACGTTTTGGTATACCTCGAACATCCACATAGGAGTATGCCTTCCTTTTCATCACCACGTAACGTTGGTTTTTCTCTGAATCGAAGCCTTTGTCGCTACAGATGTCATCGAGTAAGGGGATAAACCAGGGCGATTCATGGCGATTCCCCTGGACGCCTTTGTAGGAGAGGATGAATCCATCGTCCGGATCGATGACAATGATGATTTTGAAGAAATCTCGTCGTTTGATTTGTCGTCCTATTCTTTTGATGTAGGAGAAACTTGCTTGTGTTTGCATGAGTCCGGTGCCGTCGATTACGGCACTGGCTCGTGATTTGACAAGGCAGGTCAATTGTTTCAAGAGCATCTTATACCACCTTGGTGGAAATCGTTGAAGGCATTTCTGTAAGGTAGTAAAGTGAGGGATATCGGTCAATCCAAGTATTTCCTGAAGTCGATCGAATTCATCAAGGAAGTCTCTACAATCACGGTAGCTTTGTTGTTGAATTTCTTTAATGCAGAGACAAAGCAGGTGTTGATGTATTGTGTATGTTTTCTTGGAGAACTTACTACTATATAGAGGTATATCCATTCTTTTTAAGACTATCATCCCATCCTGAACTAATTTGGTGAGATACATCCCTTATCTCACCTCCTATGAGAGGGATGATAGTCATTCTAAAAATAAAGGATTTCTACAAACCCGAAATTGTATAAAATAAAAACAAATGATGAGTTACCTTAGCTTTTAAGTTTCATTATTGCTTCGGCGATATCTCCCTTTGTTTCTTCCAATGCTTTTTTTGCCTCGCTTTCTGATTTTCCTGTCTGCTCCATTACTAGTTTTACATCATCCTTGGAGATTTCTTCTTTTCGCTCTACGACGCGTGGTTTACCCATTATCTGGTAGGTTCTTTGTCCTTGGGCATCCATCATTGTTACTTCTGCCTCATCGAAAATATACTCAGTTTTATCAGTTTGAATTATTACCTTTTGAACGTTTTCAATTTCTTTAACGTTAACGCCAAATCTTTTCATCATCTGACTCATTTGTCTCGGGTTCATACGTCCAGGCATCATATACAGTATTCCTCCAAACTACACGTTATTGCGAAGCATATATAGGGCAATTATTGTTTAACACTTTTGGTATGATTACTGGAAAAGAAGTCAAGGTGCTGGATAAGAACTCCGAGTATTACGGGGTGCCTACTTCAACTTTGATGGAAAATGCTGGTAGGGGCGTTGCAGATTTTATAACAAAGCGGTTGCATCCAAAAGATATCATTGCCTTTTGTGGAACCGGTAACAACGGCGGGGATGGTTTTGTTGCAGCTAGGAATCTTGCTGAAAGATATAATGTAACAGTTTTTTTAGCTGGAAAAGAAGATGAAATCAGGTCAGATATATCAAAAGATAATTTCAAGAAGTTAAAAAAATCAAACGCAAAAATTTATGATATTGGCTCACTGAAATTAGTTGATAAACTTCTACTTAAAAACAATATTGTCATTGATTCGATGCTTGGGATAGGATTGACAGGAAGCTTAAGAGAGCCACATTTAACTTTAGTTAAAAAAATCAACAGTGCTAAAAAAACGATTGTTTCGGTTGACGTTCCAACTGGGCTGGGATGCAGCGTTGCAGTAAAACCCAGTTATACGGTTACTTTCCACGACATAAAAGAAGGTATGAATGAAAAAAACAGCGGGAATATCAAGATATTTGACATTGGCATACCAAAAAAGGCTAGTGAGTATGTTGGTCCTGGAGAGTTAGTTACTTACTACCCGATACCAAAAGAGGATTCGCACAAAGGAGACAACGGCAGGGTTTTGGTTGTTGGCGGCGGTCCATACATTGGTGCTCCTGCGCTTTCGGGACTAGCTGCGTTACGCACTGGTTCAGATTTGGTTTTTATTGCTACGCCGAAAAAGGCGGCCAGATCCATAACTTCGTTTTCCCCACTTTGGATAAAGCCTGAGAGACTTGCAAAAGAAACCGCCAGACTTTCGCCAAATCTCATTGTTGGAGAGCTAACTAATGAAGAAATGCTGGTTTTAGATGATAACAAGATTATTGAGGATTACATTCCAAAGATTGATGCGGCCATAATAGGTCCTGGGCTGGGATCTGATAAAAAAACAAAAGATGCCATTGAAAAAGTTATCATAAAATGTGAAAAGAATGGTAAAAAGATGGTAATTGATGCTGATGCGATACAGGTTGTCGGTAAAAAACCGGGGATTGTAAAATACTCTCAAACTGTTATAACGCCTCACGCTGGGGAGTTCAAGGAACTTACGAATGTAAAATTAGACAATAATCTAGAACATAGAAAGAGAAAGGTTGAGGAATGGGCTAAGAGGCTAGGAGTAACGATACTGCTAAAAGGTCCGACGGACGTAATTAGCGATGGAGAAGAAACAAAGCTGAACGATGTACATAACCAAGCAATGACTGTTGGTGGAACAGGTGATGTACTTGCAGGTATCGTTGGTGCTTTGTTGTCGAAAGGTGCCAAGCCTTTTGATGCCGCAAGGATTGGTGCGTTTTTAAACGGCGCTGCTGGTAATATTGCGTTTGAGCGGAAGTCTTATGGTTTGGTTGCTACTGATATAATTGAGGAGATACCTCGCGTTTTGAAAAAGTATTTGTAGATTTGTTTTACGAATTAATGTTTGTCACATAGCAACAAAGCCATGAGTTTTTTCCTGTTTATGGATATACAAAGATATATATTTTTTAAAAACATTTTCATAAAACTTACTAATTTTCAGAGCATTTATCGTTTTCGCATTCGTTGTATCCGTCTTCAAATCCTTCTCCATAAATCTTATCAATTATTTCTTCAAGTGTATCATCATTGTCCTGTGCATTTTTAATTTGATTTATGAATTGTTGATCCCGTCAGGGTTATCTGTTTCTTCGGTACCACGGATTTTACAGATCTCTCTTTTTTCGTTTCAAGAGTAAAACCAATGCTATTGCACAGACAACAACGACTAGTTCAAAACCAGGTGTGTTTTTATGTGGTTTAACCTCTGAAGCGGATTTATTCTCTAAAATGGAAACATAAGTTACGGTTGAATTAGTTAAACCTTGGTTATCTGTTACAGTAAGTACTAATGTATAATTGCCAATTTTAGAGTAGATATGTGTTGGGGATATGCCATTTCCTGTGTTTCCATCACCAAAGTTCCATTCATATGATGTGATGTTTCCATCGATATCATAACTTTCGGAAGCATTGAAAGTTATAGAAGTATTTACATATTCTGAATAGGGTCCATTGGCATCTGCAACTGGTGGTTTTCCAACAGTCGTTGTGTTAATTGTAAAAGAACATGATCCATAAGTACCATTATTTTTATTTGAACTATTGTCCTTGGCCTTTACATAAAATGTATGCGTACCATCTGCGATTACATTTGCGGATGTCCATGTAAGTACATTTCCAACCCATGTAGTTGTACCGTTATCTATTTTTACATAATAGCCAGCAATGCCACTTTCATCTGTTGATGCGTTCCAAGTAAAAGATGGTGTATTGTCGGTCGCTGATGTTGTGCATCTAACATTTTTTGGAGCTGCGGGAGGTGTTGTATCTCCTTCACCAAGTCCACTGGGTCCACCTAGTCCTGGTCCAGAACCTCCACCAGCATCTATATTTTTCACAGTAATTGTTGAAGATGCTGCTGTGTATCTGGTTTTTGTTGCAGTAATCGTATAAGTTGTGTCAGAACTTACAGATGGTGCTGTGACACTTACTTGTCCATTTAAGTTTGTTAAGTAGTTGCTTCCAAAAATATTGACCGTAGCACCCTCAACTAATGTTTCGACTGCTGATTCAACAGTAATTGTAAAGGTCGTTTTTTCGTCAACCTGAGATGAAGCAATAATCGTTAGAGGATTAGTATAGTTGGTTTCTATTGTCACAGTACTGCCAAACCCTGTATACCAATATCTTTCATATACTATGAAATAATATGATTGACTAACGTAAGTCATATAGGCGTAATTAGTGCATTTTGTTGCGTCAAACACGAGTGAATCTATTGGAGCATTATCGATCTGGCCGGTATCTGTAATATTAACCGTTTTAATCATACCTATACCACCGGTTCCTTTATACGCAATAGCAAAAACCCCCGGCTGAATTTTTAGTAGTGTGGAATAATTTGCATCGTTCGCATCAAAGACTTGCGTATCAATAAATGATTTCGTGATTTTTCCTGTTGTTGAATTGATGGTGAGTGTCTTTATGTTTCCATAATATTGTTTATTCTGGCCACTATAAGAAATAGCATAGACATCACCGGATACTTTTGCAATGCTCGTCGACCAACAATAATCTTTTTCATATTCCCAATTATCAGAATATGTAGATGTAATGATTCCTGATGAAGTGATATTGTATGTTGTGAGATTCCCATCTGTTCCAGGTGATACATAGTTCAATGCGATTGTATCACTATCCAACAATAGCATGTGAGGAGATGCACCTTGCGCAGTGCTGTACTGAACCGTACTCAGTATCGTATCATTAATAGTACCTGATTGATTAATCCAAATCGTTTCAAGGTACCCATCATGTGAAACGTTGTGATAATATGCTATGACAAATACATTGTCAGTCACTGCAATCATATTGGCATCGTACCCATTGTATGTGAGAGCCTGAAAATCTATAACCGATTGTTGAATTGTACCATTTGTGTCCCATACTTTTACAGTAGCAACAGCTATTTTTTTAGTTAGTGCGTCACGATACACTATCGCATATTTATCTGTATGTGGAACTTGAACTACGATAGGATAAGTACTCCCCGCCGCCGAACCAAGAATATACCACGATATAATATTTTGTTGTATACGGCCGCTGTAATTACAGATACGGAGAGTATTTAATTCCACGTTACCAGCAAAACTTGAGGCAACCAAATAATATTCACTTGAGTTGATACGAACGCAGTACGGACTAACAGCACTGGGCGAATCGTCTCCGGTGTATGTTGAAATGATGCTATCACTAATCGTTCCATAAGGTAAACTTTGTTCCACCTTAAAAGAATAAATATGAGAGATACTTGTTATACCGTCGTAGACAGTTGCTTTCCACCAATATGTTACGCCTGGTGATAATGCTTGGGTAAAGATCCATCGGACTGTTGAATTTGCTGATGTAGTGTTCTTCTGTTTTTGTATCCAACTTCCTGTTGAATTCTCATAGAAGTTTACTGTAAGAGAGTGCCCTTTGACGTCATTCACCTGTAATATGCAATCTGGAGTTGCGCCTGCAGTCGTCTGAGTTTTTGGGCTAACTAAATGCGTAGTCAAGTTGCCATAATATTCTTCTATGTAAGAAATGACTTCGCTTCTTACTTGAGCCACATCAATTTCGCTTGGCACAGTGATGTTCCAATTCTTTAGATTTGCGATATATGCCTCAGCGTCATACATCTCTCGCCCTTCTGATTTAGCTTGTTGACAGACCGCCTCCAGCTTTGCTAAATAACGGACATCGTTAACACCTTCACGAAATCCTTCATATTCAATAGTATTCACTACACCATTTGTAGTGGGATATGCAAAGACTTCCGCTTTATACCTCCAGTTCCAATCATTCCAGAGTAGTCTGTTTGGTGCAGTAGAGTTTCCATACGCATACGCGAAAGTTGAGGCAACATCAACACCGTACTGCCATAATAAAAGGCCGTAATTTGTTCTGTAAGTTAATGGCTTTTCTTCTCCAGCCTGAGGATTCCCATACGAACCAATCGATAGATTTTTACCATGATATCGTGCAATTATAGTTGCATCTGGATGCCCAGCCATGATTGACATATTTAGCAATGGTGGATTATAATTTACTGCCGCGGTTGCTGTTTTTCTAGCTTGTGCATTCATCGTCTTTGCACCTAAACTCATACTCTCTAGAATATAAGCAGCATAAGGAACTACGTCGTGTTCATCAAGACCGGCATAGAAATAAACATCATTAGCGCTATAATTGTCCTTGAAATAATTTATTACTTTTGGCACATTCGTATCAATTAATGGTATTGTATTGAAATACGTACTATAGCCGATGGAACTACTCGCATAAAACATTTTATCTGTATGCAACCCTTCTGCCGCCCATATCTTCATGAATGTATCGAACCGACTTGCATTTGAGATATAATTCTGGCCATCTATCGCTGGATACAGTATACCATGCTCTTTCATTCCTTTCATTTCTGCATAGAGCTGAGTTTGATTTCTTCCGTAGGCGTTGAGTGACGCGGTATTATTGCTCGGTAATACCTGTGTATAATAAATTGAATTAATAATTGGAGACACAGGCAATGTAAAAGGTAGAACTTTTACTGTTAAATTCACTTGCCCCACTTGAGTGCTTCCACTCATCAGATGTATCAAACCATTATATTTACCTGCAGTCGCCCCATCTGGAACATGAACAGTTACCCAAAACTGCTTGTTTGTGTTCGTCGGCACATCTACTGGCAATAATGTAGCACTATCATATATTTTAGCGTACTCGCCCCCTTCACTTCTGTTATTTATATTTACATATCCGGCTGTCGTATTCAGCTGATTCCACCCTGATGTATTACTGATATATGTCGTTCGGATTAGATTATCATCATTCAGCAATAGTTCTGGGAGATATAATCTTACCATGGGTGAACTTGGTACTGTATCATCTCCCCTCTGATACCAGCATTTTACCACTTTGATATCCACATAGCTTTTGTTTATTGCCAATTCTCCACAAGTAAGGTCATCTGCCGTGGGTAGTAAAGCAGTTACATGTTGTTTAGGGGTAACTACAAATGTTGCGGCAGTATATTCACCCGGGCAAGAGGTTACTAACATTTCATCTGAAAGGTATTCGTCGGGCATTGGTGTGTTCGGCAATACACGGAATGTTGTTATGGGATTGAAGGTATAAACGGCAGGTGCAAGAAATTCAAAAGCCCCTATATCATAACCTGCACCTTGTGGCCTGCTAACATCATCGAAATCAAAACTGGGAACAAGTGTACTATTACCAGTATCTATACAGGGGCTAGTGGAATTAAGATGAAAATCGTCATATGCATGAACAAATGATGGATCGGTAAATACTGGATCAGTTCCAAATTTTCCAGGATTAGCTGAAGAATTATAAGATGTTCCATTCCAATAAATTTTAATAGCACCACTTGGGCGATAATAAGAATTGTTATTCAAAATGAATACACCGTCTTCAAAAGATATTTTATTTATTTGTACTATTGAATAACCTAAAGTGGTATAACTTCCATAAAAAATATTGTTTGCTATATACACATCGTGTAAATTACTAGAATTTAATTGATTATAAGTATAATGTCCCACTTGTAAAACACCATATACATTGCCAACTCCATTTACAAATGTATTTGAATAAATGTATATATGATGAAATGTGTCTGATGAATAACCAGTATTAGCTAATCCTATTGCTCCTCTTCCGCTACTGCTTGCAGCCCCACCTGTTGCAGACATATTGGCAATATTGTTATAAACATATATGTATTCAAAATGACCAGAGGTTTCTGTATTTAATTCTATACCTGTGTTGTTACCGTACATATTGTTGTTAAATATAGATATATTACTAGATACACCACGGGCATCAAGATAGATTGCTCCACTACCCCACAAATTTTGTCCTGCAATGTTAACATGTCCTGCCGTTGTATTTATTTCATTATAACATATCTCACCATTTTTACATCCATCTTTTACATCTATATTCAAATGGCGATTCGCAATAAGAGTATTATTATTTATAGAGAAAGTTTTGACACCTTCAAAAGAAATCGTCTCCTGACCAACCACAGTAGCAGACCAATTGTTGAAATTATTATAAAGAAAGTTATGTTCAAAAGTGATATTATTTGCAGCAAAGGATTTGATTGCAAAGACTGAACAATTGTTTATTGAACAATTATCAACAGTAATAAAAGAACACGTTGCCTTTAATGTAATTCCTCCCTGTGCTGAATGATTTATTGCAAGTCCCGTTATACGCACATATTTACAGCTATTAAGTTCTATAACACTATCAAATACATTGCTCTCCGCCCCACTTGGACAATTTGAACCATTTATTTCAACATAATCATCATTGTAATTACTTATTGTAAGCCATTCATTTGCTGTATTTTTATTTGAGATTATAATCTGGTTAGTTGGTGTATAAATTCCAGCCATTACGTATACAGTATCGCCATTGCCTGAAACATTACACGCTTTCTGAATAGTCTCATATGGATTTCCGATGGAACCAGTTCCCGTGATATCATTCCCGGTTGTTGCAACATAAATACTGTACCCTGCATATTCATATGCGCCGATATCGTATCCTACGCCATGCGGTCTTGGATTGCCATCGAAATCATATGGCGTGGTGTATGCTGATGAACCTGCATCTATGGCCGGTGAGGTTGCATTCAGATGGAAATTTGTTCCAAGAGAAACAATATCTGGATTATCATCTACAGCAGATGCTTCTAGACAATCATTTCCAGCGTCATCACTAAAATGACAAGAAGCGGTTCCTCCAACTTTATAATAAAGATTATTTTCTCTAACTAAATCAGATTCAGCTTTTGTGAATTTAAAGCTCAATTGATAATTTGGATAAGTACCTTTACCAGATATGAGAATGTTATTTGCTATTACCCATGTGTGAACATATGTTTCAGTTAAATCACTTACAACACAAGCATCTGCAGACCAATCACCAGCAGATACATATATAGTATTATATTTTATAGTTATATCATATGCATGCCAATATGATGTGCCATCATTAGTACAAATCTGTATAGCACCATCAGTCAGTGATGTAGCACAATCTATGTTAAAAACATTATTTACTATTGTTATATTGTTTAAAGAAGAAAGCGTAGAGCCTATTTCACAACAAAGTTTAATACCAGATTTAGTACCATAAAAATAATTATTAGATATAGTTACATTATTTATATGAGCTCCTCCAGTTTTTTGAGAGCCATCCAAATATAATCCAGAACCCCAGTTTTGAACGTCTGTTGTGTCGAAAGTATTGTTATCTATTATTATGTCTTCCGAGTTTGTAGCGAAATCTGCTCCGGTCTTATGAGTTCGTGAAAGTGTATTATTTTGAAATAATACATTTTTACAACCAACAAATGTCACACATTCACCAGCATTCATACCTGTTTGGATATTATCAAAAATACAATTTTTTACTGTTATATTTTCACAATGTCCATTAGAAACAACATCATCTTCCCAAATAGCTATAGCATTATAGACTATATTATAAAAACTGCAATTATTAATTATTATATTATTGCTTGGATTGGCAACTGAGAAACTGGTTCTTAAACCTACTTTAGTTGAATTTTGTATATACATGTTTTCTATTGTGATGTAATCATAACCAATATTACCTGCTGAATTAAACAGCATCACTAATGCTCCGCCAGAAGGCAATGTTATACCAGTTCCATCTATGACTGCTCGCTCGTTGTTATAACCTCTGATGGTTATCGGATGCCCGGAGGTTCCGCTTGCGGTTATACGAACGTACTCATTGTAGTTCCCACCACGGACACACACGGTATCCCCAGCCGTAGCCATGTTTACCCCTTTTTGTATCGTTCGATATGGATTTCCGATAGAGCCATTTCCAGTCGCGTCATTTCCAGTTGTCGCAACGTAGATGTTGCTGCCCGGATCCCCTTTTGCAATTTGGACGATAGTCAATGGGTTTGGTATATTTGGCACAATCAAAGCGAAAATTATAAACAGTATCGCCATTTTTGTTGTCTTTTGCCACATTCTTGTTCGGTGCATCTCTCCGCTATCCATATCAATCCTTTTGTATTAAAATTAATGCAACGGTTACCAGGGCCCTTGTGCGCTAATTTTTCACACTGATTTCATTTCAACATTACATTAAAAAATAAAAGGGAAAAAAGATGAGAGTTGTTGGTAATTATCTTTTATTTAGCAACAGTCTTTGCACCATTTTAAGTAACAAATGATTCGAAGATTGTTGGCTAATTTGTTGACTGTTGCTATGGCTGATTTGCAGATCCAATGGCATGGTAACAGAAAGTGGTTCTGACCAGTTACTCCAATTGCCATTTGTATCCATGACGCGCCCTGTTATGTTGTAGTTTCCAGAGTTTTCCCATTCATAGGTAACGTTAATTGTCGTAGGATTTGCCCATACTTTGCCACAACATCCAGGAAGTATAGTAATAATTCCTTCTCCAAAATCTATTTCAAGTCTTAATAGACCATCATAAACATCTGGATCAGACAGTGTTATATTGTATAGATAGGCTGTATGGATTTTACCCGATGCAGGGCCCACTATTTCTGGTGAATTTGGTGGGTTATTATCATCTGAAATTTTCATTGAGTTTGCATTTGTTAGAATTGTAATACTTGAAGATAGTAGCATTGCACAAACAAAAAACATTACAAGTTTATTTTTCATAATTTTAATACCTCCATCAATTCAAAATCAACTACTTCTTTATAAACCCTCAGATAACCTGGCCTACTTCTTCCCCCACGCCTTCCTTAAAGCTAAGAACAATAAATCTAGAAAAAATTTATTATTTCTTCTCATATTGAGACTAGAGTAACAATGGAGTCAGAACTAAAACCAATTTCAAATGAGCCTGCTCTATTCATAAATAAAAAAATACTCGTAGTTGCAGACCTCCATATTGGTATAGAAAGCGAGCTAAGAGAGCAAGGGCTAAATACCGTTTCTCAAACCGATACAATGGCTCAACATTTTATTTCAATTTGTAAAAAATACAAACCAGAAGATATCATTTTGCTAGGCGACATAAAACACAACATACCATCATCAACAATACAAGAAAGAAGAGATGTAAGAGACTTTCTAGAAGCAATAAAGTCGTATGGAACCATTCATATCATACCAGGTAACCACGATGGCAACATAGAAAAATTATCACCAAAAGACACAATCATTCATTCCTCAGACGGATTTACTTTAGAAAATCTGGGTTTTGTACACGGCCATAGATGGCCTAGTAAAGAAATCATGCAGTGCGATCAAATTATTATTGCACATACGCACCCAACGATAATGCTTACAGACAGACTCGGGCATAAAAACTTCGAGCTCTGCTGGATAAAAGGTAATTTTTTAGACAGTAAACTGAAAAAAAAATATCCTAGCTCTGCTTCCCCAAAGATACTGGTAATGCCTGCTTTCAACCCGTTGTGTGGAGGCATCGCAGCTAACCGAGAAGGAATCACAGGGCCAATCGGAAAAATAATGGATGTTGAAAACGCAGAAGTCTACCTGTTGGATGGGTCGGCTCTTGGAAAAGTAAAAGATATCAAATAATCAAGTTAAGCTTAAATAATGCATATTTAATAATGGAGACAACTCTCAGATATAAAATAAGTTGATGACCTATGGAATTAAATCTTACAGAAACAACAAGACAAATACTCTCTGCATTCTTACTGATAATTTTACCATTGATAGTAATAGGATTGGGCATTGTCTTTAAAATTTGGTTTTTATGGTATTATATGTTAGCGATACTATGGTTTGGAATGGGATTTATCTTTTTTGGTGCAATAAGCACAGAGCTAGAAAATAATAAATATTAAACTGCATTGCATTTGTAGAATGATATCAGTTTTTTCCGTATTAAATCCAAAAATACAAAAACTACTTACTTACAAAAATATAGAAAAACCTACTGAGCCCCAGATTAAGGCGATTCCAACAATACTCGGAGGTAGAAACGTTCTTTTAATAGCACCAACAGGACTTGGAAAAACAGAAGCAGCACTTTTACCTATTTTTCATAATTTTTTAAAAGAAAGAGAATCGAGCTTGGAGCAAGATAAAAAACACAAAGGCATATCAATTCTCTATGTTACCCCTCTTAGAGCATTGAATAGAGATATGCTTAGAAGAACTCTCGAATGGGGGAAAGAGTTGGGCATTGAAATAGCGGTACGTCATGGAGATACACCACAAAATGAGAGAGCTAGACAGTCGAAAAACCCACCAGACCTACTTATTACGACACCTGAAACGCTACAAATCCTTTTCATAGGGAAACGGCTGAGAAAGCATCTGGAAGCCGTCAGATGGGTCATAGCCGATGAGATACACGAACTTGCCGGTGATGAGAGGGGCACGCAGCTAGCCGTCGCTTTAGAAAGATTATATGAATTGACGAGCGAAAAGAACCATGATTTTCAAAGAATAGGCTTGTCTGCTACCGTTGGTTCACCTGATGAAGTTGCTCGTTATTTAGGCGGTCTAGATAAAGGGGCATTCCGCGATGTTACAATACTAGAAATAGACGTCACCAAACATATCGACATAAAAGTAGAGATACCGTCCATTAAAAAAACCGATTACGTAGGCGCAGGATCTTTATCAATAGAACCCATTTCTTTTGCCTCGCTGAGGCGATGCAAAGAGCTCATAGATGATCATGTTTCAACCCTTCTTTTTATAAACACTCGCGATGGCGCGGAAATTCTTGCATCTCGCTTTAACATATGGAAGAAAGATATGCCGATTGGCGTCCATCATGGGTCTCTGTCTAAAAACGCCCGAATTGAAGCAGAAGACGAATTTAAAAGTGGCAAACTAAAATCGTTGATATGTACATCATCATTGGAACTTGGTATTGATGTTGGTGATACTGATTTTGTAATACAGTACAATTCTCCAAGAGAGGTCACAAGAATTGTACAAAGAATTGGCAGATCCGGCCATAGCATAGGCAGAACTTCAAAGGGAGTAATCATATCATCCAATCCCGAGGATTTAGCCGAGAGCCTGGTGATTGCAAGAAAAGCTCTAAAAGGCGAACTTGAAGGCCTAAGCGTGAGACAAAATCCTTTGTCTGTGCTTACCAATCAGATTACGGCTATTGCTTTGGAATACGGCAGAATAAAAGCAGACAAGATGTATGAGATAGTCAAAAGATCTTATCCGTTCCACACACTAAGACAAAACACGTTTGACATGACAATAAAGCAACTGAAAAATCAACGTACCATTTGGTTGGAAGATGACTTTATTGTTAAAAGGATGAATTCAAGAAATTATTTTCTTGATAACATATCAATGATTCCTGACGAAAAAACATACACGGTTGTAGACATAAGCACGAGGAACATAATAGGAATATTGGATGAAAGTTTCATTTTGAATTATGGTTTTGAAGGTGCAAAATTTATACTACGCGGAAGGCCATGGGTAATTGTAAAGAGGGACGAAAAGGGAATATTGGTTTCTCAGTCAAAAGAGATAGGAACGATACCTTCCTGGGCTGGAGAGGACATTCCCATACCATTTGAAGTAGCCAGGGAAGTGGGAAAATTAAGAAGACTTGCCGCCCAAGGGGCAAAAATAGAAGATTATCCTTGCAACCCTGAAACTCTAGATAAGTTTTTACAGCAGATATATAACCAGAAAGCACAGAAATTTATCGTTCCGGATGACAATACAATAACTATCGAAATCGAAGACAAAACCGTAGTTATGAATGCATGTTTTGGAACAAAAGTGAATGAAACTCTAGGACGTTTAATCTCTGCTTTGTTAGCACAATCTCTGGGTGAAAGTGTTGGAATAAACAGCGATGCCTATAGAATCAATCTCGAGCTTCCCGGAAGAATCCCAGTTGATAGAATCAAAGATATACTCCTGAAAACAAAACCCGAAACGCTGGAATACTTACTAGAAACTATCCTGAGAAACTCTACATACGTAAGATGGCAACTGGTGCATGTGGCAAGAAAATTTGGTGCCATTAGCAAGGATTTTGATTACAAAAATGTTGGAGTTAAAAAACTACTCACGCTTTTTGAAAACAGTCTCATATTTGAAGAGGCCCTTGACAAGCTTGTCTGGGAAAGAATGGATATTGAAAACACCAAACAGGTTTTGAAAGAGATACAAAGTGGCAAGATAGATATCCATGTACAGAGACTCTCACCAATTGCAATTGCAGGATTTGAAACGATTCGTGGACTCATGGTTCCGCAGCGTGCAGACAGATCTATTCTCATGGCTTTGAAAAATCGTTTGGAAAATACCGATATAACACTTGTATGCACCAACTGCAATCATACATGGAATACAACGGTACATAGAGCAGATATAAAACCTAAATGCCCGCATTGCGGCGCGATAAAAATCGCTGTTTTGTACAGATATAATAAAAATTTAGCAAAACTTCTCACAAAAAAAGTGCGAACAAAAGAGGAAGAAAAAGAACTTAAAAGACTTCATAAAAATGCAAGTCTTGTTCTCAGCCACGGAAAATTTGCTTTGCTGGCATTGATGGGCAGAGGCATTGGCCCAGATGCTGCTACTAGAATACTGGGTAAATACAATAAAACTCAACTTGAGAAATCAGAAGAGCTACAGGTCAAATTCCTGCGAGATATTCTAAAAGCAGAGTTGACATACGCAAGAACACGAGGTTTTTGGGACAATAACTGATATTAAAATACCATAACAAGAAGTTTTAATAATGTAATTACGCATTGATAAATGAGTAAAAGCGAATTAGATCTCCAAGAGTGGAGTATGGATGCCTCGACTGGATAATGAAGTTATAATTAAACGTGTATTGCTATCTGCCATAGACACAATCGGTAGAAGAACTTCTGAAGCATATGCAATCGTAGCAATAAGCAGAATAGTAAAACAACTTGGAGCAAAATATGATTTTTTTAAATGTATTGAGATTAAAAATACAGTATATTTAGAAATTAGAGAAGCAATCGCCATTAAAACAGATATAAATTATGTTGACCAAAACGAGATGGGTAAGGCTATCAAAGAATTTTTCGAGATTCTTACCATATCAATGGAAAAAAGCGCTGGCTATTATTTTATAAAAGAGATAAAGGAAAACTTCCCATATGATTTTGAACTGACAATAAGAGGATTGGGCATAGATCTAGACGTCATGCAACTCGAATACATAACTGGAAAAAAGAAAATATATGAGTCTCGTAAAGAAAATTCTGATGTTATAAAATATGTACTAACGGCACTGTTTGATATATTGGATTCGGCAATAGGCAGAAATCTTGCATTTTCTACAATGAGTGATATAGTCAAAAGATTCAGCATAGAATACGATATTTTGAAATATGTTAAGATAAACGACGTAAGATTCGTCCGCAATGTTGATACCGTTTTTGTCGCAACAGAAGTAAATGCTGTAGAACAGGAGAAAGTGGGTGGCCTCATCCAAAAAATCCTTCAAGAAGCTAACAAAGTTCTTGGTGAAAAAGGCGGGTCTTTTTTCATAGAAAAATTAAGAACTCGACTTCGTGCTGATTATGTTCTTACCCTTGAAGAGATGGGCGTAAATCCCTATGTGATACAATTGCGGCAAGAGCTAGTAGTAAAACAAGTGCTCAAGGCATTGGCTGATACTTTGAGTGAATCAAGTTCCCAGAGCTATGCAATTCTAGCAATAGATAGTGCTATGAAAAAAATCGATGAAAAATACGAATATCTAAAATATGTAAAGATAGACAATACGCGGTATTCAAATGGCATGGATGCTATAAGTGTTATGTCGGAAGTAGACTCAGTTAGACCATCCGAGTTGGGCAGGATGATTCAAAAAATTGTTGAGAGGGTAACCATGGCTCTTGGCGAAGATGCAGGTCGAAATTTCGTAGACAGGTTTAAAGATAATCTTGGCAAAACATATCTTCTTAGAATCGAGGAGATGGGTGTTAACCTACATATGATACAATTAAAGCAGAATCTGCTGTGGTAACGCCTTATTTCTACTATTATCATGTCTTTTAAATAATATACTGGATAAATTTAAATATAAAATACATCGTATTTATTAATAGAATGAAACTTCTAACAAAAATAGGGGCAGTATTGTTGGTATCGATCTTGCTGATATCTTCTATTTATGTAGTGTCATTCATACAATCTGAAGAACCAAACAATGGTGGCAATAGCGGCGGAACTATTACCATTGTTGTTCCCGATAACCAAGGTCCTCAAAAGGTTACTCATACTGTTCTTGTAGAAGATGGTACAGCAACTTGGTGCCATAACTGTCCTGTGGCGGCAGATGTTTTGCAAAAAAAGTTTAACGCTTCAGACAGACCTGATTTTTATTACATCAGTATGGCAGAAGACCAAAACACCAAAGCGCACAACCATTTATACAACGACTACAACGTGTACGGTTTCCCGACAGTTTTCATAGACGGTGGGTATAAGGTTATATCTGGAACAACTGACTTTGAAAAAAATTTCAACGAAAAACTATCTGAGGCAAAAAACAGACAAACACCAAAACTAATAATAAATCTAACAGCCAGATGGAACGAAACCAGAAAAGAACTTACCGCCACAGTAATAATAGAAAACAAAGAAGCCGCAACTTATCAAGGAAGCATAAAAGTCTATGTAACAGAAATAAGAAGTCGATGGTCAAACTGGAATGGAGATTCGTACCATTTCGCATTTCTAGACTACGCAATAAACGAAAACGTAGAAATACAAAGCAACAAAAACCAAACAGTCACAAAAACATGGGATGCAAAAAATGCAGGTTACTCAGATGTTTCTTCAGCAAACCTATGGGTTGTAGCAACAGTTTTCAATCAAAAATCAACAAAAGCATACTCTTATCCACAAGGCAATACAAATCAATTCGACGCTTACTACGCAGATGCCACAACAGCCATGAGAGTAACAGAGGGATCACTACCACCAACTATAGGGATCAGTTTTCCAAAGTGTGGAGTAAGATACATTTTTGAGAAAGAGGGATATAGATTATTAACTGGGGAGGTACTTTTTTCTAAGGAAAAAATTAAAACGTTAAGAGCACGAATCCAGTATCTTCATGGAAATCCTGAACCCTTAAATAATTTATATTTCGAAGCATACGCAAAAGGTGAATGTCCTCCCCCATGCGCCAATATATTTGGAAAAATAACGATTAAAACAAACGTACAGGCTGAAGCAGGTGTGGAAAAAGTTGAATTCACCATCAAAGGAAAATCAGGAGAGATAAATAAGACAATCTATGATGCACCATACGAATTCACCTGGGATACATTCGCACTAGGTAGATATACAATAATTGTAAATCTATATGACAAAGAAGGAAGAACTGCAAGAGATTGCATCACTGTTAATGCATTTATAAATTTGACTGAGTTGCTCTCTTTATTAAACAAAGGATAATTTCTTAGTCATAACTTTTTAAAAAACATCTCAAAAAAGAAAAATATATTCTTTATAAAAGGTCTTAAAAAGAGAAAAAGCCATAATAAATTATATATGATATCCTACTTAAGGAGGTAAAACGATTAATTTTTTACTCATATACCCGAAATCAAGTAATGTATATACTGATAGAAAGAAAAAAGAGGATGTATTTTTTGGATTGGCTCCGCCACTTGGTTTACTTTATATTGCAAAAATTATAGAGGAGAAAGGAGATAAGATTACAATACTTGATTTTTCTGCTGAACCTTTTGAAGAACAAAAAATA
>Ga0209777_10000162_pt1 | contig 114496 bp, 112 predicted proteins | sample FrelakmetHBP12HB_FD_187147 | JGI IMG/M metagenome (GOLD analysis project Ga0209777, IMG submission 187147) | Freshwater lake sediment microbial communities from the University of Notre Dame, USA, for methane emissions studies -HBP12 HB (SPAdes)... | ecosystem: Environmental > Aquatic >...
CGGGATCAACGGCGACATTCTGGTCTGGAACCATGTCACAAAACGACGCCATGAATTGTCGTCGATGGGAATCCGGGTCACCAAAGACACCCTCAAGACGCAGCTCGAAATGTCCGGACAGCTCGATTTCCTGAAGCTCCCCTATCACCAGGCAATCCAGAAGGATGAAATTCCGCTCAGCGTCGGCGGCGGCATCGGACAATCGCGAACAACCATGCTGCTCCTGCGCAAAGCTCACCTCGGCGAAGTCAGCGTTACAGTGTGGCCGAAAGTTCTGAAAGAGATCGGTAAGAAGAAAAACATTTTTGTTCTTGAATAATTGCACCACATCCCGGCCATCCGAGTTACCGGATGGTCGGGATTTTCATTTTTCGGACGTCATACGCTATTCCCAATCATTTGTACTCCCATCTCGACCCGGTTCCCATCATTTCGTTACCGTTGCTTCTCCAGCCAATTTTTTGTATTTTTGACATCATGCTTATAATAACAGGTCGCAGTTCTCTATGATTTCTTTGATCGTCCACGGGGGAGCCTGGGATATTGCCGATGGCGAAGTGGAAGCCCATCGCAGAGGCGTTTCCCGGGCGCTCGACGTCGGTTGGGAGATTTTACGGAGGAATGGCAGCGCGATCGAGGCCGTCGAGTCGACGCTCCGCTTGCTGGAAGACGATGAAACGTTTGATGCGGGTCGCGGAGCACACCTCAATGCCGCCGGTCATATCGAGCTGGATGCAAGCATTATGGATGGAAAAACGTTCCACTGCGGCGCCGTGGCAGCCGTCCAGAATATCAAGAATCCGATTTCCCTGGCTCGAAAAATTATGGAAGAGAGCGAACACATTCTGCTTGTGTGTCGCGGCGCCGAACGATTTGCGGTCAGGCACGGATTGAAGTTGTGCACTCTGGAGGATCTGCTGACGGATCGCGAGCGCGACCGCTGGAATGAAGCGCGGAATATCAAAGGTTTTTCAACGAAGGATGCGTTTCGCAAAGCGAAGAAAGCCTCCGACACCGTCGGTGCCGTTGCGATGGACCATAACGGCGATATCTGTACCGGCACGTCGACCGGCGGGACGTTCAACAAGTATCCGGGCCGGGTCGGTGATTCACCGCTTATCGGCTGTGGATCCTATGCCGACAATGCCATTGGCGGGGTTTCCACAACTGGCTGGGGTGAGGCGATGATCAAGGTCGTCATGGCAAAAACAGTCATCGACCTGATGGAAATCAACAACGGATATCCGCAGATTGCCGCCGAAAAAGGGATTGAGCTTCTCCATCGTAAGGTCGATGGCTATGGTGGTGTCATCGTTCTCAACAACCAGGGAAAATTCGGAGTGGCCTTCAATACCCCGCGCATGGCACGCGCGTACATCAACTCCGAGATGGCCGAACCGTTCGTCGCGGTATGAAGTTCACCTCCCAGCTCGAACAGATCTTCACTCTGCTTCTCAGCATCGACGAAAACACACAACCTCCGGACAACACTACCCAACAATACTTTCGGTCACGAAGATATCTCGGTTCGCACGACCGGCAGTATATTTCTGAAACCGTCTTCGGGATGCTCCGGGCGAAACGCTCGATTGAGGTTCTCTTCAACGAGTACCTGAACCAGCATTCTCTAAATCTTTCTCCTTCTCCTCCAGCGCTGAAGTACCTCCCTCAATATGTCGCGTACAGGATCGCGTTCGAACAGGCCACCCCGGAAGAAGTCTACGAGCGTCTAGACTCATACTGGAGGGAATCGACGATCGAAATCGACCTGGCGCATTATACGGAGTGGGTGTCGAACCACAAAACATACGATTTTCTTGAGGGGAATGCGGTCGGACGGCTGGGCATTCGGTACTCGTTCCAGGATTGGATGGTCAACGAATGGTTTGCGCAGTTCGGCAGCGAGACGGAACAGCTTCTGCGTGGTCTCAATGCGCAGGCACGAACCACGTTGCGCGTCAATCTGTTAAGGGTTAGTCGAGAAGAATGCCGGCGACAATTACACAGTGAAGGCATCCAGACCGAGCCGTCGAAATTCTCTCCGGCAGGACTTGTCTGTTCGAAACGATTCAACCGGGACGCAGTCCGGGCGTTCAAGAACGGATGCTTCGAATTTCAGGACGAAGGAAGCCAGCTCATTTCGATTATTGCGGGCCCGGAGCCGGGAATGCTCGTCATCGATGCCTGCGCCGGCGCGGGAGGAAAAACATTGCACCTCGCCGAGCTTATGAAAGACACGGGTGAGATTCTCGCCGTCGACATCGAACGACGACGGCTTGCAGAACTTGGGTCGAGAGCGGGGCGCGCGGGTATTCACTGCATCCGGACAAAAATGCCGGCAGAGGTTCACCAGGAAGAGTATGCGAGGAGAGCCGACCTCGTCCTCGTGGATGCGCCGTGCACCGGCGTCGGTACGATCCGCCGCAATCCGTGGAGAAAGTGGTCCGTCACGGAAGCTCTCGTTCAGCAGCAAGCCGAAGAACAATTGAAGATTTTGGAAACGAATTCCGAACTTGTCAGGCCCGATGGCCGCCTCGTGTATGCCACATGTTCTCTGTTCCGAAAAGAGAATGAACATGTAATAACCGCATTCCTCAATTCACATAAGGATTTCGTCGTTGAGAACCCGGGATCGCGACTCCGGGAGTTGCATATTCCCGATGGTGGTCCGATGCTCAAGCTTCTTCCCCATCTTCACGACACGGATGGCTTTTTTATCGCCGTGATGAGACGAACGGGTTGAAGCATTGGGAAGTGCCGCTATCAGATTGGTAATTCCGCTCGTGCATTAATTTCCATTTGCCGTGGATGGAAATTCAATCACTTTTAAGAATTGCAATTTGTCCAAATGATCGATAGATTTGGAGTACAGTTGAGACATTTTTCATTTGAATCTATTAGGAAAATGATATTATGAAACGCATCTACCCTTTTCTCCTTGCAGTTTTATTGATCTGTTCATGTTCGCACAAAAGTGAAGACCAGCTCTTCAAAGACGGGCAGGCAGCGGAAGGGCAGAACAACTTCCAGCTCGCCGTAGAAAGTTACCAGGAAATCGTGGACCGGTATCCTCAGGGAAAATATGCCGACACCGCGCAATTCCGGGTCGGACTTATCTACAACAACGACCTGCATGATACCGGGAAGGCAGTTGCGGCGTATGAACAGGTGTATGTAAAATATCCGCAGAGTAAGTTCGCTCCAACCGCAATGTTTCTTACCGCCTTCCTGCTCAACAATGAAATGCACAGGTTCGACAGTGCAAGAACAATTTATATCGCGTTCCTGCAGAAGTATCCCGACAACGACCTCGCCACTTCCGCGAAGTTCGAATTGGAAACGCTCGGAAAAGATCCGTCGCAATTCCTTCCGCACGATACACTTGCCGTCAAATCGCAAAAACCGCCCGTGAAGAAAAAAGCGGCAAGGCGATGACGGAGACCTCTCAGTCGTACAGAAAGTACTTGCAGCCCGACGTCGTTGCCAAGCTCGCGAATATCGAGCTTGTCGCACGACTCGTTGTTGAGGGCTTTATCACGGGATTGCACAAGAGCCCTTATCACGGATTCAGCGTGGAGTTTGCAGAACATCGCCAGTACATGCCGGGAGACGAAATAAAGCATATCGACTGGAAGATCTACGGAAAGACCGATCGCTACTACATCAAACAGTTCGAAGAAGAGACAAATCTCAAAGCATATATCATTCTTGATGCCAGCCGTTCGATGGCCTATTCATCGGGCGGGCGGATGACAAAGTTAGAGTATGCGTCTTACATCGCGGCGGCACTGGCAGACCTGATGGTGCAGCAGCGGGACGCCGTGGGACTCACGTTGTACGACGAGAGTGTGCGGCTGCACATGCCTCCTCATGCGACGAAGTCGTACCTGAAGGAAATCCTGAGGCAGCTGGAGATCCTGGAGGCGGGCAACAAGACCGGGACGGCGAACTCCCTTCACGTGATTGCTGAGCGCATTAAGCGGCGGGGATTGGTGGTCATTCTCAGCGATCTATTCGATAAGCCCGGGGAAGTTGTGACAGCGTTCAAACATTTCCGCCACAAGAAGAACGAAGTGATCGTGATGCAAGTCCTCGACCCGCTTGAACGGAGCTTCGCGTTTGGCAGGGATGCGGTGTTCAAGGACATCGAGACGGCCGAAGAACTCGTGACGCAGCCGTGGCACATTCAAAAGGCGTATCAGGAGTCAATGAAAACTTTCGTTGATACCTACAAGAAAGAATGTCGCGAGAACAACATCGACTACGTTCTGCTCGACACCGCCACTCCGTTCGATGTCGCACTTTTTCAGTACCTGCATAAGAGGCGGATGATGGGATAGGTTCGGCAAGAACTCCAACTTCTTGCGGGGAATATACCAAGTTAGAAGTCGGAGTTCTAAACGAGGAGGACGATGGGACGGCGCAGCATACAATTCATACCCGGAGAGTATTACCACATTTATAACCGTGGGAACAACAAGCAAAAGATTTTCATGGAACCTGAAAACTACAGGTTCTTCCTGCGGCGACTGCATTACTATTTCGACCCTGCGAACATAGAAATCGCGGCCTACTGTCTCATGCCGAACCACTATCACCTCCTTGTCCGGGTCAACAGCAATGTCGACTTTTCCAATGTGATGCGTTCCTTCTCCGTCTCGTACATCAAATCTTACAACAAGCGGTACAGGAGATGCGGCCATCTTTTCCAGGGAGACTTCCGGGCTCTCCACATAGATGATGAGAACTATCTTCGTCATCTCTGTCGATACATCCACCTCAATCCCGTGAATGCATATCTGGTAAAGCGGCCCGAAGACTGGATATTCTCCGATTACCAAGAATGGATCGCTTTGAATGCTGACGGCCAAAAAGCCAATCGCTGGTTGAGGGATGAACTGTTTGGCACCGCTGCCGGGTACGAAGCATTTGTGAGGGACTACGCGGGTCATCAAAGAGTGGAAGCAGAGATCGAAAAATTTTTGCTCGGGTAGCAGCAGGACATCCGACTTTCTCAGGATGCGCTGGGGTAAAAGCCAACGTCCAAACTTCTTTGCTTTTCTCTCCATCATTTGATAATTTGTATTCAATCGGAAGGCGGGGAAACGAATCCTCGCCTTCACTTTTCCCCACTAATGTCCACGAGATGATTCAAGATAAGCTCATCGTCAAAGGCGCGCGCGTCCATAATCTCAAGAACATCGACGTTGAGATGCCGCGCGACAAGCTGATCGTTATCACGGGATTGTCGGGCTCCGGCAAATCAAGCCTGGCATTCGACACCATCTACGCGGAAGGCCAGCGGCGCTACGTTGAAAGTCTTTCCGCCTATGCACGCCAATTTCTCGGATTGATGGAGCGCCCCGACGTTGACAACATCGAGGGATTAAGCCCTTCGATTTCCATCGAACAGAAATCCATTTCACACAACCCCCGCTCGACCGTCGGTACGGTGACGGAGATCTACGATTACCTGAGACTGCTCTTCGCTCGCGTCGGAACACAATTCTGTTACAATTGCGGACAGGCCGTCGAGAAGCAAACAGTTGACCAGATCATCGACGCCGTCATGGCATACAAAGAGGGAACAAAAGTACAAATCCTTGCGCCGGTTATCCGCGGCCGCAAGGGACATTACCGTGAGCTCTTCGAAGAAATCGTTAAAGACGGCTACCTGCGCGTTCGCATTGACGGCGAGACGAAGGAGATCCGCAAAGGGATGCGGACCGACCGGTACAAAGTCCACAATATCGAAATCGTTGTCGACCGCATCGTGATGCGCCCGGATATACGCTCCCGTCTCGCCGATTCGCTTGAAACGGCGCTGAACGTCGGCTCGGGCGTCGTTATCGTCAGCGATGGGGAAAAGGACCAACTGTTCAGCCAGCATTTTGCGTGTCACCGGTGTGGAATCAGCTATGAAGAACTCGCGCCGAATTCGTTTTCGTTCAATTCTCCGTACGGTGCTTGCCCATCGTGCAACGGCCTGGGTGAGACAAAAGAGTTCGACGTCAACTTGATACTACCGGACGAATCTCTCACGATAACCCAGGAGGGACTTGCGCCGCTGGGGAAACCTCGCGACACCTGGCTGTGGAGTCAAGTAAAAGCCGTGGCAAAGAAGCACGATTTCAGTTTCGATACTCCCATCAAGAAACTCCCCAGGAAGGCCCGGGAAGTTTTGCTGTGGGGTGCCGGTGACGAGAAATTCGAGGTTCTCTATACATACTCGAGCGGCCGCACGGTCGCGTACAAGCACCGGTTCAACGGGCTGGTGGACGCCCTCAAACATTACTTCGAGGAATCGACTTCCGGCGGGATTCGTGAATGGGTAGAGTCGTTCATGACGACAAAGCCGTGTCTGAGCTGCAACGGCGGACGCTTGAAAAAAGAAAGCCTCGCGGTACGACTTCTCGATGAAAAGACCGGGAGTTCCGTCAACATCCAGAAGATCGTCAATTTCTCCATTCGCGATTGTTACAAGTTCTTCTCGTCGCTCGAGCTTAAAGCGCGCCAGCTTGAAATCGCGCACCAGATCCTGAATGAAATTAAACAGCGATTACAATTCTTGCTCAACGTCGGGTTGAATTATCTCACGCTGGACCGGTCAGCGCGAACACTTTCGGGCGGAGAGTCACAGCGGATCCGGCTTGCCACTCAGATAGGCACGCAGCTCGTCGGCGTTTTGTACATCCTCGACGAGCCAAGCATCGGGCTTCATCAACGCGATAACATCAAGCTCATTCACTCACTCCAACAGATGCGAGACCTCGGCAACACCGTCATCGTCGTCGAGCATGACAAAGAGATGATCCAGAACGCCGATTTTGTCGTCGATCTGGGTCCCGGCGCCGGCGAGCACGGCGGCTATCTGGTGACGTGTGGAAAGCCCAGTCAATTAAAAACCAAAAATTCAAAAATCAGAGTCCCTGGCAATGGACTGGGAACCGCATCTCACACGGCCCTCTACCTGCTTGGCAAGAAACGAATTGAAGTGCCCGTGAAGCGACGAACCGGCAACGGAAAATTTCTGCGGTTACGAGGATGCGAGGGAAACAATTTGAAATCGATTGATGTCGGCCTTCCCCTGGGCACGCTTATATGCGTGACAGGAGTGAGCGGCTCCGGGAAATCGAGTCTCATCACTGAGACGCTGTACCGCATTCTTGCACGGAAATTCTACAAATCAAAGGAAGTCCCGCTCCGGCATAAGTCTCTCGAGGAGATTGAGCACATCGATAAGGTGATCGACATCGACCAGGCGCCCATCGGACGAACGCCGCGCTCAAATCCGGCCACGTACACGGGATTGTTCACTCACATCCGCGATTTGTATACTCAGCTTCCGGAGGCGAAAATTCGCGGCTACAAACCCGGGCGCTTCAGTTTCAATGTGAAGGGCGGGCGCTGCGAAGGCTGCGAAGGAGACGGCCTTCGAAAGATCGAGATGAACTTCTTGCCCGACGTCTACGTACTCTGCGAAGTGTGCAAAGGTAAACGGTACAACCGGGAAACGCTCGAAGTCCTCTACAAAGGAAAATCAATTTCCGACGTTCTGGAGATGACTGTCGAAGAGGCGGTCGGGTTCTTCAGCGAGATACCGGCTCTTCAGCGAAAACTCCAGACCCTGCACGACGTGGGACTTGGATACATCCGGCTCGGCCAGCAGGCAACGACGCTCTCCGGCGGCGAGGCGCAGCGAGTGAAACTTTCGACAGAGCTCTCGAAGGTCGGCACGGGGAAAACTCTCTACATCCTGGACGAACCGACGACGGGCCTGCATTTCGAGGACATCCGCATGTTACTGTCAGTGCTTGACAAGCTTGTCGACAAAGGCAACACCGTCATCGTAATTGAACACAATATGGATGTAGTCAAGACGGCCGACTGGATTATCGACCTTGGACCCGAAGGCGGCGACGAAGGCGGTTACATCGTGGCCGAAGGGACGCCGGAATCCGTGGCAAAGAATGAAAAATCTTACACGGGGATGTATCTGAAAAAAGAATTGAGGGGGTAGCGGCCGGCAGGTCCGCATCTGGGAGGGAGCTGCGCTCCCGACCTTTTATGTTAAGAAGCAAGTCGGGAGCGCAACTCCCTCCTAGGACAATGGACTCTACGATGACCGTTTCCTGGAAACGAATTTGTTCCCTTCCACAAAGAACCGCCAGCGTTTGTCGGTTGCACTCTTGATGCCAATTCTGGTTGACGAACCAATGAGGGATTTGGGGACTGTCCCTCCGCTTGCGATGAAAATCTCGTCGCCGAGCAAATCAATTCCATTCTGCTCACGCTGAATTCCAAACGCCTCGCAGAGCTTCGCGGGTCCGTTTGCTAGATTCCAATAATCCCAATCATCCCTGGTGAATTCTCTGTTTTCTCTCATGATTTCAATCCCCTCAATCGGTTCCACGGCGCGAATCAGCACCGCTTCACTTACTCCTTTTTCTCGCGTCACGACATTCGCGCAGAAATGCATACCATAGGTGAAGTATACGTAGAGATGCCCACCTTTCCAGAACATCACCTCATTTCGTTTGGTTTTTCCGCGGTATGCGTGGCTCGCAGGATCTTTCTGGCCGAGGTAGGCTTCAACCTCGACGATTTTTCCGACGAGAAGCTTCCCGCCAAGCTTTCTGACGAGATACTTCCCGAGCAGTTCTTTTGCTACGGTGAGCGTGGGACGGAGGTAGAAAGAGCAGGGAAGTTTTTTGAATCGTGACACGAAGCGCGTAGCCTATTTGTTTAACCCCTCCTGTAATCCTCCCCTTGCTAAGGGGAGGATATTCTCGCCCGTATTCAAACTTACGGAGGTCATTACACCCTCTCCTCACAGGAGAGGGTCACGCCTGCCGGCCGCACCAAAGCTGTGCTTTGGGCAGGCGGGGGTGAGGTTTGTTTACCGTTTCGAAAAATCCTTGATGATTCTCTCAACCTCTTCCTCGGAAATTCCAGTGCCGAGAGTCCCCGATTCTTTCCCGGATGCCGGTGCCGGCTGAGGCTCACGCTTGTAGCTGGGAACGTTTCCCGCTTTGAGACGGATTCGTTCGTCAATCTCTTCGAGCCAGGACTTCGAAACTGTCGGCTTTGGAATCAGAGTCGGGGGATTATGGCTGACGGGCGGCTTGATAGCCAGAGGCTCATGCGCCTTTGGCGCAATTTCCGGTTTCGAATCTGCCGTTCTCATTGCGGGCGAGTTCTGACCCGCGGCCATTTCACCGGACGCGTTGATCGGTCTCGTCTCAAACGCCAGCCGCTTGATGTTGATGAGATGTTTCGCAGACACGTTTTCCGATATGATCGACCCGCCGAACGTCCCGGGTCCGAGCGTCATGGAAGGAAGAAGTTCATTCGTGTACCCAACCGCACCAAGCGCTGCAACGGTATTGACAAGAATGCGAGATGCCGGTTTCTCGAGCGCAAATTTCATGACGATGTCTTCATCCATTGAATGAATGACAAGTGTATGTCCTATCCCTCCGAATTCGAGCAGCTCAATACATCTTTCACAGCCTTCACGCCAATTATCTACCGTGTAGAACGAAAGGACGGGCGAAAGCTTTTCCCGCGAGAGTGGATACTCCCGACCCACTCCCTGCAACTCCGCAATCAAGACCTGCGTTTCAGCCGGGACAGAGATTCCGGCTTTCTGCGCGATGTACGGAGCGGGCTTGCCGACGATGAGGGGATTAATTGCGCCTCGCTGGTCAAACATCAGGCGGCCAAGCTTCTCCTTGTCGTCTCCTTCGACAAAGTGGCAACGACGGTTCTTAAATTCTTCCACGACGACATTCTTGACAACTGAATCGACAACCACAGAAGCTTCCGTCGAACAAAGCACGCCCAAATCGAATGTTTTTCCCGTGATGATATCAGCCACGGCTTTGCGGATATTAGCGCTTTTCTCGATGTACGCCGGCACATTTCCCGGCCCGACTCCGTAGGCTGGTTTGCCGGCACCGTAGGCCGCTTTCACCATCGGGGTACTGCCCGTTGCGAGGATCACCGATACGAGCTTGTGTTTCATGAGCTCGTTTGTTGCTTCGATGGTCGGGTTTTGTAAGCACGACATTAAACCCTGGGGTGCGCCGGCGGCTTCCGCTGCCTGGGCAACGACGTTCATCGCTTCGACAGTGCACTTCACGGCCTTGGGATGGGGACTCGCGACGACACCGTTCCTTCCTTTCACGGAAATGATCGCCTTGAACATCACCGTTGATGTCGGATTCGTGGAAGGGATGAGCGCGCAGACTACACCCATCGGCTCGGCAATCTCAATGATTCTCTTCTCCCGGTCCTCCCTGATGACCCCGACCGTTTTGAGGTCTCTGATGGACTCGCAAACACGTCGTGTCGCGAACTCATTCTTCTTTTTCTTGTCTTCCGGCTTGCCAAAGCCCGTCTCCTCGTGCGCCATCCTTCCGAGTCGTTCTGCGGCTTCGAAGCCCGCGTCCGCCATTGCTCTCACGATGCGGTCGACGCGCACTTGATCGTACGCGCGGAACTCGAGTTGCGCGGCCTTTGCCTTTTGCACAAGCTCACGCACTTCCTGGATTGACTGGAGGTCTTTGTCTAACGGCATAGTTTATTCCTTCCTACAATGCACTGTCTGCGTTAAGATTTGACCCGCTTCTTGCCGAGATTCACACAAAACGATTTACAAGGGGCGGTCTGATTTCCACAGATACAACCCGGTTGCCTCATCAAGTCCGCGGACCAGCTCTTCCCCTTCAAATTCCTCGATGAAGATTTCACATGCAAATACTTTTGTTCCAGGTAAAAGGTGGCCGCCGAATACTTTCCCTTCTCTATCCCCCAACAAAATGTGCGCGTGCACGAACGGTTGGCCGTCGCGGATACTCACATTTCCGTTGCAGCTCAGGATTTCCATCCCACCCGAAAATTCAAGCGGCAGGTACTTTCTCAGGTTCTGGTCGTAGTAAGCGACGATGGCGTGTGTCGTCGCACCGATGGCCTGTATCCTGCCAAGCCGGATGTCCCCTTTCTTCACGATTTCCATCAGACTCTCATACAAATCCGCGCCAAGCGGAAGCTGGCCGACGTGCGTTCGCTTTGTGTGATAGGCGTTCATGCGGGTGCAATCATTTTGCGTTCTCAAAAAGGGTCGGCTGGCCCGCCGACAACTTACGATTCACGCCGAAATGCTTGTAGGCGAGGTCCGTCGCCTCGCGGCCTCTCGGCGTTCGTTTGAGAAATCCTTCCTGGATCAGATACGGCTCGTACACTTCCTCAATCGTTCCGGGCTCCTCGCCGACAGCAACTGCTATCGTGTTCACGCCGACAGGACCGCCGTTGAACTTCTCCATGATCGTCAACAAAATGCGCTTGTCCATTTCGTCGAGGCCGTGGTCGTCCACTTCAAGCGCCTTTAAAGAATATTCTGCCACCTCTTTCGATATGGTGCCATTGTACTTTGCGAGCTGCTTGTCGGCCTGCGCAAAATCCCTGCAACGCCGGAGCAGCCGGTTGGCAATTCTCGGCGTGCCGCGGGAGCGGCGGGCTATTTCTTCCCAACCCTGACGGTCTGTTTTCACATTCAGAAGCGCTGCAGACCGCTCGATGATTTTCTCCAGCTCACCTGCCGGATAGTAATCCAAACGGTTGGTCAAGCCGAACCGGGAGCGCAACGGCGCGGAGAGAAGTCCGGCACGTGTTGTCGCGCCGATAAGCGTGAATCGCGGAAGGCTCAATTGCACGCTCCGGGCGTTCGGACCGCTGTCAATGACGATGTCGATTCTGAAGTCCTCCATTGCCGAATACAAATACTCCTCAACGATTGGATTGAGTCGGTGAACTTCATCGATGAAAAGGACATCGCCGGCATTCAAACTGGTAAGGATGCCCGCAAGGTTAAATGGTTTGTCGAGCGCGGGTCCCGATGTCACTTTGATTTGTGCGCCGATCTCGTGAGCGACGATGTAAGCCAGGGTGGTCTTGCCCAGACCGGGAGGACCCGTGAGAAGTACATGGTCCAGACTTTCTTTTCGCTTCTTTGCCGCAGTAATGAAAACCTTGAGATTGTCGACAATCTTCTTCTGGCCGACAAACTCTTCGAAGCGGGATGGACGCAGCGTCTGGTCGAGCTCTACTTCGTTCTCGAGACGTTCGGGGGTTGTATGGTCTGCTCGTTTTGCCATTCTATCATTTCGTACTCGTAGAATCTGTAACTCAAATGGACGGACATATTGGTCCGATCAGGGGATCAAACTCTACGAATAATGGTAAAATGTACAGAGTTTGAGAATGAATAGCAACCTTCGACGCCGGCTAGAAGGTTATTGAGAGGCGTGCCGGAGAGCCCGCCTGATCAATTCTTCAACCGGAATTTCCTTCTGCGTGGATTCTTTGAGAACAGTGAAGACTGCTTTCTCCGCGCTCCCGCGTGAGTGACCCAGGGCCATGAGCGCCACAACCGCCTCCGAGCGGGACTTCAGCTGAATACTCGATGGAAGCGCTGCCGATTCCAGATTTTCCACTTTCGATAGTTTGTCGCGCAGCTCGATCACAAGCCTCTCGGCAGTTTTTCTTCCAACACCCGGAATTGAAGTCAGGGCGGAAAGGTTGCCTTCAACGATAGCTGCTCGCAGCTCCGCTGTATTCAGTCCCGAGAGAATCCCCTGCGCCATCTTGGGGCCTATGCCGGAAACCGAGATCAACAGGCGGAACATTTCGCGCTCAGCCTCAGCGGCAAATCCATACAGATGAATGATATCCTCGCGGACGTGCAGGTACGTCAGTATCTTGATTTTTTCACCGACGTGTCCGAGTTTCTCGAACGTCGACAGCGGGATGCTGACGGAATATCCCACACCGCCGACGTCGATGACCAGCTCGGTCGGGGTTTTTTGAACCAGTATTCCCTGGAGGTATGAGATCATCGTGCGGGTTACCGTGAAAGGGTTGACAGTTTTTCCGGGTGCGATGCAATAAACGATTTCCAGTCCTTGAATGTCTTGTTCGTCGACTTGCGGCGATGCACATGGCAGACGGCGACTGCCAGGGCGTCGGTAGCATCGTAGTACTTTGGTGTCTGTTTCAGCTTCAGGAGAGATGCGATCATGTACTGAACCTGCTGCTTCGAGGCACCCCCTTTGCCGACGATGGCTTTCTTCACTTCGCGGGGAGAGTATTCCCGCGTCGGGATATCCCGCAAGACGGCTGCAAGGATTGCAACGCCGCGGGCATGGCCGAGTTTCAATGCAGACTGGGCGTTCTTGCCGTAAAATGCAGTTTCTATTGCAAACTCCTCCGGGCGGTATTTTTCCATCACGTTATTCAATGCGTCGAAGATGCGCTTCAATCTCGCGGGAAGTGGAACGCTCGAATTGTTCCTGATCGCGTCACAGGCAAGCACCGTCATCTTTCCGTCGCGGTTGTCGATGACGCCGTAGCCGGTGATGAGCGTCCCCGGGTCAACGCCGAGAATGATCATGATGGTTGGTTAACTGGTTAGATGGTTAATTGGTTAGATGGTTAATTGGTTAACAGTTGGTTGGTCGAAAATAGTTGCTAGTCACTACAGTGGAAAAACGAACCAACTAACAAACTGACCAACCAAGCAACCGATTAGCTTTCATTAAACGTTGCCATCACTTTTTCATCAATATCAAAATTCGAATAGACGTGCTGCACGTCTTCGTGGTCCTCGAGAGCTTCCATAAGTTTCAGGACGTGCTCTGCATCTTTGCCTTCGATCTTCACCATATTCTCGGGAATCAATTGAATTTCTGCATCTTCGAGCTTCACGCCTTTCGCCTCAAGGGATTGCCGCACCGCTTCGAAGTTGGCAGGTGTTGTAACAATCTCGTACAGCTCCTCATCGGTTCTCATGTCGTCCGCACCGGCGTCAAGAGCGATTCCGAGAAATTCGTCCTCATTATAGTTTGCTTTCGAGACGTGGATGATTCCTGTTCGGTGGAACATCCATGCGACGGAGTTCGCGGCGCCGAGTTTCCCGTTGCTACGCTCAAGAAGATTGCGGATTTCCGAAACGGTACGGTTCTTGTTATCCGTCACCGACTCAACAATGAGGGCGACGCCGGCTGGCCCGTATCCTTCGTAGGAAACTTCCTCGTAGCTCACGCCCGGAAGCTCGCCCGTGCCCCGCTGGATCGCCCTCTTGATATTGTCGGCGGGCATGTTTGCGGCCTGCGCTCTTTCAATAGCAAGGCGCAGTCTTGGGTTACCCTGCTGATTGCCGCCGCCGTTGCGCGCTGCGATCGTCATTTCTTTGATCAATCGTGTGAAAGTGCGTCCTCGCTTCGCATCAGTGACGCCTTTCTTTCTTTTAATTTTGGCCCATTTATTATGACCCGACATAGTCAGTTTCCCTCTGTGTTAATCTTGATGTCTTTCACTTTTAATTGTGGGAATGATTCCGCCCCGCTTCCGTTTTGTGGAACCTGCGGCGACTGCCACTCGTACTCGTCGATGGAAAAAACGATATCCAGCTTACTCCCGCCCGTGCGGACTTTGTCGATTAAAGAACCGAGACCGAAGCCGATCGCGTCCAGAACGTTGCGGTGCTGCCGGACTTTGAATTTCAAGTGATCCTTCCCCACAACTTTCGGCGAGCCGACCGCTTCGACGCCGCGTGCAAGAAACACCGGACGCATGTTGCTGGGGCCAAAGGGAGCAAATTCCTTCAGGATGCGGAGAAAGCGCGGGGTAATCTCACCCAGCGTGATTTCAGAGTCGATCAGAATCTCCGGTGTCCGGATATTCTCCGTCATGAGTTCTTCAACGACAAGGTTAAACGCTTCACGGAATTCATCCACCCTGTCGAGCGCAACGGAGAGCCCTGCTGCGTACTTGTGACCGCCGAATTGCAGGAGCTTATCTTCTACGCGCTTCAGGGCGGCATGGATATCAAAGCCGGAAATGCTTCTTGCAGAGCCCTTGGCGATGCCGTCGACGGTCGTCATCATGATCGTCGGACGGTAGTATTTCTCCACGAGGCGGGACGCTACAATGCCGATGACGCCCGGGTGCCATGTCTCGTGATGGAGAACGATGGCCGGGTCGCTGTCGGCATGGAGGTAACTTTCAACAATCTGCTGGGCCTGGAAGAATGTATCCTCATCGATCTTGCGGCGGGCCCGGTTTTCCTCCTCGAGCACCTGGGCAAGCTGTTGCGTCGTGGCCTCATCCTGGCTCATGAGCAATTGCACCGCGCGCGAGGCGTCGCCCATTCTGCCGACGGCATTGATTCGCGGAGCAAGCACGAAGACAATCTGTCCTGTATTCGTTTTGCCGAGCTGGAGGCCTGAGTTTTCGATCAGCGCCCCGATGCCGGGGCGCGGCATGGCGTTGATCCGTTCAAGGCCGATTTTTGTGAAGATCCTGTTCTCGCCCACCATCGGAACGATATCCGCCGCTGTCGCGATGGTAACAAAATCAATATAATCGTTTGCGATAGCATCTTCTGTTTCGCGATGCAGGCGCGATGATATTCCCTGAATGAACTTAAAGCCGACACCGCATCCGCAGAGATTCTTGAACGGGTACTGGCACATCGGCTTCAGCGGGTCAAGAACCGCGACTGCGTTTGGAAGCCGGTCCAGCGGCTCGTGGTGGTCACAAATGATCACTTCGATGCCGAGAGACTTTGCGTATTCGATCTGGTCGAGGGCAGTGATCCCGCAATCGATAGTGACCAGCAGGCTAACGCCGTGTTCTTTTGCCTTATCGATGGCGAGATTGGAAACGCCATACCCTTCTTTGATCCTGTCGGGAATATAATACATCGTTTCAAGGCCCAGGCGCCTGAAATACAGCGTCAGCATCGCGGCGCTGGTCGTTCCATCGACGTCGTAATCCCCGAAGACCATTATCCGCTCATGGGCTTCCACCGCCTTAATGGCCCGGTTGACGGCCTGTTCCATACCGTCCATGAGAAACGGGTTATGAAGGTCGGCGAGCTGCGGGCGAAAGAACTCCTTTGCCTTTGCATACGATGTAATTCCCCGATTACAAAGAACGCGCGCAAGAGTTTCAGGAACATTGATTTCTTTGGCAAGCTTTTCCACCAAAGCGCTATCAACCGCAGGAGATTGAATGACCGTCCACCGGTGATTTCGTCTCGTCATTGTGTTTCCTCAGCAAAAATACTCACGCACCGAAGAAAAACTTACCTGTGTGCCTGTAAGCCGAATTCTGTTTGGCGCCAGAGGCGCCACTGCAATCATTTATCTTGTTCCGCTCTCGCGAACGGATTCGAGCGACCTACCCATCCCGCCCTCATCCACGAATGGACGGAGCGCCAGCGAGCTTCTGACTTCCCGCCTCTCACCTTGTGAAAAGTGAGACGCGGAAAAGCGGGACTTACTTGGTCTTGCTCCGAGTAGGGTTTGTCGTGCTCCAGATGTTACCATCGGGACGGTGGGCTCTTACCCTCCTCTTTGATCCCACCTTCGGCGGGACCACCGAGGATCCTCCAGCGCGTGAGCGCCGGAAGACGCCTTTTCACCCTTATCCCGCTCCAAACATGTCCGGAACGGGACGGTTTGTTTTCTGTGACACTTTCCGTTATCCTCCCGTTTCAGCGGGAGAATACCCTCCTGTTAGGAGGTACTCTGCTCTGTGGAGTTCGGACTTTCCTCCCCGCCAGAGGCGGGGCGATTGCACGGCACACAGTTGTGGTTTTTCTTCTTTGACCCCGTGAGTTGTTGAACAATCCCGTTGAATTTGTTCCCAAATTTGACGGGATAATGAATTAAACTTTTACCTTCGTTTCGCGAGCGCGGAATCAATCCCCGCGTTCGCAAGAAGGTCTGCATCGCGATTTTCTTCGCGGCCGACCTGGACAATCGAGAACTCGAACGAGGCATCCTTCAGCAACCGGCGCACTTCATCGACTAATTGCCGGAGGTCTTTGTTCCGGACTTTATAGGTACCCTGGATCTGCCGAACCATGAGTTCGCTATCCGAATGGACGACCAGTTTCTTGCAGCCGGTTTCTTTCGCCTTGTTCAGACAAGCGATGAGGGCCCGATATTCGGCCTTATTATTTGTCGCCTTCCCGATATAGTCGCTTCCCGAGTACAGGACATTTCCGGCGTCATCCTTGAGAAGTATGCCGATGCCGCTTTCACCCGGATTTCCCCGGGAAGCTCCATCGGTATAGGCATATACGGTCATGGGAGCGAAACGCTCAATTCAACGATTTCATCGGAGACCAGGATCCGGCCGCAGTGCTCGCATGCAAAAAGATTTGAATTCTGCCGAAGCTCCAGAATCTTCTGGGGCGGGATGCGGTTGAAACACCCGCCGCACGCACCACGCTTCACGGCAACAACCGCCGTTCCGCCTTTCGCGAGGCTTATTCTGTCATAACGTTCTAAATCCGCTTTACTTATTTGGGCGGCAATCTTTTCACGCTCGCGCCTGAGTTTTGTTTCCTCTTTTTCGTGTTCTTTCGTTACCTCGCGAAGCTCCTTTTGCTTCTCGCCCAACTCAGCGGAGTATTCTTCCAGCTTGGCGGTGATTGTCTCGATGTCGGTTTTCGACGTCTGGATTCTTGTCTCGCACGACTCCATATCCTTTTCGAGCTTCGCAATGTTCGCCGTCGAAGAATCGATCTCTTTCGACAGCGCGTCGTACTGTTTATTCGATTTGACCTGCAACTGCTGGCTCTTGTACTTCTGTATTCTCTCCGTTTGTGCAATGATCTGCACATCCGCGTCATCACGTTCGACCTTCGACCGCTTGATCAGATCGTTCAGATCCTTGACCTTCGCTTTTGATTCGGCGACCTGCGTCTCGAGTTCTTTCACCACCGACGGCAGATCCCCTTTCAGTTCTTCAATTTCCTGCAGTTGAATATCCAGTTGCTGCAATGCATAGAGATACGTTAACCTTTTTTCCACGCTATGTTCTTTCATGAAAAATAATATTGAACGGGATTACGTGATTGTTGAGAGACGAAGACGCGAACAGTTTGTTTTCGTTGAGCAATTTCATTTTTCAAATAATCAGCAACTCTCCTGACGACCGGCACTTCCGTTTCAAAATGCCCGGCATCGATCAATGCTATTGCGCCTTCCGCTTCCCCGAAAGCGTGATACTTCACATCCGCTGTGACAAAAGCATCCGCGCTTTCTCGAAGAGCCAGGGGCATAAGGTCCGACCCGCTTCCTCCACAGACAGCCACCCGTTCTACCTTTCGCCGGAGGTTCCCAGTGTACCGGAGCGAAGGGACACGGAGCGTTCGGCGAATTCTGCTCAGGAATATTCTCAGCGTCACGGCGGGACGGACATCGCCGATGATCCCGGCGCCGTAGTCCTGGCTTTCATTTGCGAGATCGTAAACGTCGTACGCCACTTCTTCATAGGGATGCACAGTTCTCATCGCGGCGAGCACGCCACTCAGGTTCCACACGGGCACGAGCATCTCAAGTCGGATTTCTGGAACTCGTTCAAGCACACCTCTTTTGCCGACGTAAGGTGTTGCGCTTTTCATTCCCCTGAACGTCCCTCTTCCTTCGGTCTGAAAGGAGCACGCATCATAATTGCCGATGCGGCCGGCGCCGGCCTCCGCCATTGCCCTCATGACCTTTTCTGCATGCTGCGCCGGAACAAAGACGGCGACTTTCTTATACATGTTACTCTGCCTCGATAACACCCGGAGGTTCACTAATCCCAGTCGTTCCGCCAATGCAGCACTGACCCCCGTGCGGACAAAATCAAGATTCGTATGAGCTGAATAGAGAGCAATGTCGTGGCGGGCCAGCTCAATGACAAGATGCCCCACCTTGTCGTCATCTCGTACTGACCGAAGGGGGCGGAAGAACAGCGGATGATGGCTGATCAGCAGGTCGATTTTCTTCCGTCGCGCCTCATTGACGACATCGCGCGTGACGTCAAGAGCGACGAGAACGGCCCGCACCCGGCGGTCCGGCGATCCGATCTGCAACCCCACATTGTCTTGTTCCCATGCTATTTCTTTTGGCGCCCATGATTCGAGTATTTGCTGAATTTCTCTAATAATCATGACCAGTCAAAAACAGGAAAAAAAAAGTCCCGTTTCTCGGGACATTCTTAGGCGTTTTTCTGACTTTTGTTCGGCGCCGGCTGCGGGGGTCGTCATCTGCTTTCCGGCCGTCATTATCAACCGGGTACAGATGCTATGTGGGGAAACAAATTTCATAGAGCCAAGTGCATAGACAATATAGCAGTTTCTGACAAAAAAATCAAGACCCTCGGGGCGAGGGAATGGGCCGATGCGGGAAGTACTTCTCCTACACCGTGTGGTCGATATTGAGGTCCCGCAGTTTCTTTATTTGCTGCTCCAGCGATGTGACGTTCAGATTCAGTTTCTCGAGGAGCCTTGTTTCCTCATCGGACAATTGTTGACGGGAGAGAATGGACGTCGTGATCTTAATCGCAGCCAGAGGATTGTTGAGCTCGTGGCAGATCGTGACGACAACTTCCTGAATCGCCTCCGTTTTCTTCTGAGACAGCATCTTTCGCTTTTCCACTTCCTCGATTTTTCTCTTCAGGTCGACGCGGTCGAGAACGTTGAGGATGGTGCGCGGCAGGACGGTATCGATAATATCTTCCTTCAGCAAATAATCTTCCACTCCGTATTTCATCGCTTCGACTGCCGCCCGAAAATCCTTGTTCGAGGTCAGAAAAATAATCGGGACATCGATTTTTTCCTCATAAATCTGTTTGGTAACGTCCAGTCCGGTTTTCTCCTGCAGGTAGTAATCCATCAACACCAGGTTTATGGATTTATTTTCCCGCAGTAATTTGAGGGCATTCTCGCTCTGGCTTTCCCAGATCACTTCGAACCTTTTATTCTGAAAAGGACCAAGCCGATGTTTCACGATACTCCCGTAACCGGGATCATCGTCGACCAATAGGATTGTAATGGTGTTTTCTTCCATAGGTGAAGAGTGGTTTGCCGCTCAGTAATACGTCTTACATCTTTAAGTATAGCATTTATCACACAAACATGCAAGAATCTTTCCAAGAAACTTCTATGTGAAGCCAAATCCGGGGGAAAACACGCGGGTTTTCGGTTCTTTATCACCATTTCGTTATTTTTATTGACTTTCATGACCTAAATCGTTAAATTTAAAAGCTTTAGAAAAGGAAACCATCGCGACGTTAAAGGATGCTTGATTCATCGATTGTCAGAAACTACCTGGATCGGTTGATTTCCAAAATCCACTCCGCAGACGGTATTGTCATCGCTGTAGGAATTGTAGCGGTTTTTGTCGGTGTTTTGGTAGATGTCTTTCTTCTGAGACTCCTCTGTCTTCTCGTCGTTATCGGTACGGCGGTCTTGCTCTATCTCTCAATGCGGCTCCATCCAACGAACGCTCACGGGGAAGACCAAGAGACTAATCCTCCGTTTCCATTACAACTTGAAAGTGATGAAATGAAAAAACTTCTGTTCGACGATTTTCAGTCGAATGCTGCAGGCCGCTACCATGTTGAGGAAGTGGACCACCGTGAGAGTGTGTTTGGCCCGATTCCGACACCACGGATTCCGTCATCGGCCAATGTTGCAAACCAGGTCTTACAGAATTTTAAAGTCATCAAACCCGAAGCAAAACCGGTCGCATACGAATTTCACGCGAGCGATTTTTTCGATATCGATTCCGACATTTTCAAGAGCGACGCCGAGCCGCGGACCGAGTTCGATTTTCTTCTCAACAAGGTTCTAGCTCTTGTGAAGGATGTTGTCTTCGCGCATTCGGTGGTGTTCTTCTGGGCAAACAGAGAGAAGCGGCACATGGTGATGGAAGCCCGGCTGACCGACAGCACGACTTTCATGTCGTCGCGACGGTATCCGATTGGGCACGACCTCGTCAGCAAGGTAGCCGAAAGCGGCAAACCGGAGCTGCTCACCGATGTCAATCCGCTGTCCGAGCACGAACTGTTCCCCTATTACGATGTGCCGGCCAAGGTGAAGTCGTTTGTCGGTGTGCCGGTGTTCTTTTCTCCCGCTCCGAACGATGCTTCGCCGAACCAGCCGGTCGCGGTGATTGCGGTCGACAGTAAAGTCGAGGGTGCGTTTGGCGACGAGACCGTTTCGTTGTTGGGACAATTCACGAAGCTCGTTTCGGCGCTCATCAAGAATTATACGGACAAGTACGATTTGCTCCTGGATTCGGAAGTTTTGTCTTCCATCCGGCGGCTGGAAGACCGGATGCGGAACGATTTTTCTCTCGCGACCGTTTTACAATCACTCCCCGAAGAAGCCTCGCGGCTGGTGAGCTGGGATTTCTTCTCGGTCGTCCTCTACGATGATAAGAAACATTGCTGGGCCGTCAAGAAACTGATGAACCGGGCCTATGAGCCCTACGTTGCCCCGGAACAAGCGATCGATTTTCCCGAAAGCATTGTCGGACACACGATCAAGAACAATATCCACTATGTGGTCGACAACCTGGCAACGATTACGCTCCCGAAGTATCACAAGGGAGAAAGCGGAGAATCGAAAGGTTCGTTCCTTTCATTGCCGATTTGTTCCATCAACAAATGTTACGGCGCTTTGACCGTCGAAAGCCGTGAGCCGAGCAATTTTGCCCGCAGAGAGATAGAAATTCTCTCGCGCCTGGTCAAGCCGGCTGGACTCGCGCTGGACCTTCTGTATATGAACGATGTTATCAACGAGTACGTTATTGTCGATGAAACAACAGGCGTCTATTCGCGAAAGTTTTTCTTCCAGAGGATCGACGAGGAGCTCCAGCGCGCCGACGACGACGGCATCGAGGCGTCGTTGCTCCAGATCACCGTTGACCACGCCCACGAGCTGCTCCAGCGCTATGGGCGCGAGGGCTTCGACCGCGCGATGATGACGCTGGCAAAGGCAGTGCGATCGGGTATCCGCGCTTACGATATTGTGGGACGTCTCGAGAGCAATCGATTGGGCGTCTTGCTGGTGAACACTGCCGCGAACGAGGCATACCTCTGGGCAGAGAAGATCCGAAAGACGGTCGCCGGACATATTATCAACCATGAAGAAAAGAGTTTCTCCATAACCATCAGTGTCGGTGTGGCAGGAGCACTCGAAGGAATGAGAAGAGAAGATTTACTCTCCAATACATCGACAGTCCTCAGCAAGGCATCGGAATCCGGTGGCAACACCGTGCGGGTTTTTTAATATCATATCTAAAAACAGAAAGATCATCGTATGGCAAAACAGCAATCATTCGCAGATAAAGTCGCAAAAGCGGCAATGCAACCGGGGAAGAAATGTCCCAAGTGCGGCGCGCTCAAACAGCCGGTGCTGTACGTGAATTCCGAGCCGTCGAAACACGGAAGTGTGAGATTCAGCCACCGGCGCATCCAGGTTTGTCAGTGTAACCAGAAAGAAGTGTTCGCCTAGGCGTCACCCCAATCCGGTCTGGACTTCAAGACAGAGACAGTGGAACGTCCGTACCCGAGTATGGAGTTTGAAGCCGAGGTGAATCCCGACGGCACCCTGGGAGTTCCGACGCATGTCGCTGCGAAGCTGAGGCCGCGCACCCGTGTGACGATTCGTCTGACAGACGGGCGGGTCCCGGCGGCGCTCCGCCGGCGGAGGATTACGGAAGAAGAAATCGAGCACATCGCGCTCCGGCAGTTGGAACAGCGGGAGAACGTGATTTCTTTCTTACAAGAAGAGGGACAACTCGCTTCGCATCGTTCGTTTGAGCGACGGGCAACCGCCCTGATGAAACGTAAGCGATGAATCAGGAAAAACTCATCGTCCATACGGACATCATTCTGGAATACCTACTCCACCATGACGACAACGCTTCGGTTTTGCGGCAGGCGATGCGAAACTTCTTCTGCTACACGACCGTCTTCAACGCCATCGAGCTGTTTTCGCCCGCCCGCACCGCATCAGAGCGGGAAGCCGTAGAGCGATCGATGCCGGCAATGAAATCCTGGGATTGAACGCAAAGAGTGCGAAGAGCTACGGGTTGATGGTCGCGCGGAAAAGCGATCTGCCGCGCATGAATTCGCTGATCGCGGGGCTGTGTCTGGAGAGCAAACTCTCCTTGCTCACACGGCGCCCGAATGAGTTCCGTGGGATAAAGGGATTGAACATCGTTTTACCGTCCCACATTGCCGGAGTTCGCCGGGCGCAGAAAGGATCTGGGCTTCCGGCGTGAAACATAACGTGATTCTGTGAGTATAATTATTCAAGAGGTGTCCTTATGTTCTTAGGAAAAGTCATCGGAACCGTCTGGGCAACAAGGAAGGACGAGGAACTGGTCGGCATGAAATTTCAGATTGTCAAGCATATCGGCGTGGATTACAAGGTAAAGGACACGTTTGTGGTTGCCGTCGATACCGTTCAGGCGGGCGTGGGCGATGTGGTTCTCGTTTGCAGCGGGAGCTCGGCGCGGCAAACATCTCAGACGAAGAACAAGCCGGTCGATGCGGTCATCATGGCCGTCGTCGATAAGCTCGATATTCCGGATTGAACTCAGCCGCTACCAACCGATAAACGGGATACTCACCTATGTACTTCGCAAAAGTCATCGGCACTGTCTGGGCGACGCGGAAGGATGAGAATCTCCGGAGCTTCAAGCTCCAATTCATCCAGCCTCTGAACGCCCGGCGCGAGAAGGCGGGTGACCCCATCGTTGCGGTCGATACGGTCGGGGCGGGGCCGGGTGAAACGGTAATGTACATTACGGCACGCGAAGCCACGATCCCGCTGCCGGTAGAGATGGCTCCTGTCGATGCGAGTATCGTCGGCATCGTCGACAGGATCGATATAGCGTAACGCACAATGGTTTTATAACCCGGGAACGTATGGCAAAAATTACCAAACAATTCACGAACCGCGAGAGTCAATCGCTCGATAAGTATTTGCAGGAAATCGGGAAGGTTGAGCTGTTGACTCCCGACGAGGAGATCGACCTTGCCCGGCGCATTAAGAAGGGTGACCAGAAAGCGCTGGAGAAGCTCACGAAGGCGAATCTCCGGTTCGTTGTCAGCGTTGCGAAGCAATACCAGAATCAGGGCCTTTCTCTTGGAGACCTGATCAATGAAGGAAACCTGGGTCTCATCAAAGCCGCGAAGCGATTCGACGAAACCCGCGGCTTCAAATTCATTTCGTACGCCGTTTGGTGGATCCGGCAGTCGGTGCTGCAGGCGCTGGCGGAGCAGTCGCGCATCGTTCGACTGCCCCTGAACCGCGTCGGCGCGCTGAACAAGATCGGAAAAGCATTCAGTACACTGGAACAGGAGTTCGAGCGCGAGCCAAGCGCGAGCGAGCTTGCGGAAGAGCTCGATATGTCGCTCTTCGAAGTCTCCGACACGCTGAAAATTTCCGGCCGGCATCTTTCCATGGACGCGCCGTTCGCGCAGGGAGAGGACAACCGCCTGCTCGACGTCATCCAGGACGAGCGGAGTCCCTTACCCGACCACCAGCTCATCAGGGAATCGCTGAGCAAGGAAGTGGAGCGGGCGCTCGGGACGCTGTCCGAACGCGAGGCGGAAGTGATCCGGCTGTATTTTGGACTGGGCCGGGAGCATTCGTTGACGCTTGAAGAGATCGGCGAAAAATTTCAACTTACACGCGAGCGCGTACGGCAGATTAAGGAAAAAGCGATCCGGCGTCTGCGCCACGCTTCGCGCAGTAAATTCCTGAGAGCCTACCTCGGCTGATCTTTGTGTAATTTAAATAACTCCGCCTTCTGCCGCCTTCGAGCGGATCTGGAAGGCGGAGTTTTCATTTGTGGTCGGGCGTATGCAGAGACTCTCTTTTGCGTTTTTGAACATCCTGAAAGGGTCGTTAGGTCAGTGATTACCCTCATCCTCGCTCCCTCTCCCACTGGGAGAGGGATGTCACGGAGTGACAGGGTGAGGGTCACGCAAAGACATTTACGAAAATCAGAAAATGAGTTGAGTCTTTGAAGAACATTTAGTACATTCGTTTGTCATGTGTCCGGAAAAGGCTCCGGCCGCAAATTGAAGCATAATGTTCTTTGAAAACCCGCGTTGCCCCGTATGGGATGGTGCGGGTTTTTCTATTTAAGTAGTGAGGAGAAAAGCTGTGAGATCAGGTTGCTGGAATGTACTGGTATGGGTGAGTCTTCTTTCCCTCGCGTGTCGGGAAAAAGGCACAGAGCCGCCACAGGGCTCCCAACCCGGTAAACGAGACTACACATGGACCGTTGACACTCTTGCCTACCCCGGCAGCTTCCAGACACTCATGTACAGTATCTGGGCAAGCTCACCGAAGGATGTATATGTGGTCGGGCATAACGATCAGGCCGGTTGGGGCAGTATGTATCACTATAACGGGGTCCGATGGACTCCGGAGAGTCTCCTTACCAATCAAGGCGGAACAATTAATCAGGGTTTCGATCTCTTATCTCTGTGCGGCTTTGCCTCGAATGACATCTATGCCGTTGGTAACTATATCCATGTTAATCCCACTCCGCCACCCAATTTCCTTGACTCAAGTCTCATAATCCACTTCGATGGAACCCGGTGGATCGAGGCAAACATCGACCGAAGAAGTCTGTTGGCTGATGTTGCAGGTTCGACAGACCGTAACATTTGGGCTGTCGGGTGGGGGACCAATTCCATTTACCATTATGATGGAATACGGTGGGCAAACGATTCGATCCACATGAGTATTCCTTCGGGAGGATTCTTTCAGATCTATTCTATATCTGTCGTTTCGGATTCTGAACTCTACGCGTTAGCGAGCACACATATAAATGACCTGGCCAAAGATATCTATTATTTCCTCCATCGTTTCCAGGGCGCGTGGTCTGTCGTTGATACCGCGATAATCGAGCCGGGCAGTATTGAAATCAAGTGGGGATATTCGAGGCTTTGGATGAGCCCTTGGGGTACACTCTACTCAGTTGGCGAGGGTGTCTATGAATGGACTCAGAACCAATGGATTGAGACCTTCCACAACAACAATTCGTTGATTGATATGCTCGGTACCAACGGGAACGACATTTTCGTGGTAGGGCAGAATGGAACAATCTTTCACTACAATGGAACCGATTGGTACCACTTCACACAATTTCCCCCGTCGTCAATATCTCTGACGACCGAATGGTTCTTTGGGGTCTGGACTAATGGTCAGGAAGTCTTCATTGTCGGTCAGGATGCAAACGGAAGAAACTCAATTGTCTTGCACGGGAAGTAAGATGCGCAGAGAGTGCCTCGTACGGGAAACCATCGACAGTGATCCAAGTTGATCAGACCTCACCTGTAATCCTCTGCTATGTACAAAAGCAAATTGAGGGTAAAAGAAGATGTTAGTTGTGAATTCAAACCAATCTGCTATTCGTGGTTCTCTGCTTACAGAGACCACAGGTAAATAATTCGAGATATCACAAAATAGTCATTGGCATACTCCTAATCGTGGTTGGATCAGTTCGATGAGCCACCACAGAGGGTTACTCGCCCTTTGACTATTCTCGCTTATTGATGATTTTGAGCGTTCACAGTATTATGCTGCTTTGCCGAGTACGTAGGCAGTGCGGTCGAGCAAAACCCGACGTGCCCGGACCAACAGCTTTCTAGCTATGGCGACGATGGCTCTCTTAGCACCAGCGCGATATTTTAATGTTTGGTATTTTTCTTTCATTGCAGGGTCTTTGCTAACGAGTACCCATGATGCTTCAACCAACAGAGAACGTAAATGACCTTTGCCGCTGCGGGTAATTCTGCCCATCCGGACATGCTCGCCGCTGGAGTGCTGAGACGGTGTCAACCCAACATACGCAGACAACGCATCGCCATTGCGGAACCGATGAATGCTTTGCAGTTCCACCAAGAACTCCATTGCTGTGAGTGTTCCAATGCCAGGTATCGTGCGCAAGAGTGCCACATCATCACGATAGCGATCTGTTTTTGCCAACTCCTGAACCAAGTGCGTTTGTTTTTCAATTTCCACGCTCAGATGATCGTACCCGGCCAGGAGACGCTGGAAACTCTCAGCCAGCCATCGGTTCTGAAAGTGAAGGTTGTGAAGATTCTCGACAAACGTCTTTGACCATTTCCCCTGAATCGTAGGGAAGGGAATATCGTAATACCGAAGCTCCGCTTTGATGCGAAGTTGGACCCGGACACGGTCGCTTACGAGCTGATGACGACGGCGTAAGACGCTTTGATGTGTGCGTTCTTCTGCAGATGGAACGGCAATGCTCTTCAGTAAACCTCGCGAGAGCAGAACTGCCAGTTTCTGGCTGTCAATACGGTCGGTCTTCACTCGGTTACCGCTTTCCCGAGGAATCATATTCGGCGGAGTGACGATACAATCAACGCCATAGTCAACAAGTCGATCATACAAACTATATCCAAAATACCCTGCTTCATACACTGCATGAATCCGGCAACCCTCATAGCGGCTGAGCACTTTTTTCAAAGCGTCCCATTGAGCCGGGATACTGATACTTATGAGGATAACCCCATCTTGCACAATGCTCACGTGCCAGCTCCTTTGGTGGAGGTCCAGACCGACATAGATATCCGCAATCCTTCCGGTATTTGATATTTGTCGTTTTATCTTGTACATTTTCATGTTGAGTCTCCTGTTATGTTGTGAATGAATGATTTGGTTAATCAGAATATATCACAACTAACAGTGAGGCTCAACTTTATTTGTAACATAGTTACTCCTAAAAGGAGAGGATGTTGTGGCTTGAGGCTGTCCAGAAACCTTACCCATCCGTGATCCCGACTCGTCTTAGGTCGCCTGCCTGCCGGAGTTTACGCAGGGAAGGGATTTGAACCGAAGCACTACTATCCTGCCGGCTGTGCACCATTTTCATTCTTCAGCCCTGTAACTTTCCTAGCTCATTTCAGCGTCCTCGCTGAAATGTACTGAGGGTGCTTGCACACCCGACCGCGAGGACGCGGTCGGGAGCATGGGGCTTGGTTGGCGTAGACGACACCACCTGCCGGTTTTTTGTGTTTTTAGGCAGGGATTTTTATATTGAAGTAGCATATTGGAAATTTTTCCGATGATTTCACGAATTCTTTCATTTTTTGTTCAGGAGAAACAGTTTTGTCGATTATTCCAATTTATCTGTACGGAACGGACGTGCTGCGCAAGAAAGCAAAACCCGTTCACAAAGTTACCGATGATATCGTCAGGTTGGTGATGGATATGTTCGAGACAATGCGTAAAGCGCACGGCATCGGTCTCGCCGCGACCCAGGTCGGCAACATGCACCGCGTCATCGTGGTCGATGTCTCGGACATGGAAGAAACGAAGGACGTCAAGCCCATTTCCCTGATCAATCCCGAGGTCATTCTGCGCGACGGAAAGATCACGATGGAAGAAGGTTGTTTGAGTATTCCCGAGGTGCGCGACTACATTGAGCGCGACGAACAAATCACCGTTCGATACAAAGACACGAATTTCAAGCCCGTCGAGCTTCATGCAGACGGATTGCTCGCAAGGGTCATACTCCACGAGATCGACCATCTGAACGGCGTATTATTTCTTGATTATCTCTCACCCGCACAACGGAAGGTCCACAAGGAGGCGCTTCAGCAGATGGAGCGCGGTGAAGTGGAGGTTGCGTATCCCGTGGTCACTGGAACACCCGTCACAGTGTAGTATCTGATAATGACGAATACTTCCGACAGCCGCCCGCGCATTGTTTTTCTCGGAACGGCGGAGTTTGGAATTCCCAGCCTGAAAATCCTCCTCGACAATCAATATCCGGTCGTTGCCGTCGTCACCAACCCGGACAAGCCCGCCGGCCGGGGACAACAGCTCTCATGTTCACCAGTTAAAGAGTTCGCCTCACAGCATCAATGCCAAATTCTTCAGCCCGAGTCCCTCCGGAATGTATCGTTCATTGAACAGTTGAAATCCCTCCAACCGGATATTCTTGTCGTCGTCGCATTTCGAATCCTGCCGCCCGAAGTTTTCACGACCGCGCGCCGCGGAGCGTTCAACCTCCACGCGTCGCTCCTCCCGAAGTATCGCGGCGCGGCGCCCATCCAGTGGGCGATCATCAACGGTGAAAAAGAAACGGGCGTGACGACCTTTCTCCTCGAGGAAAAAGTCGACACGGGCAACGTTGTTTTGCAGGCGCGGATTCCGATCGGAGAGAACGAGACCGCCGGGGAAATTCACGATAAGCTTTCGGAGATCGGAGCGGAAATCGTTCTTCACACCGTCCGGTTAATAGAGATGGGCAAAGCCGTTCCGAAACCGCAAGACGCTGCGGCAGCTTCGCGCGCGCCGAAAATCTTCAAGGATGACTGCAAAATTCATTGGGATCGAACCGCCGTAGAGGTGCACAATCGCATAAGAGGTCTTTCTCCGAGACCCGGTGCATTCACGGTGCACCAGGGAAACACGATAAAGATGTACCGATCAAGGGTTCTCAAGGACTTGAAAGCAACCCGCCCGGGAGGAATTCTCCAGGCAGACCGCCAGCTGGTCGTGTCCACAAAGGACGGAGCGGTTGAAATCATCGAGCTCCAGCAGGAAGGAAAGAGCAAACTGGCTGCCGAAGCGTTTCTGCGCGGCTACCGCCTTCAAGTCCGGGATGCTTTCTTGCCATGAAAACAATGAGCGATACATCGACTGTTCGAGAAGCGTTCATCCTCCTGATGCTGAGCGTTTTCCTTGCACTGGTGTACAATGCTTTCTCGCAAAAAGGGCTGTCGTTGATCCGAAAGCCGCCGGTCAAAATCGCTACAGCAGATTCAATATTGTTTTCCCGGAAAGAAGTGCAGATGGATTCCATTCCGGGGGGCAAGTCTACGGTGATTCCTCCGGAGCATGAACGGGCACGAGCAAGCCGGGATTCCGCAGCGGCGCCGGTAGCCAAGAAGAAGGACACCGGTTACAAGATCGTTACACTCGACCAGGTGAAGCGACTGATGGGCGAAGGCCGCGGGTTATTCATCGACGGCCGAGAAGCCAATGAGTATGCACAAGGGCACATTAAGAGTGCACGCAACATCTCGTATCTCGAAGTGGACAAACATTTTGAAGAATTGGTGGCCATCCCCCGCGACACGCTCATTATTATCTACTGTCACAATCCCGAATGTTCGCTCGGACGCGACCTGGCCGATTTCATGAGTCAGATGGAATTCCACAACCTCTATCTCTATGACAAAGGTTGGGACGAATGGGTAGCATCGGGCATGGCCGTCGAGAAATCTTCATCAGGGAACAAATAGGGGCGCGATGAAGAGTATTCTTCGGAGCAGACCGGTAGTGATTATCTCGAGGCTCGTGCTGGGGACGGTATTCATCCTGGCGAGCATCGATAAGATTGCTCACCCCGATGTCTTCGCTGATGCCGTTGCAGCGTACCGGGTTATCCCTGAGGCGTTGGTGAACATCTTTGCGTTGGCCGTCCCGTGGCTTGAGCTCGTTTGCGGTGTTTTTCTGGTCGGAGGAGTATTCATTCGTTCGGGATCTGCATGGCTCTCGATGATGCTGACTGTTTTTGTGGTTGCCATGCTGTCTGCGATGGCTCGCAATTTGAAGATCGACTGCGGATGTTTCGGTGCCGAGCATGCCTCCGAAGTTGGCTGGGCCCGGGTCTGGGAGGATGTTGGCTTGCTCGCGCTGGGGATTCACTTATTCTTCTTCGGAGAGCCGGATTTTTCAAAGGAAGGTCGCGGTCGGCCTCCGGCGGGCACATCGCTCGCCGATAATCCCTAACCTGACCCCACGCACCCGCGGGGCGAAGGAGTTTACGCTCCTTCCTTCGTCTCGGCGTTGTGCTTGACAACCCGTGCCTGGGCCATGAAGATCACTTCTTCGGCAATATTGGTTGCCAAATCGGCGACACGTTCCAGGTTTCTGCTCACCCGTATGAGATCAATTCCTCCCTCAATCGACATTTTGTTATTATTGAGGAGTTGAATGACTTCCTGTGTCATCGTGCGGTTCAACTCATCAACCACGTCATCATTTTCAAGGACACTTTTGCCAAGCGAAGGGTCCCCATGAATGAAACCGTCGATAGCATTTCGCAGCATTGTCTGGACGAGCTCCCCCATTTGCGGCACTTTCAGAAAAGAGTCCTTTGTCTGCACCATTGCGATCGCGGACTCGGCAATATTGACCGCATGGTCGCCGATGCGCTCAAGGTCGTTATTGATTTTCTGAGCGGCCAGAATCAGCCGCAAATCGATCGCCACCGGCTGCTGCAGGGCGAGAAGGTCGACGATCGCGTTGTCGATTTCAATTTCGAGCGAATTGATCCGGTCATCACGGTCGATAATTCTCTGCGCGAGCTGCGTATCCCGCCCCATGAGTGCCTTCATGGAATCAGCCACGGCTTCTTCCACGATGCTTCCCATCTTAATGAGATTTGTTTTCAGACTCTCTAGCTCTTGTTCAAAGTGTCGTTGCATCATTCGTGCCATCGATAATTAAACAGATTTTTGTATCGTTTCTTTCGGAATTCCGTCGGGATGAGAATTTGGCGTCGGGACGGCATTCCACAGTTTCAGCATCAAGATGCCTCCGATGAAGGAGAACCCGATCATGCTCGGCCCCCAGACACCCCATCCATACGAATCCAGCAACCAGCCCATGCCGTATCCCATCACCGAGCCGCCCATGTATTGCATGCCGTCGAACATCCCCGCCGCGGTGGCGCCGGCACGCTGGCCGCCGAAGTCCATTGACGCAGTACCCGATAACATTGAGTGTACCATCGAGATCGCCAGCGAGTTAAGGACGAACGCGGCAATGACGAGGTTAATACTCGGAGCTGCCCACACGACCGCAAGACTAACCACCTGGAGGACATAACCGATAAATGCGACAGGCGGGCGGCGCGCCCTGAAGACTTTATCGGAGAGCATGCCTGCGAGAAATGCACCCGCAACTCCTGCAACCACAATCGAAAGCGCGTTTCTCTGGAAGATCGGGTTGTCGAGCTGGAGGTGTTGAACTTCCTGCATGTACCGCGGGAACCATTCCTCGAATCCTTTTCGGACGAGGCCCGTGCAGAACTCCGCGACCGCGATGGTAATTGCGATGGGGTTGGTGAAGATCTTCTTCGCAACGTACCGGAACGTTATCGCTTCGGTGTCTCCGCTCGTAGCATCCTGGGGGTCGAATGCGGGCAGGCCGGTCTCCTTGGGAGTATCGCGTACGAAGAGAAATGTGAACAGGGCGAACACGCCCGCGAACACCGCCGGCAGAAAGAACTTCCACTGCCATGGCAAGAGGACTACGGCAGGGACCGTCATGAGCGCGTAGACGCCGAATCTCCCCATCTGGATCATGGACCCGAAAATTGCGGAGAACACGCCCCGCTCACTCACGTGGAACCACGCCGAATTCACTTTGATGACGGCAAGCGCTCCGTACGATTGAAAGTACATATTCAACGTCCAGATGGTCGCGAGGTAGCCAAGAAGCAACGTGCCCGTTCCCAGAAAACCGAAGTACGCGGCCATGCCGAACGCGATATTGAAAACGAACGCTCCGATTGTTCCGATGAGCATCGCCTTTCTCCCGCCGATACGGTCCGCGAGCGGACCGTTGAACATCGCTGAGAGACCGTAGAAGATTGTCGCGAAGGTGATGATGGAGCCAATTTGCGTTTTCGAAAAACCGTACGTATCAGAAAGGTCTTTGTTCGCGAACGCGAAATTGTAGCGGGCCATGTACATGGAAGCGTACGTCAAACCCAGAGTAACCCAATTCAACGCGCGCCGTCGTTTGAATCTTGGTGTATGATTGAGTTGATGTCTGGCCAGTATTGGCATAACGTTCTTGTTCGATTAGTTAAACTACCGTGCGTCGGTGAAGTTTTTGCATGCCTGCGGGAGCACTTTTCCGGAAAACAGGAAGTGCCCAGCCAATATACTGAATCTCCAAATAAATTGCATGCAAGAAATCATCCGAACCGCCCGGTGATGTAATCCTCTGTTTGCTTCTTGGCGGGGGAAGTGAAAAGACGCTTAGTTTCGTCAAATTCAATCAAATCGCCCAGATAAAAGAACGCAGTAAAGTCGCTCACCCGCGCCGCCTGTTGCATATTATGCGTCACAATAACGATGGTGTAATTCTTCTTTAGGTCATAGATGAGCTCTTCAATTTTCGCCGTTGAAATAGGGTCGAGCGCGCTGGCCGGCTCATCCATCAAGATGACCTCCGGATCCACCGCCAGGGTTCTTGCGATGCACAAACGCTGCTGCTGTCCCCCCGAGAGGCTTACACCGGATTTGTCAAGTGAATCCTTCACTTCATCCCACAAGGCGGCTTTTCGTAAACTTTGTTCGACGACCCCGGCCAGATGTTTCCTGTTCCGCATACCGTTTAATTTAAGGCCGGCAGCAACATTGTCGGCAATGGACATCGTCGGAAACGGATTCGGTTTCTGGAACACCATACCGACCCTCCGGCGGAGCACGACCGGGTCGTAATCAAAAATATTTTCGCCGTCGAGCAGAATCGTTCCATCGACGGTTCCCCCTGCAACTTCATGCATGCGGTTCAGGCAGCGGAGATAGGTCGACTTTCCGCACCCCGACGGTCCAATGATAGCAACGACCTGGTTCGTAGGGGTTTCGAGCGATATGTTCTTGAGAGCCCGGGTTTTTCCAAAATACGCATTGAGACCTTTGGTGATGAACTTTGGTACTTGGCCGCTGGCAAGGCCAGGAGAGACGGTCATGAGAGTTTGCTTCACTGTGAATAGAGGGTTGCGCAATTCAACGCTCGGCATATTTATTCCTCGTTACGATTCTGAAGACGACATTCAGGATAAAAATCAGGGCAATCAGGACGAACGCCGCGGCCCAGGCCTGCCTATTCCAATCTTCGAAAGGTGCTTTTGCATAGTCGTAGATGAATACGGTCAATGATCCGATGGGCTGGTCGATCGATGTCGACCAGAAACGGTTTCCGAGCGCAGTGAACAGCAGCGGCGCCGTTTCGCCGGCAGCCCGCGCGACAGCAAGCAGTACACCCGTCGTGATTCCTTTGAGAGCTGTCGGCAGTATCACCCGGAGCGTGGTCTTCCATCGCGGCACGCCCAGCGCGAGCGACGCTTCCCGGTACGAGTGGGGAACAAGTCTGATCATTTCTTCCGTCGTTCGCGTGACCGTGGGAATCATCAACAACCCCAGCGCAGCGCCGCCGGCAAGCGCGGAAAAATGCTTCATCGGCAGCACGAAAAGAATGTAGGCGACGACACCGATGACGATCGACGGAACCCCGCTCTGGACATCCGTCAGGAATCGCACGGAGGATCCAAACGGGTTGTCCCCGTACTCCGCCAGGTAAATCCCGGCGAAAATTCCGACCGGCAACCCGACGAGGCTTCCTAACCCGATAAGAATGGCAGTCCCCACGAGCGCGTTGGCCATGCCTCCGCCGAGCTCTCCCACAGGCTTGGGCATTTTCGTGAAGAAGTCGAGGTTGAGTGCACTAACACCCTGCGCAAGGGCATAGTAGAAAATCAGGATGAGCGGCAGAATCACGATCACGCCGCTGAGGATCGATAGAGACGTCATCAGCACATTTTTTGACTTGCGCCAGATGTATTTTTTCGTTCCGGTCGATTTCATGCAGTTTGGAATTTTCTTGTTACGCTCCACACAATGAGCCGGGCGCAAGCGTTGAGAATGATTGTGACAACAAAGAGTATCAGAGCGATCTCTATGAGCGAACTGACGTAGAGTTCGGATGTCGCTTCGGAAAATTCATTCGCGATGACGCTTGCCATCGAATACGCAGGATTGAACAGTGAAGCGGAAATATCGGGGCGATTCCCGATCACCATGGTCACTGCCATCGTTTCTCCGAGAGCTCTTCCCAACCCAAGAAGTGCCGCACCAAGAATTCCGGACCTTGCTCCGGAAAGGACAATCTTGGTCGACTCCCATTTGGTCGCGCCCAGGGCGAGGGCCGCCTCACGCTGAGAGTTCGGAATCGATTTCAGCACGTCGCGCGAGATCGACACAATGATCGGCAAAATCATGATCGCCAGAATCACGCCTGCCGCGAGCATGCCGAATCCATACGCCGCTCCCTTGAAGAACGGCAAATATCCCAAAGACTTCGCTAAGAACGGTTCGACGGACGCACGGAGCCAGGGAACAAGCACGAAGATTCCCCACAAACCGTACACAATGCTCGGGATGCCTGCAAGAAGCTCAACAAGAAACGACATCGGCGTCTCTATCCAACCCGGTGTCAGCTCCGACAGGAGAACAGCGACGCCGAGACCGAGAGGAACGGCGATAATGAGCGCGAGGAGAGAAGATACAACCGTTCCATAAATATACGGGAGCGCGCCGTAACTATCCTGCACCGGATCCCAGGTCGTGTTGGTAAGGAACTTCCACCCGAATTCCCCGATCGACGGCTGGGAACCCTTGTACATCTCAAACGCCATCAGGAAAACGATCGAAAACACGACAATCGCGAACAGCATCGTCAGATATTTAAAAACGAAGTCCCCAAGATTTCGTCTTGGGGGAAGCGCGGCCGGGGAGACACGAATGGGTGGAGAGATTGATTTCGGTTCTCCACCCATGTGCCGGTTCACTAATTCACTATTTATCTTTTTGTTCGCCAGCAAGTCTATTGTTTAATGGAAGCAATCTTCTTTTCGCAGAGTCTTACAACTTCTTTGGGAAGAGGGGCATAGTAAAGGTCCCTTGCATACGATTGTCCCTCCCCCATCGCCCACTTCAGGAATTTCACCATCGCCTGAGCTTTTTCTTTCTCTTTCATATTCTCGTAAACCAGGAGCCAGGTAAAGCCGGAAATGGGATAGGAGTCTTTTCCATCTGCGTTCGTTATAGACACGCGGAGGTCTTCGGGCATGTTCTTGGCAGCTCCGGAGGCCGCCGCCGACACCGACTCAAACGTCGCATCGACAAAATTTCCGGCTTTGTTCTGAATCATCGCATAGGACAAGTTGTTCTTTACCGCATACGCGAGCTCGACATAGCCGACGGAACCATCGGACTGTTTCACCAGTCCCGCGACACCTTCATTCCCTTTCCCGCCCAGGCCGACGGGCCAGTTGACGGACGTGCCTTTGCCGACTTTCTGTTCCCATGTTGGGCTGACTTTTGTCAAGTAGTCGGTAAAGATGTACGTCGTTCCGCTGCCATCCGACCGGTGAGCGACTATGATTGCCTGGTCTGGAAGCTTCTTGTCGGGGTTGATAGCGGTAATTTTCGGGTCGTTCCACTGCGTGATCTCACCAAGGAAGATGCCGGCGACCACCTCGGGTGTAAATTTGAGACCATTTCCGACGCCCGGAAGGTTGTACGCAACCACATCTCCTCCCATTACCGTCGGGATGTGCAATACGTCGGTCCCCTGTTTCTCCTTTGCCTCTTTGAGCTGCGCATCGGACATCGGCCCGTCGGTCGCACCGAAGTCAACCGTTCCTTCGATCACTTGCTTGATTCCGCCGCCGCTGCCGATCGACTGGTAATTAAATTCTATGCCGGTTTTCTCGTGGTAGAGGTCAAACCATTTTGAATAGATGACGTACGGGAACGTGGCCCCCGCGCCATTGAGTTTGAGCTGCGCTTCAGAACTGCTCCCGATGATTCCTGCGAGCGCTATTCCGAGCAAGAGTTTTTGGAACACCTTCATGCTGATTCTCCTGTTAGTGTATTTTCTGAACACTCACGATTTAGCAAAATGAGTTCTATAAGAAGACGTAGTACATTGTGACTCTTCCCGTGATCGCCGTGTCATAGGAAGTGCCGTTGGGGTTTGACTCGTACGTCTCGACCTGGAAGTTCGGCATGAACCAGACATTCTTGTCCGCCTTCCAGTTCAGGCCGGCAATGATATAATTGCGGGAATCGCCCTTCACGTTGGAGTCGTTGTTAGGATCGTAGTAGTCATAGCGCGCAACGACATCAAGATTATCCTGCACGCTGACATTTCCGAACACTGAAAAGCCCAGGGAGTTTGCGCTTTTCTTCGCGGGAGGATTCGAGAGGTCCGTCATCCCATTCATGGTCATCTGCATGAACGCTTCGGCGCCGAAGGAATACTTGCCCGCTTCGCGGTAGCCGAGGAACAACGAACTCGTAAAAATATTGTTCGAGAGTGTGCCCGTCGCGCTGGTCGGGTCTGCGATGCTTGCACGTGCGCGGTAGTCGCCGTTGAGTGTCGCCTGCCAGTTGTCATCCGGCTTTAGCTGGAGGTTGAGCGAATAGCGCTTGAACTTCGTGGTCGCAGGTGAATTTCCGTCGCCGTTCGCGACCATCGCCCAGTAGTTGAACATTCCGTCACCCGTAATTTTTCCCCGGAGCGCAACTCCGAAATCCCGCGAGGGAATGATGCCCCGCAGGTCCATGATCGTTTTCTCAATCGACCGGTATCCCCACCACGTTTCGGAAATATCAAACGCGGTCGTGGGTTGGATGCCGAAGATAAAATCACTGCCATCAAAGACATTTTTCCATTTAAGGTAGGCATCCTTAACGAACGTTTCGATCTTTGTGTTCGTCGTCAACGCACTCTGGTCTGCTTCCAGACGAAATCTCGACGTGAACTGGTCCGAGATGTCGTTATCGTAGGTAAAGTATATGCGGCGGAATTGGAATCCCTGCATATCTTTTACACCTGAGACCGCCGCGTTGCTCATCGACGTCGCCGGTCGCGTGATGTTATAATAGTAATCGCCAAACATGTAGCCGCTGAATCTGCCCTTCGGCTGAGAATTGTCCTGAGCGGAAAGTGTGCCCAGGGCAACAAAGAGACCTACGAGACAAGAAGAGAGCCATTGCTTCATGAAACGTTCCTTATGTTGTAATGGTTGAGTGAGGATGAGTTAATGATTTCAAAACAGAATGGACGAACCCTCTAACTGGACTTCAATATACGGGAAGTCCGTTACACCGAGGTTAAGACAATGTTACGGAATTGTTAAGTTTTAGGGGACGAATTCCCCAGGGAATGCAGCAGTGTAAATCGGGAGATGGAGAAAAAACAGAAAGTTCGGAAGTTGGGTTTATCCGACCTCGAATCGCAACTTCCTGTCGAACACTTGCTCGAAGAGCTCTTTCTTTCGGTCTGCACCCCAGAGCTCGAGGTCGAGCTTGGCGTGCTGGGCGGGCTTCAGCTCACAGACAAGGCGCTTGCCGCGCGTCCTGCATTTTACGCCCTTCACGAGCAACGAATGACTGCGGTCGAGGCCATCGGCAATCCTCAAGAGAGAAGCCAGCCGCCGCACGATTTCCTGGTCATTGGCGCTCAGGCTGTCGAAATTCTCGTGCTTGAACTTCGGATGGCTCTTACGGTGATACCGTGCAATATTGGCAATGATTTCCTTCTCGTTCTCGGTGAAACCCATGAGCTCTGCGTTCTTGATAAGATAGTACGAATGCCGGTGGTGCTGGGCATGCGAGACAAACAATCCTATCTCATGGAGAATCGATGCCGCCTCGAGGAATTCCCGTTCCGTATCGCCGAGTTCGTGCAGGCGCTTCGTTTGGTCGAAGAGAGCCAGCGCGAGTTTTGAAACGTGATGGGAATGTTTTCTTTCGTAGTGAAGGTTTTCCGCGAGATGGAGCACACTCTGGTACCGGATATCGTGAAGATGGTGGAGATTTCGCCTGTTGCGCTTCTTCTCGAAGGTATCCAGAATAATTCCCTCCCGCAGAGCGTACTCCGAGATAACCATCCGTCTTATTTTGAAGGCCCGGAGAATCTCATCCAGGATGATAACTCCCGCAACGATAATATCGACGCGGGCGGGGTCGAGTCCGCGAATCTCGGAACGTTGACGGGTGTCTTTGGCCTGAATGACTTTTTCCGCCACTTTGCGAAGTTCCTTTTGAGAAAACGTGAAGTTGTTCGCCTGCGCGTCTTCATCGTCGCGCATGGCCCGAATCATGTTCGCGATATTCAGGATTGTGCCCGACGTACCCACGAAAACCTCGCAATCCTGTTTCCGCACTTCCCGTACAACCGGGTTGATCATCCCGGCCACGTACCGGCGGCATTCGTTAACGGCCTTCCTGTCGATTTCATCCGAGCTGAAGAAACGCTGTGTGAGCCGCAGCGCGCCGATTTTCAAACTGTTCGCATAGAGAATTTTCCGTTCCTTCCCGACAAGGAACTCGGAGCTTCCGCCGCCGATGTCGACCAACAAGATGTTCTTGTGAAAAATGGGTAAGGCCTGGAGAGCGCCGAGATAGATCAACCGGGCCTCTTCGACCCCGGAAGCGATTTCAATTTTAATCCCGGTTTCTTTTTGCACCCGACGCATGAATTCTTTTTGATTCAGGGCTTCCCGGACGGCGCTGGTTGCCAAAGCGCGGATGGGAGCGCCGGCTGCATCGGCGATTCTCTTGAATCGCTTGATCGTCTCAATCCCCCTGTTCATGGCGCTCTCGGAGAGATACTTCATATCGGACGATCCCGACCCGAGACGGGCAATCTCCTTCTCCCGGTCGAGAACCTTAAACTTGCCCGAGCGCGGGTCGACATCCGCCACGACCAGGTGGATGGAATTTGTCCCGATGTCGATGGCCGCGAGCCGGGTTCTATTGTCAGCCATTTTTGAGCGCGCTGAGTATTCCCTGTTTGAGAAGTCTGTTCGTTTCCTGAAAGCTCCGCGATGCGTCGACGACCTTGAACCTGAACTCTTTCGCCATTTTTTCGAATTCCTTGAGAAGCCGCTTCTGATATTCCACAAAGCTATCGTAGAAATCTTCTCCTAACCTCAAATCCATGCCCGATTCCCAGTAATCGATGCCCTCCCCTGCCTGTTCTTCCCAGTAGCGCTTCGTCAGGGTTTGAGAATTGATGACCCGCGGGATCAAGTCTTCAATATTTATTCTCATATAGAACACGACGTCGGGCTCCAGTGCGAACCCGAAGACCTTCCGCGTCCACGCCGGGTCGGCTCCCCGAATGATCGAGCGCGCAAAGGCGGTGTAAATGTAACGATCCGCCAGCACGATGAATCCTGCCTTGAGGGCCGGTATGATCTCGTGTTCAAACCTGTCGGCAAAGTCTGCCGCGTACAGCAGTGTATACGTATTAAGGTTCAGCGTATGGCCGGACTTTGCCTCGTCGATGACCTTACCCATCAACGGAGAACGGGTCCATCCCGTTGTGATCACACCATATCCTTTCACTTCGAGCCACTGTTTTATGTTTTCGATTTGGGTCGACCTCCCCACGCCGTCCGTTCCTTCAATGACGATGAGCTTGCCCGTCAGATTCTTGGAATCGAGATACGGGAGACCGACTCCAAAAAAGGTTTTCTTCTTACTGGACATAGATATTTTCCTTTTTCTTGAGGAAGGGTGCCGGTTCATAGTTCAGGAGATTCTCTTTGACGATGTGGCGCATCAGCGTTTGCTGTTCCTTGATCGGCTTCGTGGCGTCTACCACCACCAGCTTGTATTCCTGAGCGATCTCTTCGTACTCCTCGAGAATCTTGCTCTGGAACATCCGGAAGCTCTCGTTGATATCATCCGTCAGACTGAGGTCCATGCCCGCCTCGTGGTACTTCAATTTTGTGCGTGCGCTCAGGATCCGATTCAGCGAGATGTCGATGGGTACTTTGAAGTAGAAGGCCAGATTGGGCTTCACGGCGAAGTCGTAGAGATTCCGCACCCACTGTCGATGGACACCCCGGACGACGTCTCTGCTGAACGCGGTGTAGACATACCGGTCCGCCAGAACGATCATCCCCGCTTTCAACGGCGGAATGATGAGATGCGAAAGCCGGTCGGCGAAATCGGTGGCGTGAAGAATGCTGAAGGTCGTGGGAGTCAGAAGGTTTCTTTTCTTCCCTCGCTTGATCGCCTGATTGACGAGAGCGGACGAATTCCATTCAGTGTAAAACACCCGGTATCCTGAATTGAGCAGCCATTTCTGAAGCAACTGCAATTGAGTCGACTTGCCCGAGCCGTCGATCCCTTCAACAATGATCAATCGACCCGGATACGGGTGTTCAACATCAAAAGGCCGTAACATTGGGGTTTCCTTTCATGCGCTATTTTGCCATGGCGCGAAGCTGTTTGGGAGTTACATGATAAATCAACGTTCCATACTTGACGGAGGAGACGCCGCTTATTTTGATCTTACAGAGCGCTCCTTTCTTGAACTCGACGACGGAATGTGGAGACCCCAGCAACGCCGAAACGATCTGGCTCATGTTGGGCTCATGCCCCACAACGAGAACGCTCTTATGTTCCCTGTACTCCTGGAGAAGCGACATGAAATCGCTCAAAGATGCCTCCGGCAGGAGTTGCTTGCATCGAACAATTTTCTTTCCGTGCTTCACGGCTTCCGCCGTGATCCGGGCGGTCTCATACGCCCTGACAAGGGGACTCGAGAGAATGATATCGAAGCTTCCGGCGAGCTTCGCGATACCCTGTGCTCCTTTCTTCATCTTTCGAATACCCTCTTCCGTGAGAGGTCTGTCGTCGTTCGGATAGTGCGTCAGACCCCGCTGCACGGCTATTGCATGTCGCAAAAGATAGAGATCCATCTATGTCTTATTCAGTTTGATGTTGAAAAAGCCGAGGACATCTTACGACCTCACAATTTTAAGTTGAGGCATCCGAATTATCAAATGAATTGTCATGTTGAGCGAAGCGAAACATCTCCCACGGTCTAGGTTAGATCCTTCGCTCCGCTCAGGATGACATTTGAGTTTTTTTTGCCGAGCCCAATCGGATTTCATGCCATCCGTTCGTCCAGCATGACTCTATAAGATAAGCATTGCGGATATTATTGCAAAGCTTTCACGAGTATCTTTTTGAATTTCTGTTCATCCCACGACGTCATTACCCTGCACAGTTGTCGAAACTTTTTCTCCCGTATTTCCTTTTCTGCACGCAGCGCTTGCGAAATTCCGCGCAATGAAAACATGGATTCCGGGGGAGACTGTCGGGTAAATTCGTCTTTCATCTCGTCGAGATACTTCTCCATGAGACCGATCATCACATCGCTGTCATGTACTTCACCCGCGATGTCGAGGAAATCCTTCACCTCCTTGAGGCAACTCCGAAAACCCTTTCGGAAGGCAGGGCGAATAGATTCCATCACGTACCGCAGCGGTCTGCCGGCGATGCGCATAGCGTGGAGTTCTTCGGGCGATCCTTCGTGGGAAACAACCTTTGCCTTGTGCGACATCATTGTTCGAAACATGGCGGGAATAAGATGCCGCGCGTTCTCGCGGAGACTATCATCGGGTTCAGGAGAGTATCTTTTTGCCATTCCGGTTATGAGAATGAATCCTTGAGGAATTTCCGCAGGGCCTTTTGATAGCATTCCGATTGGAGTTTTTCGAGTTCACTTCTCAAGACGAGGAATTGCTGCGCTCTCAAATCCATTTGACGTTCGAGCAAAATCTCGACCGCGATCCGCTCGCCCGGCAGCAGTTGCTTCCTGTACGATTGCAGTCGGCTGATGATAATGTCGAAATCCCTGACGCGGCCCAATGGCTTGATGAGGAGGGATAAGGTGCGTCTCTGTTTTTTTAGTTTTTTTCTGGGAAACACGGAACGGAAAACCATGAGGAGCGCACGAAGTCTTCGGGCAGCAACCCGCATATCGTGTATCGCATCGGGGCCAGAATCTGCCAGCACCGCTTGCTCAAACGAAAGGACCTCCCGGAGTCGCGTAGTGACGATTGTCCGTAGAGCTTTTCTCATGTCGGCATCTGGATTGAGTTTCTGCCGACCCGGGGTTTTCACAACGATAGAGGAGTGTTTCGAGGCGGCCATATTTACAATATCCCTTTTTTCCATGACCAAATCAACCTTGGGAACTCCCCTTAGGGTAAATAGGTTCGTCGAATCTTGTGGAGGGAAGAACGCAGAGAAGAGTCTAAACAATGCTTCCAGAGAGCCCGAGAGGGTTCTTTTGCACTGTCACAACGCCGATGAAATCGGGGCTAACCTAAGAGCCCGAACTTAATGAGAGCGAGAACTCCCGTTAGCAGCACTGCGAACGCCAGCCAGAAATAGAACAAACGATCGCTTACCGTTTCTTCGTTCCCGTCTATATCAATGTCATGAGGCATATGCTCTTGAATAAGTAAGTGATGTTATGCATTAGCGGTAGAGAAAATCCTAATCTCTGCGCCAGAGGCGCAGAGATTAGAACTTAGGATTTATAGGTCAATCTACCCATCGTCCGTAACATCGCTAAGTAAAAGGATGAATCGCCATCATACGCCATCTTCAGGAATGATGGCGAAGCACTTGAGGAAGATAACGAGAGGATATTAAGGTGTGATTACGGAAATGTTATGAAATTGTTAAGAATCGAGCCACGCGATTTCTAAATCAGTTGGCAAAGTTGACCTCATTTCTCCCCCTCCTGCCGCCATTGACGAATACTGCCAGGTCACCCCTCCAGGCGGCCTGTTCCTCAATTGCAGTTAACGACTTTCAGCATGAGAACGGGATCGCTGGTTTGCGACAGCATCTTCTGCACTTCATTCCGGTACTCCCTTCGTGGGATCACGAGGTAGGTAAAGTAGCACTCGTAGGCACCTACATACTCCCGGACCGCCGGCGGGAATTGCGATTCGTCGGCGTCGAGAATGTTGTGCAGGCTGAGGTACAGGTTGTCGGATTGGGTCGCGAAAAATGGCTGGCGGATTTGTTTGTCCTGGCGGACGGCAAGCATGTACACACCGGGGTTCGAGGGCGCGTAGAGGTCGATACTCTCTTTTGTCAGCGGGTAGTATCCCTGTTGCTGGATTTCGAGCATGGTTCTTCTCCTTATATTTTCCTCAAGATACCAAATGTGTGTTACGACAGCATAAAAGAACGGTTACAAGAGAATAAATTCTCACGCAACCGGTATACTCCGCACCCGGTACCCCACGCCCCTGATGGTCTCAATATAATCTGCATACTTCCCGAGTTTCTCCCGTATTTTCCTTACATACACATCCACGCTCCGGTCGACCACGTAGACCGCGGCTCCCCAGACGGAATTCAGAAGTTCCTCCCTATTCACGACAACATCGGAGCGGGAGGCGAGATAGTGAAAGATTTCAAGTTCCTTTTTCGAAAAGAAGACATCCTTGTTGTTGATACGCACCCTGTGTTGAGCCGGGATGATTTCGACGACGCCGAGCCTAATTGAGCTCTTCGTATCTTTCTTGAGGGTCAGCGCTTCATGCTTTCGCAACACGCTCTTTATGCGCGCGATCAATTTGGGAATGCTGATCGGCTTCCTGATATAATCGTCGGCGCCGAGCTCGAGGCCGAGAATTTCATCGGTATCATTGCATTTTGCCGTGAGGAAAATTACGGGAAGGTGAGAGGTCGATTCATTCTTCCGGATTTCTTTAACGACCTCCCATCCGTCAAGCTCAGGCATCATAACATCCAGCAAGATCAAGTTGGGCTGTTCCTGAGTCTTCTCGAGCGCTTCTTTTCCATTTAAGGCGGTCGATACCGTATAACCTTCTTTTTGCAGGTTGTACTTCAGAAGGTCCACAATGTCCTGTTCGTCGTCGACGACGAGGATGTTCTTTTCCATTTTGTGTCAGAATGATTGAAGAATTGGAAAATCGTTTATTCCACGGTTGAACCATAATACCAAACAGATATGAGCAGTGCTTAAAGGATAGGTTAAGAAATTGTTACCAAATGAGAGAACGGTGCGCCGGGGTTCCGCTAGGAGCCACAAACCGCTTTTATTGATGAATTCCCGGCAATTCTGTCGTTCTTTACATCATTTTTATGGTCCCGCCTCTTCATTTTACGCTTTCTTCATTTACTTTCTCTCCAGGGTTTCCCATATTGTTGCCTTCAAGAATGAAATCCGGAGACTTGCTTACTGTCTATTGAGCCGGTTGCATTCGATTGAGACAAGGAAGTCAGAAGCAAACAGAGAAGATTCACACAAGTGCCGTTCCAACAAAATGATTGTACGTCAGATATCCGTAACTTCATGTTGGAACGAACACTGGGCCCTCTTCATGCGTGAAGATTAAATTGTACATACACTAGCAAGGATACACGATGATATTGAAAAACATTCGACCGGCGCTGGTAATACTCGCGCTGTTAACAGTGATTACGGGTTTGATCTATCCGCTGGTAGTGACCGGGATAGCGCAGGCATTCTTCCCGTCCAGAGCGAACGGCAGTTTCATTGAATCGGGCGGAAAAGTCCGCGGCTCGGAATTGATCGGTCAGCTATTCAGCGATCCAAAGTACTTCTGGAGTCGCTTATCGGCAACAGGACCATACGCCTATAACGCCGCTGCATCATCCGGTTCGAACTACGGACCGCTCAACCCTGCTCTTCTGGATGCAGCACAGAAGAGGATCAAAGATCTGAAAGACGCCGACCCCCAGAACATTCAGCCGATTCCGGTTGACCTGGTGACTGCATCGGGCAGCGGGCTCGACCCCCACATCAGTGTGGCGGCGGCGCTCTACCAGCTCCCCCGGGTGGCCCGGATCAGGAAGATAAGTGAGGAACAAGTCCGTTCGCTGCTGAACGAATCTACGGAAGGCAGGCAATGGGGATTTCTCGGGGAATCCCGCGTGAATGTGCTGAAGCTGAATCTCGCGCTGGACGGAATTCAATCATCATCGGAGAATAAATAACAATGGACATACTGTATCTTGGCATCGTCGTCGTCTTCTTTGTCCTGACGTGGGGACTGATGAAGATGTGTGAAAGTCTCGGTGAGCATAAATCGGGAGAACGATCATGAGCTGGCTCTACATAGTATCCGGATTGATCGCTTTCGGTCTCCTCATCTACTTATTTGTCGCACTGCTTAAACCGGAGAAATTCGAATGACGCTTAACGGAATTCTTCAAATCGTTTTCTACCTGGTCGTCCTGGTACTGCTCGCCAAACCGCTAGGCGGATTCATGGCTCGCGTTTTCGAGCGCAAGCGGACGTTTCTCGACCCGGTTTTCGGTCCTGTTGAACGGTTTATCTACCGCATGGCAAGAATCAACCCCGATGAGGAGATGGACTGGAAGGCAAATGCCGTGGCGATGTTGTTGTTCAATGTGTTCGGACTTCTGGTCGTCTATTCGCTGCAGCGACTCCAACAGTTCCTCCCGTTGAATCCGCAGGGTTTCGGCGCGGTTACCCCCGACTCGTCGTTCAATTCAGCGGTCAGTTTCACCACGAACACGAACTGGCAGGGTTACAGCGGCGAAACGACCATGAGCTACCTGACGCAGATGCTGGGCTTTACCGTTCAGAATTTCCTCTCTGCGGCAACAGGGATGGCGGTCCTCGCCCTGTTCATTCGCGGGATTGCCCGTCATTCTGCAAAGACCCTGGGAAACTTCTGGGTCGATATGACGCGAAGTACGCTTTATATATTGGTGCCGCTGTCCATAGTCCTTGCGCTCGTCTGCGTACAGCAAGGCGTTGTCCAGAATTTCTCATCCTACACATCGGTGCCCCTGCTTCAGTCGACGACCGATACCAGCGGAGCGAAAGTCTCAGAACAGGTCATCGCGACGGGACCCGTTGCATCACAATTGGCCATCAAGCACCTCGGCACGAACGGCGGAGGATTCTTCAACGCCAACGCGGCACATCCTTATGAAAACCCGACGCCGCTGACGGATTTTCTTTTGATACTTGCGGAATCGGTAATCTCACTGGCGCTATGCTACACTTTCGGAAAGATGGTTGGCGATAAACGACAGGGTTGGGCGCTGCTTACCGCCATGATCATTATTCTTACCGTTGCGATCTTCGTTGCGTATCATGCCGAGTCGGCAGGCAATCCGAAGCTCGCCGCGCTCGGCGTTGATCAGCATACAACGGCGGTCAATCCGGGCGGAAACATGGAGGGTAAGGAAGTGCGCTTCGGCATTGCCAGGACCGCCCTGTTTGCCACGGTGACAACGGCAACGTCGTGCGGGGCGGTGAACTCGATGCATGATTCGTTCACTCCTCTCGGTGGTATGATACCGTTGATCATGATGCATCTCGGAGAGGTCGCTCTCGGCGGTGTCGGTTCCGGACTCTATGGTATGCTCGTGTTCGTGATCGTGGCTGTATTTGTCGCCGGTTTGCTTGTGGGCCGAACGCCCGAGTACATGGGGCACAAGATCGAAACGTATGAAATGAAGATGGCGTCGCTATTGATTCTCATCATGCCAATTGCCGTCCTTGCGTTTACGGCTCTGGCGGTTGTAACCTCGGATGGAAAAGCGGGAATCGCAAATCCGGGGCCTCACGGCTTCAGTGAAATCCTTTATACATTTACGTCGCAGGCGAACAACAACGGAAGTGCCTTTGGAGGCATAAGCGCAAACACGCCGTTCTATAATATCACCGGCGCGCTGGCTATGCTCATTGGACGATTCTGGCTGGCCGTGCCGACGCTGGCGCTTGCCGGTTCACTTGTCCGGAAGAAACTTGTCCCCGCAAGTGAAGGGACGCTTCCGACACATATTCCGTTGTTTATCTTCTGGCTTATCGCGGTCATCCTGATCGTCGGTGCGCTGAACTTCATACCGGCCCTCGCGTTAGGACCGATTGTCGAACACTTCATGATGGTGCAGTAACATGCTTACAGGAACGAAAGACGATGCAGCAATGACAGCACAGACTTCCCAGCAACTCAAGAAACCCGTGGGGCTCACCCGCGAGATGTACCGGCGTGCCATCGGCGATGCGGTTCTTAAGCTTGACCCGCGCTCGATGGTGCGCAATCCGGTCATGTTCGTCGTTGAGGTTGGAAGCGTCCTGACGACGGCACTTTGGCTCCAGGCGATATTCGGTTCCGGTGAGGCGCCTGCTTGGTATATCGGCGGTGTTTCTCTATGGCTCTGGTTCACAGTCATCTTTGCGAACTTCTCCGAAGCGCTGGCCGAGGGGCGGGGAAAAGCCCAGGCCGAGGCATTGCGCCGCGCCCGGAAGGATACGAAAGCGAAACGACTCCGCGGGCCTTCGCGCGGTTCAGCATTCGACATCGTCTCCTCAACTGAGTTGAAGAAGGGAGATATATTCCTCGTCGAAGCGGGCGAAACCCTCGCCGCCGATGGTGAGGTCATCGAAGGAATCGCTTCCGTGGATGAAAGCGCCATTACAGGCGAAAGCGCTCCCGTAATCCGGGAATCCGGAGGCGATCGAAGCGCGGTCACCGGGGGAACGCGTGTGCTGTCCGATTGGCTGGTCATCCGGGTGACCGCCGAGCCCGGCGGCGGGTTCCTCGACAGGATGATCAAGCTGATTGAAGGTGCTAAACGCCAGAAAACTCCGAACGAGATCGCTCTCAACATACTTCTGGCGGCGTTCACGATCATCTTCCTCGTTGTCTGTGTAACGCTCCTTCCATTTTCGCTCTTCAGCGTGTCTTCGGCGGGTCAGGGGACACCCATCACGGTGACGGTGCTGGTCGCGCTCCTGGTCTGTTTGATTCCGACAACGATTGGCGGACTTCTTTCCGCCATCGGGATAGCCGGCATGGACCGGATGATCCGGCATAATGTCATCGCGACTTCCGGTCGCGCCATAGAGGCGGCGGGCGACGTCGATGTTCTCCTGCTCGACAAGACCGGCACGATCACACTCGGAAACCGTATGGCTACCGAATTCACACCCGCACCGGGCATCTCGAAGGAGCGTCTTGCCAATGCCGCTCAACTGGCTTCGCTTGCCGATGAGACTCCCGAAGGCCGGTCGATCGTCGTCCTCGCAAAGGAAAAGTATGGACTCCGGGGGCGGGACATCCATGAGATTGCGGCACAGTTCGTTCCGTTCAGCGCGCAGACCCGGATGAGCGGCGCCGACATCCATCGGGATGGCGGGAACGGCAAACTCATCATCCGGAAGGGCGCTGCCGATGCGATGAAAACGTACATCGAAAGACAAGGTGGTGTGTTTCCTTCAGCCGTCCAACTAACAGTGCAGGAAATCAGCAGGATTGGTGCTACTCCTCTTGTCGTCGTGGAAAACGATGAAGTTCTCGGCGTAATCCATCTGAAGGACATTGTCAAGGGGGGAATTAAGGAGCGTTTTGCCCATCTCCGAAAGATGGGGATCAAAACGGTCATGATCACGGGCGACAATCCCCTCACCGCCACGGCAATCGCCGCGGAAGCCGGTGTGGATGATTTTCTCGCCGAAGCCAAGCCCGAAGATAAGCTCAAACTGATCCGTGATTACCAGGCCGGGGGACGACTGGTCGCGATGACCGGCGACGGCACAAACGACGCTCCGGCACTGGCGCAGGCGGACGTCGCCGTCGCGATGAACACCGGCACACAATCTGCTCGCGAAGCGGCGAACATGATCGACCTCGACAGCAACCCGACGAAACTCATGGAGATTGTCGAGATCGGCAAGCAGCTGCTCATGACGCGCGGCACGCTGACGACATTCAGCATTGCCAATGACGTTGCGAAGTACTTCGCCATCATCCCCGCGGCGTTCGCGACAACATATCCGGCACTCAATGCGCTGAACATTATGAAACTTGCCACGCCGGAGAGTGCCATCCTCTCCGCGGTCATTTTCAACGCGCTCATCATCGTCGCGTTGATCCCGTTAGCTTTGAAAGGCGTCAAGTACCGGGCCGTCAGCGCCGTTCAGTTACTCCGCAAACACCTCTTCATCTACGGCCTTGGTGGGATCGTCGCTCCGTTCATCGGAATAAAACTGATTGACATGTTCCTTACGTCAATCGGTCTGATCTGAGGCAAAGCACAATGCGCATCGGTCCACTCATTCTCGGGGGAAACACGACACCGTTCGATATTCCCGTCATGGAATTGAAGCGGGATGGAGTCTATCTCACATTTCCCGAAGAGACTACGTTGCGCGAGGGAGAAGTATTCTGGATTGTGCGTTGGATGGGGTCATACAGTCGTCCGCGGGTCTTTTCTTTTTTGCCGAGAAGAATCGTCGCGACCGTAAAAATTCTGAAAATTACCGGCGGCACGCGAGCATTCGTCGACGTTCTTAAAGGATCTGTTGCAAAGGGTTTTTGCGCGGAAAAGGCGCCTTTGAACTATAGTCATGCTCATGTTCGATTACCCCGGCATTCCATTTTTCATAACATCAAAAGGATAGAAAGATGAAACTCTCAATCGTATTGATTCTCGTTACAATTGTCGGTACATGTCTTGCCAAACAGGACACTGCCCGTGCACAAGCCAGTTCTACGCATGATACCAGCATAACAGCCGCGGAACAACCTGCCGCCGCGCCGTTTGCGTTCGGCGACTTCACATGGCTGAACGGCAACACCAGGCAGAACACGTCCATCTTCGATTCGAATTATTTTACAGGCGAGTTTCGCGCCGACGTCTCGTACATTGAAGACTTTAATCAACCGGTGGATCACACGCTTTCCGGAACCTCGGAAAGCGGCAGAACAAGTGAGATACAAGTTCAGCAGCTTGGCATCGGAGGAGACTTTCACGTCGGGCACGCACTGGGGCGGCTCATGACGCAGTTCGGCAAGTAACACTGATGAATGAAAGGGCAACATGTCTGTAGAGAAGAAACCCGTGGCACGGGACTCCGATCTCACCATCGCCTCTGACTGCCGCCAGCACGTTGGGCCAATCTCTTGGTGCATCGCCGTCGTCATTGTTGGATTGACACATATCGGAGCAGCCGCCCAAACGCGGGACACTATCGTAGCCCCCCCCGTAGCCATCGACACCGCAACAACCACCACGTTCGGCGCCTACATTGACGGGTACTACGCTTGGGATTTCAACCGACCAGAGGCGTTCGATCGACCGTATACCACTCAACCGGCCCGGCACGCCGAGTTCAATGTGAATCTGGCCTTCATCGAAGCCAAGCTCGCTGGCTCCAGGGTCAGAGGTCGGCTCGCCATTCAGTTCGGCACGTCCGTCCAGGCAAACTATGCAGGCGAGCCACACATCGGGCACATTAGTGGCCCGGGAGTGAGCCAATTCATCCAGGAGGCGGTCATGGGATACCAGATCTCACCAACGCTCTGGGTCGATGGCGGGGTGTTCTTCGCCCATACCGGATTGGAAGGTTGGATTACCAGAGATAATCTCTCGTACACCCGGTCCCTCATCGCCGACTTCTCACCGTATTACGAGGCCGGAGTCAAGCTGACGTGGTCGGCCTCCTCGGCGGTCACGGCCCAGCTCGACATCCTCAACGGCTGGCAAAACATCTCGAACTACAACACCCCACCCGCGGTGGGGATCCGCATCGACTATATCGCTTCTCCGAACCTGACCCTTTCGTACGACAACTTCTTCGGTGACGTCGCCGCAGACAGCATGTCGGCGCAATACCGCCTCTATCACGACATGATAGTGCAGTTCACGCCGTCGAGCCGCTGGCAACTGGCCGGGATGTTCTCCCTCGGCACGCAGAGTAGGAGCGCCCCCGGCGGTAAGACAGCGACATGGTATGGTGCCAGCGTCTTCGCCAAGTATCGACTCTGGCCTACCGTGGGCGTGGTGGCCCGGCTGGAGCGGTATGCCGACCCCGATCAGGTGATCGTGCTGACCGGTCTCCCGGATGCCTTCCGAACGACCGGCGGCTCGCTCGGCGTCGATGTGATGCCAGACCCGAGGGTGCTGTGGCGAACTGAGTTGCGAGGATTCCGATCGGACGCTGCGGTCTGGCCGTTGCACAGAAACGGAGACTTCGGCAGTGAGGATTGGTTCGCGGTCACCTCGCTCGCGCTCACCTTTTGATCGAGGGCAGGCTGAGGTGCGCACGGACAGATGAGGTGGAGAGTATGTGACGCTTAACGGAACGGTTGTGAGTCTACACAAACAAAAAGGAGTCTCAAATGGAAATGAATCTTCTGCTCTGGTTACCAGCAATGCTTTTCCTGGGCATCGCCTTGACGGGATTGTGTTATCGCGTCATGAACAGATTTTCAATAACTCCAGTTGCTCTAGTTACCGGTGCAATCATCTTGTTGATTGCAGTTCCATGTTTTGCCCACGTTTCCGATGAGGCTATAATTAGTTCTACGGCTGATTCGACTTCGATGTCTCCGGTCGATACTGCTGCCGCGCCGTTTGCGTTCGGCGACTTCACATGGCTGAACGGCAACACCAGGCAAAACACGTCCATCTTCGATTCAAAGTATTTTACAGGCGAGTTCCGCGCCGACGTCTCGTACATCGAAGACTTTAATCAACCAGTGGATCACACGCTTTCCGGAACTTCAGAAAGCGGCCGGACGAATGAGATACAGGTTCAGCAGCTTGGCATCGGAGGAGACTTTCACGTCGGACACGCGCTGGGGCGGCTCATGACGCAATTCGGCATGTATTCTACCATGACTCCCAGAAACGACGCCAGTCCGGCCCGCGGCCAGTGGGACCTTGCCAACGCATATCGTTACGTTTCCGAAGCCTACGGCGGATACCACTGGGACGTGATGAACGGCATTAACTTTGAAGCCGGCATCTTTATGTCGTACGTCGGATTGTTCGGCTACTACAATTTCGATAACTGGGCCTACCAGCCGTCGTACGTCTCTTCCAACACGCCGTGGTTCTTCAATGGCCTTCGTGTGCAGATTTATACGAGCGATAAACTCAAGATTGAGCCATGGATCATCAACGGCTGGCAGTCGTACGGAATGTATAACCACACGCCGGGCGTCGGGTTTCAGATCTTGTGGCGCCCCAGGGAAATAGTTTCCATCGTCTCCAACGGCTACTACGGCCACGATTGGCTCGGACTTCCCGATCGCATGAGAGTTCACAGCGACAACAGCGTGGAGATCAAGTATTACGACGATCCGTCGCAGGGTCTGGACAAGGCGGCGTTTTCTGTTACGGGAGATATTGGATGGGAAAGCGGCGACGGAGTAAACGGACTCACGGATGCTTCGGGGTCACCGGCGCAGTACTTCGCTGGAGGAATGGTCTACAACCGCTTATGGTTTAACCATGATCTGTTCGCCGTGACGATTGGCGGCGGGGGAATTACCAATCCCGGTCGGTATCTCGTGCTCATGCCGCCGATCAACGGCGCGACGGCGTTTTCAGGAACGCCGTATTTCACCGAAAACCCGGGCGATCAATTTAAGGCCTGGGATTGCACGATTACGTTCGATTACATGCCGGATCAATGGACCACCTTCCGCATCGAATACAATCATCGCGAGTCGAATGTTCCGTATTTCGCGGGTAGCGGCGGCGTCACCCCGCCGGGCGGCAACACTGGCACTGCCGGCTCGATCGTCAACGGCTGGGCGCCCGATCTTCGCACGACTGAAAGCCGTATCAACCTTGCCTTGCTTGTGAAATTTTGAAAAGGAGATCTGGAAGGTCTATGTGGTAGGCAGGTATATCCTGAAGATGGGAGCACAAACAGGCGGTTTGGGATAATGCGATAGCGTCGCACCGGCGTCTTTACTGTGGTGTCAGTTTCCACTGCCACGACGCGGGATCCCAGACGACATTTTTCGATTTCATTTGAAGGTCGCACACGGGCTCAAGAAAATCTTTGAGCCGGATAACGACGTCAGGGAAACTGTCGAACGAATCAAGCCTGTTTCTGTTGAGAAACGCTTGCCATTGCGATTGCTTCTCGGGATCTCGACTAAACTCTTCACTGAAGACAACTGAGCGATCTTCAAGAGCTGTTCCTCTCCGGGCGAAAGTGGTTGTTATCGCCTCTCGAAGGATGTCGAGCCTGAATGCCTCGCTCTCTGCATGGAACAGGATATCATAGATATCCTTCATTCTGCTCGAGAATACATTGAGTTTGACCAGTGCCTGGAATTTTTCTGCGATGGAAGACTCCATCGAGTACACATAAAGGTTCGGTGCAGGCATTTCAAGCAGCACGGGAAATTCCATCTGGATTGGACCTGCAACTATCTCATCTCCAAAACCAATGTCGAGTTGAAGCACGCTCCTTGCCCCGCTCAGTTCTGCTTCGAGTTTCACCCGCACACCATCATAGTCGGCATCCTCAGTAATCCTCTCGACATGCACGGTCTTTGTGTTGAATGTCACTGCGTCATATGAATCGATCGCTGCAATCTCGCTGATAATCTTTTTGATGTTCAGCGGAGCGTTTGATACGCCTTTTCCGAGGAAGTCGATGTCTTTTGTAGGTCGAAGGCGAGACATGCGATGCGCCAGGAGCAACAGTGCACCCTTCAGGATGAATGCAGTGTTGTACGGAGAGATGGACAGCCGATACAGAAACCTTTCCTGAAAGTACTGTAGCAGAACAGCGTTGAAGTCGCGGTGAGTCTGCTTTGCAATGGTGAGCAGCCGTGCTCTTACTGAAGCACCAACATTCTTTACTTCCTTCCCGCTTTCTGCAATCTTTTTCATCCGACGAGTGCTCTCACGTAGGGAATCATGACCGTTTTTACCTGACAGATTTCCGCGTACTTTCTCAGCTTCGTTATGTTCGCTTCTTTCAGCTTGAGATAGTTGCGAAGCCCCTCGAGAGCGAGGTCGAGTCCGAGCTTGTTCCTGTAGCGAAACATGTCGCAGACGGTTTTTTCCCGGTTGTAGATTCTAATCACACCATGAGCAGTTTTACTCTTCACTATGCCGGGATTATAGAATCGATCACGAAAGTAATAGAATTTTGCTGGCGGGTAGTCGAGCTTAGGTGGTTTCGAATCATCTGGAATGGCAACGAGAACTTCAGATGGATTATATGTAGCAAGTTCGTAGTATGAAATGGCAGAGGTGAGACATATTATGCCGTGTGGAACTGCATGACATACCTCTGCAATAGTAGCATCCGAGTCTGTGCTTGCTCCTAGTTCTGCTAGCTTGTACAGGCCCGGCTTGACTTTTTCGATCACTCCTTGTTTATACATTCGAGCAATGTCTCGGGTATGGAACGACCTGGTTTTCAGATCCTTCATCCTCGCATACCCACCATGGGCCTTGAAGTATTGCACTATTTGATCCATATTCAATGGTTCCTTTTCTCTGTCAATACATCATATTGACAGAAGTTTAGAACCAATATAGCAATTTCTGCGGTATTTGCAACACTTGATGATCAGAGAGGAAAAAGAAGCGAGATGATGCCATAGCGTCGTTGCCCCTTCTTACAATGACGGGATCGGATTCTCCTTCTCCAAACCGGCGAGACGATCGGCAAGATCTCCAAACACCTGCTCGATCGCATCTGTATCTTTTATACGCCCACTTGTGCTGCCGAGAAGCCAGACTTCTGAAGTCCCAATTAGAAAGTCCTGTTTTCCCCTCTGCCGAGTAGCCGATGGATAAAGCTGCTGAAAACACTTCTCGAAAATTTCCACGCCTGTTACACATGCGACAATCTTCGGCCGGTGCTTTTCGACTTTCTTCACAAACTTCTGAATATCATCCATGGTCGGCTCAGCGGCTGGATCATCCTCATTGCTGACGACAAGCCGCCGGTTGAGGTCGGTCAAACCGAGATGGAGTTTTAGTAATGTTGATTCCTTCTTCTCGAAGAAGAATTGCTTGTACAGGTCATTGAGCACTCCGGTGTGTTTCGCATCAACCAATGCCTTACGGTCAGATTGGGAGATAACCATCGTTGGTGTCATACCGGCATATTCAAGCATTTCCCAGAACCGGTTCTTTGGAGTCAAATAGTAGAAGCCAAGGTCGTCTGATATTTCCGGGACTGACGTTCCCACAAAGAGAACACGCAAGTTTTGGACGAGAATTTCGTTAAGCATAGAAGCTTTCTAGTTAATGAAAAAATGTCTGAACCGCTGATTCTTGTGACGCAGGTAACTTCTTCGTTATCATAATCATCAGCGGTCATCAGCGTAATCAGCGGTGGTCTGAACCGCTGATTACTTTGATAAAATGATACCAATGATGTTTCTGCCTTGTCTAAATCAGCGGCCATCAGCGTAATCAACGGTCATCAGCGGTTCTGACCGCTCACGCTATCCACTTCACTCTCTCCCTCGGATCCGCGTTGCTGAAAATCTGGTCCAGGTGATGTTGCAGGTGTTTCACATAATCCCCGACAACAAACTGAAGTGTCACCGGTTTGCCATAATCCACATCGCACACGTTGTTCAATGATTGTGGGTCAATATGCTCGATGATGTGCGCGAGATGTTTGTTGTAGAAATACCACAGGTTTACCAGGTCATCCCACTTTTCAGAGCGATAGTGCTGGGAAGTCACCCAGTGGATCTGTTCATACGAGAACTTCCCGATGTTGCCCGACTCCTGCATCCGCACGATGCGCTGGTGATTGTTGCTCGCCGAGTCCACGAGGTGGCCGAGAATCTCTTTGATGGACCACTTGTCGGGATATGGTTTCTCGGAGGCGCGGTTCTCCGTAATGGCAAGGAGGTGCGGCTTCGCGGCATGAATGGCTTCTCTGAGATGCTGTGCGACTGTGAGCATGATTTCCTTTTCAGTAAGTACTCTCTCGTAGGACACGTCTATCCTGCAAGAGCATAATAAATACCAATGAGATTAGCAAGCCGTGGCTGCTCTCCCCTGGCGGATGAACCGGAAGGCCGCAGTGCTCTTCCGGCATAATCGCATTGGCACACACTTTTAACCTCCCCTATGACTCCCTCCTTAAATAAGCAGGCGATGTCCAGGACTCAATGCTGACTTCTGATTGCTCATTACTCACAACTCATCACACATACTGCCCTGCCACAAATCCCGATGCCCACGCCCATTGGAAATTGTATCCTCCCAGGTGTCCGGTCACATCCACAACCTCGCCGATGACAAACAAGCCGGGGACATTCCTTGCTTCCATCGTTTTGGATGAAAGCTCGTTCGTGTCAACACCGCCGCAGGTAACTTCTGCCTTTGTGTATCCTTCAGTACCTTTTGGTTCCAGCTTCCAGTCATGCAATTGAGCGGCGATCGATGAAAGCTCTTTGAGTGAGCAGTGATGAAGTGGCTTTGACCATCCGTATCGTTTACACAACTGTTTCGCCAATCGTCTCGGGAGAACTTCTGACAGCACGGTCGAAAGCTCCATACCGGATTGACGTTTTTTCTTGAGGAACTCACGAAGATCAACATCGGGTGATAGATTGATCGAGATTGTATTTCCCGGGTTCCAGTAGGAAGAGCTCTGAAGTATGGCTGGCCCGCTGAGACCGTGATGAGTGAAGAGAAGATTTTCCCTGAATGCATGGCCTTGACAGCTGGAAATAACCTCAAGTGAGACACCGCTAAGCTCGCTGAAAAACGACACATATTTTTCACTAAACGTCAATGGGACAAGCCCCGGTGTCGTTTGCGTAATGTTCAAGCCAAACTGCCGTGCAAGACGGTAACCGAAATCCGTCGCTCCCAGCTTGGGGATGGAGAGTCCGCCGGTGGCAATGACCAGCGAATCGGATTCGAATTCCCCTCTGTTGGTCGTGACGACGAACCGGTCTCCATTGCGCACATCCGATATCCGGCAATCCACAACAACCCTTACGCCGGCATCGTCACACTCCTTCTGCAGCATAGCGATGATTTGACGCGAAGACCCGTCGCAGAACAACTGACCGAGTGTTTTTTCGTGATACGTGACCCCGTGCTTCCTGACGAGTGCGATGAAATCATCGGGCGTATACCGTGCCAGCGCCGACTTGCAGAAATGAGAATTCTGCGAGATGTAATGATCGTGTTCGGTCACGATGTTCGTGAAGTTGCACCTGCCGCCGCCCGAGATGCGGATCTTCTCGCCGATTTTCCGATTCCGTTCGAGCACAAGAACAGACCTATCCCGCTTCCCCGCCTCGATTCCACACATAAGTCCTGCTGCGCCGGCGCCGAGTATGATGACGTCAGACATGGAGGCACATCAGGATACGATCGGTTTGCATGGAGATATGCCTTGAGGGATGATTATCAGGATCAGACCAATGAGGCAACCACCACCTCATGGTACCAGGGTCAAAGCTTCTGGAGACCCAGGCCTTTTTTTTCTTCCTTCTTCTCCCTCTTGGCGGCCTTCTTTTCCTTCATGGTCATTGCCGGTTCCTTCTTGCTTGATTTTTTGCTGTTCTGACCTTTGCTCATGTTGTTTCTCCTTATTGTTGTGGTTATGTTGCGGCTGAATGGTTACTCGCCAAACCGCTGATTACTTTGATAAAATGATACCTATGATGTTTCTGCCTTGTCTATACCATCAGCGGAATCAGCGGTCAACTGTCTGAACCGCTGATTACGTTGATGAGATGAAATGATACTTATGATTTCTCTGCCGCACGCTTCATTGCATGTTGCACCCTTTATTCGTCATAATTCGTCTTCATCAAATTCATCAGCCGTTATCAGCGGTCGTCTACACAAGGTGCTGGTTGCAATCGGAGAGGTCGCAACAGGTGTTGCAGACGCGTTTGTGCGCCCGGAAATCCTTTAGCTCCACGTCCGGAGAGAGGTATCCGGGTTTCGCCGGTTCTTCACGCAGCAAGTCGGTGCTCAGATACTTTTTGTTATCGTCGGGAAAGACCGTCACCACAACCGCATTGTCCCCGAGCTGGTTCTGGACTTTGAGGGCACCCACAAAATTCGCTCCCGAAGAGATACCGACTGCAATCCCGAGCTGTGCAGCAAGCTTTTGCGCCATCAGGATTGCATCGCCGTCGTTCGCACTCACCACTTCATTGAGCTGGTCGAGTTTCACGATCGGGGGAATGAACTCGTCCGATATTCCCTGGATACGGTGATGTCCCACTTTGTGGCCTGTCGTGAGCGTGGGTGACTCCGTCGGCTCCAAGGGATAAATCTTCACGTTCAGATTCCGCCTGCGAAGATATCGCCCCACCCCCATGATGGTCCCTCCCGTTCCAACTCCGGCAACAAATGCATCGGGTTGTAGTCCGGCGAATTGAAGCTGCCACCAGATTTCCGGACCCGTTGTCAGCTCGTGCGCTTCAACGTTCGCCCCGTTGGAAAATTGACAGGGGAGAAACACATTCTCTTTTTCCTTCGCCAGCTTTTCCGTCAGGCGAATGCTTCCCACAAAACCGCCCTGTTCGTGGGAGACCAGCCTGACAGCGGCACCCAAACTGCGGATCAGGTCAACGCGCTCGCGGCTCATCCAGTCGGGCATGAAGATAACTACGGGGTGACCAAGCGCCCTGCCGATGGCAGCGAAGGAGATTCCCGTGTTGCCGCTGGTCGCTTCCACGATGGTGTTGCCGGGCATAACAGCCCCTTCGTCATACGCCCGCTGCATGATGTAGAACGCCATCCGGTCCTTGATACTTCCGGTCATGTTCATGTGTTCTGCTTTCGCGTAGAGCACGCGCTTCTTCCCTCGATAGGTGAAGTGGATCTCGAGCAGCGGCGTGTTCCCCACCAGGTGTTTGATGCCTTTGAACCGGTCTACTGGAGGATTCACAACTACGTTATGCATGGTTTACCTTATTGTCTTAAAATCTGAGTTCTTATTGCCAACATTGGGCATTCAGCAATACATTTCACGCTCGCTGATGATCCCTCGCGCCAGTTCCTGGCCGCGAATTGTATCGTTGAAAAGCTTCTCTTTGACCGCGCGTGCTGCCATCTCTTTCAAAAAATATTCTCTCAGAGTGTTAGGTAAAGACTACAACAAAATAAAGAATGACGATACAACTAGCAAGCCATACCTGTCCTTCTTCCGCGGATGAACAGGAAGCAAGCCTCCGTGTACGTCCGGTGTAATTTCAACCATACACACCTTTTTAACTTCCCCTATAATCCCCTCCTTAAAAAGGAGGGGATGAAATTCACTCTGGCCCAGAGCGTAGTTCCTCAAGCTCAAGCCATCGGGCGTAGAGGCGCACGACCTGTTCCTTCGCGACGGCGAGTTGGTCTGTTAATTGCACCGTTTGGTCCCCATGCTTTTCGTAGAAATCATGCGCCGAAAAGATTGCTTCGATGCGTTGCACTTCCGCCTCCGCGCGGAGAATCTCCGGCCCGATTGTTTCAAGTTCTTTCGCCTCTTTCCATTTCAATTTCTTGGCCGGTTTGATAGCCGGATTATTTGCCTGCGTCTTCAGTTCAGGGCCTCGATGTTTCACCGCGCCAGCTAGCGCTTCAGCCTCGGCAAACCGTGCATTGCGCTTTTCGAGATAGTAGTCGTAGTCACCCTCGCTGAAATGCACATAACCATCTCCTTCAAACGCAAGAATGCCGTTGCACACGCGGTTCAGGAAATACCTGTCGTGGCTCACCGCGATGACACAACCGTCGAATGCCGCCAGCGCTTCTTCCAGAACCCGGAGTGTCGCCAGGTCCAAATCGTTCGTCGGCTCGTCCAGGATCAGGAAGTTCCCGCCGTTCTTTAATATCTTTGCCAGCAAGAGCCGGCTTCGTTCCCCGCCGGAGAGTTTTCCGACCTTCGTCTGCATCCTCTCGTCGGCGAAGAGGAACCGACGCAGATATTTCCATACCGTCATTCGTTCCTCGCCGAACATGATCCAATCCTGCCCGCCGACGTCCTTCGGCCTTTGGTGGGCGGGCCCGCCTCCGTCGCGATTCATCTCGGGACTATGGCGGGCCTGCCCTTCGCCGATTTCCTGCAGGACGGTATTCTCATCGTTCAGCTCCAGACGGGATTGATCGATATAATTGAACAGTGTTCGTTCGCCAAGTTCCATGTGACCTTCCGTTGGATGCAGTTCTCCCAGAATGATTTTCAACAACGTCGTTTTCCCAAGTCCGTTGCGGCCGATGATGCCCAACTTCCTTTTTCCGTCGAAATTCAAATCCACCCCGCCGAAGAGTTTTTTGCCGCCAAGCTCAATCCCGATATTCTTCAGGTTCAGGATTTTGGAGCCGAGCGAAGACGCCGGGGGAATAATCAACTCAACTTCCGCCTCGGGTTCGTAGCCCTTCTTTTTAACCTCTTCAAAGTACTTGCTGAGCCTGCTTTTCGATTTGGTCCTTCGCGCCCGCGGTCCCTTGCGCACCCATTCAAGCTCACGGTGCAGGAAGCGGTTTCTCTTTCGTTCCTCTGTCTCCAATTGTGTTTCACGTTCCGCCTTGTCAAGCAGGAAGTCCGTATAATTGCCCGCGTGCGGGTGGCAGACACCGTTCGCAAGTTCGACGATCCGGGTGGCCATCGAATCGAGAAAATACCTGTCGTGTGTCACAAAGATACACGCGCCGGAGTAATTCGCCAGGAATTCCTCCATCCACTCTATCGATTGCGTATCGAGATGATTCGTCGGCTCGTCGAGGATGAGGAGATCGGGACGGGAGATGATTGCCTTGCACAGCGCAACACGCCGCTTCTCCCCGCCGGAGAGCGTTGTAATATCACGATTCTTCTCAGGAGCATTCAGCGAATGCATCGCCGCTTCAATCCTGTTTTCCAGGTTCCATCCGTCCCGGTGACGGATGTGTGCTTCAAGAAGATGACGACGTTCTGATGTGAACGGAAGTGATGCATATTCCCTGAGGGTCGCGATGACATCGTGCGCTCCCTCCACAATATTCTCGTACACTGATAGCGCGGGGTCGAGCTGAATGTCCTGAGAGAGGTATCCTGTAATGATGTCTCTCCGGCAGGATACCGTTCCTGAATCCGGCTGCATGATCCCGGCAATAATCTTCAGCAGCGTCGATTTGCCGGAGCCATTGTTTCCGATCAATCCGATCCTATCGGCTTGATGAACGCTCAATGCCGCATTATGCAAAACGACCTGTTCTCCGAAGCGAATTGATAGTTCACGCGCGGCAACAATGACGGGGCTTATGGCTTTGGACATGATGTTCTTCTGTTTCCGCAAGCTGAATGTCGGCTCCTGAACCTATCTTTTTTTGAGGTCGCAAAATGTGACCTCAAAATATACGTATATTGGCTGCCAAAATCCGGGACTCTCCTGATTGGGCGGCGTGATCGCACCATACTCCACTCCGACCGTCCCCGTTTCGAATATGTGAATCTGACAGCGGGAATTACTATATTTTACCCGTGATGAAACTGTCAATGGAAAGATTCCGAAGTATTATCGGACAACCCCGAAAGGGAAGGCTACGCTCCAGGAAGCGAGAATCAAAGTGAAAGAGTTAATCAGCGAAGTTCTCGAAGAAGGTCGAAAATGACAACCCGCGCACCCGCTGCCGCTATCCTCATTCGTCTTTCCGTCGGACTGATTTTCTTAACACAAGGGATCCTTAAGTATACAGATCCGAATATGGGCGTGCTGAGGTTTACAAGAATTGGGTTTCCCATTCCGGACTTCATGGCTCACCTCGTCGGGGCTGTTGAGATGCTGTGTGGCATCCTTGCCCTTATCGGACTGTGGACGCAGTTCAGCGCCATCCCTCTGCTTGTCGTCATACTTACGGCGATCGCGACCACCAAGATCCCGGAATTGTTTCGTCAGGGATTTTGGTTTATGGTGAGCGATGCGCGAACCGATTTCGCCATGCTGATGGGGATACTATTCTTACTTATTGCAGGCGCAGGCCCATGGTCTCTTGACGCATGGCTCTTGAAGCGGGGCATGGATAAGGGGGATACGATTTGCTAAGCCGGCAGGAATGTGACATTCCACTCTTTATTTTTCGCAACCCCGCTGTTCGACGAGAACTGCTCGTTGTTTCTTTCTTATTCATTTCCATGGCGGCTGCTGCATTTGCCGGACCTCCTTTCCGAACGGATGACCCGATCCCGGTGCAATATCGTCACGGTGAAATCTATTTATTCTCTACAGGGGTTGTCGACAAGTCGGGATTCGGCGGCATCGGGCCGGCGCTCGAATTCAATTACGGGCCGCTGCCCAATACCCATCTTCACATTGTAATCCCACTTGCGTTTTCTGCGCCGAGTGGTGGAACGTCGCACATGGGATATGGCGATACGGAGATCGGAGTCAAATACCGGTTCCTCAACCAGACCGACGTGATTCCCGACATAGCTACATTCCCCCTTATAGAGCTGCCAACCGGCAATGCGGCAAAGGGCACTGGTAACGGCAATGCACAGATCTATCTCCCGCTCTGGCTGCAAAAGGATATCGGGAAATGGACAATCTACGGGGGTACAGGGTACTGGATCAATCACGGTGCGGGAAACAAGAACTGGGAGTTTTCGGGACTCCTCGTACAGTATAATTTTTCTGAGGACCTTTTTCTTGGCATGGAGGTATTTCACCAAACCCCGTCATCGATTGATGGACCCGGTTATACGGGATTACATTTTGGCGGGGGAATCCCAATAGCGGAGAAATACCAAATCATCTTTTCTGCCGATGTGGGGAACGGCATCACCCCTTATAAACATTTTGCGTACTACTTCGGCTTGTACCATGAAATCTGAGTATTGTGACGTGACACGGTCACCGTTGAAGTGAACGAGAAGAGTATGCTGAAAGAACTTGCACTCCTTTTCTTCAAGCTCGGCACGGTCGCCTTCGGGGGTCCGGCAGCCCACATCGCGATGATGGAAGATGAGGTGGTGAACCGCAGGAGCTGGATCACCCGCCAGCATTTCCTCGACATGCTCGGCGCGACGAACCTCATCCCCGGTCCGAATTCCACCGAGATGGCACTTCACGTCGGGTATGTGAAGGCCGGATGGAAAGGACTGATTGTCGCGGGAGCGTGCTTCATCTTCCCTTCTTTCGTCATCACACTCGTCTGCGCGCGCCTGTATGTCGAGTTTGGCTCGGTACCTGAAGTGAGTCGCATTATGTGGGGCATCCGGGCAGCCGTCATCGCAGTCATCGTCGCCGCCGTCCCCCGCATCGGCAAACCGCTGGTCAGGAGCCGCTTCATGCTGGTTCTGGGCTTGGCAGTGGTAGCATTGAATCTCCTTCGCGTCGACGAAGTCGTGCTTTTGCTCGGTTCCGGAGCAGTTGGGTTCTTATGGGCGATGCGCGACAGTTTGAAGCAACGTCCAGGGACACTCCTTTGTCTCGCTTTGCTGCCGCCGATGCTAATGTTCACTCCATTCGCCTTGTCGGGTGGAGTCACGGATTCTCCCACGCTTGCCGGGCTCGGCCTCTTCTTTTTGAAGATAGGATCGATCCTCTACGGCAGCGGCTATGTACTGGTGGCCTTTTTGCAGGGCGGGCTTGTCGAAACGAGACACTGGCTCACGCAGGGCCAGCTCGTCGATGCGATTGCCGTCGGCCAGTTCACCCCGGGACCGCTTTCATCGACCGCGACATTCATAGGATACCAGCTTCTTGGACTGCCGGGGGCTGCCGTCGCGACCGCGGGTATGTTCCTTCCTTCCTTCATCTTTGTCTTTGCCACCAGTCGATTCATACCAAAACTGAGAAAGTCGCCGTTGGCGGGAGGATTTCTCGACGGCGTGAACGCGGCCTCGCTTGGATTAATGGTAGCGGTGTGCGTCACGTTAGGTTTGACAACCCTCACCGGTATTCGCTCGTGGATTATTTTTGCGCTCGCGGCAATCGTTCTCATTCGCTGGAATGTTCATCCCGCGTGGGTTGTTGCAGGTTCTGCAATTATTGGGTATCTTTCTTCGTTGAACAACATCTAAGAAGAATGTCGCGCAAATGAGCAAATCATTCTACATTATCTTCGGTATCGTTATCGTGCTCCTTGCGGGTGAGGGATAAGGAGAGTCTTGGAGTGGACCCCGTCAAGGAAACACGACCCGATCCCGATGCTCTTCTCAATGCCTTGAAAAAGGAGGACGAGAAAGCAGCAAAGGCAAAACTGAAGATCTTCTTCGGCATGTGCGCCGGCGTCGGCAAGACGTATGATATGCTCAAGGCGGCACATGAAGCGAAAACGAAAGGCATCGATGTTGTTATCGGCTACGTAGAGACCCACAAGCGAGCTGAGACAGAGGCCCTTCTTGAAGGCCTCTCCGTCATCCCCCGAAGAAAAATCGATTACCACGACACGGCCCTCGAAGAAATGGACCTCGACGCGATCCTCGCGCGAAAACCACAGCTTGTTCTTGTGGATGAACTCGCCCATACGAACGCGCCCGGAAGCCGGCACGCAAAGCGCTTTCAGGACGTCCAGGAGATTCTCGACAGCGGCATTGACGTCTACACGACACTCAACGTTCAGCATCTCGAAAGCCGGGCCGATACGGTCGCACAGATTACCGGCTCCACGGTACGGGAGACAGTTCCCGATTCCATCTTCGAGCAATCGGACGAGGTCGAAATCATCGACATCCCGCCTGATGAGCTCTTGAGACGTTTGTCGGAGGGAAAAGTCTATGCCCCGGAACGTTCTCAGCGGGCGATTCAGAATTTCTTCCGTACGGGAAATCTCACGGCTCTCCGCGAAATGGCATTGCGGATCACGACCGAGCGTGTCGACCACCAGTTGCGGGATTACATGCAAACCCAGCGGATTTCCGGCCCTTGGAAATCCGGCCAGCGACTCCTCGTTGCCATCAGCGCAAGCCCTCACAGCGTTTCACTGATCCGATGGGCGCGTCGCACCGCGTATACAATGGACGCATCATGGATCGCCGTGTATGTGGAAACGTCAAAGGGTTTGTCCGAGTCAGCAAAAGCCCGGCTTGCAAAGAATATCAAGCTTGCTCGGGAGCTCGGCGCGGAAATCATCACGACTGCCGACGAAGATGTCGCGGAGGCGCTGGTGCGCGTCGCTCGCCAGCAAAATGCAACGCAGGTGCTGGTTGGTAAGCCTCAACATATCTTCACTTTAAGAAAGACCCTTCTTGACCGGGTCATTGAGAAGAGCGGGAACATCGATGTGTATGTGGTCGGCGGAGACGAGGAACCTGAATCCCGGCGACGGCGTTTTCTCCTTCCCGAAATTCAATCCGGGGCGCTTCAATACGCTCTTGCAGCAGCGGCGATATTGTTCGTCACGCTCCTTGCCTATCCGTTCACGGGCTTCGTCGGATATCAAACCGTCTCGCTCATCCTTTTGCTCACGGTTGCCTTGTTATCGTTGAAACTCGGGGCGGGGCCTGTGCTGCTGTCCGCCGCCCTGAGCGCTCTCGTGTGGGATTACTTTTTTATCCCTCCCACATTCACCTTTGTCATAGCAAAAGGTCAGGATATCCTCATGCTCCTCACCTATTTTGCGATTGCGGCCATCACCGGAACCCTGACGGCCCGTGTCCGCGCGAGGGAGAAGGCGGTGCGGCAACGTGAAGAACGGGCGACAGCATTGTACAGTCTCACGAAGGATTTGTCGATTGCGGCGGGGCAGGACGAAGTGGCAAAGGCAGCCATATCGGACATCCGGAAGTTTTTCGACTCCGAGATCGCGGTATTCTTGAGTGAACAGGACGGCGATATCTTCACGAGGTCGCATCCGGCAAGCACGTATGAAGTCGATGCGAAGGAATTCAGTGTGGCGGCGTGGGTCTACTGGAACGAAAAGAAAGCGGGCAAATTTACGGACACTCTTCCCTTCGCGCGGGCCACCTACTACCCGATGTCCGGTCCGCGATATCCCCTCGGGGTCGTGGGAGTTCGACCGAACAATAATCAACAATTTACGATCGACCAGGAGGCATTGCTGCAGAACTTCATCACCCAGATTGCCTCGACCCTCGAACGGGAACAATTGAATGAGATTGCCAAGAAATCCATCGTTTTTATGGAATCCGAGCGATTGTACAAAACGCTCTTCAATTCCATCTCTCACGAGCTTCGTACTCCGATCGCGGCCATTGTCAGCGCGTCGGAAACTCTGCGTGACGGGAAAACCTCGGGCAACAGCGATGTCAGGGACAATCTCACACATGAAATCCACACGGCGGCTGAGAGGCTGAACCGATTGGTCGACAACCTGCTCGATATGACACGAATCGAATCCGGAAGGATAGCGCCCTCGCTCGACTGGTGCGACGTGCATGACCTGATAAACGTGTCCTTGCGGAAACTCAACCGGGAACTGTCAAAGCACCTCGTGACGGTGGATATCTCCAACGACGTGCCACTGGTCAAACTGGACTTCGGTTTGATCGAACAGGTTATTACGAATCTTCTTCATAATGCTTCTCTCTACACTCCGGCCGCGTCCAAGATTCAGATACGCGGGTATATCGACCGGCAGGACTGCGTCATTACCGTTTCAGACAACGGCCCGGGATTTCCAAAAGAAGCATTGCCAAGGGTTTTCGAGAAGTTTTATCGGGTGCCAGGGACACATGCAGGTGGAACCGGGCTGGGCTTGTCCATCGCCCGCGGTTTTGTCGAGGCGCACAACGGAACCATCAGCGTAGAAAACAGAGAAGACGGCGGGGCGCGATTCACGATCCGGCTGCCCCTGCAGCTACTCAATGAAGCAATCAGCGATCCTCAACCGTGAGTGACCCCATACCAATCCTCGTCATTGACGACGAGATACAGATCCGTCGACTTCTCCAAATCACACTTGAAGCGGCCGGCTACAAAGTCTTCTTGGCGGCTTCCGGCAAGGAAGGACTGCAGCAGGCGGCAATGGCCCGCCCCGAGATCGTCATTCTGGACCTGGGACTTCCCGATGCCGATGGAATTGATATCCTGAGGAGACTCCGGGAATGGGCCACCTTCCCAATACTGATTCTCTCGGTGCGTGCCAGTGAGCAGGACATCGTTGCCGCGCTCGACGCGGGGGCCGATGATTATCTGACCAAGCCCTTTCGAAGCGGTGAACTTCTCGCGCGCGTTCGTGCCGCGCTTCGTCACCGCGAGTCAACCGAACAGGGCAATGCTTTCAGCACGGGTCCGCTCTTCGTCGACCTTGCTTCCCGTGTCGTGAAGAAACATGGAGAAGTGGTAAAGCTCACTCCAACGGAGTACGCGTTGCTGGCGCTCTTTGTCCGCAACGCAGGAAAAGTCCTCACCCATCGTTATATTCTGCAGCAAGTCTGGGGACCGACATTCGAAGAAGAAACTCAGTATTCGAGGGTGTACATCGCCCAGCTTCGGAAGAAACTGGAAGACGATCCTACCAATCCTAAGCTTCTCCTGACCGAATCGGGTATTGGCTACAGACTTTCAGTTCAGGATGAGGATGCCGGCCGGTGAGAACGGACCTTTCGCGTTCATCGCCTGACCGGTGACCCGGACAAACGCCGGTCGTCTCATCTCTTCAACTCAAAACTGAAAGAGCTTCCTTTCCCCACTTCGCTTTGGACATCGACCTTGCTCCCGTGCGCTTCAACGATGTGTTTGACAATAGCAAGACCGAGACCCGTCCCTCCCGCCTCACGCGACCGCTCTTTATCCACCCGATAAAAGCGTTCGAAGATCCGATCGAGATGCTCCTTCGCTATCCCGACGCCCGTATCGCTCACTGAGATTCTCACCTTCCTATCGGTCCGGGCACACGACACCGCGACCTGGCCGTTGTTTCCATTGTACTTGATCGCGTTGTCAATGAGGTTCACCATAACCTGCTTCAAACGTTCTTTATCCCCCAGCACTTCAGCCTCACTTTCCATTGTCTGAAGCTCCAAAGAGATCTTTCTTTTCACCGCAGTGGGCTTCATTTCGGAAACCACCTGGTCAAGGAAATCATTGACCGCGAAATACCGGAAGCTCATTTTCATCTCGCCCGACTCGATCTGGGAGATATTAATCAGGTCGCCGAGCAAATCGTTCAACCGGGAGGCGTGCGAAAAGGCCTTTTTGAGAAAATCCCGATTGACATTCGGATCGTCAATCGCACCATCAAGGAGCGTCTCCAGGAAGCCCTGAAGCGAAAAGATCGGAGTGCGGAGCTCGTGCGAAACATTGCCGAGGAATTCACTCCGGACCTGTTCCAATTTCTTTAACTGGACGATATCGGCTTTGAGCTTCTCAACCAGCTCATTCACTGCCCGGGCAACCCGCCCGATTTCATCATCGGACCTTACGCTCACATGTTTCTCAAGATTGCCCGACCGGATTTCCTCGACGCTCCTGGCGATGTCCACCATCGGCCTGGAAATTCGCTTCGAGACCAGGGTGCTCACGGCAAACACCGTCACCAACACGACCATTCCGACAATAAATATCTTTAGCCGGATTTGATCGATCGTCTTCTGGAGATCTTCCAGATGAATGCTCAAACGAATGAACTTGAGATCTTTGAGCGGTCCGCTCGTCGCGGGCAACTGTATCTGCTTCGCAACATAAAGGAAATCTTTCCCGACCGTTACGCTGTGCCGGGTGCCGACTCCGATTCCATTCCGCATCGCTTCCTGCACCTCGGGACGGGACAGGTGATTCTCCACCTGAGAAAGCCTGTCCGCCGGCACCTCGGAATCGTCGACTACTTTTCCGTCTCCGCCAATGAGCGTGAGGCGGAAATTTCCCAATTGACCAAGGCTCTTGACGTTCCTGTCGAACTGCTCGAACGTCCCTGATGAATCCTGCCGCAACGAGTACAAGACTATTTCCGACTGGGTGTTGAGCTCGTTCACTAGACGATTCCTGAAATACGATTCGATTTCGTAACTCGAGGAAACACCGAGCGCAACGACAATCGCGACGGCAAGCAGAATATACGTCAGTGTGATCTTTGACTGGATTTTCCGCATACTTTCAGGCCGTAAAACGGTAGCCGACCCCTTTGATCGTTTCAATGTAATCGCCGTATTTCCCCAGCTTCTCCCTGATCTTTCTGATGTGGACATCCACGGTACGTTCAACGACGACGACATCTTCTCCCCACACGGCGTTCAGGAGCGCCTCGCGGGTGACAACGCTCCCCCGATGCCGGACGAGGTAGACAAGGGTTGCGAACTCCTTTTTTGGAAAAGACATCTCCTCTTTGCCCAGCTTCACTTTATAGTTCTGGACATTAATCTCCAGTTGTTCCACACGAAGGAGATCCGTCGCTCTTCCGGTCTTCGCCTCCATCGGTTCATGCCTCCGCAGAACGGTTTTGATCCGGGCGACAAGCTTCCGGATGCTGATGGGCTTGACGATATAATCATCGGCTCCAAGCTCGAGTCCCACGACTTCATCCACTTCCGTCCCTTTTGCCGTGAGAAAAATAATCGGAATGGATGACGTGAGATCCCTCCGTTTCAGTTCTCTACAGACTTCCCACCCATCCATCTCCGGCATCATGACATCAAGCACAATGAGGTCGGGACGTTTTTGCGCCTGTTCAAGCGCTCGTTGACCGTTCTGAGCCGTTTGTACCGCGTACCCTTCTTTTTGGAGATTGTACTTGAGAAGATCCACAATATCCTTCTCGTCATCGACAACCAGAATTGTTTTCATGAAATGCTTCCGCTTTTTATTGTGTACCGTCAAACAGGTTGGAATGCCCGATTCAAGTTTTAGCCGCCCCTATTCTACAAATATCCGGCACAAAAGGCAATTTCTTTCCCATGGCCGGGCCGTTCCGGCCGCGCCCAAAAAGTTTTTCGCTCTTTTGAATATCACCGGGATATTTACTACATTTCCGTCCCGGCAGTGTATCAATCATTTCAACGGAGTTTTTCGATGAGACTCGATCGTTTTATTCAGGTTTTGCTTCCCCATGACGAGAAATTCTATTCTTTTTTTGAGGAATCGGCCCAGAACCTTGTGAACGCGACGGAAGCATTGAAAAGGCTCGCCAACGCTTCGGATGAAGAGCGGCCAAAGATTGTGGAGGAGATCCACGGGTTAGAGCACCTGGGCGATTCCGTGACGCACAAAATATTTGCGGAATTGAATTCCACCTTTGTCACTCCGTTCGACCGCGAAGACATCCATGTGCTCGCGTCAGCGCTCGACGATGTGATGGATTTTATCGATGGAACCGCGGGGCGATTCGTTCTGTACAAATTGAAGGAATGCCCCAATGAAATGAAGCATCTGATCGACATCCTCCATTGGTCGGTGGGTGAGTTGAAGCAGGGCGTAGCCCTGGTGCGGGATTTGAGAAAGGCCGACCAGCTTCATCGGGTTCTTGAAAAAGTCAACGAATATGAGAATGACGCCGATTCAGTCTTTGAGCAGGCAATTGCTCATCTATTCGATCTCGAAAAAGACCCGATCCAGATCATCAAGATTAAAGAAATCTATGTGAGCCTGGAAACAGCCACCGATAAATGCGAAGACGCGGCAAATGTGCTCGAAACAATTCTTATCAAGCACGGATAATCTTTCACTTCCCTTCGATCATTCATGCTGACACTTGTTGTCGTCATTATCTTCGTCGCGCTCATTTTTGATTTCCTCAACGGATTCCACGATTCAGCGAACTCCATCGCGACCATCGTTTCCACTCGCGTCTTAACACCTCGAAAGGCGGTTATGTGGGCTGCCTTTTTCAATCTCGTTGCCGCCTTCTTGTTTGATGTTAAAGTTGCGAGAACTCTCGGCGAAGGACTCGTCGACCTTAACGCCGTGAACGAGTACGTCATTTTGAGCGGGCTCGTCGGCGCGATCACATGGAACATTATCACATGGTACTACGGACTGCCGACAAGCTCATCACATGCGTTGATGGGCGGTTATGCGGGTGCGGCAATTGCCAAAGCAGGGCTTGGCGCAATCATTATCGGCGGATGGACCAACACGCTCATTTTTATCGCCTTAGCTCCGCTCATGGGATTGGTCATGGGATTCATCTTCATGGTAATCTTAACATGGATATTCCGCGACCAATCGTCGTCGAAGGTCAACGGGGTGTTTCGAAAGCTCCAGCTTGCTTCTGCTGCGCTTTACAGTCTTGGCCACGGCACGAACGATGCACAGAAAACCATGGGCGTTATCACGGGACTCCTTGTCTCGGCCGGCGTGTTGAAAACGTTTGCGGTACCGTACTGGGTTATCTTGATGTCGCACTTTGCCATCGCCATGGGAACGCTCTTCGGGGGTTGGAGAATCGTGAAGACCATGGGGCAGAAGATTACAAAGCTTAAACCCGCCGGCGGTTTTTGCGCCGAAACGGCCGGCGGAATTACGCTGCTGTTGACTGCCTACAGAGGCATTCCCGTCAGCACAACGCACACGATCACGGGTGCCATCATGGGTGTCGGAGCGACAAAAAGACTTTCTGCCGTTCGTTGGGGAGTCGCCGGAAACATCGTGGTGGCGTGGCTCCTGACCATCCCGGCGTCGGCAATCGTGGGGGCGTTAACCTACAAGATCGTGTCGCTCTTCATTTAACCGTTTTCAGCCGCAGCATCAGCGTCATTCCGACGAGACTCAAAGCTCCGGCGTAGAGAAATCCTCCTGCGGGTGAGAAACTTGCCCAGAGAAAGCCGACCATTACGCTGGACGCAAAATCTCCGACTCCGTTTACTGCCGCCAGCACTCCGAACCCCGTCCCGCGAATCTCCCGTGGCAGCATGTCCGCAGCAAGTGCACGCTCCAGAGAATCCTCGATAGCGATGAACATTCCCCCCAGCATGAACAAGATCACAAGAAACAAGAAATTTGAGGGAACAAAAACAAAACCGACGCACATGAGTGCCGAGAGCCCGTATCCCAGCGCGAGAAGACGCCGTTTACCGATTTTGTCGCCAAGCGCTCCGGCCGGATATGACGCGACCGCGTAAACGATGTTGTGAATGATGTAGAGCGTCACGCCAAGTTGTACAGGATTTGCATACTCAGCGCCGGAGAGAATTTGGGTTGCACGAAGGATGAGCAGTGTGTGGGCAAAATCTCCCATCCCGAATATTCCGACGGCAAGCAGGAACCGGCGAAACCCGGGCGGCATCTGCTTCAGAGTGAGGTTGAAGCTCTTTGTCGGGGTGGGGTCACGGTGTTTTTCTCTGACGATAAAAGCAAACGAGAGGGCCGCGAGCATTCCGGGAATGAAGGTGAGAAGGAAAATATTGCGATAGGAAGTGACGGCGACGAGCCAGAGCGCCGCCACCGGTCCGAGCACCGCGCCGAGCGTATCAAGGGCACGGTCAAATCCGAACGCCCGTCCGCTCGCCTCCGGTGGAATTGCGTCGGCCATGATCGCATCCCGAACAGGACCACGAATGCCTCTCCCGAACCATCCGACCGTCCGGCCCGCCAGCACATGCAACCAGCTGCTCGCGACCGCAAATGACGCCCCCGCGGCACCTGTGAGGAAATACCCCGAGACGGCGAGAGGTTTGCGTGAACGCAGCCGGTCGCTGTACCAGCCGGCACCGAGCTTGGAAAAACTCGCGATGGCATCGGAGATGCCTTCGATCACGCCGAGGGCGAACGGCGCGGCGCCAATGCTCGCAAGAAACACCGGCAGAATGGCGGTCGCGGTTTCGTGCCCGAGGTCGGAGAAGAAACTCGCGATGCCGATCCCGAGGACAGTGCGATTCAACCACCGGACACGAGTGCCGTTCTCCATCAGAATATCAGTTCAGCCCTTAATCCGTTGAGCGAAGGCGTTAGACGAAAAGATGCCTTGCCATCTTCGCGTTGATGAAGATCCGTCACGGCGATCCCCATCGCGTTTCCAATTGCGGCACCAAGAAAGACATCGGAGGTCCAGTGCTCGTCGTCATAGACGCGCGAGACTGCGGTCAGAGTTGCGAGCGCATACAGGCCGATCGATGCCCATGTGTTCTTGATTTTTCTGGAGAGGACGGAAGAGATCGCGAATGCAACGGTCGGGTGCCCCGAAGGAAACGAGGTCGTCTCGTCCTTGAATTGCATGCCGCGAAACCTGAATGGTCCCTCTTCAACGAACGGGCGACTGCGACCGACGACGGATTTTACGACGCTCGTGATGATACCCGCGAAGGCAATCGACTCAAGCAGTGCTAATCCCGTTTCGCGGAGGTCGCCGCTCCTGAACAGCAATCCGCCGACATACACCCCGCCGGAGAACGCAATTCCGTACGTGGCGACGCCGTAGTTTCTTCCGATCGTAAAAACGTTGTCGGCAAGCAGAGATTGGTTACGCAGCGCCACTAAGCGGACTGACCTGTCAAGGGTAAAGAGCGCAGCGGTTCCACCGAGGATGACGCCGGTTTCCATCCACTGAGGTTGGGTGAAATGAAAAGGCGCGGTGAAAATGTCTACGCCGTCATGCCAGGCTGTTTTGGCGTCGCCCCAAACCACCGATGCGTCACAGTACCCCGACGAATCCTGCTGAGCATACATCCTCTGATAAGGTACAAGCGCAAAAACGGATATAGCAAGGAAGAGCAACCCGAATCTGTTCATTTGCCCGGGGTATATTTTATGATCTCAGCTTTTTCAATCGTCACCATTCCGCCACAACCGGTTTTTTCAAAGAGCTCATCGACAACCGGCAGGAAGGATTTGATTCGTTCTTCCACGTCTACAAATTCGATAACAATCGGCATGTCTTCAGAAAGCCGCAGGATCTTAGCCGTATGAATCACACGACTGACTGCTCCAAATCCTTCAACGCCGCGCAAGACTGTGGCGCCGGCCAACCCCATCTCTCGAGCCTTCAAAACGATAACCTCATACAACGGCTTATGGTCGAATTTATCGGCTTCTCCGACAAAGATTCTGAGCAGCTTGCCATCACCAACGAGCTTCATGGATACCACCTTTCATGCTAAATGAGTTTCCCGCTAAGCATGCCGGCATACAGAAATTCAGAATCCCTCAACATCATGACGGTTTCATAACTGAAGGAAGAGAATGTCGTAAATCCTCCAAGGATTCCGATTGTCAGAAATATACGTAATGATGGATTAAGAAGAAACCGTTCTTCAAACGCTGTCATGATCAATCCGATAAGGAAGCTACCGATTACATTGACGATGGCCGTTCCGTACGGGAAATCGGTCCCGACGAAACGATAAAGGAGTCCCTGCATCGAGTATCGGGCAATTGAACCGATCCCTCCCCCGAGAAAAACAACAATGAAATTCAGCAACGTCTTCCCTTTCCGTAAAAGAATATCCCATAAAAAAATACTCCTACACAAAAGTTATCGTTTTCGTGTAGGAGTCATCAACCCCGCAAACTGCGGGATACTTCAGGCGAACTCCATCGCCCTAAGCTTCACAAACAAGATATGAAATAGTCCTGAGAGTTTCAACCATTCTGGTAATGGTCATCGGCTTCACGAAGTTTGGAAGACGGCCCTCCGAAGTTGAGTGAAGCCGCAGGCGGAACGAAATCCCGCCTTCTCTTGGCGGGGCTACGCTATATTTGGTCGATGGTTAAATGGTTATTGGTTCTTGGTTGTTTGTTCTTGGTTCTTTGTGCCAAGGCTTAGAGCTTACTCAATTCTCTCATCAATGAACAACGACGTACTCAGCAACAGAGGTTGATTCAGGTATCGGGAGTTTGTCTTCTTTTAATCCCTGGACATGCAATTCAATTGCTTCGTGCATGTTTTTCTCCGCTTCTTCTTGCGTTTCACCTGTTGCAATACAGCCGGGCAAGTCGGGAGAATATGCCGAGTAGTTTTCTTTTACTTTTTCCACGACAACAAGAAATCGATACATAATTATTTCTTCTCCTTCGCTCTGCCTCTGAAATCTCGAACGTCATAGTAGTTCTTATCTTAATTCGCTCATTATAATCACATTAAATGTAAGAAATCAGGCGCGCAAACGAAAATCTCCTTCGCTCCGTCTCGTTTGAGAGATTTTACTGTGACATTCAGTTTTGTCTTGATTATCTTCGGCAAAAGAATTCATTACATCGTCTAAAGCTAGTATCGTGTCCCTCAAGTGGTTTGAATAGGTTCTTGGATCTTTGCGCCATTCACTACCCTCTCCCCTTCAATTCCCCTCTCCCGAATTCGGGAGAGGGGAAAGGGGTGAGGGTAAAAAGGCGAAAGACTTAGTCTACGTATTTCTGACACACAATAGTAGTAGATGAATGACGTGTCGATTCATCCCTTTTCCGGTGAGAAAAACTTCACTACAGTGGCGGCAGCAGTATGGTCGACCGCTCAATTGTTCGACTGCTTACCAACCACCATCCCCCACAGCCCCCTTCTCAAGTTGTTTTAGCTTTCATACAAATCGCCCTGAGCGGCAAGAAGCGTATTTTTCATGAGCATTGCGATGGTCATCGGTCCGACCCCTCCCGGCACCGGAGTGATGGCGCCGGCAACCAGCGAAGCCGAGGCGAACTGGACATCACCGACGAGCCGGTAGCCGCTTTTTGAGGAGGAATCGTCGACGCGATTCATACCGACGTCAATCACGACCGAACCTTTCTTGATCATATCCCCGGTGATGTATTCCGCTCTTCCCATTGCAGCGACGAGAATATCAGCTTGTTTTGTAAAATAGGAAATTTCCTTCGTGCCAGTGTGAGCAATAGTGACGACCGCGTTTGCCCCCTGTTGTTTTTGAAGAAGAAGATTCATGAGCGGCTTGCCTACAATGTTGCTCCTGCCGACGATGACGACGTGTTTTCCCGCAGGGTCGTATCCACTTCGAAGAAGCAGTTCCTGGACGCCAACCGGAGTGCACGGCTTCAGGCACTTCTGGCCGGTCACTAATCGCCCGACATTGATTGGATGAAAGCCGTCGACATCCTTGCGGTAATCGACAGCGTTCAATACGCGTTCTTCACTGATGTGTTTCGGCAGGGGAAGCTGGACAAGAATGCCATGGATGTTCCTGTCACGATTGAATTTGTCGATCAATTGGAGAACAGTGCTTTCCGAAGTTTCCGCGGGAAGTATTTCCGTGACAGAAGTGAACACCATTTCCCCGCAGGCTTTTCCCTTCATTCTCACGTACGCCTGGGACCCGGGATTGTCCCCCACGAGAATGAACGCCAGCCCCGGGGTGATTCCCCGCGAGCTCTTCAGTGTTTCCGCTTCGAGCTTGACTTCTCGCTTGATCTGCTCGGCAATCTTTTTGCCGTCGATTATTCGGGCAGCCATGTACCAGGGCCTGATTGTATCATTGATTTATTGATTCATTTAGGGATTTGTTCTTGCCCCATTTTGCTGTTCGTTGAGACGCAGCAAATATCGCCAACATCTCATTTGATTCCTTCAAGAGATTGCCTAATTTTCTCTCCGGGAGTATTTCACAGTCGACAAGTAATTCCAGCCAAAAGATGGTTTCGTCAATTTCCTCAACGACTATTCCAATTCTAGATACGAATTCGGCTTTTGAACGGGCCCGACATACAGATCTATAATTGGCCGCCACGGACGTTCCAGAGCGTAAAACTTGTCGCCCTATTATCCTTGCTTCATCCGTCTTCGGTAATGACCGAAATAAGCGAACGATCCTAATTGCAAGCTGCTTCGACCTCTCTTTCAATATTTCAGCCTGGGATCTCGTAATGCCTCAATATTCAAATGAATCAATGACTAAATGAAAAAATGAACAAATGGATCAATCGTCAATCCGTTCAAAATTCCGGGAACGTGAATCTCTCAAATTTCAACGCCTTTCCCGTCTCGGTATCCGCCTGGAGGTACACTCCGCAGAGTCTCACGTCGTGTGATGCAATTTCGTACTTGTAGGGAGTCTGGTGGAGAAAGCGCCGGATGGCAATTTCTTTTTTCAATCCGATTACCGAATCGTATGGACCGGTCATGCCGACGTCGGTGATGTACGCGGTTCCGCGCGGAAGAATTCTCGCGTCGGCCGTCGGAATATGCGTGTGCGTCCCGACAACTGCCGACACACGGCCGTCGAGATACCATGCGAGCGCCATTTTTTCCGCGGTCGCCTCGGCATGCATGTCGATGAAAATCACCTTCGTTTGTTCATGCATTTTCTCCACCGCCCAGTCCGCCTTTTTGAAAGGGCAATCGATCGCCTGCATGTAGACGCGCCCCTGAAGGTTCAGAACGCCAACTTTCCCTTTTTCGGCCAAATCATACACTACAAAACCGTTTCCCGGATTTTCAGAGGGATAATTGAGCGGACGCAGGACATTCCGGTTGCTTGCAAGGAGTTTTTTCGCGTGCCAATTGTCCCACAGATGATTGCCGCCCGTAATCACATGCACGCCGAGGTTAAACAGCTTGCCGGCTGATTCCTCTTCAATCCCTTTACCGTCGACGAGGTTTTCCCCGTTGGCGATGCACAAATCTATGCCGTACTTCTGAACGTAATTCTTCAGGAGGGTTTCCGTGATTTCAAATCCGGGTCTCCCGACGATGTCACCGATGAAAAGGATGTTTAAAACTTTTTGCGCCATGGAAATGTTGTTCAATATACAAAAATTTGTCTTCACAAAAAATTTTTTTATCTTACAACATCATAAATCTTGTTATTTTGACATAAGAAGGAAATAATGGCAGAAAAGGATACGAATACTCATATCGATCCGGTGGTTACCGATTTATTGCCACTCCTCGATAATGGAATTTCCGTTCATACCAAAACCCTCACCCGGTGGTACCAACTCATTCATCTCGGTCGACTCCTAGACCAAAAGGCAGCGCTGTACGTGCGCCAGGCAAAAGGCTGGTCGTACCAATCCTCCTGCGCCGGCCACGAAGGCGTTCAACTCATTCTTGGACTTTCTTTTCGTGAGGGGAAGGATTTTCTCTTCCCATACTATCGTGACTTGGTAACATGCCTTTCGGCCGGTTTGACGCCGGAAGAAATTATTCGCAACGGTCTTTCGAAAGCGACGGATGTCGCTTCCGGCGGCCGCCACATGAGCAACCATTTTGCCAAACCTTCCATCCGCATTCAGAATGTTTCCTCGGCAACAGGAAACCATTCGCTCCACGCTGTTGGTGTGGCACGGGCAATCAAGAAATACGACGGGGATGAAATTGCATTCGCGAGTTTCGGGGATTCGTCCGTATCGGAGGGTTACGTCTATGAGGCCGTCAGCGGAGCGGCACGGGAAGTCCTTCCTGTCGTCTTTGTGATTCAAAATAACCAATACGGCATCTCGGTGCCGATTCGTGAACAATCAGCGAACGAGTGCGTCGCGGACAATTTTATCGGATTTAAGAACGTCAAAATCGCGAGAGTCGACGGCACGAATGTGTTCGACTGCTGGCGCGGCATGCAGGAAGCGCTTGACCACGTGAAATCCGGCCAGGGACCGGCCATCCTTCATGCGGCCTGCGTGCGGTTGAACTCGCACAGTAACTCCGACCGGCAGGAATTATACCGCTCACCGGAAGAAATTGCGGAAGCGCAGCGGCACGACCCCGTGAAACGATTCCGGCAATATTTGATCGCGAAAGAAGAGCTTTCAGAAGACGAGATCGTCAAGATTGAAAGCGAAAACGCACAGGCCGTCGAGGAAGCTGCGAATGAAGTGGAGGCTGAGCCCGAACCCGACCCGGCAACGGCACTGCTGTACGTAATTCCTCCCGCCTATGAACCTGCGCAAGAGGATGATTGGAAAACCGCTGAGCCCTCCGAAGCGCCGACGTTCACACTCCGGGAAGCAATCAACGAGACGCTGAAGGAGGAATTTCGTCGCAATCCGAATACGTTCCTCTGGGGACAGGACGTCGCTTCGAAAGAAAAAGGCGGAGTGTTCAATGTGACAAAAGGGATGGCGCAGGAATTCGGTGGCAAGAGAATTTTCAACGCTCCGATCGCGGAGGATTTCATTGTGGGAACCGCGAACGGTTTCAGCCGATACCGTGAGGACATCTGGACGGTCATTGAAGCGGCGCAATTCGCCGACTACCTCTGGCCGGCGATGGAGCAAATCATAGAGTGCTCGCACGACTACTACCGCACGAACGGTCAGTTTGCGCCGAACATCGTCATGCGGCTGGCGTCCGGCGGCTATATTGGCGGCGGGTTGTACCATTCGCAGAGTCTCGACGCGACGTTCGCGACCTTGCCGGGTTTGCGGATTGTGACGCCGTCGTTCGCCGACGATGCGGTGGGCTTGATGCGCATGGCGATGCGAAGTCGCGGGGTGACGATGTATATCGAAAACAAATTTCTCTACAACCAGTTCTTTACCAAAACTCCGAGGCCTTCCACCAATCATGTGGTGCCGTTTGGAAAGGCACGTGTGCGGCATGAGGGGTCCGACCTCAGCATCGTCGCGTGGGGCACGCCGGTGCATTTCGCGATCCGTGTTGCGCACAAACTGGCCGACCAGCACAAGATTCACGCCGAGGTTCTCGATCTGCGGTCGATCAATCCGCTCGACGTCGACGCGATCCTCCAGACGGTGAAAAAAACCGGACGGCTGCTGGTCGTTCACGAACATCCGATGTTCGGAGGATTCGGCGGCGAAGTCGCATCGCTGGTCGCGGAACAGGCATTCCAGTATCTCGACGCACCGGTAATGCGGGTTGGTTCCAAACACTCCCCAGTGCCGTTCGCAAGGGTGCTCGAAAAAGCGATTCTTGTTCAGGAAGAAGACATTTTGAACGCGGCGCTGAAGTTAGCCGCGTTCTGACGTTCCCGACCCCCGCGGATTTTTCGCAACGGCGTCACGCTCCAGTTGAATTAAACCATCCGGGATCTCCCCCTGTCAACGTCTGGATTGCTTCGCTCGTCCGAAACAACGGACTTCGCTCGCAAAGACAGGACAGCCAACTAGTCTTTGCGAGGAGTCCCGACTTCTTTTGTCGGGACGACGAAGCAATCTCGCACCCCCTACCTGGTCCGACCCGCACCCGGTTGCTTTTCATCCCACCTTTTGACAAATTGCCATTCAGTATAAACCCGGAGCATTCCCAGCGCAGTTGACATTTTCATCGTCGATATAATGAGTGACCAGAAGATAAGCAGCCAACTGAACCAGTTACCCAGAGCCGGCATTTTTTTCACTTCAAGATTCACCATCTCAGTTTTGCCCCTCCCGGTTCTTGCATTTCTCCTGCTATGCTGTTTCGCCTGCCGCGACAACGCCACTGGACCGGGCGTGCCGAACGCAATGCTCACCGCCGATGTGGAAGTGACTGACGTTCTGCTGACGATCCATTTGGTTCCCGGGATGCAACAACAACAGGGAACCCTAACGCTCACACGGAATGACAGTGTTATCGCAAGTTTTGTTAACCCACTTTCGGACACGACATTTCTCGACAACAGACTTCACCCGAACACCTCCTATGTGTATGAATCACGATTTGTTTCAGACATGTTTCCGTTTGGGTCCTCGAGTGGCCCCGTTGCAATCACAACCCTTGACACGACCAGCCAAGAGATTATTTGGCAGATGGACACTCTGGGTGCAGCGGGTTCGAGCATACTCTATGATGTCACGATAATAAATGATACGCTTGTATATGCAGTGGGAGCAATGTATTTCCTCGATTCCACAGGTCAATGGAAAAATCCTCCATACAATCTCGCGAAATGGAATGGCCAAGAATGGCAACTGCAGACAATCACGTATGTGTATCAAGGCCGGCCTACATATGTTCCTCTCCAATGGATCTTTGCACTCAACGACCATGATATTTGGTTTGGCGGCAGCGTTCATTGGGATGGGCATGGCTTAGCAAACGTAGATATTCCAGTGTTCTACGGGATCAAATCGAACAAAATGTGGGGGACCCCAAGCGGACAATTATACGTTATAGGCAACACGGGTACCCTAGCCTATTCGCCAGATCACGGAGCTAGTTGGCAGAAGCTAGAAACTAGCACGACGCTAGATATCCAGGACATCTGGGGGGCCCAAACCAAGACGGGTGAATGGGAAATCCTCGCCGTTGCAGGCAACTACTACGAAAGCAGCGCAAGAAAGATATTAAAAATTACCGGTACAACTGTGACAACCTTATCAGATAGCGGAATGAATGACGCACCAAACAGCGTCTGGTTTTCCCCGGCCAAACGGTATTGGATTGCAGGAAACGGCGTGTGGGACAAGCGTTTCACTCTTGCAAAACCGACATGGACACAAGAGCCTGCTACGATCTATAGCACAAATAGAATCAGGGGGACCGATATTAATAACGTGTTCTTCTGTGGAGCTTATGGAGATATGTTGCATTTCAACGGGAGCTCGTGGCAAGGATATCGGGCGCAGACTCATATTTCCGACGGGCTCTACATATCCATTGCAGTGAAAAACGACTGCGTCTTTGCTGTAGGAATTGACAACCCCGGCGCAGTTGTTGCGAGAGGCTACATTCAAGGAACGAAGTGAAGTGTCAAGGGCCGGGGTCCAGACGCACCTTTGTGCGAGACATTCTTCTCGCAACGGAGCGTGACATCGTCTGCCTCATCACAACGGTCGCGAGTAGACCTGTCCGCCGGTGAGTTGTCGGGAGCGAAGATGGTCGGCTCATTTCAGCGTCCCCGCTGAAATGAACTGAGCTGACAGGTCGGGTGTCCGACCGCGAGTCCGCCTACGTCCCGACTACCGCCGGGACTTCGGCGGGTACAAGACGCGGTCGGGAGCGAAGTGCTTCTCCCGCCTTCCGCCGAAAAGGTGGCGGACAGGTCGGCGGGATCGCAAGGACGGGAAGGCCCACCCGTATTTCTCGCAACGGAGCGCGACATCGTTTGCCGCTACACGATGGTCGGGAGTGAAATTCCCTCCCAGGCAAACTCCCGCGAAGTCCGATTACGAATCGGACTCTACGCGCTGGCCACCATCCACAATAGATACCCGGAAACCCCCACTAATACCAGATTGAAAATCTGCAATACCCTCCGGGCTATTGTCCCGCCGAGCATCCGGTACGTTCCGGCAACAAACAAAATCGCGATCGCGGGCAACGCCGGATACACGTACCTTCCCCAGGAGCAGTTGACCGGATACATCAAGCTGTAATACATCGCGGCAAGAACTTCTGCAGCAAGAACAATTCCCAACGTCAAGAATGCAGGTCTGGAGATCTCAAAAGGCCATTTTTCTGAATCTGCCGGAAGTCTTTTGAGAACCATTTTTGCAACTCCGGCGAGAGCAAGCAGTGTAACGGGCAGAAAAACCACCACGTAAACAACCGGCGACAGATGGAGCTCGTACGTCCGCCCTGCCGCAGCCCAGAAACTCCAATTCATGTTGCGAACAACCCGCCAGAAGTCGGCCAGCGTATGATTCGCCAGCGGAGAAACCGTCTCGAACCCTGGATCGAAGGCGAAGACATTCCCATACCTGTTGTAATTACGCAGGAAGAACCAGCCTGAAATTAGCAGAGCGATCAGGAAAACGACTATGGATTTTTTCATGCTGACAGAAAGATTTCTCTCCCGGATGAACAATGCCACGGGCACCAAGGGCACAAACACCCAGAGGCTCGCTTTCGTTAGGATGCCGAGACCGAGAACAATGCCGAGCCAGAGCGTTCGATTGGGTCGGGAGGGCTGAAGCAGCATCCACAATAACACGGCTCCGATCAAATTGGCGAGCACGTCATTTGTGACCGAGGCGCTGTTGACGATGAACGTCGGCAGGAAACCTGCAAATGCCAGGGTAAGCAGGGAACAGTCCGGGGCATTTGGAAAAATCAACAAACCTATCTTGAAAATTATAAGAAGGGTGAGTGTCCCCAGTGCGACCGAGAACAGCCGCAGGAATATAAGAGCGCCGTTGCGGGACTGCGTATCGGTATCGGGGTCTATCCTGTAATTCGGGTCGGGTGGAAGCTTATCCCACGGCAGGACGATTTTGTACAACTGCGCAGTGATAAAGTAGTACAGCGGCGGTTGAAACCCTTCGTAGGAGGGAAATTCCGGCTTGCTCTTGACGAGACTCCCCGTCAGAGCGAGATGCTTCAGTACATAAAAATGCGGATACTCATCCGGCGCCTGCCAGTTGGGCGTGGCGAGCGCGAAAGCAAGCCTCAGAAGGATCGATACGGCAATAACAACGATGAAAGAAGACGATTTGGCTTCGTTCAACACAAGTCAGCTAGAGACGCTAATGCACAGCAGAAGCTGGAGTGAACATCATCAGCCCGTTCATCCTTTCACAGGCCGTCAAAGGTCATTTCGCCGGTTCGGCAAGGAGTTTTTCTACCGCGTCCTTGACTTCCTTCGACATCGGATCGACGGCCGACAGGAATCGGTTCACGATCTTGCCGGAGCGGCCCACGAGGTATTTCTGAAAATTCCATTTTATATCACCGCGGAAAGGAGGCTGTTCGGTGATATACTTGTACAACGGGTGCTGGTCCTTTCCTTTTACGCTGATCTTTGAAAAAAGGTCGAACGTCACATTGTACTTCGTCGAACAGAACGTTTTGATCTGCTCGTCGGTGCCGGGTTCCTGCTTACCAAAGTTATTTGCCGGGAAAGCAAGAATCATGAACCCTTTGTCCTTGTACGTCTCGAAGAGTTTCTCCAATGTTTCGTACTGAGGCGTGTAGCCGCATTCTGACGCGGTGTTGACGATCATCAATACCTTTCCCTTATAGTCCGTAAGGGGTTTCGGCTTTCCATCAATGGTGGTCATGGTGAAATTCAGAACACCATTGCCGGCTGTTTTGTCGGCCTTCTTTGCTTTCGCGTTCACCTGTCCGGCGGAAAAGACTGCAAGGCAAACAGCGAGCGATATCAAGAGATTATGAGTCATCGGAGCTTTCCTTCGTTTATGATTGGGGTTGGAATTTATCCACTTCTTCAAGAACTGTTTGCACAATGTCTTCTTCTTTCACGCGCTTAATCATTTCGCCTTTGCGATAAAGAATCGCGACTCCCTTTCCGGCCGCGATACCGATATCCGCCTCGCTTGCTTCGCCCGGCCCGTTGACGACACATCCCAGAACGGCAATCTTGACCGGTTTCTTCACGCCTTCGAGCTTTTCCTCAAGCTGTTTCATGATACCGAACAAATCCACCTCCAGCCGTCCGCACGTCGGGCAGGCGATGAGCTCGATATTTCGCGACGCAAGACTGAGGGAGCGCAGGATCTCTTTCCCTACTTCCACTTCCTTGACCGGATCGTCCGTGAGTGAAACGCGAATGGTGTCGCCAATCCCCTCCGCAAGGAGCGTCCCGATGCCGACAGCCGACTTGATTGTTCCCACTTTAGTCGGACCGGCTTCGGTAACGCCGAGATGAAGCGGGATATCCGTCCGTTCGGAAACCAACCGGTATGCCTCGATCATCAGTTTTACGTCCGTGGATTTCACGGAGATGATGACATCGCGGAACCCGAAATCATTGCAAATCTCGACATGGCGCATGGCGCTTTCGTATAGCGCTTCGGCCGTCGGATAGCCGTGTTTTTCGAGTATATCTTCTTCGAGCGAACCGGAATTCACGCCGATACGAATGGGAATGTTTTTTTCTTTTGCGGCGGTGAGCACCTGCCGGATGCGGTCACGCGAGCCGATGTTGCCCGGATTGATCCGGACCTTTGCGACGTTGGCTTCGACGGCTTTCAGAGCAAAAATATGGTTGAAGTGAATGTCCGCCACCACCGGTAACGGCGATTGCCGGACGATCTCTGCCATCGCGGCGGCGGCTTCTTTATCGTTGACCGTGACGCGAACGATATCACATCCGGCGTCCGCTGCCTGCTGGATCTGCGCGACGGTAGCGTCAACGTCGGAGGTTTTCGTTTTCGTCATCGTTTGAACGGAAATCGGCGCGGTGCCTCCAACCATGATTCCGCCGACGTTCACCTGTCGTGTCTTTCGCCGTATCCCGACCTTATACGTCGAATGCTTGACCACCGGAATTTCGACTCCGGGCGTATTATTAAGAACGGGAATGTTAAAATCCATTCAACCTCTTTGATGGTGTTTTTTCAATCATGAATTCCTTTGTGCCGTGTTTGCCCACCCGGTTTGAGGCTCGAGATTCGAGGTTTGGGATCGTTCCGCCAACACTGGACTCAAAACTCTAAACCCGAACCCTAATTCAGTTTCTTGCTTGCTTCGAACAGAATTCTTTTTTCTTCTTCCGTCAGACTCTGGTACCCACCCTGATTGATTTTGTCGAGGATCTCATCAATCTGTTGCTGGTTCACGTGATCCTCCTCGCTGTGGACATCATAATACTTGGCATCGACGACATTATCTTTTCCGTACGCCGAAATTTTTCCGGCGTATTCAGGAGTGACGAACCGTTGCCTCGTCCTGCTCCATAACTGCTTGCCCGGTAGCCGTTCCTGGTCGACCATCAAATACACAAACCCTACCGCGGCGCCGCCAAGATGTGCGAAGTGTGCCACGCCGTCGGGGGAGCCCGTCACGCCCGCGTAGACTTCCATAAGTATATAGAAGAGGACAAAATATCGTGCGCGGATGGGAAGGAGAAAGTAGATGAAGATCGGCCGGTCGGGGAACAACATTCCAAACGCGAGCAGGACGCCGTAGATTGCGCCCGAGGCACCCACCGTCGGGCCCGCAGGCCCAAAGAGCGGTCCGATGAACAGATCCGACAAGCCGGCGCCGAAACCGCACAACAGATAATAGCCCAGGAACTTTCGCGATCCCCACGTATTTTCGAGCTCCATTCCGAACATCCAGAGCGCGAACATATTCATGAAGAGATGCATGAAGCCGCCATGCATGAACATGTAGGTCACGAGCTGCCATACGTGAAACCCATTCCCGATCGGATAGAGAGCGAAAATATAGCTGATGATGGGGGCAACGGGGAATCCCTCGATCCGGAAGACGCTGATGAAGTCCGCCAGGAAGAAGATTGCGACGTTCGAAATCAACAGGTATTTGATGACCGGGGGAAAAAACCTGAAGCCGCCAATTAATGACGGGCGATTATAACTGGAGTTTTGGTATCGGTAATAGGACATATGAGGTATTAACGCCGATAACCGGGAAAACGTTTCATTACCGACCGGCCGCCCGCGAGCCGGCATCATTGAGCGAAGCCACCCCGGGGAGAATTTTCCCCTCGAGGAATTCGAGCGACGCGCCGCCTCCGGTCGAGACATGCGAAACGGCCTTCGCCAGGCCGGCTTTTGCAATCGCCGCCGCGGAGTCTCCGCCGCCGACGATCGTCGTCGCACCCCGTTTGGTGATTTCGGCCAATGTCTGGGCGATGGCCATTGTTCCTTTCGCAAAGTTGTCAATCTCGAAAACGCCCATCGGCCCGTTCCACACGACGGTTTTGGCTTTCATGAGCTCTTCCCTGAACAACCGGACGGTTTCCTCACCGATATCGACGCCCGACCATCCGGAAGGAATTTGCCGCACCGGAACGGTCTTGAACCGGGCGCTCGCTTCGACCTTCTCTGCGACCACGCAATCGACGGGCAAGATGAGTTTGATACTACGTTTCGCGGCATCGGCGAGAATCTTCTTGGCCAGGTCGACTTTGTCCGATTCAAGAAGGGAGTTGCCGATCTCCAGTCCCTGAGCTTTATAAAACGTGAACATCATCCCGCCGCCGATGAGGAGAACGTCGACGATGTTCATGAGATTCTGGATGACATCGATCTTGCCGGAGATCTTTGCGCCGCCGAGAATCGCGACGTAGGGTCGATTCGGGTTGCCGGTGGCTTTCCCGAGATATTCTATTTCCTTTTTCATTAGATAACCGGCAACGGCAGGTTGCAGAAAGCGCGTAATACCTTCCGTCGAGGCGTGCGCGCGGTGCGCGCTGCCGAAGGCGTCGTTGACGTACACATCACCGAGAGAAGCCAGCGACTTCGAAAAGTTCTCATCGTTTGCCTCCTCTTCCGGATGGAACCGCAAGTTCTCCAGCAGCAGGCAATCACCATCCCTCAGTTTGTCGACTGCCGTCTTAGCTTCGGCACCGATGCAGTCCGGAGCGAACTGGACCGGCTTGCCGAGGAGTTCCGACAATCGCTGAGCGACGGGCTGGAGTGTGAATTCGAGATTTCGTTTCCCCTTCGGTCGTCCGAGGTGACTCATGAGAATTGCTCTTCCGCCGCTCTGAACGATTTTCTTTATCGTAGGGAGCGATTCGACAATCCGGGTGTCGTCGGTGACTTTCCCGTTTTCCATCGGGACGTTAAAATCCACGCGCACGAGCACGCGTTTGCTTTTGAGTTGAATATCGTCAATTGTAAGTTTATTCATGGTTAATTCCCTTCAGAATGAAAACGGCTAACGACGAGTGCTCATCGTTAGCCGCAGTTGAACTTCGATTTACATTATTTCATCATTGCGATAATTTTCTTAACGAGGTCAATGACGCGGCATGAATATCCCCATTCATTGTCGTACCAGCCGAACACCTTCGCCGTGGCGCCCATGGTCATTGTGAGCTTCGAATCGATGATACACGAATGAGCGTTGCCGACAATATCCCGCAACACGAGCTCTTCCTCGCTGTACTCAAGAATGCCTTTCAGCGTCGTGTCTGCGGCCTTCTTGAACGCGGCATTTACTTCTTCTCTCGTCACTTCGCGTTCCAACTCGGCCACTAAATCCGTGATCGAGCCGTTGGGCGTCGGGACGCGCAGCGAATAGCCGTCCAGTTTTCCGCTCAACTCCGGGATAACCTTTCCGACCGTCTTTGCCGCCCCCGTGGTTGTCGGGATAATGTTGATTGCCGCTGCGCGGGCGCGCCGCAAATCTTTGTGGGGAAGGTCGAGAATGCGCTGGTCGTTCGTATACGAATGGATCGTCGTCATCATTCCCTTCTTCATTTTGAAACTGTCGTGCAGCACTTTCACCATCGGCGCGAGGCAATTCGTCGTGCACGAAGCATTGGAAATAATGTTGTGCTTCGATGGATCGTACATTTTGTCGTTCACGCCCAAGACAAGTGTGATGTCCGCTTTCTTGGCCGGAGCCGTGATGATCACCTTTTTGGCGCCGTTCTTCAGGTGGTCGCCCGCCGCCTCGCCGTCGGTGAAGTGCTTCAATCCCGTCGACTCGATGACGATGTCGACGCCCAGGTCCTTCCACTTCAGGTTGAGATGGTCTTTCTCCGTGAACACCTTCAAGGATTTACCGTTGACAACGATTTCATTGTCTTTCGCCTGGACAGTGCCTTCAAAGTTACCGATGACAGAGTCGTGCTTGAGCAAGTGCGCGAGTGTCCTGGCGTCGGTAATATCGTTGACGGCAACGAATTCGAGTTCGGGTGAATTAACTCCTGCCCGGAGCACATTCCTGCCTATTCGTCCAAATCCGTTAATTCCTATTCGTACTGGCATGGTAATTCTCCAATTGCTGATTAAGTGGATGAAATCTCAAGAAAAGAGAATAAAGGTCGATTAATGATTCGTTAAAATGTACCAAGAAATCAACAGAAAATCAACTATTTTGCGGACGAGAGAGAGACGGTTTTGTTCTAGGGCGGATGCACACTGTACAACTTCTCCCTTCCGTAGCCAAGATCGAATCTATGTGAAGAAAAGGCAATCACGCCTGGCAAAATCCACCTATCTACTCACGACTTTAGTCGTGGGACAAAGACGCTCAGAGCAAGAAACCAGGAACCGCCTCAGCGACATCAAAGTGCTGGGGAAGTCTACACGCCACCACAGTACCTCTTTACGGTAAACCGTTGAAACGGTTTCGTTATGAATGGGTTTGGTTTGTCCCACGGCTGAAGCCGTGGGTTGTTTGTTGTTTGTCGATTTTCTTCAACTCGCCTGGCAACGGAGATCTCAGTCTTGGATCCCAGCTTGCACTTTGGTCCACTTCACCAGGGGTTCGGAGTTCTTCCTCCCTTTCTTCGCCGCCCGCTTGTCCATGAAAAAGAAAAGAAGAACTCATTATGGCAATGCCCTGCGCTCACCCACGACTTTAGTCGTGGGATATTGGCAAATGCAGCAAGAACCCTTAGCCGCTTCAGCGGTTTCAAATTGCCGGAAAGCTTGCCCGCCACCACAGTACTTCTATATAGTATACCGTTGAAACGGTTCCTAGCTATTAGGTTTGATTGTTGTCTTTCCCCACGGCTGAAGCCGCGGGTTGTTTGTTGATTTTCCTCAGGACACCCGGCTTCGGTGATTTCAGCCTAGGGTTCGAACTCAAACTTTCGTGCTCTTCGCTAGCGGCTCGGAGTTTTTCCTGCCTTGCTCTGCGGCCCTTTCACAGATGAAAAAGAAATCACTTTTGGCGAAATATGTACGCCTACCCACGACTTTAGTCGTGGGATAATGGCAATTGTAACAAGAACCCGTAACCGCTTCAGCGGTTTCCAACCTTGAGGAGCACACGTAGGTCTTCCTGCGAATACCCAGCCATTTTCAGCATCGCCTCGAACTCTTCTGCAAACGATGCTCGCTTGTGATGCTCATCCTGATTCGAGATGTACCCCCTTATCGCATTTACTCCTTCAGGCCTAACTGAAAAGGCGGCGTATCCTGTCTGCCAGGACAACTTGCCCGGCACAACTTCGTTTTGGTTGATCCAGTGGGACGATTCACCTTTGAGTAGCTTTGATACGTCCTCAATCCTCTGATCGTGTGACAACCGCACCAGGGCATGCACGTGTTCAGCTTGCACATCCAGTGCTTCGACCTCGACGCTATTTTGTGCGGCGTAGGCAGCAATATGATCTTTCACTTTCTTACGGGCGTCACCAACCAGGGTTCGCTCCCGGTTCTTCGTCGTCCACACATAGTGAACGTACACCTTCACAAGAGAATGCCCCATCGCTATGCCTTCTTTCTCCAAACCGTTGAAACGGTTTTTTTATGAATGGGTTTGGTTTGTCCCACGGCTGAAGCCGTGGGTTTTGGACAAAGCCTTGCTGTCCATCGCCAGCCGCGCGGACTTTTCCAGAAGTGGCGAAGGCTTTCTTTTCAAAAATTGCAATAGCTCACAGTCCCACGGCCACGACTACTGAGCCAACGCGACAGATGCGGCGAGAATCCTCTTTGCCCCGTGTGCCACAAGAACTCTCGCACATGCCTCGATCGTCGAGCCGGTGGTGATGACATCATCTATAAGGATAAACGTTTTTCCCTCGACCCCGGATTCGAAACCCCGGCGCACCTCGAAAGCATCGTCAACGTTTTCCTTCCGCTGTTCGGCGCTCAACTGCGTTTGGGTTTGGGTGTATTTCTTCCGTTTGAGCAGAGAAGGATGTAGAAGTAGAGGCGTTGTCTCGGCAATGCCTTTGCAGATGTACTCACTCTGGTTATAGCCCCGCTCACGCTGTTTTGACTTATGCAGGGGAACCGGCACAAGATAATCAGCCGACGAAAAAGAGCAGTTTGATTGAATTCGTGTTCCTATCTCCCTTCCAAGCCGGACCCCCAGCGATTTCATTCCCTGGTATTTGAGTAAATGGATGGTGAGCTGCAGCGGGCCCTCCTTTTCAAAAAGAAAACATGAGAGAATGTCCTGAACGGCGTTTTCGGCGACGAGCCGGGCTTCCAGCTCCAGCCAGACCTCATCGTTCTTGTGAACCTCCCGAAAGGACGACCAGCATTGCGAGCAAACGATTGTTGTTCCCCTGTCAAGCCGCTGCTCGCACGCCGCGCATACGGGAGGATAGATGAACTCCAGTACCGGAGCGGCAATATTTCTATAGAGAGTGTGAACCATTAACCTGGCAGCCTCCGAATGACCAGGAACCGTTGGGATTCAGGGACAGTAGTATCGGTCTCTTTCCAATTGCTATTTGCTATTGCTGTTCCAACAAAGTGACTGTACGTCAGAAATGCGCAACTTCTTGTTGGAACGAGCACTGTGCCCCTTTTCTATATGAACATCAAGTTGTAGGGGCACTAGCTTGGCCCCCGCTAAAGACGGGACCGACAGATTCGGGATCATTTTTTCATGTTCTCAAGCCGGTCGATTTCGTCACGCAGCCTGGCGGCGCGCTCAAACTCAAGGTCACGAGCTGCGCTGCGCATGGCGGTTTTCAACTCGTCGATCATATCCCTTCGCTGCTCGTCCGTCAGGTGACGGAGGATATTTTCTTCTATTTTCGGAGCGGCGGCCCGTTCGCGACGTGCATCATATGACGCCTTCATGTCGGCCACCGCGGTGCTCGCGAGCACCTCTTCCGTCGTTTTATAGATTGTCGTGGGCGTAATGCCGTGCGCCGTGTTGAATTCGATTTGCTTCAATCTCCGCCGGCGCGTCTCGCTCAACATTCTTTCCATGGATCCTGTGACGGTATCCGCATACAGAACGACTATCCCGTTGACGTTTCTTGCCGTTCGCCCGGCTGTTTGAATCAATGAGCGTTCTGAACGGAGGAAGCCTTCCTTATCGGCGTCGAGAATTGCAACGAGGGACACCTCGGGCAAATCCAGACCTTCTCTCAGGAGATTCACGCCGACGAGCACATCGAAATCCCCGAGGCGCAGGTCACGCAGAATTTCCACACGCTCAAGGGCGTCAATCTCAGAATGAATGTATCGCACCTTGATATTGACGTCGCTGAGATACTTCGACAGGTCTTCCGCCATGCGCTTGGTCAGCGTTGTGACAAGGCAGCGTTCGTGGGCCTTTGTGCGTGAACGTATCTCCGCGATCAAATCGTCGATCTGGTTTTTTACGGGGCGCACTTCGACCGGGGGGTCGACCAAACCGGTCGGGCGGATGACCTGCTCCACCACGACGCCTTTGCATTTCTCAAGCTCGTACGATCCGGGCGTCGCGCTGACGAAAATAACCTGGTTGACGCTGGCTTCCCATTCTTCAAACGTCAGCGGACGGTTATCGAGCGCCGACGGCAGCCGGAATCCATGTTCAACGAGCGTCGTTTTGCGCGAACGGTCTCCATGCCACATACCTCCTATCTGGGGAACGGTCACATGGGATTCATCGATCACGAGGAGAAAATCTTTCGGGAGGTAATCGAACAAACAGTACGGCCGGGAACCGGGCTGACGGCCCGCAATGTGACGGGAATAGTTCTCAATGCCGCTGCAGTATCCTATTTCCCGCATCATTTCCATATCGAAACGCGTTCTCTGCTCAAGCCGCTGCGCTTCGAGGAGTTTTCCCTCACGGCGAAATTCAGAAAGCCGTTCCCGCAATTCCTCCTCGATGCCTACCAGCGCGCGCTCCAATGTCGGCCGGGAAGTCACAAAATGCTTCGCCGGATAGATGATTTCGGAGTCTGTTTCCTCACGAACATCGCCGGTCATGCGGTGGATGTACGAAATCTTCTCGATCTCATCACCGAAGAACTGAATGCGTAGCGCCTCTTCATTTTCGCCGGCAGGGATAATTTCGACGATGTCGCCGCGCACGCGGAACGTCCCCCGGGTAAACTCAAAATCGTTGCGAAGGTAATGAATGTCGAGCAATTTGCGCAGGAGCTGGTTGCGCTCGATGGTCTGACCTTTTCGAACCGGCACCATTTGTTCCAACCATTCCTCGGGTGCTCCAATGCCGTAAATACAGCTCACCGAGGCGACAACGATCACGTTCTTCTGTTCACCCAGCAGCGCGCTCGTTGCCCGCAGCCGGAGCCGGTCGATCTCATCATTGATCGACGCGTCCTTTGCGATGTAGGTGTCGGTATGGGGAATATACGCTTCGGGCTGGTAGTAGTCGTAGTAACTGATGAAGAACTCGACACGGTCGTTCGGGAAGAACTGCCTGAACTCGCCGTACAATTGCGCCGCGAGCGTCTTGTTGTGCGACATGACCAGTACCGGCTTCTCCAGCGTCGCGATGACGTTCGAGATGGTGAAGGTCTTTCCGCTCCCCGTAACGCCAAGAAGCGTTTGGTACTTGTCTCCCCGCTGCACGCCTTCAATAAGTTGACGAATTGCTTCCGGCTGGTCGCCGCTTGGCGTTAGGCCTGTGATGAGTTTGAATGGCATGCGTGCGGATTCTCTTTGGTGGAGCGCCTCTCACTCGACACGATGGTCCATCGTGTCATTGAACGATGAAACAATCGTCGGTCTGCAACCTCAACTATAGTTTGTCGGGCCCATGAGCGACCGCATGCGCCGCAAGAGCACATCCGGGCTGACAGGTTTGTTCATATACTCGTTGGCACCAGCCAATTTGGCTTCGAATTTGTCCGACTCCGCTCTCATTCCCGTCAAAATGATGATGGGAACTTTTTTGTCGATATCCCGGATTGCCCGCGTCAGCTCGAACCCGTTCATGTCTTTCATGATCACATCTATGATGATCAGATGGGGCATTCCCTTACCGAGTCTTTCCAATGCGTCCTTGCCGGTCGTGGCCGTCTCGACGTCGTACCCCGCACCGGTGATCAGACCTTTGATCGACATGATGAACATCGGGTCATCGTCAACGACAAAAATCTTTTTCTTCTCTAATCCAGCCATACATCCCATCCTTTCCTTTTCAAGAATGCGAGCAAAAAAAACACAACGGCCAACACGGCGCCGGTCATCGAAATGGACTCTTGAGATAGTGGGCAATCTTGCCAGCCAGCTCATCGAACTCGACGGGTTTCGTAATCATCTCGTTAACCCCGGCAGAATGCGCCGACATGACGTCCGCCTGAACCTTCAGCCCGGTCAACATGATGATCGGAATTTTCGCGTCGGGACAAAGAGTTCGAATCTGGCGCGCTACTTCGAAGCCGTTCATTTCCGGCATCATCGCGTCGAGAATCACAAGGTCAAAACGATCTTTCTGGATTTTCTCCAGCGCTTCCTTCCCGCTGGTAGCACTCTCGGCGTCGTATCCCGCGATGATGATCCACCGTTTGATTTCATTCACCATAGTCGAGTTGTCGTCTACGGCGAGGATTTTCTTTCGTTCAAAAGGCGCCATTCGAGCGTGCGTTTATCTATGTAAATTTCAGGAAAAATCGAATGAAAGTCAATAATTCACGGATTCACTTCGGCGTGATCCGGCACCTGTAGGCCCTCGTTTTCCCGGCTAAAAGCGCCAACTCGACTGCCCGCAGGAGTCACCGTCAGGAGAAGTTGCGTCGGCAACGGCTCTTCTGCCTTCCATTACAGCTCTTTGACGGATCTTCTCCCCGCAAAGCCATCGGGGATGGTGTGCCAGTATTGAATATCGCCTTCACCGACTTTCCAGCACAAATAGACTTCTTCTCCGTTGGAACGAATATGCGGGAAATTGATGAGTCCTTCATCGAAACTTTTGATCAGAATACCCTTCCTATCGAGCTTCTTTGCGATATCGACAAGCTGCTCCATTTCCTCGGGAAAGAACCTCTGTCCGTTCGGCCCGCTTCCGCCAAAGTACTGGTGGCGATAGATGTCGAATCCCAGCTCATTGAGTCTGCGTTTCAGTCTCGTAATCTTTTCGACAAGCTTCGTGATTCCCGACAACATCCTTCGGGCCTGGTCGAGGGTGAAGTGTTTCTTGTGTAAGTACTCTGGCATTTACAATTTTCAATCGTCAATTTACAATTACTCTGAATTCCCACGAAAAGTGATTCTCGATGACGCCATTATCGCTGTAATCTCGCGGACCCCATTCAAGAGACCGTCAACCATTGTTGATTGTAAATTCTTCGCCGTGAAAGTGCCTTGCCATTTATAATTTTCAATTGGCAATTTACAATTTCTAGAAATTCCTACGTGCGGTGATTCTTGATGCCGCCATTATTGCTGTAAGCTGGCGGACTTCATTCAAGAGACCCTCAACCCTTGTCGATTGTATCATTCGAGATTCTATGATAAGCTCCAGCCATAGTTGAGTTTCGTCAGCTTCCTCTTCGACAATACCAAGTTTCATACGAAATCTGCTTTTGAACGGGCTTTGCATGCCGAGCGATAGTTCGCTGCAACAGATGTTGCTGAACGAACCAATTGTTTACCAATTGCATCTCCAGCGTTGTTTTTAGGAAGAGACGAGACCACTTGTATCGCTCGCAGGGCCATTGTCTTGCACCGCTGTTTAAGCTCCTCTTCATTCATAATGCCTCCGACATTACTAGAATTGTAAATTGCAATTTGTAAATCGAAAATGGACTCCCCCCTACTTGCTTGTCGTTGTGATTGTTTCCAGTCCGTGCGCATGCGGGCCCGTTTCGCTGCGCCGCAATAAAAACGCGAATGTCACACCGAAGAACCCGAGACAGGAAAATATCCACATGCCGAGATTGTAGCCGGTGGGATTTGCCGCGCTGGCCTGACTGTAATCATTTGCCCAGCCGATAAGGAGATTGAAGCCGGCAAGACCGATATTCTGAATCATCGTCATCAGTCCGTAGGCCGTGCCGAGCTTCGATTGATCAACGACATACGCCACCGAGGGCCACATGATCGCAGGGATAAGAGAGAACGCGATACCCATCATCGCCATCGGGACATACAGGGAGATGTGAGAATACGCGAGTATAAGATAGACGGGAATAAGAAGAAGAGAGCCAAACATCATAAAGAGCGAGCGTTTCCCCACCTTATCGACGAGCAGTCCGAACAGCGGCGTAAATACCATAGCAAACGCCGTCAACATGCTCGAAAGGAAACCGCCCGTCTCGCGCGTCACTCCGTGTGCCTCAATGAAAAATTTTACTGCGAAGGTTTGGAACGGGAATATCCCAGAATAAAAAGTTATGCAGAGCATCACGATAAACCAGTATGACGTCCCAAAATTCAGCACATCCTTGAAATTGACTTTATCGGTGCTTCCCGCCTGGCCAAGTGCATAGATTCGCTCGGACCGCGTTTCAAGTCCCCAGTACAGCACGGCCCCGACGACGCACATCACGCCGAAGCCCACGGAAATCAGGAGCGGCGTCTGCCAGTGTTCATACGTCGATGCCGCCCACGTCGGTGAGTTCAAGGCAGCGAATGAGCCCAGCCGGGCGATAGTAAGATTTATTCCGAACGCGAAACTTAGCTCTTTTCCCTTAAACCATTTTGCGATCGCCGTCGTCACTGCCACGATGAGAGATTCAGCTCCGAGCCCAAAGATCAGGCGTCCCGTCGCCATGAAGGTGAGCGAACTGGAACATGCGGTGACGATCGCTCCGATGAAGCACAACACGCCGAAGAGGAACGTCGATTTTTTTGTTCCGATCCGGTCGATGATGAATCCGCCGATGAGCACCATGAACACATTGGGAATGCTGTAGATTGCCTGGAGCAACCCAATGTCGGAATCCGAAAACCCAAGCTGCGCTTTCAGGACATCGGCGAGTGGACTGATACAATCATAGACATAGTAATTCCCGAACATCGCTAAACTGATGAGGACGAGCACCGTCCAGCGGTACCAGCGTGGGGGCGTGGGACGACCGGTTGCGGGTGGTTGTGTACTGGGATCTGTCATGCGTTCAACACCTAAGTGGTGACTCAGTTGTTTTGGAAAAACAAACAAAAATAGAGAAAAATATGGGAAGAAGCAAAGAATTGAGGATAAGCGGTCATTCGACGAAAAAAGGCACTTCGGGATTGACTCCGTAGGAATTTTCTTGTATTATGAATTCCGTACCTTAGGGTCTCAAGGCACACAGAAACGAAGAATCAGGTTGTGAAAGTCAGCGAAAAAAACGGTTGGCACAGGCGCGTTCGATGATTCCCCATCTCAATAATCTTAAAGTCCATCTCCAGAACGTGCAGGACGGTGTCCTTTCAGAGACCGACCTTGCCGGATTCGTACAACTCGCTCGTGCGATTGCTCAAGCCTACCTGAGAACTATCCGAGCTTCGCTTGCTCAGCTTTGTTTGGTTCAGGGGCTCACCCTCACAGACCTTGGGTATGACTGCATCGCGGAGGCATTCGCGAAGGACGAGAGGAACAGATTTTCTCAAATTGACAATTTCATTTCGTCGTTAGATAAGCCGCTCGCCGACACCGGAGAACACGACGTCTTCCTTGCATTCAAAAGCTTCATGCTCCAGATCGCCGACGCCCAACTCGCAAGGCTGTATGCTCAATCTGACCCTGCCGGGGCAAAGATACACAGGAACATCCGTGACTGTGCCAAACAATCTACCTTCTTCTGTATCAAAAAGGATTTTCGCGGTATGGTCCTCATGCCGCACGATTGCAATGCAAGCGAGCACCTTCCACCATTTCCGCCGGATGAGCTGGAACGAGAGTTTCGTCACAGCGTATATCATGAGACAACGATAGGACATCTACTCAGCATACTGCATGACATTCTAAAAGATCAATCCGCTTATCGGCGGTCGGTGCCCGTTGTGGACGTTGTGCAGATATTCAGGAGATTTTACAGGGGTGATGCCGAAGAGGCGGCCGATGTCACCTTGCGACTACACGACGGCCTGACAGAATTCGAAATCGACCGGATGCGTCGGCATGTTGAGCTTGCGCTCAAGGAAAAGATTCTCTTAACATACCTGGCACGGGGCAAAACAGACCGGCGGCAAGCGGAGGCCATGGCGCACGCGTTTGAGGATATGATTGCAGACTGGTGTAACGGCGAAGAATCACAAACGTCTTTGTACGGTTATGTGAACCGGTATTCAGCAATGGATGAAGCGACGTATGAAAGCACATTGCGCCCGAAGATGGAATATCTTTTGAAGGTTGCACGCGAAGAATTCGCAGCAAGACTCATGAAGGAGATTTGAATGGATTATTGGAATCATGGAGTATTGGAGTGGATGGAGAGTGAAGAAAGGTGTCTTCGTGCACTTTGCGGTTAAAGTTTTTTCCCCGCAGAGCACACTGAGAACGATAGGAGTTTATGGAAAGACTACTTAACGTTGAAATGTAGTATATGAGTAGTTTAGATAATGAGAAAATGAATCAATGATTCAATGAGAGAATGAACCATATAGCCGAACAGTTACTAGAAAAACTCTATCTTACTCCTGAGGAACTCAGTGAGCAGGAAAAGTACACCATTGAGCTGCATTTAAAGGAATGTGCCCTGTGCAGAGAACATTCTGACAGACTTCAGGCATTTTATCGGTCATTGGGAGAGAACTTAGATGTCCCACCGACGGAACGAGACAAAGTGTTTGCCGAAAGAATATTGGCAAAGAAACGTTTAGCGTTGCCTCAAACCGGAATAGAGCGAAGGGCAAGCGAAGCGCTCGATGCCGTTGTGGAAATCATTGAGCCATACCGCCGACCGTTCCCGCAGCGCTTCATCCGGTATATACAATTCCACCCGGTACGGGTGGCGAGTGGCTTCTTAATTGCAGCATGTTTAGCTGCCCTTGCACTCTTTTTCGCAAAACCAGCAAAAGATACCAACCCAGACTATGCCCGGGCAAAGAATGAGTTCCTAATTGTGTACAACAAAGAAGGTGAAGAGTTGTGGAGAAAGCACATCGGCATGGGCTACGATTTGGAAAGTTATTTCAACGCCAACGCTGTACAGAAAATACCTGACCGGTACTTGACAACGATTGACGTTGACCATGATGGCAGGAAGGAAATCATCGCTCTCTTTGGTTGGAGAAACATGGTTGAGTGGCGTAACTCGGTTGTCTGTTACAACGCCGATGGCAGTGAGCGATGGACGTATAAGTTGCATCGAAACATGACATTCGGGACCGAATCATTTTCGGATGGGTATGGCATTTATTCAATGATGGTAGGAGATTTTGACAGGGACGGAAGGGTCAAAGTCGTCGCAACCGCGAATCACGAGATGCATTATCCCACAGCCGTTATATCGTTGGATGCCGCTAATGGTGACCTACTAAATGAGTACTGGCATTCCGGTCACTTCGGTGAATTCGACCACCGTGATATTGGAGGTAAAGGCATTGACGACCTTCTCTTTGTAGGTCAACATAATGGATACAATCAAGCGTGTTTCGTGATTCTTGATCCGAGAACCGTCGTTGGTCATTCACCCGCGCCGCCGAGCTATTCGCCTATTGGCATCATACCTGGAAGTGAAAAATACTACTTGCTCCTTCCCCGTCCAGATATCAGTCGCTTTTCAACGTTCGAGCGGAACATCGGGAGACATCTGTATTTCACGGCTGACAGTTTGGTGGAGGTGACCGCTGAGGAACTTATTGACAATCAGTGGGGCGTTGGTCTTCTTTACTTTTTCAATCGCTCCATGGAATGCGTGAGAGTAGATGGAAGCGACGAGTTTGTCGCCTTTCACAAGAAAATGGAAGCTGAAGGGAAGCTTACAAATAAACTTGATGCCCAATATTATGAAGGTCTGCGCCGTCGGGTGCTTTATTGGGATGGCGAAAAATTTGTGAACACGCCGACGATGAACCGGAAATATCTGGAAACCACAAAATACCTTCCATAGTCCTAAGAGCCCTGTGGAGGTTCTAAAACCTGCGCAGGGATGATCACCGACGTGCGACTCATCCGGCAGACTCGCGCTCGCAACTGATTTTGTATCATTCTTGCCGAAATCGCCAAATCGGCTCAGAATTCTTTCATTTCGACTCCAGGCAATTCGGCTTCCTCTTTTGCCCTTCCTCGTTTTCTGGAGACACACCGTACCGTGGAAATAAGGTTACTAGGTGGCACTTCACGGCATTCATATCGTCCAACTAGGTCATTCATTACTGCTCAAGTCCACTGTGTCCTGTCCATTGTTTTCGTTAGGCGCTGACAGGTCGTCCAAATCACTTAATTCAAATTATGCATTCACACGGTCACCCTATGAAGACGCGGAAGAAATCGTAGGGAAAGGTAATTCGCATGCTCTCGATAAGTGAACCGGATCCGCGCTCAAGCTTAGGCGAGGCTCCAACAGGTGTCACTGCATCCTTATCTTCCTGCAAATCCGTACGAGGGACGAACAAGGCGTTCTTCTTATTGTTGGCTGCCATGCTCTCAAGTTCGATTGAGGGTTTCGGCACTGATGTTAGCTCAGTTGCCAACAGGGTTGGGCAATTCGAGCTAAGCAAAATGCAATCAGCCCCAAAACTCTGAAAGGAGTTAGCACAATGAGTAAACTATTCGCAATACTCTTACTGTTGCTTTCGATTCTACTGCTGACCAGTTGTACGAAAGACGAAGGCACTACAATCAACGAACCATATGTGAACACTGCTCCAAGCACTCCAGGCAACCCAAATCCTCCTGATGGGGCAACGCGTATCTCTCGCTCGCCTGTATTGAATTGGACATGTGCCGACCCTGATGCAGGAGACACCATAAAGTATGATCTATACTTCGGGTCAGTAAATCCACCTAATTCTCTAATGGCATCAAGTTGGATTTATCCCAACTACAACGCATCGGGACTTGACTCCAATAAGACCTACTACTGGAGAGTAACTGCCAAAGACTCGAAAGGCGGACAATCTATCGGTAGCATCTGGAGGTTCACAACAATCGGCACTCCTACCATTATACCGATGGAACTCAGCAACTGGCGCTACTGGGCAAGCAACCCTGACCAGTATAAATCAGCAGGTGCTGGTATCTTCGAAACAACATCAGAAGGGCTTAAAGCTTACGGTCAGCCAAACAAGAGGGATGGAATTAATATTCATCCCATCAACAAGTATGATATGATGAACAAGACTCTGTACTGCAAATGGAAGATCAATGGTGGCGGTGAGTATTGCAATGGTGGCTTTATTATCATGCTGGATGATTCACTTCCAGCGACCAATATCTATGGTGCCGGTTCCCCTGGTTTTGTTGGTTTCGTTTTTGTAACTACCTACTACTCCTACAACGGCTCTACTCTTATTCAAGATGATGTCTGGTATTACACGAGAGTTATCATCACATCTACTGGGTTCACATCGAAGACTTCAACAACAAATTACGACAATTCTGGCGGTACAGTAATTCAAACAATAAGTAACAATGTCTCCGCTACGACTCTAATAGGTAAACCTGTACTTGGGATCGGTGACACGTATGCAGGATCTTCAGCGTATACCGTAGTTGCGGAGTTCAGCATCGAATGATTCGAGCTATCGCTAGATTATCTGGAGAGCACGGCAGCCAACAACGCTGCTTTGCGACGTTCACCTTGTTTGCATGCCGTTTTTTGCAAATGAGGGAGCTGGACGTTTTTATCGATTGCAAACGAGGGAGTTTACGCAAACGAAAAAACTCTTGCTGATGAAGTAGGTACAGTCGACTGGGGAAGCGACAGGAAACAATGGCGCCCGGCCTGCAATGCTGGGCGCCGTTGTCGTTTTGACTCAGAAGAATGACAGGAATGAGCTTGCCAAGCTTTAGAACATTGGCAAGATGGGTTCGGTCAATTCACGTTTTTCAAAATCGCCAGCAAGTACTTCCAAAACCTGTCAACGGTGTCTATGAAGATCTTCTCCTCCGGTGAATGCACGGCCTCAAGCGTCGGACCGAGGGAGACCATATCCATTCCGGGAAATCTCTCGCCGATGATGCCGCATTCGAGTCCGGCATGGACAGCTTTTACCTCGGGTTCTTTTCCGTAGAGGGATTTGTAGGTGTTGATCGCGAGCTTGAGGATAGGCGACTCGAGGTTCGGCTTCCAGCCGGGGTATCCGTCGCCTTGTTCCACGGCGGCACCGCCAAGCTCAAAAATAGTCGAAACCGTTTGAACGATCTCGTCGAGCTCGGATGCAACCGGGCTCCGCTGGCTCGTTGCGAGCACGATGGTATTCTTTATCGTGTTGACGACGGCGACGTTCGTCGATGTCTCCACCAACCATGAGATATCCGCGCTCATCTTGATGACACCGTGAGGCAGAGCGGCAATGGTCTGGCACAGTTTCTTCTGCATGGCTTTCTTAACGACCTTCCCCTTCTTCCCGCCCGACACTTCCGTCAAGGCGATGGAAAGATCTTTTTCCACGGTTGCGAATTCCGCTTTCACGGTCGTGTTGTACCGGGCAACTACCTTTTTCGCCTCGTCGATGTTCTTTTTGGGGATGAAAAGGACTGCCTCACACTCGCGCGGGATGGCATTGCGCTTGTTTCCGCCATCGATAGCCGAAAGCCGTGCACCAAGAGCGGTGAGCTCTATCATAACCCTGTTGATAATCTTTATCGCGTTCCCGCGGCCCTTCTCAATCTCCAATCCCGAATGTCCGCCCCGCAGCCCGGAGACTTTCAGCAACACAGCCACCGTTTGCGCGGGAGCTTTTTCAAACCCTGCCTTCCACGTCGCCACGGTGTCTTTGCCGCCCGAGCAGCCGACGTAGAGAGCTCCCTCTTCCTCGGAGTCGAGATTCATCAGCGTCTTGCTTTCGAGAAAATCGGGGGCGAGGTTGCTCGCGCCCGTCAAACCGGTCTCTTCGTCAATTGTGAATAACAGTTCGAGAGGACCATGTACAAGGGATTTGTCTTCCATGATGGCAAGATTCGTAGCCACGGCGACACCATTATCGGCCCCGAGCGTCGTGCCGTTCGCCATCATTATGTTTCCCTTTCGTACAAGTTCGATGGGATCTTTTGTAAAGTCGTGAGTTTTATCGGCATTTTTTTCGCACACCATATCGAGATGTCCCTGCAAGCAGATCGGGCGGACATGCTGTTTGCCCGGCGATGCCGGCTTCTTCACCACGACATTCCTCAGCCGATCCTGTTTGACCTGCAGGCCGAGTTTCTTCGCCGTCTCAACAATGTAATTAGAAATCGCGGCTTCGTTCTTGGACCCGCGGGGGATGCGGGAAATTTCGGCAAAATATTTCCACACTAACGGTGGTTGCAGTCCTTCAATGGCATTCGCCATACAGAATTCTCCTTAATTGGTTAAACAATAAATGAATATTCTTGTCTATGCGGGGAACACCCGCATCATCTTCCTACAGTTATATTCGGGATCAGACATCTTCCGGCCCGCAGGAGGGAGTCAATTCCTTCCTGCGGGAAAACCGTGCTCTCATCTTACATGATGGCCGTCGGTGGCGCCGGCTCGTCCGCTTTTCCTGCCTTCGAGAGCGGGACGGACACGAGATACATTACGAGAACCGCAAAGACCGGAATCGCCAGCCATGAAGCGATCGACTCAAACCCGGGGACCGTCCAAAACTCTGGCTTTCCCTCGGCGCGATCACGAATAAACACAACGGTTGCTATGAACAGCCCCATCAGCGCTTCGCCGGCGATCAATCCTGACGCCGAGAGTATGCCGGCATTTTCAACCCTCGCTTTCTGTGCATCGTTGTATCCCCGCTTGGCGGCTCGTTTGTCCACCAAGCCACGCACGAGACCTCCGACAAAAATCGCGAACGTCGTCTCGAGCGGCAGGTACATGCCGACAGAAAACAGCATCGGGCTTTTCACCCTGATAAGGATGAGCGAGATTCCCAACGCGATGCCCACGATCACCAGCGGCCAGGCCATTTCACCTCCCACGATTCCCTGCGAGAGTGCAGCCATCAAGCCGGCTTGCGGCGCAGGAAGCCTGGGCCCGCCGAATCCACCCGTCGCTGGATTGCTGGCAAGGTCGGAGTTGTGGAGAACATACAGCGGGAAGAACATCACAAGCCCCGCAAGGATGACGCCGATAATATCACCCACCTGCATCTTGGAGGGGGTTCCTCCAAGGATATGTCCGACTTTCAAATCCTGCAGCATTTCCCCGGCAACCGCAGAGGAAACGCAGACAACAGCGGCGACTCCCAGAACGGCCGCGACTCCTTGGATGCCGCTGACGCCGACGAGGACCATCGTAAGCGCGGCAACCACGGTCGCCGCGAGCGTCAACCCGGAAATGGGATTGTTCGAAGAGCCGATCATCCCGACGAGGTTTCCGGAAACCGCCGCGAAAAAGAACCCTGCGATCAACATGACGACGGCGGCAAGGACCGCACCGAGGAACATCTGGGTAAAATAGAAATACAGACCGATCATGAGGGCAAATACAATAACGACACCAAGGATGACCACCTTGAAGGAGAGGTCTTTTTGCGTCCGCTCGGTCGCCGCTTTCGCCGCGGCAGATTTTTTTACGTCCGCGATCCCGCGTTTAATGCCGAGGATGAGATTCTTGCGCATCCTCCAGAGGGTGAAGCAGGCACCCACAAGCATACCGCCAACGGCAATCGGACGGACGATGTACCGGTAAAGATGGCCCGTGAGGGCACCCCACGCTGCCAGCGTATCGCCATGATTCATGAGCAGGTACTTATCGATTTCCTGAGGACCGAGAAAGAAGACGAGGAGTGGAACGAACAACCCCCAGGCGAGCAATCCGCCCGCGAAGTTTAACGCGCCAAGCTCGGGTCCGATGATATACCCGACGCCGATATACGCAGGAGTTGCTGCGGGGGCTGAAATCGTCGTGATGCCGCCCCCGAGGATCTTCTCGGAGTCGCCCTTCAGTCCGAGCTTCACGAAGGATTCCTTGACCCGCCCGACCATCACCTGAAAGTCATTCGATGAATGGAATACGTTCAATCCGTCGAGAAGCTTAATGAACGCTCCGACGGCCATCGCCTTGAACAGTTGGATGGCCGCTCCCGCTCCGCGTTGTCCTGCTTTGTGAATTTCAGAGGCCGCAACGGACTCTGGGAACGGCAGGCTCTTATCCTCGACCATGACCCGGCGCAGCACTGTCACGAACATGATTCCCAGAATACCGCCCAGAATCATCAATGAAGCCGCGGTGAGATATTCCGTTGCCATGCTCTCTGCGTTAAAGTTCCAGATGTGGAGCACAACGAACGCCGGGATTGTAAAAATGGCGCCCGCCGCCACCGACTCGCCGATGGAGCCGACAGTTCTGGCAAAATTTTCCTCAAGAATTGAACCTTTCATCAGGCGCAAGACTGCCATCCCGATGACCGCGGCCGGATACGTGGCGGCAATTGTCATACCCGCTTTGAGGCCGAGGTATGCATTCGCGGCCCCCAGCACCACGCACATGACCAACCCGATGATCAGCGCACGAACCGTGAATTCTTTCATGTCCGTCTCAGCCGGGACGAACGGCCGGAATTTTTGACTCTCACCCGGGGATTGCACGTCGGCCATTGAAGTCTCCTTTTGCGTTTCGTTAGAGATTAGTTGAGTTGATTTCGGGAAAACAACGCCTTGAAAACATAACCTGCAATTTGCGGATTTTCCTTGAACCTTCTGATAGAGTACTGGTACCAATGTTTGCCGAACGGAACGTAGATGCGGACACGATGCCCGTCCCGATGGAGCTTTGTGCAAAGCTCCGGCCTGACACCGAGAAGCATCTGGAATTCGTATTCATTCTTCTGAAGCTTATACTTGTCGATGAGCTTACATGCGGCGTCGACGAGAACATCGTCGTGCGTGGCAATGCCGACGTAGGCCTTCTGCTTGAACATCACTTCGAGAACGCGCTGGAAATTCTGATTGATCTGGCCATGGTCGGTATAGGCAATCCGCTCCGGCTCGATATAAATGCCTTTGCAGAGACGAAAACCGTTCATCCCATCGCGCATCATCGATATCGCATCGTCCTCCGTTCTGCGGAGTTTCGCCTGGAGCACGATACCGCTGTTGGAAAACTCCTTTCTGATCTGGCGGTAGACCCAGATCGTATCGTCGGTGCAGGAGGAATCCTCCATGTCGATGCGGACGAAGTTGCTCAAGACCTTCGCCAATCGGAGGATCGCGCGGACATTCTCGAGACAAAACTCCTTATCAAGCTTCAATCCTAACTGAGTAAGCTTGATTGAGATATTCGCGTCGAGTCGCTCTCTCGATATCGAGTTCAAGAGCTCAAGAATGTTGTCGCGCGCCGCGGCTGCTTCCTCGCTGCGATAGATATCTTCTCCCAGCACATCCACCGTCGCTAGCACCTTTTGAGCGTTGAGCTGCTTGACGACACGCACGGCGTCTTCAAGCCGGTCGCCCGCAATATAACGACTCGCAAAATACCGGACAACCGGTCTGGGAACAGCGGGAATGGTAGCTACAATAAGTTTATTGAAAATGCTCATGGCCAGAGGGGAAAGGAATGTGTATCAGAGTTAAAAGTCATTGTATGAATTCGAATATTCATCAGTAGTCATAGAATGGGTCTGGTGAATATAGGCAAGAGCGGCCTCAAAATCAAGCAAGGGTTAGTGAAAAATCAAATTCACGATCCAGACCGACATGAGAACGGCAACGATGTCGGCGACGATCCCGGCGGGGACTGCCTGGCGGGTTCTTGTGATACTTACAGCGCCAAAGTACACTGCGAGAACGTAAAACGTCGTTTCGCTACTCCCCATCATCACCGAGACCATCCTTCCGATGAGCGAATCGGGTCCGTTTGCCTTGATGGTTTCCGACATCACGCCGAGAGCCCCGCTTCCCGAGAGCGGCCTGATGAGCGCCATCGGCATCGTCTCGGCAGGCATGCCGATGAGGCGGGTAATCGGCGATAGAAGTGAGGAGAGTGTTTCCATTGCCCCGCTTGCGCGGAAAATTCCGATTGCGACGAGCATGGCGACCAGATACGGGATGATGCGCACACCCACATTGAAGCCCTCCCTGGCGCCTTCCACGAACACCTCGTAGATTTTTACCCTTCTGGCCGCTCCATAGAGAACCACGAAGAGGATGATCGCGGGAATGGCGAGGATGGAGAGTGTCTCTATGACGTTGAGCATGGAGCTATGAGATTTGAGTGATGAGCAATGAACGATGAGCTATGAGCATTGACTTTTGAGTTATGAGCATCTAGTCCCGTTAGGATCACCGAAGTGATTTCAAGAAGCCTGTGACCATCTTGCTGATTTCTTCGAGTTGTTGCAGATGATGCTCTCGTTCCACGTCACGAATGTAATGACGCCGATGACAAACGATCAAGATGTTTGCGGTTTCGGAAATTGATCTGTGCGAATGATTCAAGAATTGACGAAATTCACGTCTCGAGGAACTTTCTGAACCCTCGGAAATATTGTTGGTGATTGACAACGCAGCTCCCCGGAGCTGTTCAGCAAACCTGAACCTCCTCAACTCTTCGAGCCGATCTGCCAGATCAAACATCTTGTCCGTTATCTCGATTGACCGTTTCCAAACTTCAAGGCTTTCAAATCTAAACATTGTACCCCCCCGACAATTTGTTCGTTCCTCGTGTTTGCAGTCATTTTTGATTACGCCCGCCCCGGCTATCTCTGCTCATTTCCCACAGCTCCATGCTCATAGCTTATTGTTCATTTTCTCTATCTGCCGCCTGTAGATTGGCAGCTTCGCAAGTAGCTTGGCTGTTGTCACTCCAACAACGAGCGACACAAATGTCGCCACTAAAACCGGTCCCAGGATTTCCGCCGGGTTCGCCGAACCTGCCGCCGCGCGGATGGCAATGACAGTTGTGGGGACAAGCTGCACATTGCTCGTGTTAATAACGAGAAACGTACACATCGCATCGGTCGCCGTGCCTGCCTTTGCATTGAGTTTGTTGAGCTCTTCCATCGCTTTCAGGCCGAACGGCGTTGCAGCGTTGGAAAGACCGAGCATGTTCGCGGAAATATTCATGATCATCGCGCCCATCGCCGGATGCTCCGGAGGCACATCCGGGAATAATCGTCTCATGACAGGTTTGAGCGCGCAAGCGATCTTCGCCATGAGCCCGGATTGCTCCGCGATCCTCATGATGCCGAGCCACAGCGCCATGATGCCGATGAGTCCGATGCAAAGCTCGACCGCCGTCTTTGCCGATTTAACGACGCCGTCGTTAACGACCGAGTTGAGCCGCAGGAACTTCGCCGGGTCAAACCGGAACCGCACCGGGAGTATTATTCCGCGATGATCGATGGAATCCCAGCGAACAGTCGCGGTAAGATACTCAGAGCTGCCCTGTCCATTCATGATTTCTCTCCACTGCGCCGGGAAAGACTCGTCGGCAAAGATGTGGAGGATCCCGCCGCCTGCCGGATTCGGCACGAGCTCCGCCTTCAGAACGTATTCCCGGTTTGATTCAAAGGGTTGACGTGTTCCAAGGTGTTCCGAAGTTGCTGAAAGATAGCAGGTGTACTTTGTGGATTTTTCCAGGAAAGGTATGACAGCGCCCCGGAAATCGATGCTCCCGGGAAATTCTTCTCCGTTGTGGTACCTATTCGTCGAGATGTCGTGGACATCGCCAAAGAAAGCAACGGAAATCCCGATGACAATCAGGGCAAGCCAAATGTAGTTTAACATAGGCAGTTTTTGAATTCAGAGTCGACCAATCAACTACATTCCACTCTATTGATAACCGGATGTAAAAGGAACGACACCAATATAGTAGTTTCTAGGAGAGATGTCAAAAAATCGAGAAAATCGGTCAAAGGGATCCTGGATTGCGGACTTCTCAATGGAAAGGGCCCAACGACATTGACAATTGTTCGGAAAATTCTTACATAGAACAGTGACATGGGCCGGTATGAGTTCGGATCCTTCTTTAAGGGAATGAAACGTGAATATGAGCACAGGCAATCCACGGAGGATAAGCATGAAGAACAACCATACTTTTTCGCTGAGAATCGCAAACGTCATTTCCCTGGTGATCTTCCTGTACCCCTACCAGCAATCTGAAGGACAACTACCGGGGAATGACTCTTCATATTTCCCACTACGAATCGGCAATGAATGGACGTATGTCAGCCAATATTCATCAGATACCCAATCCTCATCAGATACAGAGAGAATTAGCGACACCGCGCGGATTCACGGCCACTTATATTATGCTTTTTCAACCTGGGGGCCGAAAGATTGGTTGAGGAAATCAAACGATAGCGTCTATGTCCTTGAAGACACGACCAGTGGTACCGAAAGCTTGTTGTACAGCTTCGGCGCCAATGTTGGCGACAGCTGGCCGTTGCCCGCCCAATATTCTTGTACTTATGGGGTAAGAATTACTCTTGTAAGCAAAGCCGACACTGTTATCACACCCGCAGGTACATTCATCAATTGTTATCTTTTTGGACACCAAACAGGATGTATTGATGGAGGCATTTATGGTTCATGGTTTGCGAAAGGCATCGGGAGGGCAAGGTATTGGATGGAGAGTATTGGCGGCCCGGTTGATCTTCGTTTGGATTCTTACACACTGGTAACATCGGTGGGATCACCGGCGAAAAAAGACGTAACGATATCATATGATCTGCTTCACATCTATCCCAATCCGTTCAATCCATCTACTATCATCGGCTATCAAATTCCGACAAAGAGTTTCGTTACGCTGAAAGTGATTGACTTGCTCGGAAGAGATATTGCAGTTTTGGTCGATGAGCAACAACAAGCTGGAACGTACCAGACATCGTGGAACGCCGCAGGTTTTCCCAGCGGGATATACTTTGCTATACTCCGAGCGCCTGCGTATTCATGTGTGAGAAAGTTGGTTTTACTGAAGTAAGAATCGAAGACGCTAGCGTGATGATGAAGTCGGATTAACGCGCAGTAGTTCTATTTCAAAGATCAACATCGCATTCGGGGGAATGACGTTTCCCGAACCGATCTCACCGTATGCGAGGTCCGGGGGAACATACAGCACCCATTTCGACCCAACCGGCATCAGTTGGAGTGCATCCTTCCATCCACGGATGACGCCGTTCACTGAAAACGTCGCGGCTGATTTCTTGGAAGAATTGTCGAACTCGGATCCATCAATGAACGTCCCGCGGTAGTTTACCTCAACCACATCATGCGCCTTCGGTTTTCTGCCGGTTCCCATGGTAAGAACCTTGTACTGCAGGCCGCTGGGGAGCGTCACGACACCCGGTTTCTTCTTGTTCTCGGCAAGGAAGACATCTGCATCATTCTTGTTCTTCTCGGCCTGTACTTTCAACTCAGCATCATGTTTAGCCTTTCTCTCGTTCCGAAGCGCATCCGTCAGGAGACGGGATGCGGAATCCGTCATTGCAGTCTGGCTGCTGGAGTACTTATCCCTCAGGGCGCGGGTAACAATCTCGAGATCGACGTCGAGAGACTGGCCTTTCAGCCATGTCCCGACATCGAGTCCGACTGCATAGCTCAAACTGTCTTTGTGGCTTTCCAGCTTCACCTTGTCTTCTTTGGTTCCCTGGCATCCAAGCAATACGAGGGTGAGCGCTACACTTGCGATATACTTCATCTGAAAATCCTTTCAGGAATATTCTTCGTCATATGAGAGAATCTATCTCCGTCAAACGCATGGGTTGGCGATGCTCAGTTCTTTCGACCGCCGGGATTTCCCCTGGTGGATCCAAAATCGCGCGGTTTGTTGTCTGTCTTCTTATCCGAATTCGCAGGAGGCGATGCCGCACCCGTTGGAAGGTACGTAGGCGCGGCCGGCGGTGGGAAATACAGGGGTGGCAGAGGATTATAGCCAGCCGGATCGCTCATCGGAACGTATGACTCTGAAACAGACCGGGTCTGCGCCGGCGCCTCGGTTTCAAACAGTTGGTCGTCGTACGTAATGCTTGCAATAGAGCCGTCCTCGTCATGGAGGCGAATCTTCGCATCATAACTCGTGCTATCATCGAATATCATGACAACTACATCTCCTTCAACACGATAAAGACCACTAATGCTCTTCACGCCGTTAGCGGCGGAAGGATCACTAATGACGAATGAATGGTCTCCATCGAAGGAAATACTCGCATTCGTCGATTGAACATTACCGGAAAGATAAAAGATTCCGTGTGCCGTTTGCTCCGCCTCACCCGGGTCGGTTCTCTGGTACGTCCGTTCAGACCCATTCTTTAACGTCATCGTGAGACTGTTGCCATCGAGCCCGTAAGGATAATCTACATCCCCCGTGGTCTTCCGTATGCGAATGACACCGGGAAGCAGGGTGTACGGTACAGGCTCGCGGTCAAAGAACATGTTGTGGTCACAATCGAAAACCAATGTCCATTTATCATAAAATGTGTGCGCTTCCCACGTGCCGCGAAGCATGGTCAGCGTTAATTCCGGTGAGAATGCATCCTGTGCATCCGTCCTTACGCCAAAAATGGCAGTCGTCAAAAGTGCCATGGCAAGGAATTTCAGGTATCGGTAACGCATTAAGTTTTTCATTTTAGTTTCCCCTTTAGCTGCCTACACAATCATCCACAATAAGAGTGCCACGCAATACTCCTCGTATGGTTTCATAAGATAGTGAAAATCAGTCATTTTTGTTAGTCTTAGTCCTCTTCAGCATGTACCTCACGCTCGCGTGTCTTCAATCGAACATGATGTCCAGAAAAGGACACGGTTTACATTGGCATTCCCAGGAATAATGATTAAATCGGTCTACAATTCACAATAACAATTTCAAATCAAGAAGCTCACCGAAAAGGACGTCAAGGCGATGATGAAAACCGAATAAGCTCCGGAACGAAGAAGAACCGTTGTCGATTCCCAATTAGTCCGGTTTTTCAACAAGCCCTGTCCGCGGTAGAGCCCGGGACAGGGTTTGTGATTTTACAGAGGCGAGTGGATCACTTCTCATCCCAAACTTCCCACTTCTTTCTCGACCTCCTCGAGGATCTCGCATGACTTGACTACTTCTTTGATTTTCGTATGGTCGGGATACAGCGGTCGATCTTCATCGAGATGCTTGACGTGTTTTCTGATGACCTCCTTCGCCTTCCGGACTCCCGCTCCGGGAGTAAACTGCCGGAAGTCGAGTGCCTGGGCGGCCGCGATGTACTCAATTCCCAGTACGCCGTACGCGTTGTCGATGATCTGCCCGTTCTTGATTGCCGTATTCATCCCCATCGAAACGAAGTCCTCCTGGTCCGCCGCGGCGGGAATCGAACCGACGGAAGCGGGACTGGAGAGCAATCGTTGCTCGACAATGAGTGTGTCGGCAGTATATTGGCTCAGCATGAGCCCCGAAAACATGCCGGCACCTTTCGTGAGGAACGCCGGCAATCCGACGCTCAATGCCGGATTGAGAAGTCTGTTCAATCTCCGTTCGGAGAGGACGCTGATCATGGTCACCGCTGCTCCGACCATATCCATTGGGAGAGAGACGGGAGAACCCTGGAAGTTCGCTCCGGTGAGGGTGAGCTTACTCTCGCACAGGAAGATGGGGTTGTCAGCAACTCCGTTGAGTTCCGTTTCGACCTGTTTCTTCGCAAAAGCGACGGCATCATGCGCAGTGCCGATGACCTGTGGTGACGATCGCATGGAATAGGCGTCCTGCACCTTCGTTTTTATTTTGCCCGAGAGAAGGTCGCTTCCCTTAATGCATGCCATGATCGCTTTCGCACTGCGAACGGCTCCCGGAAATCCGCGCAGCTGATGCAACCGGGTGTCGTAGGGTTTCATGTTCGCAAACAGCGCTTCGAGCGACATCGCGCATGCAATTTCTGCCTGCTTGAGCCAGCGGTTGATGTCGTAGAGGTGAATCGCACTCATCGCCGTCAAAAGGTTGGAACCGTTGATGGTCGCCAGTCCGTCTCTCGCCCGGAGGCCGGGAGCCGGAATGGTTGCCCTCTCGAGCGCGACCTTCCCGGGCAACAATTCACCCCGGTAGTATGCCTGTCCCTCCCCCATCATGAGAAGCGCGATCTGGGACATCGGCGCAAGGTCGCCGCTTGCCCCCACGGAACCTTTCTGACACACGAACGGTGTAACCCCCTTGTTCAGCATCTCGACGAGCGTAAGCGTTATCTCCGGCCGGCATCCCGACCGTCCCATCGCGTGAACGTTAATTCTCCCCGCCATAGCGCCACGCACGTATTCAAGCGGTGCGGGGTCGCCGATGCCGGCAGCATGATTGTAAATCAGGTACCTCTGGAATTGTTCGACCTGCTCGTCCGTCAGGACAACCTCCGAGAGCTCTCCGATTCCGGTATTGACACCGTACATTATTTCATGCGCGAGGACTTTTTCTTCCAGCATCGCACGACATTTTTTTATTCTTTCAACAGCATCGGGATGAAGCTCGACTTTTTCGCCCCCGCGTGCGATGCGAACGAGCTTCTCCACAGTCAATCCCGAACCATCCAGTACAATTGCCATGATACAATCCTTTATTCAGTTTCGAATAGTGCTTCGTAATGAAAAACGCTTAACATGCTCTGTAAGAAAGATATAGGACTTGCCATATACAACAAACCTATTGTCAAACGGCGCAAGCGGGATGTAACGAGCACAACTTATCATATGATAAAGCGAATGACTTTTCTAAAATTGTTAGCCGAAGCGCCATTAATTCTCCATTTCGTTTTTGTTGAGATTGGCCGAATGCTGACCTTGCGCCGGCATCCATGTCAGCTGAAACTCATTTGTCCCTCTCCTAATAGATCGCTGGAACGTCTGCAATCTATTGCTGATGGTATCTGTCAGTACGATTGTCACGGTATCCCGGTTCGTGAACGTCCCGATTGAGTCAAAATCCAGATTAGTATGGATCAAGGGAGGGAGACTAAACAAGCTGGGGAACAAGAGATCGTTCGATGTCTCACAAATGCCTTCGGGGGATGTATATCCGATAATTGTTTGTTCCGCATCAGGTCCTTTATAAAGATAGACGAATATTGAATCTCGGAGAGGCAAAATTGAAGACAACGAATCCCGAATTGATCTGGCAAAGAGTCGCACCTTATACACGCCGGGCAAAAGTGTGTCCCCGTAGAATTGCACTATCCTATTGCCATTATTCAAAGCTTCGCTATTGACCAGTATGGCGACATCTTGTCCCAGGAGGTTGGACACCTTCATCGTGACAATGCTCGGTACTAACAAAACAAACGGGATCGTAGTGCTGGGATCGAAAGGGTTTGGGTAATTCGGTCTCAAGGCGAATGTGTCGGTAGTGGTGCTTATCATGATTGGGGATAACCGTGATGTGTTGACTCGATGTACCGCCGGAGAATTAGACTGGTAAAGTCTTATGGACAAATTATTGTAAGCGCTAACTCGGAGTCCGGAAACAGAATGGCCACTTGTGTCCTTGACGATGATCCTGAGGAGAAAGCTTTCAGATGGTGGCGGGCAGGTAGGGCATTCCTCGCCCTTTTTGCACGATGCCAGCATCAGGGCGACGTTCATCAAAAAGATGACGGAGACTAATCTCACAGTATCAGAGACTTCCTTGATTATGTTGTTTCGGCTAACAGCTGAAGACATGGTTCCAATGTAGGAATTCCTTGGGAGATTCTCAACCTTGCACTCTTGTTTAGATAATTATGTGAGGCAATAGGCCTTGCTATCTCTTGTGGCGTTTCACTCAATAGTCTGAAAATGCTCTCGAATCATTGCGGTCTTCACTACCCTCACCCTGTCACTCCGTGACATCCCTCTCCCAGTGGGAGAGGGAACGAGGGTGAGGGTAGCTTGGATTGGGGTGAGGGTATAGAGCGACGAGAATTGCATTTCGGTCACGAACCCCCGCCTGCCCGAAGCAATGTCTTGATGCGGCGGGCTCGCCTTGTTCGCAGGGACTGTGACGAAGATC
>Ga0209777_10000163_pt1 | contig 114250 bp, 97 predicted proteins | sample FrelakmetHBP12HB_FD_187147 | JGI IMG/M metagenome (GOLD analysis project Ga0209777, IMG submission 187147) | Freshwater lake sediment microbial communities from the University of Notre Dame, USA, for methane emissions studies -HBP12 HB (SPAdes)... | ecosystem: Environmental > Aquatic >...
GTGCTCAGAAACTGTTCAGTTTCTGACATGATCAAGGTTGTCCAGCGTAAAGCTGGACTGTTTATATTGCTTATTGATATATCTCCCCTTACCAACCCCTCTTCGAATCACTTTTTCGATGTGGTGGATTCAATCATCCAACGGATGTATTCCTTGTTTGCTGTGCTCTTAATCATCTCAATACACGGCACTTCATAGCTGCTCAGCTTCTTAACCCCTTTTACGATAGAATCATACTTTGAATCCTGGGATTTTGCGAATATGACGAATTCATGCGCTTCTTCTACCTTGCCCTGCCACCAATACATCGACTGGATAGGAAAGAAATTAGCGCATGCTATCAGCCTCTTCTTCAGAAGGGATTTTGCAATCTTATTTGCCTCTTTCTCGTCTTTGCAGGTTATGTAGACTGTGATCATATTATCTAAATTAATGTTTTAATATATAAAATTATTCTTAAAAAAAACACTACATTTAAAAACATGGTTGTAAATATAATAATCATGGCCAACATAGTCTTTGAGAACATCCTTGGAACATTTGTCTTTGATGATAAAGGCAACTTCATCAAGAGAGAGGAGCATGCCAAAGGCAAATCAAAGGAAGCAGCCAAGCCTAATGAAGAGCAATTAAGGAAGATAATGAAGTATTTCTCTGATGAAAGGTTCAGGAAAGAGTTTGTGAATGTGAATACAGAGGACACCAAGAAAAAGATGCGAGTCCATCCTAAGGATGACATAATTGTAATAGAGACTGTCAAGAGCCTAAACGAACTTCATAGGGTCAAGAACATACTCATGAACCGATTAAGGGATTGGTATGGGTATTATAATCCTGAATTTACTGAACAGATCGGCAATCAAGACAAATTTGTTGAGCTGATCCTTGAGAAAGACAGAAAGACACTCATGCATGAAGTCGGCGTCAATAAAGAGGGAAGCATGGGGATTGAGTTTGACAAAGAGGACCTTGATGAGATCAAGAGATTAGCCAAAGAAGTACAGCATATTGATTCTCTCAGGGAATCGCATGAGAAATACCTTGCATTTTTGTTGAAAAGGATCATGCCAAACACTGCAATGATTGCAACACCTGCAATTGCTGCAGAGATGCTTATGCTTTCAGGATCATTAAAAAGCATGATGGAGTCACCTTCTTCAACCATACAATTGCTTGGGGCTGAGAAATCGTTATTTAGGCACCTGAAGAACAAAGGGAACAGAGCACCAAAGTATGGCATAATCTATAATCATCCTCTTGTACAGAAGGCAAGCAAGGACAACAAGGGAAAGGTTGCACGGCTTGTTTCTAGCAAGATAGATATTGCAGTCAAAGTTGATTATTTCAAAGGGAAGTATGTCGCTGACAAGCTTCTTGATGATCTCGAAGATAAAATAGCAAAGATGGAGAAAGATGATAAGAGAATCAAGACTAAAAGGAGTATATGAGGACCAGAGAGGAAGGAAACTCTTCACAAAAAGCCTAGCTCCAGGAATAAAAGTATATGATGAAATACTTATCAGAGAGCATGGCGATGAGTACAGGACATGGAATCCCAACAAGAGCAAGCTTGCTGCAGCTATCATGAACGGATGCTCGCAGATAGGGATAAAACCTGGATCGAGAGTTCTTTATTTAGGGGCTGCGTCTGGAACTACTGTATCTCATGTATCTGATATTGTCGAGAACAATGGATTTGTCTTTGCTGTCGAGTTTTCTATAAGGTCTGTAAGGAATCTTGTATTGCTTTCTGAACAGAGGAAGAATATAGCGCCTGTCTTTCACGATGCAAATGATATTGATGGACTCTCGCGGAAGGTTGCATTATGTGATATCGTGTTTCAGGATATTGCGCAGAAGAACCAGACAGAAATATTCATGAAGAACTGTAGAGTTTTCCTTAAAGAAGGAGGATTTGGATTGTTTTGCGTGAAAGCAAGAAGCATAGATGTATCGAAGAATCCTGCTGTATTGTATAAGGATGTATGGAAGAAATTGGAAGAAGAGCTGATTGTAGCTGATTTCAAGAGATTGGATCCTTTTGAGAAGGACCATTGCATATTTGTTGTGAAGAAGAAGTAAGTTCTGTTATTTTAATAGTATGATGTCTTGAAGTTTGGCTCTCTCTTGTATTGCATGTTCTTCCTGCAGAAATCTGACAAAGGACATTTGTTCCTGAAATTGAATTCGAGCTCTTCTGCCAGGGGGTTGCTGTTTATAGTGCATAATGGATCATTTCTCTTACAAAAGCTTCTTGCTATATGCCATTCTATCATATTGAGGTCCACAATTGACTTATTTCCCTGTCTTGCTGTAATCCTAAATGATTCTGAGACTGCTCTTCTTATGTTTGTGTCTTCTTCTGTTGTTATCGGTTCTACTGCCATTATCTTTCTCTGCAAAAATGGATCATTGATCTCTATTGAGCCTGTCCTCAGCGCCAGACGTATAAGATGATAGTCTATCGCAGGATCAACTTTCTCAATATCCTCAAATCTTACCAAACCTTTTCTTGAAAGCATCTGGATAAGGATGTTTGACTTTTTTCTGAGGGGATCTTCTGAGAAAGCAACAGACTCTTCGAGGTTTTCTTTCAGCTTTATCACGCTGAAATCAGATTTTTCCAGGAGGACTTTTATCTTGCCGCCATATTTTTCTGACAATAGCTTGCATAAATCCCTTATGAAATAAGCCCGCTCTTTTGGATTGATGTTTTCTGGCTTATTGTAGTCTTTTAAGAGATCATTTAGCTGTTCGCTTGTGATATCCTTAAGATGATATGGAGTAAATCTCTCTTTAGGGATGCTCCTTAACCTACTCTCCTGGAAATCCCAATTTATTTGGTGAGAAATTGCTGTCTGGATGAAAAGCACCAACATCTCATATTCTGGATCTTTGAAGGTATCTTTCTTTACTTCCTTAAGATGAACTGATGAGATAGACTTGCCTAAATCTGCTGCAACTTCTTTGTTTATGTCAATCATAATATCTGATAAAAGGCAGGTGTATTAAATAATTATGGTAAATTTTATATATTATGGATTATTTCTAGCTATTATGGCAATCGAAATTTGTTGCTGTTGTTGAATTATTTCTCATCGTTAGTTTAAACTATATTTTACTAAGGCATTTATTGTTAAGGCCTGAGCCATATTCAAACTTTCAAAGGTGCTAAAATGAAAAGAAACATATTAGAAACAATCGGAAACACTCCAATCGTGAAGATAAACAGGCTTAATCCTTACAAGAATATCAACATATATGCCAAATTAGAGGGGTTTAACCCGACTGGAAGCATAAAGGACAGGATTGCGTTGAAGATGATAGAACAGGCTGAGAAAGAGGGCAAATTGAGTAAGGGGAAGACCATAATTGAGCCAACCTCTGGAAACACAGGAATAGCATTGGCAATGATAGGGGCTGTAAAAGGATATGAGGTTGAGATCGTGATGAGCGAAGCAGTCTCAATCGAGAGGAGGAAGATGATAAAGGCTTTTGGGGCTAAAGTAACGCTTACTAATCCAACTCAAGGGACTGATGGAGCTATCAGAAAAGCAAGAGAGCTTGTTTCTGCAAATCATTCAAAATATTTCATGCCTGACCAGTTCTCCAACCATTTCAACAAGATGGCACACTACAAGACAACTGCTGAAGAGATATGGAAACAGATGGATGGAAAAGTGGATTATTTTGTCTCCTCTCTTGGAACTTCTGGAACGATAATGGGTGTCGCAAAATACCTTAAAGAAAGGGATCCTAAGATAAAGGTCGTAAGCGCGCATCCTGTAAAAGGACATTATATACAGGGGCTCAAGAACATGGAAGAAGCGATTGTCCCTTCCATATATGATGAATCTAAGATTGATATGACTATTATGGTTGAGACTGAGAAAGCTTTTGAGCTAGCTAGGGAAATTGTCAGAAAAGAGGGGATTTTTGTGGGGATGAGCAGCGGTGCTGCCATGCTTGCTGCACTCGAGGTTGCCAAGAAGATAGACCATGGCAATATTGTTGTCATCTTTCCTGACAGGGGAGAAAAGTATTTAAGCACTGAGCTTTTCATGGTGTAAGTATGTTGAGAGTATTTAATACGCTGACAAGAGAAAAAGAAGACTTTGTTCCTGTCACCAATGGAAAAGTAGGGATGTACTCATGCGGACCTACTGTATACAATTATGCACATATAGGAAACCTAAGGACTTATGTATTCAATGATGTACTTAGAAGGACAATCGTTGCCAATGGATACAAACTTACCCATGTGATGAACATCACTGATGTAGGACATCTTACTTCTGATGCCGATTCTGGGGAAGACAAGATGCTCAAAGGAGCCAAAAGAGAAGGCAAGACTGTCTGGGAAGTGGCACAGTTCTATACTGATGCTTTCTTCAATGATACTGCAAGACTGCATCTTCAGAAGCCTGAAATCGTATGCAAGGCGACTGATCATATAAAGGAAATGATTGATCTCAACCAAAAGATTGAGAAGAATGGCTTTGCTTATTTTGCTGGAGGGAACCTTTACTTTGACACCGCCAAATTCGCTGATTATGGGAAGATGGCAAAACTGGATCTTGAGAATCTGCGCGAAGGGGCAAGAGTAGAGGCTGATGAGAACAAGAAGAATGCAACTGATTTTGCGCTTTGGTTCACTAAATCAAAATTCAAGGACCAGGAGATGAAATGGCCAAGTCCTTGGGGCGAAGGATACCCTGGATGGCATATTGAATGCGCAGCAATGAGCATGAAATACCTTGGAGAGCAGTTTGACATCCATTCTGGAGGAATAGACCATATTCCAGTGCATCACACAAATGAGATTGCTGAGGCTGAATCGGCTACCGGTAAAAAACCATGGGTCAAATACTGGATGCATGGAGAGTTCCTTGTCATAGATAAAGGGAAGATGGCAAAATCAGGAGATAATTTTCTTACATTGCAGACACTTATCGACAAAGGGTATGATCCTTTGGTGTATAAGTATTTCTGCTTCACTGCACATTACAGGAGCAAGCTTAATTTTAGTTTTGAGGCACTTGATACAGCAAAGAATTCTTTCAATAGCCTGAAACAGAAAGTGATTGAGATCAAGAAGAATAAAGACAGCAAAGGTGATGGGAAGAGATATATTGCAGATTTCATGGAAGCTGTGAATGATGACTTAAACATGCCTCAGGCGATGTCTTTTGTATGGAATGTTGTAAGAGATAATGACCTTGGCGCCAAAGAGAAATATAAAATATTGCTTGAGATGGACAGGATACTTGGATTTGACTTTTCTGATTGGAAAGAAGAGGAAGTAGAGATGAATTCTGAGATTGAATCCTTGATCAAAGAAAGAGAAGAGGCAAGGAAGAAGAAGGACTTCAAAAAGTCGGATGAGATAAGGGACAAGTTCAAAGAGATGGGAATAATATTGCAGGATACTCCTAATGGGGTTGTTTGGAAGAAGGGGTAGAGGTGGAAAAATGGCTAAGAAAGACTCAAAGAAAGATGGATGCTATTGCAATGGTGCAAAGAAGTTTCCGACATTGCCAGTAATTGTGCTGGTTTTAGGCATACTATGGCTGCTCAGCGACCTTAATATCTTGAAGATAAATATCCCTTGGCTGCCTATTGTCCTCATAATCGCTGCTATCGGGTGGATTATAAATAGCTATTGGGAGAAAGAATAAATTATTCGCAGACTCCCACTATTTTTGATTTTATCTTCTTTTCTAATTCCTGATTCATCAATAATGCTACGTTATTGACTACGCCTGCAACGCTCTTCTTCAGGTTCTTGTCTTTGTCGAAGAAATTGTTATCTTCTTTTGTGTTGTAAGCAGCGCCATGAGTCCTATAAGCAAAACCGTAAGGTGCTAGGATGAATCCCAACTGCTCAAAGTATAGGAAGATATCTGAGGCAGTCTTCATAGCACCATCTTCATGGCCATTGATAAGCAATCCAACTATCTTTCCAGCGCAGGGGCTTCCTTTCCCCAAAAGGCATTGGTTCTGTATGCATGTCAGCCTGTCGAGAAAGTCTTTTAATCGGGCAGACATGTTGTTCCAATTTATAGGAGATGCTATGATTACGGCCTTACAGTTGAGCAGCATCTCGTGGAGAGCAGGCGCGTCATCGAGCTGGTTCCTACAGGGATATGTGCAGGCATCATCCCTCATACTATAACAACACCAGCAATGCCTGATGTTCAATTCATTCAGATTAAACCGCCTATAGCTTATTCCCCTCTTCTTTAGAACCGATTCGGCATAATCGACCAAGATATTTGTGTTATGGCTCCTATGCGAGCTTCCATTTATCAAGAGAACATCAAATCTTTTTCCGTCATAAGTTAGCTTTTTCTTCTCTTTTAGGATATCAAACTCTTTTGGACTGCTGCTACACTGAGGACATTCTTTCGGCGGATTCTTACCTTCGTGTATGTAGCCGCATACATTGCATATCCATTTTTTTACCATGATTCCTCTCTTTTCCCTAGTGTTTTTTCGTGCTAATCTGCTTATCGCTGCCTTTGATGCAATAATAGACCTTACTGAACTTCATCTTTGAAGCCAGAGGGCATGACATGCACAAGCATCCCTTCTCTTCCTTTATGCACTTGCTTTTCCCTACACTGTCAAGGCAGAATGCAAGAGATTTGCATTGGACATAGCTCGGGCATGCAGGACAATTACACATCTTCATCATCTTGCTCATATCTTCAGCCATAATATCACCTTCACAGGATATTTTATATCATAACTCCATAAAACCAGAGCAATACTCCAAGCACCAAATGGATAATTGCCAAAATGCAAGTAGCTCCAGCAAAATACTTATGATATTGGAAAACGGGCTTCTTGAGATAAAAGACCATCGCCCCTAATGTAGCTGTAATAAACAAGGAGATAATTGTCAGAATCCCAAACCATATCGCCAATGGGATACCTAATATCATCTTACTGCACCACTATACTTGCTTTCATGCTCGGATGGATGCTGCAATGATAATTGTATGTGCCTGAACTCTCAAAAGTATGTGAATAGGTGCCTCCATTGGCCAATGCGTCTGATTTTATCTCTGTGCCTTCATCTGAAACTATAGTATGGCTTACTGTGTCCATATTCTGCCATGTAACTGTGTCACCTTTGCTTATTGTCAAAGAGTTTGGCGTGAAAGCAAAGTTCTGGATGTTGATATTCCAATTCTTTCCTGTATTTGATAGACTATTTGTAGTTATCTGATAAGTAACTGTTGTTGTCGTAGTATTTGTTGAACTGCATCCTGCAAATAAAGCTAAGGCAATAACTGCCAATATTAGGTATATTTTCTTCATAACTAACCACCTCAACCCTATTATTTATTACTGGATTATATAAAGTTTTCTCAGAGATATATTTTGTAGATTATAAATCCTTATTAATAGATGTCATTGCAGCTAATATATGAGGATAGTCAACATACACAGAAATCTGGCAGCGAATCTCAACTGGTTCTGGCCTGAAAAAGTAACAAAGAAGATTGAAAGAGGGGTTAGAAGAGTCATAGATGATCTTGTTGAAAATGATCATCGCAGAGTAGATGGCAAGACAAGCATACCTGGCAACGTGATTGTATGGAGAAGATGCATCAATGAAAAATATCCTGACTTCAAGCCAGACTTATCCTATCAGATGAATTTTGCCAAACCTGAGATAATGAGAGATGCATTCAGCTATTTCATTGATTTTGAGATGAAGCTGACTGATGTATTATATGGAAAAAAGGATCCTTTGATGAGAATGGGAGAGAGGTATGCTGACTTTGTAGGGCTGCCTAATTTTTCCGGCGAATGGAGAATATATGCTGTTGAGCAAGGAAAACCTGAACATGAAGGATTATATGCAACTGCAACACTGAACAAACCCATGAAGAAGCCATGGACAAGAGAAGATCTAGGAGATTTTGCTGAAACTTATGAAGAGATTGACCAAGGATCCACAGAATACTCAATAAAAGGAATTCCTACCGTAACAAAGATCCCGAAGATAAAGATAGGAAAAAGTTTCCTTGAAGACGATGGGGCTGGCATCGAACTATTCTTCGGCGAGGCTAGAGAATTTGCTGAAGACATACTACTTATTGATGGAAAAGACAAAGAAAGAGTCAAAGTCATAAGGAAGGAAAAAGGATTTGAGGGATGCATAACTTATTCTGTGCCTTATGGACATGGGTCGCTTTGCGCTGAACTGGCTGTCAAGTGAAAAAAGAAGAAATCACATCACTATCTCATGATCCATATCAACTGGAGAATCTGCTGCCAACTTCTCAAAGACAAGCTCTTCTGCTGATGTCGATGCCTTTATGTCATCCTTGATTGTGTTGAACTGCTCTTCTGAAATCTTTGCCTTCAAAACAAACTTCTTCAAAGGAGTCTTCAATGAGAGCTTATTATCTGCCTTAGCGCGCCTTGATTTTTCAACTGCAAATATTATGACGTCGCCTAACTTCTCTGCTTCTTCATCGATCATGGATTCATCACATTTAGGCCAAGCTGAGACGTGTATTGATATCTTATTCTCCATCTTTGCAAAGTGAAGCTGGTATATCTCTTCTGTTATGTATGGCATTATCGGAGCTATCATCTTCAATGTTGAAGTGATGCCTCCATATAAACCATACTGACCTGAAAGCCTTTGAGCTTTTCCTCTCCTGTCTGGATTGTATAACCTGTCCTTGACAATCTCCATATAGTTGTCGCAGAATACTTTCCAGAAGAACAATTCGACTTCTGACCTTACTCTTGAATATTCATATTTATTGAAGGACTCTATTGAATTCTTTATTACCTTATTCAACTTTGATAAAAGCCATTTATCTAGGACTTCCAAATCTTTTGGCTTCTCGAGATTGTAATCTTCAAGATGCATCAATGAGAACTTTGAGGCGTTCCACAGTTTTGTTACCATCTTCTCTCCTGTGACCAAATCCTTTTCCTGATATGGCATGTCTTCCCCTAATTTTGAGCCTGCTGCCCAGAACCTTAGCGCATCCGGCGAATATTTCTGCAATACTTCTATAGGATCGACAACATTCCCCAATGATTTTGACATCTTCTTTCCGTGGGGATCCAATCCATGGCCTGAAATCATGACATCTTTCCATGGAATCTGCCTGTTATGAAGATATGATTTTACGACTGTGTTGAACAGCCAGAAAGTGATTATATCGTGGCCTTGCGGCCTTAGTGACATCGGATAAATCTTCTTAAAGTATGCTTCATCTTCTCCCCATCTTGCATTTATGTACGGAGTCAATGAAGATGTTGCCCATGTGTCCAATACATCTTTTTCTGGGATGAACTTGTCATTTCCGCATTTAGGGCATTTTTTTACCTTTGGCTGATCTTTAAATGGATCTACTGGCAATTGGGATTCATCTGCCAGGATGATCTCATCGCATTTCGCGCAATACCATACTGGGAAAGGAACTCCAAAGTACCTTTGCCTCGAGATGCACCAGTCCCACTGCAATCCTTCAATCCAATGGTCATACCTTACTTTCATGTGTTTTGGGTACCAGTTGAGCTGATTTCCTAATTCGAGGAATGTGTCTTTTAAGTCCAGGTATTTTATGAACCACTGCTTTGATGGGAATATCTCCATAGGAGTTCCGCATCTCTCGTGGCAATTTACTGCATGGCGAATAGGAGTTTGAGCAAGGAGAAGTCCTTCTTCTTTCATGTCTTCTATCATCATCTTCCTTGCATCTTTCATAGTCATCCCTTTGTATCTGCCTGCCAACTCATTCATCCTACCATCTGCTGTGATTGAGATTCTTAATGGAAGATTATGCGCAAAGTACCATTCCATATCTGTCTGATCACCAAAGGTACAACACATTACAATCCCTGTACCTTTTTGAGGGTCTGCCCTTGGATCCGGGAGAATTGGAACTTGCAAATCAAATAGCGGAACTTTTGCTTTCTTTCCAAACAAGTCTTTGTATCTTTCATCGTCTGGATGCGCGAATACTGCAACACATGAAGGAAGCAATTCTGGCCTTGTTGTTGCGATAATCAGTTTTTCACCATTCTCTAACTTGAATACAATATCATTGAAGAATGAATCAATCTCTACGTCTTTCAGCTCAACTTGAGCAATAGCTGTCTGGCATTCTGGGCACCACATTGTCGGAGCGTCTTTCCTGTACTCTCTTCCTTGATTGTAGATATCCAAGAATGATCTCTGCGAAATCCTCCTGCATCTTTCGTTTATTGTTGAATATTCCCTTGTCCAATCACAGCTGATCCCCATATCAGACCAGAATGCCTTAAAGCGATCTTCATATTTTTTTGACACTTCAAGGCAGATCTTGATGAATTTCTCCCTGTCCATCTGGTTTGCCTTTATGTTCTTCTCTTTTTCTACTAGTCTTTCTGTTGCCAATCCATTGTCATCAAAACCAAAAGGGTAGAAGACATTCTTGTTATTCATCCTTTGAAATCTTACTATAAAGTCTGCCTGCGAATAGGAGAAAGCATGCCCCATGTGGATCTTTCCTGAGATTGTAGGGGGAGGAGTGTCTACCGAGTAGATCTCCTTGCTTGAATCCGGGTCAAACTTATATATGCCTTTCTTTTCCCAGTATTCCTGCCATTTCTTCTGGGATTCCTTGTAACTGTAGTTTTTTGGAAGTTCCATATTTAGAGGATAAGTAAGTAGTGTTTTATAAATGTTGTTGTGGAAGGGGCTTTATTATTATTTATCTGATTTAGACCATAAAAGCTCAAAATAACTCTTATAAGATTTTGCAACTTCTTTGCTTTCTATCACAAATGCAGTGGGATATTCTGTAAATACAAAAAAGGCGACCTTATCTCCATATATGAAAGTTGCAGTCGGGTAATTATATTCTTTAGGCAGAAACCTTATGTCACCTTTGATTGACTTGGCATAATCTGTCCCTTTAAGAGTTTCGTCAATCAATATCCTGGACTTTATCTTCTTCTGTGATTTCTTTTTCTGAAATTGGTCAAAATATACGCCTAAGATCTCCCTGAACCTGCCTTTTGATGCCAAGACAGAGTACTCCTTGCAGTTAAGTATATCCTCAAATATAGTCTTTATCCCCTTTTTCCCCTGAAATATCCCTGCACTTTCTTTTGATATTGACTGCTCCTGAAGCTTGTGAAGCTTTTTTACTACATTTTTCATAATATTCTCTTTATTTTCTATCTCCTGCTTTTGGGTCTCTAACATCTCCAGGAATTTGTCAGGGCTTGAAGCCTGAAAATATTTTGTCTTCTCCTTGACTATATAAGTCGCTAAGCCTTTTTCCATAAGCCTCTTCAGGACATCATAAACTGTAGCCCTGTGGAGCTCTGTCTTCTTAATCAAAGGGCCTGTCTTTGTGGATCCGAGCTTTAACAGCTCAAGATATACTTTTGATTCTGTCTTTGTCAATCCCAGCCCTTCCATGCTCAATTCTGCCATATATTGTGCTATCGGCCATTTCTATTTAAATGTTGTCATGTTGTATGACTACAAATGTTGTTATATACAATATGCAACTACCTAATAGAAATAAACTTGTGGTAAAAATGGAACAAAAAACCTATACTTCAGCAGTAGGGCAAACAGAAACCCCTGTTGTCTATACAAATACCTCCAGAAGATTCGGAAGCCCGATAATAGTCGTAAGCGTGGCTCCAAGGAAAATATGCTCTTATGATTGCGCCTATTGCTATGGGGGACCAACACAGCTCAAAACAAATAATGTCAGAGCTGAAGACACCTATCCCTTAGATTTTGTAAAAGAAAATCTGCAAGAGGGCTTCAGAAAACTTTCAGAGAAAGGAGTCAAACCAAAAGCAATTGTCTTCTGCAGCTTCACTGATGCTCCTCTTCATCCTGATTTTCCTGCCATTTCCTATCTTACTTTTGGCTTGAGAGACCAATATTTCACGGGTGTCGATGCCGTCGTCTACACTAATGGAACGAAGCTTAAAATAAAAGAAGTCCGTGAAGCAGTTGACAAGTTTGAAAGAAAATTATTCAAATTAGACGCTGGCGACAATGAGACCTTCAGGAGAATAAATCATCCCCTGAACAGCTTGTCCCTTGATGAGGTTGTTGAGGGAATGGCTGGATTTGATTGCCCAGAGATCCAAACAATGGTCATAGACAAGGCTGATGGAAATTTTGAATCCATAAAAAGTGAAAGTTATCTCCAAAGAGCAGCCAAGATACGCCCAAGAATCATATGGTTTGGCGATGTAGACACCCCTATCCCTTCTGGCCCTGAAGATGGAAGCTATCTAACAATCGCTACAACTTCCCAAGACAGATTATTGGAAATAGGAGACTATGTATCAAAAGGAATATCAAAATACCTGCAAGGGAGAGATTCTCCTGAGATAAGGGTCATGCAAACAAGGCCGATAACTCCAATACATCCTCATTATGCGACAATAATCCAGAGAGCATGATAATATAGGACTTTATCATAATAAACTTAATAAAGATATGTGGATGACTTGTCTGAATGGCACCTTGGATAAACAAATATGATCCGAAAAAGACTTCTGAGATAGTTGGGCAAGACAAGTCAGTCGCACTTCTCAAGAGATTTGTCGAGAATTACTCCAAAAGCAAAAAGAAGGCATGCATAATATTTGGACCAAGCGGATGCGGGAAGACAAGCGCAGTATATGCAGTAGGAAACGAGATTGGACTTGAAGTCATTGAAGTCAATGCATCTGATTTCAGGAACAAAGAAGAGATCGGCAAGAAGCTAGGGCCTGCAATAAAGCAGATGTCGCTTTTCTCCAAAGGAAAACTGATACTTGTTGATGAGATTGATGGACTTTCTGGGAATAAGGACAGAGGAGGGGTTGGAGAGATTGCAAACCTCATGAAAGAGAGCACATTCCCAATCATAATGACTGCGAATGATCCGTTTGAGCAGAAATTAAGCAGTATCAGGACTAAAGCAGAAATGCTTGAGTTTGAGGCTATTGATTATGCCAACATTACAAAGAAACTCAAAGAGATATGCGAGAAGGAAGGCATCAAATTCGGGGAAGATGACCTTAAGACACTTGCCAGAAGGGCTGGCGGTGATTTAAGAGCTGCTATAAATGACCTCCAGATACTTGTAACTAAAGACAATAAGCTTGACAAAGAAGCGATTGATGAACTTTCGCAGAGAAACCAAATTGAATCTATTCCTAATGCATTAATTAAGGTGTTCAAGACAACTGATCCTAACCTTGCTAAGACTGCATTTGACAATGTCGATTCTGATATTGATGAACTGATGATGTGGATCGATGAGAACCTTCCAAAAGAATACACCAAGCCTGATGATATTGCAAGAGCTTATGAGTATATCGGAAGGGCTGATGTATTCCGCGGAAGGATAAGGAGATGGCAGCACTGGAGATTCCTTGCTTATGTGAGTGAACTGATGACTGCTGGCGTTGCTGTCGCCAAAGATGAGAAGTATAAGGTTTCTGTGAAGTATGGTCCGACTACAAGGATACTCAAGATATGGAAAGCAAACATGAAATACCTTAAGAGAAAAGCTATCGCTGAGAAGATCGCTGCAAGGACGCATTCCTCTACTAGAGATGTCATACAGAGCACGATGCCTTACATACAAGAGATATTCCAGAAGAACAAGAAGGAAGGGGATAGGTTAGCTGCTTACTTTGAGCTTGGCGAAGAGGAAGTTGAGTGGTTGGTTAAATAGTAATTGTTATTTCTTAATTGAGTTAAGTATCTTGCCAATAAATTATGATTTGATAAATATAGTCACTATCTTTGTGATAATATTGCTTAGTATATTTGTGATAATTCAGTAAGGGGTTACCACCCCTTACCAACCCCTAGTCGATTCCTGTCCCTTACTGACCCTATGAAAAGTAATAAACTATTTAAAGGGTGGAATTTTCTTTCTTCGTATGGCAATGTCAATTGAAGATTATGCAACTTTCTGCAAAAAGAAAGGTTTCGTATTCAAAAGCTCTGAGATATATGGAGGAATGTCAGGATTCTTTGATTATGGGCCACTAGGAGCAGAGCTTGTCACAAACATCAGGCAGAACTGGTGGAAACACTTTGTCCATGACAAAGAGAATATGGTCGGAATGGAGGCTTCCATAATATCACATCCAAGGACATGGAAGGCTTCAGGGCATCTTGAAAGCTTCAAAGACATGGTGTTAACGTGCTCCAGATGCAAAGAAAGGCAAAGGGCAGACATCTTTATCGAAGATAAACTGCAGCTCAACACTGAAGGGATGAAAGCTGCCCAGATAAACAAATTGGTCGAAGAGAACAAGCTAAAGTGCCCTAAATGCAAAGGCGCATTTGAAGACCTTAAAGATTTCAACCTGCTTTTTGAGACTCATGTCGGAGCTGAAAGCGACTCTTCATCAGTCGCATATCTAAGGGGAGAGACTGCACAAGGAATGTTCATGGATTTCAAATTGATTGCGGAGACACAAAGACTGAAGCTTCCTTTCGGGATTGCACAGATAGGAAGATGCTTCAGGAATGAGATAGCTCCAAGAGACTTCCTGTTCAGATCAAGAGAATTCCATATAGCTGAATTTGAGTTCTTCATACATCCTGATGAGGATGACTGCAAACTGCTTGATGACGAGCATCTAGATCAGAAACTGAGGCTGCTGGATGCTGAGACACAAGAGAAAGGCGGAAAAGAGCTCAAGAAGACGACAATCAAGAAGATGCTCCATGAGAAGAGATTAGGAAACTGGCATGCTTACTGGCTTGCTGAGCAGCTCATGTGGTACGAACAGCTTGGAATCGATATAGAGAAGCTCAAGATAAGAGAGCATACAAAGAATGAACTATCACATTATTCCTCTGCAACATTTGACATTGATTATGAGTTTCCTTTTGGATCAAAAGAGATTGCAGGAAACGCAAACAGAGGGCAGTATGACTTAAGCCAACACATAAAAGAGAGCAAGGAGAATCTAGAGCTGTTTGATGAAGTGACTAAACAGAAGGTTGTTCCAAGAGTGATTGAGCCTACTTTTGGCGTCGAGAGGGCATTTTTGGCTGTCATTGTAGACGCTTATAATGATGACAAAGAAAGAGGCAACATAGTGCTCAAGATAAACCCAAGGCTTGCTCCTGTAAAGATTGGTGTATTTCCTCTTGTAAACAAACTTGATGGGGAGGCAAAGAAGATATTTGATGACCTAAGGAAATGCTACACATGCCAATATGACAGATCAGGGTCCATTGGAAGAAGATATGCACGGGCTGATGAGATCGGCATACCATTATGCATAACAGTCGATTTTGAAAGCCTTGAAGACAAAAAGGTAACTATAAGGAACAGGGACACAACTGAACAGATAAGAGTGCCTATAAAAGACCTTTGCAATGTGATATTCAAGTTCCTTACCGGCACTGAGTTCAAGGATCTGGCCTAATTATTTTTCTTTCACCAAAACAAAATATTTATAAAACCAGTATTGTTCTTTCATCCCATGGCAATCGCAGACCTACAAGCAAGACAAGGAAATGTCGAAATCACGGCAGAAGTTGTTTCTAAGGAAGAACCAAGGACGTTTGACAAATTCGGAAAATCCGGAAGAGTATGCAATGCAGTCATACAGGATGCTTCAGGAAAGATGAAATTGACTTTGTGGAACGAACAAGTCGACCAAGTCAATGTGGGAGACAAGATAACTGTGAAGAATGGATATGTCAACGAGTGGCAGGGAGAGAAGCAATTGACAACAGGAAAGTTCGGGACTTTGGAAGTTGTCAAGGGAAAAGGAGCAGACCCTGCTGTCAGTGAAGAAGCACTTGAGTGAGTTTAGAAAAGATTTTTAAAGAGTTCAGACATTACTTTCATTTACTGGGGACGTAGCTCAGCCTGGGTCTTAAGGAAACTTAAGCAGGAAAGAGCACTACGCTGAAGCGTATTACTCAGATACGTAGGTGTCCCGGGTTCAAATCCCGGCGTCCCCACTTTTTTCTAATTTATCTTAAAAAGAATTCTTTATCTTATTGGCTCTGCAATGTGCTGCTAATGATCGTCGTTGCAATGATGTTAAAGAGGATCATGATTATCAATGATATTATGCAGAACAAAACAGTGCTCTTTATCATATTAACTCCGAGCGAATAGCGCTCATTCAGCTTATCCTCCCCATTCTCGATCCCATTTGCAAGAACTGTAAGTATAAAGACTATCTGAACAACATAAAGGCCCACTATTATCATGAAATAAAATGTTGGAATCCCTTCTCCAAACAATTGCAACATCTGCCCGCCTGTATCTGTCTCTGCCCTTTTCAACAAAATGGAGAGCTTTCCCAAGATTGTTGAGATCATCGAGGTTATTCCAATGACTATTCCTGCAATCGCAGGCGTCATGAAGCTTATCTGAGATTTCATAGATGATATTATCTCTCCCAAAAGATCCTTCAGCCTTTCATCAACCTTGTGGATCTCTTTTATGTACCTTGAGATATTCATCAATGCCCTTGCAGCAATCTTAGGACCTTTCCTGATGCTCTGGATCAGGACTTTCATCGAGCTCTCAATTATCTTTGATGGAAATGATAGGATTGCTCCAATATGATCATCAAATATGGCCTGCTCAACACTCATGCCCATCTTCCTTATGTTCATGCTGACCATCTCAAAGAATTTCCCTGAGACAGAATCTTCCATCGTAGATGAGACACGCTCAAACGCAAGCTCTGCAGGAAGACCATCTCCAAGGCGATTTCCCAGCTGGAACAATGCTGATGCAAATTCCTTCTCCAAAAGCTTTGACTTATTCCTGATCTCCATGACGTTGCTTGAGCTCAGCTTATAGTAAAGCCCAATGGATATCCCAAATGCAAGGATGATGAAAATGCTCAGAATAGAAGCACCTACACCAAATGGGCCTGATTCATATGGCTTTTGCGTCGTATCTTGAGGCTTTATCTCCTTATAATCAAGGAATGCATACTTTATAGTATCAATCTGTTTTTGAGTCAAATCCTGCTTGAGCCCAATCTTGTCTTTTGATCCTTCTGAGTACATGACAATATCAAACTTAGGATTGACCACATGAAGTATTATAGGGGATATACCTATAGTAAAGAGAACCAGAAATACAAATATTGCAACAAATATAGGCTTAATCTGTATCTCAAATCCAAAGAGATTGAAGATTATATTCTTGTATTTCCTTAAGCTAGGATTCAACTCAGTAATATCTGTATCCCCATAGCCCGTAGGCCTCTTTGTGAGGATAGTCTTTCCAAAATAATAGACTGCCCCAGGGATTATGACATTATAAAGAACGGCTATATGATACCATTTCGCCTCTGACATGAAGCTTACGACTAATGGAAGTATGACCAATCCCAAAATCGGCATGATTATACCCAACATGTTCAGCATCGTGATAGGCGACTTCAGGTCGTGAGCGTAGTGAAGCATCTTTTCATATGTCCCCCCTAATATTACCTCAAGGGACTTGTCCAAAACAGCAAGCCTTCTTGACTCTGACCCCTCGTATAATGAGGATTCTATAAGCTCAAAAGCTTCCACAAACTCCCCGTTAGATTTTCTCCATCTCTGAAGATAATTGTCAAGAGACTCTTTAATCGTTGAGTACTCTTCTGTCTCAACGTCCCATAATACTTTCTTCAAGTCCAATGACAATGGAGGACCTAAGTGCTCTCCTGCAAACTCTATAGCATTCTCAAGATTTGAAGTGTGCCTGAGATAAGTGACTACATAGAAAACACATAAGACCATCTGGTTTGATGCCTTCATACGCCAGTTTGTCGCCATGAATTCAGGTATCTTATTCAAAGGAATTATCATGGCTGCTCCAAGCGCTGCAAAGAACCCTGCAAAAAACAATGAATTAAATCCTACATAGCATATCAAGACGCCAAGGACTATTACTGCCAAAGGGACAGCCATCGCAAATGTATAAGCGCCTGTCGGAGTGATATTAAGATGACAGGTATCAATAGCCTTCTGCAGATCTGGGACCCGTTTCGGATCAGGCTTTACGCCAAAATACTTGTCACAGAAATTGCAGACCTTCTCATATAATGTAAGATTCGCCGGATAGATCTCTTTCTTAAAGTCCTGGTACTCTTTTGAATAATTGACAGCCCTGGTCTTTGGAATATCATGGCCCATCTGCTTCGCTATCTCAAGCCGATATTTCTCCATCAATTCCCCGACTTCTTCCCTAGCAATATCCTCATCCATTCTTCTTCATTTCCCTCTTCTTGAGAGCCTTATTCAGCCATTCATTCCATTCAAAGAATATCCTATCATTATCTATTGAACCAACTTCTTCCTGCACCTTATCTGAAATCCTATGAAACTGGTCATTGCATTGGATACAGAAATGCGCCTCTAGAATATCAGGATCCTTGAGCCTATTTGATGTCTCCACTATAGTCTCTTTCATCTTTGCCCTCAATAGAATGTTATTCCAGACTGCATCCCAATTTCCTGCCCATCCCTTGACATTTGATGCTATCGCCTTCAATATATCGGACTCGCCATTCATCAAATCGTCTGAAGGCTCAAGCTGATCTGAGTCTGCCTCATATTTCATCAAATCTACAAATCCATGCTCTGTCAGCGGATCGTCTTCCCAGAGCTTCCTTACCTCTGTTATCTGCGTGACCCTCCTCCACCTATGAAGGCCGTCTGCTGACTTGATAGGATTAGCAACAATAATGATGTCTGTCGCCTTGAAACTTGTCCTTGGAACTTTTAAGTCGTTTACAACCCTGTCAAACACGCCATAAGGGGAGTCTCCGTGGATAGTGCCTGCAACTACATTCGCCAATGCGCCTACCCTCATCGCTTCGTACAAAGCTGCAGCTTCTGTCGACCTAACTTCTCCTACAAACAGGCATGAATCCCCTAACCTTAATGTTGTCCTAATGCCTTCATCTGCCGAGACCTCTGCTGAATTCTTTGACATCGCTGAAGCGACTTTCATCGGCTGGATATTATACCCTAGCTTCCTAAGAGCAACTGTCGGAAGCTCTAATGTATCCTCTATTGTTATGACCCTATATTTCCTCATGATCTCTGTCAAGACAGAACCTAAGACAGACGTCTTACCTGCGCTCCTTGTTCCTGCAATAAGGATTGTCCTTGATCCGTCTATAATAAAGCTGATAAGGCCTGCTGCCAATGAATTGATCATCCTTGACTTGATGAACAAAGGCAAAGTCCAAGGCTTGTCCCTATGACGTCGAAATGCAAATGCAATCCCTGTAGGATCCAAAGGGGCAGTAATTGCCGCTACCCTTGCGTTTGCTCCAGGAATAGTTATCTCTGTATCTAAGATAGGATTTGCCTCGTCCAAGGGACGTTCAGACAGCATCCTTAATTTAGATGCCCAGGATTCTGCCTCTGGCTTTGTAGGGATTATATTAGTCCTACAGTCTGTGTAGTCTGCATGGACTACGAACATAGGAATCTGGCCCATTGGAGAGTTAATCGTGACATCTTGGATTTTCTCATCTTTCAGAAGAACTTCAATCAATCCAAAGCCTACTGTATACCTTATCAATATCTCTGTAAGCTCGTCAATCTCTTTCTCCCTCAGCTTTATGTTATGATATGTTGCCAGCTCCTCTATCATATCATGGCCAATATTGAAGAAGACTGCCCTCATACGCTCTGGATCTGTAAACTCAGACCTCTGCGGCTTATGCTCTGCCATGATCTTCCTTGCAAGGTCCAAGAGCATGTATTTCTCCTCTGTCAACTTAAATTCAGGCGGCATCATGTGATACAGATTCTGGATGCTGTCTGCCAAAGCAAAGATGGTCACTTCTGTATCATCAACATTATAGCTGTCAAGCTCTTCTGCATCAGGAGGATAAGACGCCATGAGCTTCGTATACATGAAATCCGGCTTGATTATAGGATTGAATATCCTCCTATAAACGGACCTGTCCCCTACCTTAAATCCAGGTATGTCATAAGATGAAATCTTGATCAGCTTTGTGTTATCAAGCAAAGCGATTATCCTCTTCACGAGATCAAGGAAATCTTTCTCGAACTGGCTGACTGAAGGAAGCTTTTCTACAGATATCATCTCTCTCCTCATTATCCTCTTCAGCTCGACATAGCATCCGACAGGGTCTGACTTAAGCATATTGAATATCAGATGCTGAAGCTCGTCATATTTTGATATAAGATATCTGCCAGCCCTCGGATCTGGAATCAAGCCAAGCTCTTTCTTCTCCTTTACAAGATCTGAATATAATTTTGCTATCTCAATAAGTATCTTTGTCAGATTATAATCATACTCGTAATCCCTTCTCTGATAGAAAACTATCTTTGTGACATTCTTGACTTCAATAAGACGGTCAACTGTCCTTGACATGCATATAGGATCATCTTCAATAGAAGGGATCCTAGACTGCTCTGTATAGTCAATCCTGAGTATTATGTCTTCCCCTTCACGGATTATCTCAAAATCCTCCTTATCCCCAAACAATACCATATTACTTCTTCTTGTCCTCCATCCTGAGATTATAAAGGGCTATCTCAATAAGATGAGACTTATTCCTATATTTCATCTTATCCTCGAGCTTCTTGTCCATCCACTTGACCAGCTCTTCATCGATTGTTGCAGAGATAGGCTGTTTTCCCATTCATATCCACTTGATCAAATTATAATATAAAATATATTTTATATGATTTTATATATTTTATCATATCTTGAGGCTCTTTTAGGACATGAGATTTATAAACTTTTCTCTAAGTGCAACACTATTTTTGGATAGTAACATAAGTTTAATATAACTTCTTAACCATATAGCCCATATGGACTTCAAATTCGGAGGAGGGAAACCTGCCGCTCCTGGACAAGGGGGGGCTGCTCCAAAGAAAGGAACAATATCACTTGACTTATTTGGATCAAAACCAAAAGTAGCTGCTGTAGATACAGTTGGGATAAATTCCCAACTGAACAACCTCTCCATGAGGATGAGGGTGATTGAAGAGAGATATACAAATATGAGGAGGAAGACCCAGCTCATAGAACAAAACATGCTTGCAGGCAGCAAAAGAAGCAAGGATGAGCTAAAGCTTCTCGAAGAAGACATAACTGACCTCAAAAGAAAGATACTAGAGCTAAACAGCAAGACAAACCAGATAATACTTGAGCTAAGGAACTGCGCAATGAAGCAGGATGTCGAGATGCTGAGGAAATACATTGATATCTGGCAGCCTGTCAATTTCGTCACAATAAACCAGGCTGAAAAGATGATAAATGATGCTGTTGAGGACATCAAGACAAAGAAATGATTTGGAGTCAAGCACAAACTATATAAATAAAAGAGTTTAAGATACAATATAATCAAAAAAAGGGTGAACAAATGCCACTATTCGGAGGAAAGAAGAAAGAAATTCCACCAATGCAAGCAGGGCCTGCTGCAGAACCAACTCCTGACATGGCTCCTTATGATACCAATAATATCCCTGTAGATTCTGTGCTGTCCTATAGGCAACAGGGACTTACAAACGACCAGATCGTCCAAGCATTACAGAGAGATGGATACACTTCTGAACAGATATTTGAGGCAGTGAACCAGGCAGACATAAAAGGAAGCATAGAGAGCATGCCTTCCGGACAACTTGAACAGATGGGCGCATTAGACAATCCTATGCCTCAGCAGTATGAACAATATCAGCCGCCTCAGATGCCTCCGCCAATGATGGGGATGCCTGCTGCAGGAGGAGGAAGCCCAAGAGGAGAAAGGACTGAAGAGATTGTTGAAGCTATCGTCAATGAGAAATGGGAAGAGATGACAAAAAACCTCGCCAAGATAATGGAGTGGAAAGAGAAGAGCGAGTCCAGCATCACAAAGCTTGAGCAGTCCATGACTGACCTTAGGAGCGATTATGACAAATTACATCAAGCTGTCGTCGGAAAAGTCAGCGAGTATGACAAGAACATCATCAATGTGGGAACAGAGATAAAGGCAATGGAGAAGGTATTCCAGAAAATACTTCCGACATTGACTGAGAATGTGAATGAATTGTCTATGGTTACTAAACAGTTGAAGAGAAAGTAGAATTAGATTTTTTCTGATTATTTTTTAAATTGATAATTAATAATATAGTCAGTATCTTATTGGAAATTAGAATAATGCCAGTATTTTGGTGTAAATAAAATAAGGGGCCAGCCCCTTATGATCCCCATTCGAAGGATGTTTCGCAGAATTCTATAATAACATAAAATACATTCAATATTGCTTGCTTGCCTTCAAGAAGAGGATAGGGATCATGATATAGATCGGTATCAGCAGGACAATGCCAATAAAAAAGAATACAATTGTCATGAAGCTTGCGCCTGCGATTATCATGAGCACACCAAAACTTGTCGCAAGGCCTTTCAGCCTGTCATTCAGCCTCAATAAGGATATCCCCATCATAAGCATAACAATGCCTGTAAGGAAGATGACTATCAAAAAATAAGTTATCGTGTATACTGGGTCAGGCTGATGTATCTCAAAAAGTATGGCAAAAGGAAGGGATATTATCTCAAGGAGCATTGTCAATATAGATGCTATCCTAAGAAGGCGGTTCTTTGCATATTTTCCAAGCAGATAGAAACTATACATTATTATCGAGAACAGAATTGTGCATATGCATTCGGCTATTATTGCGGTCACTGTCCAAGTTGAATCATCTGGATTAAAGTGTTTGACCACTGCAAATATGACTGTAAATATCAGAGCAATCAGGTAAACTATCCCAAACCATGCTGCAAATCTTAAGGTCTTCTTCATAATCCTATGAGAAGCATCAACAGATTATAAATATTTCTTAATAAAATCCGGAAATTTTACGGAGAAGAGGATATAATTTAAGTCCCAAAGCCTGCAAGCCTCTGGATCGTGAACATGGCCAAACTTGCCAAGTTTGATCAATGGCAGCTAAGTGGGATTTCGCTTCGCTCAATCCCACGACCTTGCAATCAAGTCCCGAATCCTGCCAATCTCTGTATCGTGAACATGGCAACCAAAAGAAGCAATGCCAGCCCCAATACATTAGGATGGACCAAAGTGCTCCAGAATGCGCCTGCGCCCGTCGCTGCGACAGTGCCTGTCTGGCCGAGCTCGACAGGATTTCCATTCGCGTCAACCTGCTGCTGCCCTTCCACTGTTGTTGTGGTCGCTGAACTTGAACTGCCTCCCTGACCAAAGACCACTGCAGAGATTGAACCAAGGAAGATTATGACACCTATCGCAACAACCCACATAGCGACTGTCCTTCCAGAATCTGTGCCTAAGAAAGACATAAAATTGACTTCTCCAAATGTCCTAAAGGCCATAAGCATGAATATGATGAATATGAAAAGTATGACAAACCAAGGAGCCATAATGTTTATTATCGACCTTGCTGTGACTGAGAATAATGTTATGACTGCCAAAGCCAACGCTATGAGCGCGTGCACGCCTTTATTGTCGCCCAATACTTTTGTAACACTCAATAGTGCATAGACAAGAACAAGAATTAACAAAAAAGGAAATATCAAAGAAAACTTTTCCAATAATCCTAAACCTGATAAGAGATCAGCCATTTTATATTTTCATCGCCAAGTTATTTCTTATTTCTTTCCGCCACCGAAGAAATCCCCGATGGATTGGCCAAATGACGCAAGCTTGCTGGCTTTCTCTTTACCTTCATCCTTTGCTGTGATAAAAGCTATTATCAAGGCAAAGACTATGACTATTATCGCAAATGAGACTACCTCTTCGCCGACATTTGCCATCAACCAGTCCCAACCTGGAAGCCTTCCAGCTGCTGCACCAAAAGCCCATATGACTACAATCAAAGAGAGGACGAAAATCCATGTCGCCAATGAACCTGCTGTCCATTTTGCCCTGCCGCCCCATACACCAATCAAGATGAGAAGCATGATAACAGCGACTATGACCACTGCTATTGCAGGAAGAGCGCCATTTATTATAGTGACTGGGTCAAAACCTATAGTCTGATAACCTCCTATCGTATGAGGCAAAACGACCACAAGGCCTATTATTATTCCCAATATCGTATGTATGTGCTTCTTATTCTCTCCGAATATCTTTGTATTTTCCAATACTGCAAATATCAGTGTAAATATCAAAAGAAATGGAAGGATTATATCCAATAGACCCATGCTGTTAAGCCAGGTTACAAAACTCTGAAAATTCCATGAAAAAGCCATGTTCTTACCTCCTTTTTAAAATGATAATCGTAATTATATCTTTTTATGACTTATCGTGTCGATTTATATATATAAATGTTTCTATTATTAAAAATTGTGTAGGCTCTAAACCACTGCAATTCAGTGCGCAATTTTTAATCCCAAAAGCTTGCCTCCGAACGGCAAGCTTTTGTTATCCAAATATAATGATTATTTCTATTCCTTCTTCTTCTCGGCAGGCTTCCTTTCCTTGACTGCAAAGTACATGAACAGGATGACGACGATAAGCAGCACTATCGATCCGACAGCTGTGCTGTTGATGTTTTCTGTAAGCTGGCGCAGAAGCCAGTTAAGCCATGTCTCCCCCTTGTCTGTCTGCAATGCATTAAGGAAAATCACGATAATGCCGACAAACATGATCACCATGAAAGTAATCTTCCATCCCCCTTCAAGGAATATACCCTTGCCCTCTTCCATGAATGATCCTACCAATAGCAAGAAGAACACTGCAAGGAACAGCAAAATAACTACATGAGAGGCTGTCTGGTTTATTATCCTGACAAGATTAGATGATGCAACGACAAGAAAACCTATGACAAATGACGCAATCGCGTTCAGGTTTTTCTTGGTATACGTCCTTCCGTCAATCTCTTCTGTGCCCAATACCTTTGTCTTCTCAAAGATCGCAAATACGATAGTGAAAACGAGCAGGAATGGGAGGATTACATCATAAATCCCCAGCCTTCCGAAAAATTCGATAACTCCCCTGAATGCTGATTGTTCTACCATAAATGGGATTTCGGTAAAGTAAATATATAAAGGTTTCGAAAAAAGAGATTGGATAAGTAAGAAAATTTTGTAAGGGATTTAATAATATAGCCAAGAATTAGAGAAAGACAAAATTATGTCATAATATTGTTTGTCTTTCTATATTTAGTTGAGGTAATTTATCGTGCTTTATTATTGTCCTCAACTAAATCTTAGTGATAATTTAATAAGGGGCCAGCCCCTTATCAACCCCGATCGCTAGCCTTGCTCTCTTCCTTTCGGCCTATTATCAACCCTTATCTATTTCCTTTCTTTCAATCCATTACCAAAGTTTTATAAATATCCGGGGCATTTTATCATCAAAATGATAGACAAAAAACAATTCGAAAAGATAAGGGATGAGCTCAAAAGGCTCGATGATTCAAGAGAAGATGTAATACAGAAATCAAGAGAGATAATAAGGCTGTCAAAAAGCGTGATATCCTCTGTCCATAGAGGACAAGCTGACAAGAAGCTCATCGAGAAGATGAAAGCTGATGTCAAGAAGCTTCCACGCGAAAACAACGAGACAAACATGAACTATGTCGCGCTTCAGGAATATGTCGAAGCGATATGCTTCTATGAGTTCATGGAGAACGGAAAGATACCTACATATTCTGAACTTAAAGTAGATGTGCAGAGCTATCTTCTTGGACTTTGCGACCTGACTGGAGAACTAATGAGGAAATCTGTCAATAGCGTAATCAATAAGGACTACAAGACTGCACTCAGGATAAGGGATTTTGTAATAGATCTTTATGATGAGGTATTGAAATTTGACCTCCGAAATGGAGAGCTCAGGAAGAAGACAGATGAGATCAAGTGGAACCTCAAGAAGATTGAAGATGTAGCCTATGACATCAAGATAAAAGGCCTTGCCTGATCCTAAAAATGGAACTTAGAAAAGCAGCAGATTCTGTGATGAAGGACTGCATGGGCCTCAAGAAGAGGGAAAGAGTTCTCATAATATATGATCACAAGACTTTTGAGATAGCAGAAGCTTTGTTCTATGCGTCACTTTCTTTGACTGAAAACGTCAAGCTTGAGAAGATTCCGATAGGGAAGCATCATGGAGAAGAGCCGCCAAGCGATGTAAGCCTTGAGATGCTGAGGAGCGACGTGATAATGATCGCTACAACCATATCCCTCAGCCATACGAAAGCAAGGAAGAATGCAAGCGAGAAGGGAGCAAGGATCGCTTCCATGCCCGGGATAACAAAGGACATGTTCCTTAGGATGATCGGAACTGATTATGATAAGATAACTGAAAGGACAAACAAGATATTTTCTTATTTCAAACATAATTCAAGAGTGAGAGTAACTACTAAAAAAGGAACTGATATCGAATTCAATGTGATGAAAAATGGCAAGATAATGAGCACTAAGCTTTATCATGCAAAAGGAGAGTTTGGAAACCTTCCTACTGGAGAGGCAGACCATGGAGTCATTGAAGGAAGCGCAAACGGAACAATCGTTGTTGATGCTTCAATGTCAGGCATAGGCAAATTGAAAGGAGACCTTAAAATCAAGGTTGAGAAAGGATTTGCCACCAAGATAGAAGGCAAGGATTCAAAGAAGCTTAAAGAGCTGCTTGATTCTATTAAAGACAAAAGGGCATATAATATAGCTGAACTTGGAATAGGGACAAATGACAAGGCAACAATAACCGGAAACGTCCTTGAAGATGAAAAGGTGTTTGGGACAGGCCATATTGCGCTTGGAAGCAATATGAGCTATGGAGGCAGAACTGATGTATCCTTGCATCTTGACGGCGTCTTTTATAGGCCCACTATAATTGTTGATGACAAGATAATAATGAAGCATGGAAAACTATTAATATAAGTTGTTGCAGACTTAAGGGAACTATTCAATATTAACTCAAGAGGTGATGTTAATGCCTGAAGATTGGGAGATGGAAATTGGAGACGATGATGATTCAGACGATGACTACGGCGGAGACGATGACGACAAGGGCGACGATAACTGGTAGATCTGATTGATGTTCCCTTCATGGGAAACATTTCTTTATTTTAATGGCCTTTCTTTTGAAAAGACATATATATTATAGGATTGTTCTTTATGTCATGGATATCAACTTATTTGACTATAATCTGCCTAAGGAAAGGATAAGCCAAAATCCCTGTGAGAAGAGAGAGAATGCACGCCTTCTTGTGATCAACAAAGGCAAGATTGAGCATAAGCATTTCTATGATTTGGTTGATTATCTTTCTTCAGGAGATGTAGTTGTCGTAAATGATACCAAGGTCTCTCCTTGCAAGATTGAAGGAAGGAAAAGCAGCGGAGCTGATGTTGAAGTTGTTATTGAAGAGAAAATTGATGAAAGGAATAATTTTAGATGTAGGGTCAAAGGAAGGACAAGAAAAGGAGATTTTCTACTGTTTGAGAAAGGTCTGAAAGGGACTGTAATTGAAAGGGGAGGGGAATTTTCTTACATACATTTCAACAAGAAAGTTTCGGGGATGAAGATAACTTATCCTTATTATGTAAAAAATAAAAATATTGACAGTGAATATTATCAGACTGTATTCTGCGGAAAGGAAGGAAGCTTGGCTGCCCCTACTGCAGGGCTTCATTTCTCCAAAGATCTCATCAAGAAGATTGAGAGGAAGGGTGTGAAAATTGCCAAGATATCGTTGAATATAGGATTCGGGACATTTGCGATGATACATGACCTTGAGCACCATAAATTGGCCAAGGAGTACATTGAGATATCCAAGAAGAGTGCTGATATTATCAATAACCGGAAAGGCAGATTATTTTGTGTTGGGACAACTACCATTAAAGCACTTGAGACTGCTTCTTATGGGAATAAGGTTGTTCCATTTAAAGGATACAGCGATCTCTTCATCAAGCCAGGATATAAGTTTCATGTCAATGTTGATGGGATGATCACTAATTTCCACATGCCAAAGTCTTCATTATTGCTTCTTGTGTCTGCTTTTTATGATCGGCAGAAATTATTGGATGCTTATAAAATGGCTGTTGACCATGAGTATAGGTTCCTTAGTTTTGGGGATGCTATGCTGATAATTAAGTAGCTTCGATAGAAAAGTTTAAAAACATCCAAGATTAAAGGGTCCTTTATGAGAAAAAGAGAGGTATTTGCCCTAGCGTTGATTTTAGCACTTGTGATGATGCTAATATTTGGATGCGATTTAGGACTTCCAGGCGGCAATATTGAGTTAAGCGGAAGCAATAAAGTATGGAATATGACTATCACTGGTAGTCAGAATATAAGTCGACTTTCGTTAAGCGGAGTACAGAATAGCCTTGAGGTGTACAGCAACACTGGAAAATGCGTAAAAAAGATTGAAGTAAGCGGATATCATAACATAATATATGTACCAAATTGCGCTGTTAATCCTACAATAATTGATTCTGGAGTAGATAATGAGATTCATTATGGGGATCCTTAGGGAAAAGGAGATTAGGATAGAAAAGTTTAAAAACATCTAAGATTAAAAGGTTCTTTATGAGAATAAGCAAGGTTTTTGTCCTAGTATTGATTTTAGCGATCCTACTAATGATCTTTGGATGCGCCACAGATCTCGAGACTGTTTCTGTATCAGGAGTAGGGAAGAAAATAGTTGTACCTTTAACTACACATCATCAGGCAATACATGTGACTGGAGCCAATAATAATGTATTTGTAGCCAACAATACTATTGTTGAAGAAATTGTCATGAGCGGATATAACAATATAATAAATATTTCTAACAGCTGCCATCCTACCGGTTGTATACCTAATCCTCTAACTGAAACATTCATTTCTGGCCAAGGAAATGTTGTACAAACATATTAATTGACTCATTTCTCCCATATGCTGAACTCACAGCCGCAGTAGTTCTGGCGATAGAGATCAAGGTTTTTGCTCAATTTTATGCTGTTCTGGAAACCATTGTTTTCTTTGAAGTCGATGTCCAAGAAAGAGATATTTATTTTTTTTGAGAGATTGTTGCCTATAATGCTCACTGCTTTTGCATTCTTGAAAGGGCTGACTGTCAAGGTTGTTGTGAAGAGGTTGAAATCATTGTCTTTTGCATACTCTGCTGTTTTCCTTAGCCTGAATTCGTAGCATTTTTCACATCTTAATTTTCCTTCCGGCTCTTTTTCTAATCCTTTGATGAAATCAAGCCATGATTGATGGTCATATATGTCTTCGATTAAATTGAGATTGAATTCTTTTGCGACAATTCTTGCATTCTGAATCCTTTTTTCATATTCTTCTTTTGGATAAATATTTGAGTTTGAGAAGAATAAGGTTACATTGTAGTCTTTTATTAGTTCTTTTATGGTGTGGGTGGAGCAAGGGCCGCAGCAGACGTGAAGTAGAAGATTATTTTTCATTTTAGTAGATTGATTATGATTTAGTTAATATAGCCAGTATCTTTGTGTAAATTTAATAAGGGGTTTCCAACCCCTTATCAACCCCATTCGATATCCTTTTTCTATTCCTTGTTGATTTTATAATTTGATATGAAGTCCTTCTCAAACTTCTCGAAGGTGCCTTCCTTTATGTTCTGCTTGGCTTCTTCTATCAGATTCTGGATGAAATGGATATTATGGATTGAATTGAACATCATCGAAGAGAGCTCTTTTGATTTTGCCAGAGAATGGAGATAGGATTTGCTGTAGTTTCTGCAGACATAGCAGTTGCAGCCTTTCTCTATGGGAGATGTGTCATCCTTATATGCTGATTTTAATATCTTTATCGGGCCTTTTTTTGTCAATAATGAGTTCCTTCTTGCTGTCCTTGTAGGATAGACTGAGTCAAACATATCTACTCCGAGTCCGATTGATCTTATCAGGTCTTGAGGAGAGCCTACTCCCATCAAGTATCTTGGCTTGTCTTTTGGCAACAATGAGCAGGATAGTTTGACTATCTCAAACATGTCTTTGTTGTGCTCTCCTATTGCGAGACCGCCTATCGAGAAACCGTCGAAATCAATCGAAGTCATCAATGATATACTCTTCTTTCTCAGATCTGGATTTATTCCGCCTTGAGTTATTCCGAAGAGAAGCTGATCCTTGTTCTTGTTTGACCTGTAGCATATCTTTGCCCACTCATATGTCCTTTTCACTCCTTTTTCCACCCTTTCTTCTGATGATCCTGGAAGAAGCATGTCATCAAGGCACATCATTATGTCTGAGCCTAATTCGTTCTGGATCTTGATCGCTTTTTCTGGTGTGAGAAGATCTTTCTTTCCCGTGTAAGGGTTCTTGAAATGAAGGCCGAAGTTGTCAATCTTTGGATCAAATCCTTCCCTTATTATCTGGAAGCCGCCTGAGTCTGTCGCTATTATGCCTTTGAAGCTCATGAAATTGTGGAGACCATTGAATTTCTTTATTGATTCTAATCCAGGATATAAAGAGAGGACTAAAGCGTTTGAGATGACTGCTTTTGTGCCTGTGTTTTTCAATTGGTCTGTGTCAATCAGCTTGACGCTGCCTTTTGTCGCAACAGGCATGAAGAAAGGGGTCTCTATGTTCCCTGATTTTGTCTTAAGGATGCCTATCCTTGCAGCTGTGTTTTTGTCCTGGTGCAGGATTTTGTACATAAGTGAGATTGTTGTATTGCAGAATATAAAGTTTTGGATGAGATTAGGAAAGGGATAGAATGAGGTTAAGTTTTATTGGATTTGAAATTTAACCTGCAATATTTATATACTAAACTGTTCTGAATATATACAATGGACAAGATAATACTTGAAATCAACAATATCTCTACTTATTACAAGAAATTCTCTGTGTGCAATGTAACTTTTTCTCTCAAGCAAGGAGACATACTCGGACTTGTCGGAAGATCAGGATCTGGAAAATCAACGATAATCAACACAGTGATAGGACTCAAACAGCCGAAGGAAGGAGATATCACACTCACTATCAATGGGCAGAAGGTAGACCTGAAAGACCATCTTGGATATTCTCCGCAGGAGAACTCGCTTTATCCGCTCCTTACAATTGAAGAGAACCTCAAGATATTCGGAAAGCTGCAGAAAGTCTCTGGAAAGGATGTTGAAATGAGGTCAAGAGAATTGCTGAAGATACTTGACCTCGAGTCTGCAAGGAAGAAAAGGATCATTGAACTATCCGGAGGGATGAAGAAAAGGGCAGACCTTGCTGTCACACTCATCAATAATCCTAAAATAATAATCCTTGATGAGCCGTTCACAGGACTTGACATATCGTTACAGAGCTTCATATGGAATTTCCTGATAAGGCTTTCCAAAGAAGGGAAGATAATAATCATATCCAGCCACCTCTTAAGCGATATCCAGAGATACTGCAACCATTTTGGATTAGTGCATGACGGAAGATATTATGACACTTACCAGATCGCCCTGAACCTGAAAAGAACAAAAGAGCAGAGCCTTGAACGGTTCCTTCAGAGGCTTTTCAACTATGAATTAAATGAGGAGTTAATGAAATGATACGGACTATCCCTTTAATCCAATCCAGCGTCAAGGAATTCATGAGAGACTGGAAGTCAATATTATTATTGGTCGTGCTTCCTCTTGTACTGATCTCACTTGTCTTTGTCTCTTTCAATCCTAGGGGATTGCAGAAGATCCCTGTAGGATTAGTGGTCACAGACAAAACGCTGAATACGGGAGAGTTTAGGGACGTCGCCAACTCATTTATGATAACAACTGATTTTGATGATATGGACACATGCTTGCTCAGCCTGAAGAGATATGAACAGTATGCGTGCATAAATGTGGTCAAGAAAGGGGCGATAGTGCTTGATGTCTATTATGACAATACAAGAGAACCAGTCATCTGGGAACTTCTTGGAAGGCTGAAGGAAGCAACTGACCTGATAAAAGAAGGATATTCAAAGAATATGGCTTCTGATTTCCTAGCCAAATTCAACGAGAATCTTGAGAAGATCAAAGTATTCAAGCAGAACATGCAAGAGACAAACGATCTCCTCGACAATTATATCGGGCAGGCTGACATAGTAAAAAGCCAAATGACTTCTGCAAGAAATGACCTTACAAACACATTGAATGAAATGGACAGCGACATAAATGAGGTCAAGTCTCAGGAGAATGATATAAGGATACAGAAGAATGATATGTATTCAAGAAGCATAAGCACAATAAATCAGGCATACCAGTACACATTCATGTTCTATAACCTAACTCCTAGCGAGTATAATTACATGTATCTAATGAGGAACAATCTAGACGATGCAAGGAATGAAATCAATGATTACAATATGGCTGTCGAGGGCAAGTTTGCAGAAGTCGATACAAAGGTAGGAAAATATGAACAAGCAAGCGCCCAGGGAAGGCAGTATGTCTATAAGCTAGACCAGGGAATAAGCCAAGTGGAAGTCGTAAAATCTGACCTTAAAAACTATCAGACCAAAGTGAGGAACGCTGAAGGAGAGCTTGACAAGATATATTCTGATTTTGCTGTCGTAAAAGACCTTGATCCTGAAGTGCTTGTCAATCCTATTGTCATGAGAAATACCCCTACCTATATCCCTGAAGTAAGTGCAGAGCTTCAGAAGAAGTTTGAGAATGAAGAGGGGAGCACTTATGAGAAGATAGTCAAAGGGCTCAACATGATAAGCCTCCAGACATTGTTCCCTACTCTTGTAATATTGATAACGTTGTTCTTGTCATTATTGATATCAAACTATATCTGCCTCCATGAGATAAATTCGCCTTCCAAGACAAGGATAAGACTAGTGAAAGGGATATTCTTCCATGAATTCCTTTCTGTGTTCTTCTCTTCGCTAATAATATTGTTTGTGCCTTTGCTCTGCATACTGCTGCTTGGAAATTTCTTATTTTTGCTTCCGATATTTGCAAACTTTGTTCTTGTCGCTTTGGTGTTGGGATTGCTTTGCGGAACTTTCATCCTGATCGGGATGGGGCTAGCTTATCTGATCAAACACGAATCCCTTGCGCTGCTTGTCAGCACATTCTTGCTTGTGTTGATGATATTTTATTCAGGATTCCTTCTTCCTATTGAAAGGATGAGCGATGCTGCTGCAACTACAGCCAACCTTTTCCCTGGAAATATTGCGAGAAGCGCGATAAACAAGGTCATCTTCTATGGGAGAGGGTATTGGTCAATATCCTATGAGGTTTCTGTTCTTCTTATATGGCTAGTCATATTGGCTTTGTTGGTGCTTTTTGTGAAGAAGGTCAGGAATCTTTAGGTTTCGAATTTGATATCCTTTATATATATTAAATGAAAAGACTTATAAACCAAAAATCAATTCTTACCAGTAAAATGAAATACAAAAGAACCCATACATGCGGAGAGCTGAAAAAGGAAGATATCGGCAAAGAAGTAGCAATAATGGGATGGAACCAGAGCAGAAGGGACCATGGCGGAATCATATTCATAGATCTAAGAGACAGGTATGGACTGACACAGATAGTGTTTGATCCTGAAAACAACAAAGAACTGCATAAAGATGCTGAAAAGCTCAGAAGAGAGGATGTAATTTCTATAAAAGGCAAAGTAAGGGCAAGACCTCCATCAATGGAGAACCCTAAACTTGTGACAGGACAGATTGAAGTCCTTGTTGATCAGCTTGATATATTGAACAAGGCTGAGACTCCTCCAATCGAGATTGATGACAGGGTTGAACCAAGCGAGGATATGAGGCTAAAGTACAGGTATCTAGATTTGAGAAGGCCTAGGATGCAGAAGAACCTCATAACAAGACATAATGTCATATTCGCTGCAAGAGAATATTTCAACAAGCACGGATTCATTGATATAACTACACCATTACTTGTAAAATCAACTCCTGAAGGAGCAAGAGATTATGTTGTACCATCAAGAGTAAATCCTGGAAAATTCTATGCCCTTCCACAATCGCCTCAGCTGTACAAGCAGATACTGATGATTGCAGGAATGGACAGATACTATCAAGTAGCATGCTGCTTAAGGGATGAAGATCTAAGAGCAGACAGACAGCCTGAACATTTCCAATTCGATCTTGAGATGAGCTTTGTCGAGAGCGAAGACATAAGGGATTTTGTCGAGGGATTATATAAACACATATTCAAAGAAGTCCTCGGAATAAAATTGGATGATTTCCCAAGAATAACCTACAAAGAATCTATGGACAAATATGGAAACGACAAGCCAGACATCAGATATGAACTTTTATTGAAAGATGTAACTGACATTGTCGTCAAATCAGATTTTGGAGTCTTTAAGGATGTCCAAAGCACTGGAGGGATAATAAAATGCATAAACCCTCCAAAGAACCTTGGAAGGAAGGAGATTGACGAGTATATCAATTTCTCAACACAGCTTGGAGCAAAGGGAATGGCCTGGATGAGAGTCACAGACAAAGGGCTTGATTCCAATATTGCAAAATATTTCCCTCCTGATGTGCAGAAAGAACTGATCAAGGCTGTTGGAGCTAAGCCTGACTCAATATTGATGTTCATAGCTGATAAGCCGAAGAAATGCAACGAGATACTTGCAAAACTGAGGGCTAAGCTAGCTGAAGACCTGAAACTTTATGATCCAAACACATTCAAATTCTCATGGATATATGATTTCCCATTGTTTGCCTGGAATGAGGATGAAGAAAAGTGGGAACCTGAGCATCATATGTTCTCCATGCCAAAGGCTGAATTTGTAGATGATTTCGAGAATAGGCCTGGAGAGGTAATTGGAGACCTTTGGGACTTGGCGCTCAATGGACTTGAGCTTGGATCAGGATCAATCAGGATAAACATACCTGCAGTACAGGAAAGAGTGATGAATTTCATCGGGATAACTCCTGAACAAGCAGAGGTAAAATTCGGATTCCTTCTTGAAGCTTACAAATATGGAGGACCACCGCACGGCGGAATGGGATTGGGAATAGACAGGACTGTCGCACTCATGTGCGGAACAAACGACATAAGGGAAGTAATAGCATTCCCAAAGAACAAGGCTGCTGAATGCCCAATGGACGGATGCCCTTCATATCTAGACCAGAAACAGCTCAAAGAGCTGAATCTTAAATTAGACCAGATCAAGAAAAATTGATTATGGAAAGAAAAAAGAAGAAGAACATCTTCGAAGAGTCTGAAGACTTGTATGAATACGATGAAGACTCAGACATACCTGTCCATGAAAAGTTCACAAAAGAGAAAAAGATAAAAAAGTTGGGATTAAAATGAATGTTGATGAAGAGATGATAAAGCATGTTGCAGAGGTTGCAAGGCTTGAACTCACTGAAGAAGAAGTCAAGAGGTTTGTGCCTCAGCTAAAGGAAGTACTCGATGCTTTTTCTAAACTACAAGAAGTTGACACTGAAAATGTCGAGCCTAGCTTCCATCCTGTAAAGATGAAGGATGCACTAAGAGAAGACGTGCCTGCTGAATGCCTAACACAGGAAGAAGCTCTTTCCTGCACAAAACTAAAGAAAGACGGATATTTCAAAGGACCGAGGGCGATGTAGATGAAAAGATTATTGATTGTATTGTTAGGATTATTGATGATTGTGGGGTGCTCAAACAATTCAAACAGCACAACTACAACAACTATTTCAAGTACAACTACAACAACAGAACAGGGGGTGTCTGTAATGAACAGGATTGCTATCTTTGAAACTTCAATGGGGACATTCAAGGTTGAGCTTTATGAGGATAAGGCCCCTATAACAACCAAGAATTTCATTGAATTGACAAATAAGGGATTTTACAATGGATTGATATTCCACAGAGTCATCAAAGGTTTCATGATACAGGGAGGAGATCCCAAAGGCGACGGAACTGGCGGACCAGGATACACTATACAGGATGAGTTCAATACCGGACTTAAACATGAGAGAGGAGTGATATCCATGGCAAACACAGGCAGACCAAACAGCCAAGGATCACAGTTCTTTGTGACAGTTGCTGCAACTCCAACGCTTGATGGAAAATATTCTGTATTCGGCAAGGTAGTTGAGGGAATGGATGTCGTCGACAAAATATCTGTAGTTCCTACTAATGCAAATGACAAGCCACTCGAGAATGTGGTAATAAATAAAATTACAATACAATAAGGTGGGATAATGAAGATTGAAAAAAAGGCATGGCCTGAGTTTTTTGAGAAAGTAAAATCAGGAGATAAGAGAATAGATCTGAGGATTGCAGACTTTCCTGTAAAGACTGGCGACATATTGGTATTGAAAGAGTGGGATCCTGCCAAAAAGGTGTACAGTGGAAGGATCATTGAGAGGAAAGTGGGAAACGTAGTCAACATCCCTGGAGACAAGATATTCAAGATGTACAAAAAAGAAGATGTTGAGAAATACGGATTAAATATGATTGAGATCTTATAAGATGAACGTAAAAGAATTTGTCGAGAAAGTGAAATCTGGAGAGATAGACCCTGTCGAGCATACTCACAAGACTATCGAGAAGATCAGGAAGATAAATTCCGAGAATAATTATTTTAATGAGATATCTGAACAGCTTGCTTTGGAGCTTGCTTCCAATGCAGCCAAGCACAAGAAAGGGAGATTATGCGGACTGCCTATATCTGCGAAAGACTGCATCTGCGTAAAGGGCGTTGAGAGCAGGGCTGGATCAAAGATACTTTCTGGATATAAGCCTGTCTTCAATGCAACTGCTGTGCAGAGAGTGATTGATGAAGGCGGAGTCATCATAGGCAAGACTTCACAGGACGCATTCGGATTCGGAAGCTTCTCTGTCAACGTCGGAGTAGGGATGAAGATCCCATTAAATCCATTTGACAACACCAGGACTTGCGGAGGATCAAGCGGCGGATCTGGAGGAATATCACAGAAAGCTGATTTCTCCCATGTAAGCCTTGGAGAGAGCACTGGAGGAAGCATAGAAGCTCCTGCATCATTCTGCGGAGTCGTCGGTGTCTGCCCGACTTATGGCCGAGTATCTAGATTCGGGCTTATGGATTATGGAAACAGCCTCGACAAGATAGGGCCTATGTCAAAGACTGTCGAAGATGCTGCTATTGTCTATGACATAATCGGAGGGCATGACCCAAAGGATTCGACTTCTGCAAAGATAGGGCATGAGCATGTCTCAGGCCATCTGGGAAAGAATGTCAAAGGGATGAAGATTGCCCTGATAAAAGAGTCTGTCGAGGAAGGGGTAGATGAAGGCGTCAGGAAGAATATATTAGATGCTGTCGCCAATCTTGAGAGCCAAGGGGCCGTAATCAAGAAGATCAGTCTACCTACTGTCTTTGGATATGGGATACCTTGCTATTATCTGATTGCCATGAGCGAGGCTTCCACAAACCTTGCAAAGTACTGCGGGATGAGATATGGCGCTGATGATGTGCTTGAAGGAAGCTTCAATGAGTATTTCACAAAAGTAAGGAGCAAGAACTTCTCTGCTGAAGAGAAGAGAAGAATAATAATCGGGACATTCACAAGGATGGCTGGATACAGGGATGCTTATTATCTAAAAGCTACAAAGATAAGGACCAAGATAATCGATGAATACAAGAAGGCTTTCAAGGATGTCGACTGCATAATAAGCCCGACAATGCCATTTGTCGCCCCTAAGTTCAAGGAGATTGAGAAATTAACACCGCTTCAGAATTATATGGCTGACATAATGACAGCAGGGCCGAACCTGGCGGGGATCCCGCATATGAGCATACCATGCGGAACTGACAAGGGGCTTCCTGTCGGAATCATGCTGATGGCTGACCATTTCAATGAGGGAAAGATGTTCCAGGCCTCAAGCGCCATCGAGAGGGGGAAATAATATGGGATCGCAAAGAGTTCCTGTCGATATTGGCGACCTTAAGAATGAGGACAAAGTAAAGAAATGTCCAGAGTGCGGAGGCACGAAGATAGAATACCATGACGGAGAGTTTGTCTGCATGAAATGCGGACTAGTGATAGAATGAAGAAATTTGATTCAGATATTGTTATTGGACTTGAGATTCATGTTGAATTAGATACAGCTACAAAGATCTTCTGCAGCTGCCCTAAGAAAGGAAGAGACACTCCAAATACAAGAACGTGTCCAGTATGCTTAGGGATGCCTGGAAGCAAACCTGTATTGAATAAAAAAGTGGTCGATTATGCACTTAAATTATGTCTGGCATTGAATTGCAAGATTGCACCTAATTTGGTATTTTCTAGAAAGAGTTATTTCTATCCTGACATGGCGAAGAACTACCAGATATCACAATATGAGATTCCTCTTGGAGAGGACGGATTCCTGAAGATCGCAAATAAAAAAATCGGGATAACAAGAGTACATCTTGAGGAGGATCCTGCATCGCTTGTGCATCCAAAAGGGATGGCTTCGAGTCCATTTGTGCTTGTCGATTATAATAGATCAGGGAATCCTCTTGCTGAGATCGTCACCGAACCTGATTTCACAAGCCCTGATGAAGCAAGGGATTTCATGAAGAAACTGATCACTATACTCTCTTATCTTGAGATATTTGATGTTGAGAACGGGATAATAAAAGCAGATGCCAACATTTCTGTCAGAGAATCAGGGTATGTAAGAGCTGAGATAAAGAATGTGACTGGATTCAAAGAGATAGAGAGGGCGCTTGTATATGAAGTCGAGAGGCAGAAGAGAGATATCAAGGAAGGAAAGAAACTTGTGCAAGAGACAAGGGCATGGGACCCTGATAACGGAGTCACAAGCACAATGAGAATCAAGGAAACAGAAGCTGACTATGGGTATATCATCGATCCTGATCTTGTCATGACTGAGATAACAACTGAATGGGTCAAGGACATCTTGAAAGACATGCCTGAACTTGCCCATGAAAAGGTCGAGAAGTTTATTGAAAAATATAAGATTGATCCAATTGATGCTGAAGTGCTTGCTGCTGAGAAAGAGTTGGCTGTGATATTTGAGAAAGTCTCTGTTGAGATCGATCCTGTGCTTGCTGCAAGATGGTTAAGAAGAGAGTTGGTCAGGGTTGTCAACTATAACAAACAGCAGATAAAAGACATAAAGATCGATGAAAGACATCTTATTGATCTGCTCAGACTTGTTGAGGGGAAGAAGATAACTGACCAGACTGCGCAAAAGATACTTGAGAAACTTATAGTTGAACCTTTTGATGTAAATGCTTATGTCAAAAGGGAAGGGTTAGAGGCTGTGTCTGACTCTTCTGAACTGGAGAAATACTGCAAAGAGGCGATAGCTGAGAACCAGAAGGCAGTCGATGAGTACAAGGCAGGAAATGAGAAGGCGCTTCATTACTTGATAGGGCAGGTCATGAGGAAGACTAAAGGGAAAGCGACGCCTAAGGAAGTGAATGAGATAATGAAGAAATTGATCTAATCCTCTATTCTTTAATATGCCGTAAGTATTATGAATAAGTTTAAATATTACTAAAAAATGCATATTCTCGAGGAAAAAAAGGTGACAAGATGACTGTATCTTATGACGAGTTTTTTGAATGGATGAAGAAGAACTGCAACTTCAATGATATTCGAGTCAAGCAAGATCCGTATCCTGTGCTGACTCCTGAAGGAAAGGAGACAGGCAACTATTATTCACTCATGAGTTTGCCTATGAGCATTGTAAGGATGGAGTACAGAGGTCTAGAGAAGCTCGTAAAAAAAGCGCTAATTGTCGGAGGAATATCGCCTGTTGATGGCAATGAGAAAGGGATTTTTACGGGATTGGATTATAGTAATGCAAAACAACTTGCTGATCTTCAGATGGTTCAAGTGTTTTCCAGGAATGGAGAATTAAGTGAAGGACAAATACTCCCTTTGGTTGCAAGGATAAGAAAAATAAACGCGATGAGGTATGTTGAGTATTGCCCTGGATCAAGGGAATATCTAGGGTTTTAAATCTACGTAAAATCTATGGTAAATGTTTTTAAGCTGCTAATTGTTCTGGTCTGATATGTTAATGTATGATGCTTTATTTGAGATGATAAAGAAAAGGTATAGTCCTGATCATGTTGAGATAAGGCAAGAGCATTACAAGAATCCTTTGGCCTATGATGATGACAATATGCCAGATATAGCTCTTCTTGAAGTCCCAAAAGGATTGATAAGGATGAGGTATAAAGGACTTGAGAAGTACCTAGGCAAAGGGCTGGTGTGCGGAAGCATGTGCTTCTGTTTGGGCAATAAAAGCAGCGAATACAATCCATTAGACAGCCTATCTATAGATAGACTTCTCGTTATGACTTTACAAGCACTAGAGATACCTGAAGAAGCAGAAGACACTAATTCCAGAACATATCCCCTTGCCGCAAGAGTAAGGTTCAGAAACGGAACTGTCCTTGTGGAACATTGTGAAGGCGGAAGAAAATATTGGTAAAAAAAGAAATAAAAGAAATGATCTATTTCAATTTGTAGTCTGGCTGCACCCTGCTTGCATATGGGAGGAATCCATCTACCCAAGTGTCTATAGATACTGTAGGGGTGAAGACATCTTTTCCTGCAAGATCCCTGAATGTCCTATTCGCCACTTCCCTCAATGCATACATCTGCAGGTCTGTTGAGACTTGAGTAGCTTCTGCCAACTTCTCTTTTGTCGTATGGTTGAATATATAGGCCCTCCAGTTGTCTGCCGAACCTTCCTTGTGCACTGCTTCAGCCTTTGCTGCATCGCAGGCTGCATAAATGCCTAGCTCCCTGAACTTCGCCCTCGCAATCTCCTTGTTTGCAGGTATCATATATGTGATTCCGTCCTTCTCATAGGTTATCATAAGCCTATTCTCATCAGGGGTGTTTGCGAAGTCTGCAAGGTATAGCGTCGGACCACTTTGCGTCTTCACGACAACACCCTCAACTTTCCCGTCAATATTGATTATCCCTCTTTTCCTGCTGAATTCAATCTGGTCCTCTGCGCAGTTCCTGACATTTGTCTTCCAAATATCATAAACATAGCCAGCGACACCCATCCTTCTCGCCGCCTCTTCATCTGTCTCGATAGGAAGGTCTCCTGCAAGCTCGAATTTCGTATCGAAGTTCAAGGCAATCTTATCAAACATCTGGCCTGGGAATGGAATGTCCTTAACACCAATATCATTCAAGATAGCCCAAAGGTCCTTAAACCTAACAAGGCCCTGTGAATGGACGTCCCTTTTTATCTCCTCAAGGACAGCCGCTGTCTGGTCATATGTGGCGAGAGATTCGTATATATCTCCCCTGCCTGCCGCCTTGAAGATCTTCTTGAATGTCGAAGAGCCCAAAGGAAGACCTGCCCTGAAGACAGACTCAGAATCTGCAACATAGACTGTGATACTGCCATCATTAATTGCTGTGTGATAATCCTTGATTACCTGCCTTTTCTCATCAATAGTCGCATCATGAGGGAATCTTGGTGTATTTGCAAGCTTCATGACGATGAACTCGCTGAAGTCACCTCTTGATATCAGGTCGTTGACTGAAACGACCTTTCCATCCTTATCCATCATACCTTCATATGTCGTCAGGACGCCTCTTGATGCAATGTGCTCAAAATAGGCAGCTGTCATCATAGGAAGTATATACTTCTTATCAGGTATCTCGACGTCCGGGATCAGGTCCTTCAAGTCTGCGACCGAGAAACGGCCTGAACATTTCCAAGCACCCAATCCAAAGGCATGTGGCTGAGGTGGCCTGTATAACTGTGCTGCAAATAGCTCCATATTGCTCACTGCATTCTCTGGTGTTATTAGATCCTTTACGCTTCCCATTTTATCACCTTCCTAATGTTTAATCATACTTTAACTTCTGAATCTGATTTTCCGACCAGATCCTTATATTTATCAAGAACAGGGTCGACAACTTCGGCAAGATATTCAACGACCTGCTCTTCTGCCCTTCCTGTGAATCTTTTTGGATCATCAAGAAGGCCTTTGAAATAATCAGCATCTGCAGGGAAGTCAGGGTCATTAGCGAGCCTCTCGAAAAGGTCGTTCTCTGCCCCTTCCATCTTGACTCTCTTGCCTGCTGCAACTGAATGCACTTTAATCTTCTCGTGCATCTCCTGCCTGCTGTGGCCTTTCTTCGCCAGGTCCATAAGTATCGCTTCTGTCGCCATGAAAGGAAGCTCTTCAGCCAAATGCTTCTTTATCATCGCAGGATACACTACCATACCTTTTGTTATGTTCTGATATAATGTAAGAACTGCATCTGCTGTCAGGAAAAGCTGAGGAAGATCCATCCTTCTTATCGCAGAATCATCCAATGTCCTCTCGAACAGTTGTGTGGCATGAGTTGCCTCAAAATCTGCAGGTAGGCCCATCAATTTCCTTGAGATAGCACACATCCTCTCGCTCCTCATAGGATTCCTCTTATAAGCCATGGCGGAACTTCCAGTCTGGTTCTTCTCAAAAGGCTCTTCAATCTCTTTCTGATTTGACAACAACCTCATGTCTAGACCAAACTTGTGTGCTGAACTTCCTAAGCCTGCGACTGCGTATGCGACCAGTTCATCAACTTTCCTAGAATATGTCTGTCCTGTAACATGATAAGAACCGTTGAAACCGAGCTTTTCGCTGAAAAGCCTGTCAAGGGCCTTAACCTTCTCATGATCACCGTCGAACAATTCCAAGAATGATGCTTGAGTTCCCACTGTACCTTTTGCACCTCTTGCCATAAGTCCTGCTCTAACATGCTCTATCTGGTCAAGGTCAGCAAGAAGGTCTGAAATATATAATGTTGCTCTCTTTCCGACTGTGACTGGCTGAGCTGCCTGGAAATGAGTATAGCCTAAACAAGCCATACCTTTGTACTCGTCTGCAAAATTCCTTAGATTATATATTGTGTTTACAATGCCTCTGACAACAAGACCTAGTGATTCCCTTTCTTGAACCAAAACAGTATTGTCATCGGGCTCCATAGATGTCGCTCCAAGATGCATTATGCCTGCAGCAAGTGGGCACTGCTGGCCATACGCATATACGTGAGCCATCACATCATGCCTGATCTCTTTTTCTTTTGCTTTTGCTACATCATAATTTATGTCATTCTGGTGAGCCTTCATCTCGTCTATCATTGCAAGAGTTATCTGTGTCAATCCTAGTTCCATCTCTGATTCTGCCAATGCTATCCAGCATCTTCTCCAGGTCTGGAACTTAAAATCCTCTGACCAGATGTGCTGCATAGCCTTGCTTGTATACCTTCCCACCAATGGATCCTGATAGACGTCTGTCGGCATAAATTCACCTCAATGGTGCGAGAAGCACCTTTCCAATGTAGCTGCCAATGCAATTCCTTTCTCATTTGCAGCTTCTATGACCAATGCATCATTCATGGATCCTGCTGGCCAGACAATCGCCTTAATCCCAACAGCTGCTGCTGCATCAATGCAATCCCTACTTGGGAAGAATCCATCTGATGAAAGAACTGCTCCTTCAAGGTCTTCTGGTTTTCCCTTGTCTTTTGCCTTCTGAATAGCCTGCTCAACTGCACCGATCCTCTCCTGCTGGCCTGTACCTACAGCCAAGGTCTTTCCGTCTTTAACTATGACTACTCCATTCGACCTTACTGCTATGTTGACATACCATGATGTGAGAAGGTCGTCAAGCTGATCTGCTGTAGGGATAAGCTGAGCGACATAATCTTTGCCACCATTCTTTTCAGGTTTTGAATTTGGAACCATCGGCATAAGAACGAGATCTGCTCCAGTCCTGATCCTTGTAAGATAAGGCATCTCAATTGAAAGCGTTCCGTCAGGCATTGTTCTCAAGTTGAGGTAACCTGTGACATCATCTCCAACATATTTTGGAAGAAGCCTTGGATCCTGTATCTTGCCTACCCTGATAGAATTGTTGAGGCTTTTTGTGCCATTATTCCTATACAATACCTGCATAGCATCTTCTGTAAATGACGGCGCAACAACTCCTTCGATGAATGTTTCCATGATGGCTTCTGCAGTGTCCTTGTCTACCTCGTAATTGAATGCAACAACTCCGCCGAATGCGCTCCTTTCATCGCATCCTCTTGCTATCCTATAAATATCTGCGCCTGACTCATCTCCTGTCTTGATCTTAAATCCGCATGGATTCACATGCTTCATTATCGTGCATACTGGCCTGTCAAAGTATTTCAATATTATACCTGCTGCGTTTCCGACGTCCTGCATGTTTGTCAAGGACAATCCTCCTTTTCCTCCTTTAAGCATCTCCATTGTTCCAACAACCATTGGTTGATCTGTCTCTGGTTTATAGGCCTCAAATGGCTGATGGGGATTAGTGCCGTATCTTTTTACATGATCAGTCCTGACATAATTTATGACTTGGTCGCCGAGAGTTATCTGTACTGTGGCTGGGAAGTCTGCCTGTATCGCTGTCTTGTATGCGTTTTTGAAGTCTGATACGTCTGTTGGTTGCATTTTAATTACCTCCTGTAAACTGATATCCTGCTTTCACTTTTGCAGGGTCTTTCATCTGCTCTGCCATATACTGAGCGATCATCGTGTCATATTTTCCAGTCATCTCAAAGACTTTTGGAACAAGCAATGCTCTCTGTTCGAATGTTGTACAGCCTTCATTTGTCCTTATGCCTCCTAGAACTGCCGCATAATCAGCAGGGTCGCAGACAACTGCGCAGCTTGCGAAGTTCTTTGCAGCCCCCCTTATCATTGTAGGGCCACCGATGTCGATGTTTCCTCTTGCTTTCTCGAATGGAACGTTTGGGTCTGCAGTAACTTTGTCGAATGGGTATAAGTTTCCTACTACCATGTCGATGTAGACTGCAGGCATATTCTCCGCAATACTGACAACATATGTGTTATCAACAGGAGCATCAAAGACTCTTGTCACATCTGTGCCAATTACACAACCGCTTGAAAGCTGCTCTCCAATAAAATTAACTGTCTTTCCAAGATTCTTCAAATATTCCTGATGGGCTGGATTATTCCTTTCTCCTAGGATTCCTGCATGGAGCTTTGGATGCAATGTCTTTACGAGTCCGCCTTCCATCTCTGGGAATTCTGTGTAGTCTGATACTTGGATCAAATGATCTTTTGCAGCATCTCCGAGATAGCCTGCAATCGCTGTGTAAGTGCCTCCAGTCGACATGAATCTTACATTTGGGTTTATGTCAAACAGTCCTAAAACAAATGTATCCAATCCAGTCTTGTCAAAAACGCTGACAAGAACATTATTGACAGGAATCCTGTCTTCCATACATCCTTTTGCATCTCTTATTGTCATATTGTTCACCTTGTTTGATTTATTTTAATAATTACGCTCTGTCACATGGCCTGCTAGGACCATTGTCATCGGTTCTTTCTTCAGAGCATCAGCTTTCTTATCTCTATCTTCTTGAATTCTTGAAAGAGCGTCATGATTCTGTGTCAACTGGGCTGCTGCAATGACTGCATTAAGATAATCTCCCTGTGTTGTAAAACAGGTTGATTTTGTGTCGTACTGAAAGACGCCCAAATAATGGTCCTTGCACATCTCTTTGCCTCCCATAAAAGCCACCTGAATCCCTGAGCCTCTTGTCAACCGGTTATCGATAGACCATATTGTATCCATCGTGAATTGCGGAGTGCATGAAGCAAATGGCGTGATGACCACTTCATCTGAGACATCCTTGCAGTCGCGATTGAGCCTATATTCAATGCCATACTTCTCCATGACTTTTGCCAGCTCTGCTGTCGAAGACATATCAGGATGATCAAATATGACAATATCTGCCGGAGGAGTATCCAAGAACCTGTATGCAATGTTTGCTGCAGCATAAGTGCCGTTCAATGGAACTGTGAGAACTGGATTCATAGGTGGTTTCTCTGATGTTGACGAAGCGCTGCTCCATCCAGCTGTGATTGAATCTGTGATGGGAATTCCAATGACAATATCGGTTAGTGTTGCATACTGCTTGACAACACCTGTTAATACATTAGACTTGCCTGCTCCGCTTATGAATGCGTGTGGGCCAAAGTCTCTTTCGTCAACCGCCTTATCGACTCCGACAAGAGCTCCCATTATGTCTGCAACCTTCTCTGGAGTATTGTCTGCTGATGCCCAATGGACATAGACCTCGACTTCTGGATGAGCTTTTGAAAACTCTTCTATACCTGGCATGACTTTGCCTTTGTCGCTTGTCGATCCGAAAATCATCTCTAGCTTCATTTTCCCTACCTCCTTATTATTCATGTATCCCGCTATAATAAACAGGGCTCTCTCTTTTTGGCAGTCCCCTTATCTCTACTCCTATCTTTCCATCTTGCGCTTGTTCCAATCTTCCAACTTCCCTACATTCAAGGTTGAATTCCCTGCACTGTTCCCTTAAAGAAACCATATCTCCTGTTGTCACAAACGCTTCACATCCCATATGCCATATCTTGAAGTAGTCCTCAGGCTTCACCCCAAGCATCCCTATTATCGCATACTGCATCGGGTCTGCCTTGAACAAGTCTTTAAAGTCCATCCCAACAAACAATCCATTTTTTGCCAATGGAGATGCCAGCTTCTCGTCAAATGCCCCTCCGCTCATATGATATACTGATGTTGCAACTCCGCTTTCTATCGCTTTTCTAAAGAATGGGTAAAAGATATGGCTTGGCGTAGCAAGGTATTCAAGCATCTCTCTTCCTTCTGGAGTAGTATGCCATTCTTCTCCGTATACTAAAAATGGAGCCTCCCTGCATTTTGATATCCCATTTGACCTTGGATTTGAATACATGCTCTTCACTGCAGCCAAGGCATCTCCTGCCTTTGGTGTTGGCGGGTTTCTCAACATTTCCTCATTTATCACGCTTACAGCAGCCCCGCTTATATTGTATGCCGGCACTCCTGCCTTATAACTGATTATCCTACCCCCTACATTCTCTTCAGCGAGTAATAAAGGCACTCCCATTTCCATCATTATCTTTCTTGCATGGTCCATGACTTTTTGATAATCCACTCCATTATGTTCCATCAACCCTGCCACTGCCCTGCATATCGCTGCAATCTTTATCGTGTCATCCATATTCATTGCAAGGAAATCTGCAATTCCTTTCTCATGCGTCCCTTTTCTTTCATAAAGCTCTGTCTTTGTCCCTATTCCGTCTGCATTCATGTACACTGGCCCGTCAGGCACGAATGTCAAGAGAGAGTCTCCTCCTGCCATTATCACTCTTCCCACTTGCTGGTCTGTTGGAGCTATGCTTACTAATACTCCAGTCATGTTAGCTGAGCAGTTTACCCTTTTTCCAAGAATTGCGAGCTCTCCATTCATGACAGCTATATTATGCCTGTCACATCTCTCTCTTAAAGCATCTCCTATCGTCCTTATTGTTTCTTCATCACCTACAGAAGCGTCAACAATGTCTGCAAGCCCCACTGGCTTAAGATTATGCCTAAACGCTTCTTCAACAGCCCTGTCAACCATTGAATTGGCATATTGTCTCATATCTGTAATGGATGGGTCTCCTCCATTGCATGTCACAACACACTTATAGTCGTGAGGCACTCTTAATACAGCCACTCCTCCCATTCCAGAGCCTAATACTTCAACATATTCTGAATTCTTCAGTGTCGGAGCAGTCAATGCCCTTAGCAGTTGCGAACCGCTCCTTCCTACATTGATGCAATTTTGCACATAATCGTCGATCTCGTTTACCATAACATCTCACCTTCTAAAATTGAACTCCATTTGGGACTGGCTTGTGCTCGAAATAAATCTTTCCTGAACCGTCCTGCTGATAATTTCCTCTTGATATGTCAGATATGACTTGAGGGAATACTATCCAGTCGCCTTTCTCTTTAAGACGATCCTGGCAGTCTTTTGCAAATTCATAAATAGGAAACATCTTGAAGAGATCCTTATCTTTCATATCAGGATGCTCCCTGACATATTTCATGACATCCCCTAAAGAGTTCATACCTTCACCTAAAAGGACACTCCTGTTCATCAAAGGAGCCACTTGCTGTGGGACTGGTTGAGGCGCTGAAACACCTAACAATGGGCCTCCATCGAGCAATGGAATTACCAGATGGACTGATGTGTAAACTTCATTCTTTCCTTCCAGGATCGCTTTTGCGCTCGGAACCCAACCAAGTCCAAAATATTTCCTTTTTCCATTTTCACCTACAACTCTTAAGTCGCCTGGATGGACATTGACCATAGTGAAGTAATCGCACAAGACAGGAGAGATGACCCAGTCATAGCCTGCCATCGCTATTGCATCTATGCCCTCGTCCTGGAATAAGTTAGCTTGCTGTGTATCATATTGTTCACGCACGTGCATGTCATTGATCGCCATTCCCAAATTTGTATAGAATTCCCTTATCGAATTTGTGACGACTGCTATCTCCAATCCACTAGCCTTATAATCCTGCTTTGCTATCCTTTCTGCCTTTGAATCAGGGTTGTCTGTGAATATCACCACAGGCCTAAATGTCACATCTCCTCTCTCCCTGTCTGCAAGATATCTCTCGATTATCTTCTTAGCATTCGTGCCTGAGCCTGACATCATTATTGCCAGACGCATAGGTTCTTTGCCTGGCTTGTATAATGGAGTCAATGCATTTTCCAGATAGTCTTCTGTCATTTTCAATTCCTCAATAGCGCGTGAGCCTTGTCTCCTACATCATCTCTGGAATGGCTTCCACCCTCTATGATGATCACTCTTTTTGCTCTATATGCAAGCTCTTGCGAACGCATGAAATCCGCATCGTAAGATGTAACCCCTAGGATCCTGCCTCCATTTGTGACAACTTCTCCATCTTCGTTACGAGCAGTGCCTGCATGGAATACTTTTACACCTGGCATCCCTGCAACCTCAGCAAGACCTTTGATAAGCTTTCCTTTTGATCCTGATGTAGGATATGTTGGAGCTGCCATCACAACACAAGTCGAGTATCCTGGCCTGACTGAAAGGTCTGCTTCATGCAATCCTCCTTTCAAAGTGAGATCATGAACTGTGTAAAGGTCTCCATTCATTATCATCATCGCTGGCTGGCATTCTGGATCACCAAACCTTATGTTCCATTCGATGACTTTTATGCCTTCTTCTGTCTTCATGAATCCGCCATATAGCCAAGCGTTCTTATAGGGTATCCCGTCCTGATGCATCTTTGTGACGAGCCTGTTCATAATGAATTCTGCCTCTTTCAAATCATCTAGAGTCGCAATTGGCGCAGGACCATATGCTCCCATGCCGCCTGTGTTAACTCCTGTGTCGCCATTATCCCTAGGCTTATGGTCCTGGAATGCTGCATTCAGGATCCTGACCCTTTCTCCATCAGACAATCCAAATACTGAGAATTCCTGGCCATAAAGCTTTTTTGAAACAAGAACGTGCTCTCCATAGCTTGATGCATGGCCTGTTATCTCTGCGAGAGCCTCGTCTATAGAGCTACAGACTGTGACTCCTTTTCCTCCTGTGAGACCTCTTGCTTTCAGGACTGGCTGCTCGAATCTTCCTGACCTGATAAAGTCAATAGCCTCCTGAGTCGAATAGCATTTTACTCCTTCTGCCTGTGGGATCCCAACTGCGCCCATGACATCGAAGGAGAAGAACTTGTCTGATTCCAACTGAGCTGCATTTTGCGCTGGACCAATGACATTATGATAACCTCCTTTTGCCAGATAATCGACAATACCTTTGTCAAGAGGATCTTCTGGGCCTACGACAACCATACTTATATCTTTGTCTTTGATAAATTCAGCAATCTTGGCAAAGTTTTCCGGCTTTGCAGCCAGATCAATATTATATGCATTAGGCTCTGCTGATGTACCTGCGTTTCCAGGAGCGACATAGACTTGCACATTAGGATCCTGCAATAATTTCCATGTCAAAGCGTGCTCTCTTCCGCCAGAACCAATTACAAGAACGTTTTTTGTATCAGCCATATTACCATCTCCTTCAATTTTTTAGAAAATTTCAGTTAAAGTGATTAACTATGTTCTCGAAGACTTTCATGCATGCGCCTTTTGCAACCTTCTCATCGATTGAAGCTGCAGATATTCCCTGCCTTGCCCATGCATCCTTCATCTTAAAGAATCTTGGGTCGCATGAAAGATAAATTCCCACTTCTGTGTGAGCCATATGCCCGATTATTGTCCCTGTCTCATTGACAAGGCCTGCAATCCCGTCTACTGAGCCATTTGGATTTTTTGGGAATTCCTCAGTCTTCTGGTGAGTCACTGGATCAGCATATCTCAATAAGACATGCTTTTCATTTACTGCTAACCTGTTCCTCTCTCCTTCTTCTGAAGTAATACTTCCATTCGGAGAATAGAAGACTGCCTTGCCTTCACCATGCCTGATCGAGATGAAAAGATCTGTATAGTCAATGCCTTCAAAAGCAAAGTGAGGCCTCTCAATAATATGATGGACAAAGTCAACCCTGTAACTGCCACAATCATTATTTGTTAGGGTCATAGCCTGCTTTGAATAATCGCCACCTATCCCTGGAAGAAGGCCTGATTTAACGAGGAGCTGGAAGCCATTGCATTGGCCGTAGATAACATTTCCTTTATTTGCAAATTCTATAAGCAGGTCTTTCACTCTTCTTTCTTCATCATTTACCATTGCTTTTGCGCACTCAAGCTCGTTTGCTGCGCACATCGCTGACCCAAGATTATCTCCCTGAAGAAATCCGCCGGCAAGATTGATTATCTGCACATTTGAGAGATCAAGCTGGCCTTTAAGCAACTGATTAATATGGACTATCTCAACTTTTGCGCCTGCCCTTTCGTAAGCATGAGCACATTCATTGTGGCAGCCGATCCCTTTGCCATAGACTACGTATACATTTACCATCATCTTCACTTCTTATGCTGCTTTTGGCCTTGCATCATCAAGATCAAACCTCAAAGGCTGCTGATAGCTTGATTTTGCCTGTCTCAATGCAACTGATTCCAATGTATCATCAAGCCTCTTGGCCTTAATCTCATCATTTGATGTGACATAACCTATCCTACTGAATGGCACCTGACCCATCGTCCTCTCAAAATTCTCTACATTATGAGGAGCTACAGAAACAATGAACCTTCCAGGAGTCTCCGAATAAAGCAACTCATTATCTTTTGTGCATGAGCCATCCTGAACAATCGCCTCTACATCAATAGTAGCTCCTGTCTTTCCTGCCATCGCTGATTTGGCTACTGCAGCACTAAGACCTCCTTCACATATATACTTGCATGATGCTACATATTCTGAATCGACTGCCGCAGGTATTGCTGCTGCAACTGCAACAAACTCATCTATATTCGCTTCAGGCGCATTTCCGCCCTGCAATGGAGTTCCATTTTCCTTATAACCTACTGCGCTTGCAAGCTGCGACGCTCCCAGATGATTTTTAGTCGTACCTACAACATAGATGACATCACCATCTTCCTTGAAGTCGGCTGTAACACATTTTCTATAGTCCTGCACTTTCACTGCAAGAGAGACAAGATAACTGTCAGGATCATGGATCTCTATATGCCTCTTACCAGTCGCCTCATCTTTGACAAGGGTTATATGCTGCCTCAAGTCTAGAGGAACGTTTTCAAGATCGAATGAGTCGTCAACTTCGTATGTGCATGAGCATTTCATGCTGTCTTTTCCTGTAAAGATGCCAACATTTGTCTTTTCCTCGACTTCTCTTACTCCAATGCCTTCCAATACGAGAGATGCCAGATTATGTTCGCCGCTCTCTTTTGTCAATGTCGAAGTAGAATCTGAATCAGGCTGGCAGTAATTTCCACAGCCAAGCCAGGCATCATATTTAGGATTTTTCATGTCTGGAAGAGCTACGCCAAGCGCAACAATCTTACCTATAGCGTCTATGAAAGACTTTTGCGCAGCATGGTATGGGCTTATGTCTGAGAGCTTTGGAGCTATCCCCATCGCATATGCAATCGCGCCATTATCCCTCCCTCTTGTATCCAATGGCTTCTGCATCGTCGCATCAGCTGCAACTTCCTGATCAAGGCCAAGAAGAGGACCGATGATTGTCCCGCCGCCGACCCTTGAATCTTTCTGCCTGAAGAGCCATTCTGGCGATGCACAATCATATTCTCCCAAGACCATACATAGGGTCTCTGCAAATGTATATTGATTCTTGAAAACAAGGTCTTTCTGATATTGTTCTCCTGGACCATTCCATGTAGCATGCATATGCTTCCTTGGATTAGGATCAAACAATTTCTCGATGTCAAACAATCCAACTGCCTTATCGCCATGCATCAACTGTATATATCCATCATTCTTCAATTTACCGAGCTGAGTGATGTCAACTTCGTGCTTCCTTGCAAGCTCCTCCAACAAAGGAACATTCTCTTTTCTACAGGAAAAGACCATCCTATCCTGAGTTTCAGAGCAATTAATCTGCCATGGCCAGATACCCTGATACTTGACTGGATGCTTTGCCAGATCAAGGAATAAACCGCCTGTCTTTCTTGCCAATTCATGGGTTGCTGATCCTATCCCCATCGCACCGCAATCAGTAATATCTGTAAACAGCCCTAACCTCGCTGCTTCCAATATGAAATACCTCATCTTAACCTGAGTGTAAGAATCATCTTTCTGGACATGACCTAAGCTGATATTCTCGCTTGCCTTCAATGAGCTTTCTGTCGCACCATGAATGCCGTCAACACCTACTTTATGCCCTGCAACAAAAACGAGGTCATCGACACTGGCATCCGTCTGCATGTATGACCTTCCGTTCTTATCCCTCACTGGAGACCATCCAATCGTTCCGCAATGGACTTCGATCTTTGCGACAAATCTTGGATCTGTTGTCATACCGCCGCCCAATGTCGGGATCTGGGATTCATTTCCGCCTTCCCTGACACCGCGAGTGACTCTTTTGAATAGGACGTATGGGTGCTTAACACCTTTTGGAAGCCAGCCTTCATAATTCAATCTTCCAACATTGTACCAGAAGAAATTTGATATAGGATCGAATGTTCCATCCATTGTCCCATAGATGTCACGATTGACACCATCAATCCCTGTCTTTGCGCCTTCAACAGGCTCTTTATTCGACGGTGAATTATGAGTCTCAAACTTTGAGCAGAATGCAAAATCCTGATCGTATAAGACCACACCTGAATTGTCTTCAAACATGCTAACAATCCAGTTATTGCCCCTTGCTTCTAACTTTGCATATATCTCTTCTGCAGGATCCCTTATGAATGTCTTGAATAGGCCTCTTTCGAGGACATACTCGCCAACATCATTCTTAGTCAGCCATCCTCTTTCAAATGCCCTTGCGAGATGAGGGTCATTTACAGTATCAGCGATCGTAATCTTTGCATTGAATTCCTTATGGAAGCAATGCTCTGACCTCAGTCCAGCATTTGTCTCGAGATCGACGTCAGTTGCCAGCTCTGTCAACCCAATTGATCTTCTTTTTTCAAGGAAGGCAGGATCTTTGTACTGGTCCCTGAAGATATGCATCTCTTCCAGAGTCATTGCAAGCCTTCTTTTTGAATTAAGAGCGAGAAGTTCTTGGTCACTCATACTTAAAAGATCAAATGTCTCAACCTTGACTTCTGGAGAAAGAGTAACTATCGGGACCTTAATCTCCACTCCTGCTTCGTATTGTGCCTTTGTTGAAGTGACTATCCTATGAAGATTAGGATTTGACATCAAGCCTGCAAAATCTGTAAGCTGTTGAGGAGTGAGATCGCCTTTGACAAAATATTGATCTGAGAAGAAACATATATCTCCCGGCTGCCTAAGATGGTCTAGCTTAAGCCATGTCTGATCCAATGCTATCGCGCCCTGCGCATCGCTTGTACCTGGAACAAGCATGCTCTGGGCTGTAAAATCATATTGAAGATTCAGTTCATCTGCAAGAGGCCTGTTTAAAGTCGCCCTGTGTATTATGGGATCAACAAAAGGCTTATCTTTGAGAAGAGCTTCAATAGATTCTGGAGCCACACTCGGATCATGGACGAGAATATAGGTCTTTACCTGATTTATCTCTTCTATATCTGTACCAAGATGAGTATTTGTCTCGCCTGGAGATACTGAGAATGGGCCAACTTCAACTACAGAAACCTTTCCTTCAACCCCCGTTGGAAGCTTAAATTGTAGTCCCTTTGCTATTAGTATCCCCTTTTCGGATTGTATCGTAAAATGTTATATCTATAGTCTCCAATCCAGAACCAGTATATAAAAGGATTTGGATAGTGAAATAGATAGATTTTAGTAGATAATTAGTTGGAAAGTTATTGAATTGAATAAAATGATAATTTGAATAAGAAATATAGCCAGTATTTAAATGGTAATAAAATAAGGGGCCAGCCCCTTATGATCCCCATTCGATGACCTTCTTCTACTCATCAAATTCTAGAATAGCCATGATCTCTTCTTTCAGCTTGGCCTCAAAATCTGTCACTCGCTCGCCTTCGTCTCTTTCTTTATCTAAGGAATGCATAAGCTGCTTTGTGAGCTCGAATTCTCGCTCTTTTGACATGCCTTTAACCTTTATCTGATTAAGGTGTTCCTTGATTATTGAGTCTTCTATGTCATCGACATTGCCTGACTCTGTCTTTATCTCTTCGAACTCTTTTGACAATAAAGAAGAAGTGTTCTTCATGACAAAATAGGCTCCTCTTCCATAGATCTCCTTGAAGATCTTGGTGAAGTCTATGTCAGATGCTTTTCCCCTCTCCAATGTGCCTTGGATCCTTATCGTGACTATTGTATTGATGAATTCCTGCTTTGCAGCAAGCTCCAGAAGCTCTTCTTCTATCTTGTCAGGATTCTTTCCTTCTGCATCTATCACGATGCTATGTGAGTTGCAGACCTGGACTGGATGATAGTCTATCTTTCCATTATCATAGATGTAGAATCCGCCCCTTCCCAGTTTTTCTAATTCTGAGAAACTGTTTGGGAACAAAGGGCCAGGGTATATTATCTTGCTGTATGGAGGAGACTCTTTCTCCATTATTACATGGACGTGGCCTCCTGCATAATAGTTGAAGTTTTTTGGCAGGAATGAGATTGGAGAGGAGTCCATCTTCTCTAATTCTTTTGGCTTCAGCTCTGTGATTGCTGTGTGGAACATGAATATCTTGAATCCTGGCTCTTGTTCTAGATGATCTTTATCTAAGGCTTCATAATAAGACTTCTCAAGCATGCCTTTCTTTCCCAGCATGCCTGTTATCTTTGCCCCTGTCTTCTTGTCTATTGTGAAGTTCAATACTAGGCGCTCATTAAGGACTTTTCCTTTGACTACGTTTATGAAAAGGCCTGCGTGCTCCAATACATCAAGCATAGTCTTTCCTGAAGGAGAGAAGTCATGAGAGCCTGCTATTATATAGACTGGAATCCCTCTCTTCCTAAGAAGCTCCAGCTTGATGACTGTTGTCTTAAGGACATCTACAGAAGGCATAGATGTATTGAAAAGATCGCCTGAGATAAGGACAAAGTCAACTTCATTTTCGATAATAGCATCAACTGCTTTTGTGAATGCATCTATGCTTACCTGCTTAAGCTTCGGGTCACGCCAGCTTCCTATATGGCAGTCTGCCAAGTGGGCGAATTTCATACGATATAGCTTATTCCCGAGATATTTAAAGATGCATATAGTAGAAAAGCAATATTTATAAAGGCGTTTTCATTCCTACCTCTAATGGTTGATGACTCAAGAGTAGTAACTGATATTGGATCTTCAGTAAACTATATACCTAATCGAGACCTTAGGGGAAATGTCTATGATGATGAGACATCAAGAGCATTCTATGAAAGATTCAGAGGTGTTGTAACAAAAGGAGACCAAAGGCAATATGCTGAAAGGTTCCATCTAGGATATTATGTTGCAATCGCAATTGTTGATGCTGCAGATACAAGACCAAAAACAAGTGAAAGCTTATCACATAAAAGGGCCTTAAGGCTTAATGATCTAAGTCCAGACAAAAACTTAAGAAGATTCTATGGGTGGAATGATGACATGTTTGGATTATTGGAATGCAATGTCAATATGGCCCTTCAACAGGACGGAGTGGTATTGATAGGAGAATTCAAGAAAGCAAATGACTGGAATGACTGCTATCAGGCAACGCTCAGGAATTTCAACAGAAACAAAGGGCATATCGGAGCGATAACAAGAGCAAGAGCTGCGTACGCTTCTTTACTTCACTTGATTAGTAAATAGAATTCACTTACCTTTGAGTGATTCGCTTATCTGATTGACAAGGTTCAAGAGCTGTCTTGAAATTATTTCTTCTTTGTGGAACATATTTGTTATAGTTGCTGATATCTCTGAGTTTGAATACCTATTCCAGGGGCCAAAAGGAAGCTTTCCTGACTCCCTTATATCTCTCCAATATCTCATATACAGCTCAAGATTTACAATTATCCCGTCAATCTCCTTATGGAGAATCTTAAGCCTTGTTTCGTATGCTTTCCTGATACTTGCCTTATAATTTAAATCTGGAAACTTTATATGCTTCTCAAGGGATTCGATGTCACGGACAGCAACCTTGATGTAGAAAAGAGTGTATCTTATACGATTAATGACCTCAAGAACATCAACTGAAACTGATGTAATATCCTTTACTTTCGCTAACTTTCTTGGAGTAGAATGAAGGCGATCGAGCTTTTTATTAATATCCACTTCAGTAGCCCTTACAGCCTGCATAATGGTCTTTACTGCCTTTTCCTCATTTTCAGGTTTCAATTTAGGAGACATAAATCACTATTAGAGCAGTAGATATAAAAAGTTTTCTGAAATTTGGCATATAATGACTCAGAACTCTATATTTATCGATGAGAAGTCTTTCTTCAAAGTCTCCTGCCTGCCTTTTGTGTCACTTACGAGCTGGTCAAAGAAAGGGATCTTTACAGGGACTGCGAACTTGACAAAATTTGAAGTTATTATCGCTTCGCCGATGTCTAGAGATGCAATTGTCCTGTTGTCTTCTGAAAGGTCTTGTGAGGCGCTTTCTATGACTGCCTGTCGCTCTGATGCCATCTCTATGCCGAGGATTATCTTTGTGTTCATATTGGCAAGGATCTGCCTTGGAATCAATGAAGGGAGCTGAGTTATTGCGATAAGGCCGACTTTGAATTTCCTTCCTTCCCTTGCTATTGTAGCAAAGATGTTTGGGCCTTTCTCCAAGACTTCTTTTCCCAAGACCCTAGGGGCCTCTTCCAATACGATTGAAATGACTGGCTTATCTTTTATTGTACCCTTCATCTTATGATGCCTATATCTTGTGAATATTGATGTTGAGATCAGGCTTCCTATAAGTATCTCAATCTGGCCTGAGAAGGTTGAAGTATCGATTATTACTGTCTTTCCTGATTCCAAATCTGAGGATATGTCCTCTAAAGTAGATTCTCCTGAGTCCAGATTGAATATTCCGCTGAAATTGAGCTGATTATTTGCGAGATGGATGTCTAAAAGATTTAATAGTCTTCTTCTTAAGACTGCGATTGTTGCATCGTTGAATCCAGATACGGGCTTTTCTATTATTATTGACTCAATCCACTTGTCGCCATATTCCTTGAAGTACATATTCAGCGCTTCATTCTGCGCCTGAGACCATTCTACAACACCATTGAAATGATTCGGCCTAATCTTTCTCAAGTTTATCTTTAGAGTGCGACATCCTACAGGAGGATCTTTTGGCGTATAATAGACCAGCTTATCTTTGCTGCTTGGATGATTTTTCAGTCCTAAGCCATTTCTTCCATAATATTCATCGTGAGGGTCCAATACTAACATACCACAATAATCCTTGTCCAATGCATTCCATAGAATCACTGATGTGAGATTTGATTTTCCTCTTCCAGTCGTTGCCGGGATAAGGATGTGATGAGACAATACTTTTGGGCCGTCGACAAATATTGGGACGTCAATCTCTTTCGACCCTGACCTTAACAGACCTAAAAAAAGCTCGTCTTTTGGCCTTGTAAGAAAATTTAAATCGCTTTTTTCCAATTCCCTAACATGAGAGAAGAATCCTGGCAATGTCTTTGACATCTTTGCATCTTTTCCCCTCACTGTCGCAAGGCTCTTCAGCTTTGCCAGCAAGTAATTCCTCAATTCTGCATCCAAGAACTCTATGTTTGTGTTCTCTTCAAGCTCCATGCCTGAAATGAGTTCCCTGTTCAATTGGGAGATCTGACTTCCATATAAGATATCATATACCTGCAGGAGGATCTTTGAATCATCTGTCTCTGCAACAAGAAGCTCTCCTAATTCTATAGATGCATTTGATTTCTGCCTGATAACTATCTCGCCGAATCCGCCTGATATGACTTGGCCTTTGATCATAAGACAAAGGAAGTTTGAAGGTATAAATAGTTAATTATGATAGAGAAGATAGTTAATTATTTTGTATGGAATTGTTTAATATAGCCAGTATCTTTTTGGTAATTCAGCCCCTTCACAACTACTTACATTGGATGCGGCGCTCCTACGCTGAGTTTCCTTGCACAACTAACTTGTTTGGAATCAGTAAAGATAAAAAGAAACAGAATAAAACAAAAATATAAAATTAAAAATATAAAAAGAGTGTTTATCTCTTTTTCTTCTTCTTTCCGCCCCTTGCCATCACTGCACAGGAGACGTCGCCTTTCTTGTCGATGAAGTATAGGTATCCTTTCTTCTTCTTTACGCCGACTTTTGCAACGACTTCAACTTTTCCCTTCCCTTTCTTCTTTCCTCTTGCCATCACTGCTCTTGCGACGTTTCCATGCTTGTCTACAAAGTATAGATATCCGGACGCTTTCTTTACGCCAACTTTTGCAACTTTTTCTGCCATTTTGGTTTTCCCCTCTTTTATTTTTTTAAGCACCTAGATGCTTATGGGATGATTCAGATGCCCGAAGTTTATAAATCTTTTGATTTTTTAGAGGAGAAAACCTATTTTTCAAGGTGCTCTATCGCCTTGATCTCGTCTTTTGAGATAGCGCATCCTTTCAGCTTCATGCCCCATAACAGGCCATCCAGAAGGATCTTATCACCATTAGGCATATCTGGCTTGAATGAATCGAGCATATTGAGCTTATACGCAATGTAAACAAGCTCTATTGACCTCAGGAACCTTATATTGCCTGCCAATTCCCTGAACTCGTCGAGATTCTTCCTGTCTATCTCTATCCTTGAATTAAGCCTTGAGGAGAGCATCTTCCTGAGGGAATTCGGCTTCTCTATAAGCCATCTTGTCGTCCTCTCGTCAACTACATATGCGTCTGCCTTTTGGATGATGGCTGCTGCAAGGCCTTCCATATCTGCCTTATGGACAAGAGTAAGATAATTGCCATTCGACCTGTAAGAATGATTTGCCAAGTCCAACAGCCTGTAAGACATGTCTTCTATCTCCTTGTTGCTTAGGACTTCAAGAGTGTTCTTCTTGAAGTAAGTCATTGTCTGAAGAGCCTCGAACTCAAATCTCCTCATAGTCAAAGGCCTTTCTATGAGCTCCTTCTTTGCTTCAGGAGTCACATAAAAATTCCCTTTAAAGCGCTCCTTCAAAGGATCGAGAATCCAGACTACATTGTTCAATGTCAATGATATTATCGAACCTGTATCAAAAACCAATGATCTCATTTTGCCTCGAATAGACTCATCGCAAAGTCAAGCCTGTCTTTAATAGGAATACCTTCAATCTCCAAGTCAAATGCCCTTGTCTTTCCTAGATAATCGATCAATGCCCATCTTGAAATGCCCATGATCTGGGCAGATTGTGCACTAGAGATACCATTATCCATCATCGATGAACCTTTGTTTATCCTTGACTTCTCGATTATCTCCTGAATATAAGTGGCCAACTGGTCGTCTATCTCCTCTATTGAGCTGAATACTGACTTGAGCTGAGCCTTATACTTATCCTCGTTATCATCTTCGATGAAGCCACGGATCCTCTTCAATGAAGAGCATACATCATCATAGAATCTTATCAGACTCTTTGACTCATCATCCCTATTCCTCTCTATTATCTTTGACAATGAATAGATTATGACTGCAAAGCTGACAGAATCCTCATCCTGATATATCGATGCGTTCCTTACGCTAGTATCGCTAAGACGCCTGAGCTTGATGGCATTCCTAGACTTGATTGCCTTGATCACCTGATGGATGTGGTTCTTTATTGTTGATGAGACTTCGGGATTCATGAATCAACAATAATATCTGTAGAATATAAAGTTTTTGGAAAAGAGAAAAAAATAAAATAAAAAATCAAGAGCAAATGCCGTTGCGACATGTATTATTACAGGTTATAGGGTCCACAGCTCTTGTAGTGCCCACTTTACATGTAGCCTCATATAATAATCGCCCACTGCATTTATCATTATTAATCACTTGAGCACTGTTTATCATCTCTATACTATAACTGAATATTGTGCTATTTCTCGGACCTTTATCCAGATCTATACAATTAGAAGTTGTTGAATTGACGAAGCTGTAACAAATCCCATTTGAGCAGTTATTGCAGCGAGCAATAGTCTCTCCAACATATAACCCGCAAGATATGCAGTTATTAACAATTATCCATGGACCATTTCCAATCCTATCTGGATTAGGAGTAATATTATTTCCTGACCAATTAACACAGTATGAATATGGTTGAGGATAAAGCTCGAGATTGACAGTAGCATTCTGAGCAACGTTCACTGTAGTTGACAAGTTCATATATTGAGGTCGAGATAATGAACTATTGTGTACCAGCAATAAATTATGTGAACCTGTTGCAACGCTGACATTACAAGGTGTGATACATCTCATGGTTCCATCTATAAACAACCTTGCATTCGGTACAGAATTAACTGATATCTTACCAAATGAACCTGATAGAGTAGTCGTGGTTGCACCTATAACCTGTCCACTAGTATTCTTGTCTGAACAACCAGAAAAAATTATCAAAGAGAACAACATTATTATCATCAATGATGCCCTGACCTGTTTCATATGATCACCTTTTTTATTTATATCGTGTTATTTGGCGCATGAGTTTAAATATTTTACTGTGAATACTATAAAAGAGAAAACTATATAAACAAATAATATGAGATGTAGAGTTTTACTCTAACAGAGAACAAGGAACATAAAACAGGTGAAACATTGATCAACATATTCAAGAGATTTGTCGATAAAGTGATCAACAGCCTTTTCCGAAGGAAAAGAAACGTCAAACTCGGACTTTACGGGCCTCCGAACGGAGGAAAAACGACTCTTGCCAACAAAATATGCCAAGACTGGCTAGGCGAAGATATGGGATCTGTTTCTCAAATTGCGCATGAGACAAGGGAAGTAAAGGTAAAAGACAAGATAGTCATAAAAAGAGACAATAAGGAATTGACTTTCAAGATCGCAGACACTCCCGGGATTGCAACAAGGATAGACTATGAGGATTTCCTAAAGAAAGGGCTGAAAGAAGATGTTGCAAAGGATAGGGCGAGAGAAGCCACTAAAGGAGTCATTGAAGCGATCAAATGGCTTGATGAGATGGACATTGTCGTTGTCGTGCTTGATTCTACAAAAGACCCGTACAGCCAGGTGAACATAACAATAATAGGAAATCTTGCGGCAAGGGATATTCCTGTATTGATCGTCGCCAATAAAACCGACTTGAAAAGATCAAACTTAAAGAAGATACAGGCAGCATTCCCCCAATATGAAGTTGTCGGAATTTCTGCAAAATACAATGAAAACATGGACAAGTTCTATGAAGCTTTGTTCGCGATAGCGGGGTGACAATATGATAACGATGCAGTTCATGCCTTATTCAGAGATTGAGAAGATGGATTCTTCTTCTAGGATCAAAAAGATACTTGGGATGGCGAAGAAAGACAAGATAGTCTTATTGCAGGGAAGGCTTACAAAGAAAGAGGAAGGAGAGCTCATAATGAAGACAATGGAAGAGATCGACGAGAAATTCCATGGGATCGAGCTTTCAATAATATATCCTGAGAATGGGGCAAACGGGATCGTCAGCAAGATGAAGAATGGATTTGCAAACTTCATGCTCGGCGAGAGGCAAGGATTGACCATTGTAGGGCCTGCATCAATCGTCAAAGAGATAAAAAAGAATCCAAGGATGATACAGCTCCTTACTAATGAACCTAAAAGGACAAAGAAAGCAAAAGCGAAGACAAAGAAGAGGAGATAAGAGATGCCCCACCAATGCGTCAGATGCAACAAGTTCTATGAAGACGGATCCACAGAGATAATCAACGGATGCGGTTGCGGAGGGAAATTATTCTTTTATGTGAAGAAAAGCAAGCTAGAGAAAGCAAAGCAGATGGCCAATGATGTCAGGCTGACTGAATCTGAAAAAAACCAGATTGAAGAGGATGCCCTTGAACTTGCGGGAGATGATATCGAAGAAGGAGAGCCTGTAATACTTGACTTTGAGGCTGTGAAGATGGACAAGCCTGGAAAATATGAGATAGATCTTGTCAGGCTGTTCTCTAAAGAGCCATTGGTCTATAATTTTGGGGATGGGAAGTATAAGATCGATGTTGCGCAGACTTTCAGGAATGTTAGCAGTAAGAAGAAGAGAAATAAGAAAAAGTAAGTTTAATTTGATAGGAATTATAATTTTGTCAGTATTTTTGTGAAAATAAAATAAGGGGTTACCACCCCTTATGATCCCCAATCGAATTCATTTCTTGATTCTGATTAAACAAAATTTATATAGTCTTTTTCTTAGGATAATGGTTTATGGACAATAATGCAATAGCAGACGTATTTGACGAAGTCGCTGACATTCTTGAGATCGAAGAAGTAGAGTGGAAACCGAGAGCCTACAGGAACGCTGCCCTCGGGATAAGGAACTACTCAAAGCCTCTTTCTGAAGTCTACAAAAAGGATGGGATAAAGGGATTAAAAGAGATACCTGGAATAGGAGAGAACATAGCAAAGAAGATCGAAGAGATCATTTTGACAGGGAAGCTTTCATACCTTGAGAAAATCAGGAGAGAAATCCCTAAAGTGATTGTTGAACTCATGGCTCTTCAACATGTAGGCCCTAAGACTGCCAAGAAGATATATGACAAGTTCAAGATTAAAAGTATGGAGGACCTGAAGAAACTCATCAAACAAGGGAAACTGCATGAACTAAAAGGATTTGGGGAAAAACTTGAGCATGAGATACTTGAAGGCATTGAAGACAAGGAGAAAAAAGGAAAAAGATACATGCTGAATGAGGCGTTGCCATTAGCTGAAGAAATCAAAAATGAGATAATGAGGCAGAAAGGGGTGTCAAAAGCCCTTGTCGCCGGATCAATAGCAAGGATGAAAGAGAATATAGGAGACATAGACATATTGGTCGAGGCCAGAAAGAGCGAGCCTATAATGGATTACGTAGCTAAAATGAAGATTGTTGAAAAGGTGCTTTCAAAGGGAGAGACAAGAAGTTCTATTGTGCTAAAGAATGGGATCCAGGTCGATGTGAGGATTGTTCCAAAAGAGAGCTTCGGGTCTGCGACACAATATTTTGTAGGCAGCAAAGAGCATAATGTAAGGATGAGGCAGATAGCGATCAAGAAGGGATTGAAGCTTTCTGAATATGGATTATTCAAAGGAGGCAAGGCAATAGCTGGAGCAAAGGAAGAAGAGATCTACAGGAAGCTCGGGATGGAGTGGATACCTTTTGAGATGCGAGAAGAGAGGGGAGAGATAGAGGCTGCGCAAAAGGGAAAACTTCCAAAACTTGTTGAGCTGAAAGATATCAAAGGAGATTTACACTGCCATAGCACATACAGCGATGGACGCGCCACAATTGCACAATTGGTAAAATCTGCAGAAGAAATGGGATATGAGTACATCGCAATCGCAGACCATTCAGAGTATAACAAAATAGGGGAGGGAATAAGCGAAAAAATAAGAAGGGAAGAGAACAAAGAGATAGACAAGGCAAACAAGAATTCTAATATCAGGATAATAAAAGGCATTGAAGCTGATATCAAGAAGGACGGGACGATTGACATGTCTAAAGAAATGGCAAATGAAGTCGATATAGTGATTGCATCTGTCCATATAGGATCCGATGAGAAAGATGCCACAAAAAGAACACTGATGGCCATGGACAATCCAGCAGTCAACATAATAGCACATCCAACCGGAAGGATTTTTGAAGAAGGAAAGGAAGGGACGATGGATTTTGAGATGATCTCTGACAAGGCCAAAGAGAGGGGAATCATCCTTGAGATAAATGCAAACCCTTACAGGTTTGACTTAAATGATGTCAATGCATATGCTGCGATGAAGAAAGGCATAAAGATGGTGATAGACACTGATGCGCACGACCTTTCTGAGCTGGAGTGCATGAAATATGGCGTCGGAATTGCACGAAGGGCATGGTGCGAGAAGAAAGACATAATCAATACTATGCCATGGAATAAGATAGAGAAGATTATTAGAAGATAGTTCATATTTTTATTTGCCAGATATAATCTCTACAACGTCTCCTGGCTTGAGAAGGTGTTCTTTGCCGACTGTTCTTTTTGATTTCACATCTACTGCTCTTATGAAGTTGTCTCCAAAGTCGCTGTGGAGCTTATAGGCAAAGTCCAATGCTGTCGATTCTGGAGGCATAAGGAAGCAATCTGGAAGGACGTTTCCATGCTGGTCTGCCAATTTGTTAAGGCCTCCTGGGAATATAGGCATGAATTTTAGGATGTTGAATACTGAATAATCAATCACTTGCTGGACTCCTGTCGATCCATATACATCCAAGATATTTGTCCTTATGAACTCCAAGGCCTTGACTTGCCTGTCATTCATCTTGTCTCTTGCTATTATCTCGAATGATTTCTCTCCAGGGATATATTTTATCAGGCCGTGCTTTGCAGCTTCTCTTAATGCAAGCTCTGATTCTGATGAACATGGAACGAAAAGACTGTCTGGGAACTCTTTTGAGACCCGTTCAAAGTTCTCTTTTGCGCCAGGCACGTCTACCTTGTTTGCTGCAATTATCATCGGCTTTGTGAGTTTCCTGAATTCCCTTGACAGCTTGTACAGTTCATCTTCTGTCCAGGAAGCGACATGCTCCTTATTAAGATCTAATTTTTTTATGACATCCTTTGCCATATCTTCTGTTACGTTCATCCCGCCCAACTGCTTTGCAATCTCCTTGACAGGATCCTTATGTGTCTGCTGGATAGTACGTGCAAACTTCTCCCATCCTTTCTGGATTATGCCAAGATACCAATAATCCAATTCATCCTCAAGGAACTTTACGTCAAGAGAGGGATCATATGATCCAGGATCTCCTGGCTCTCCTTTCTCGTTTGTCGAACCTGAGATATCCACGACATGGACCAGTACATGCGCTGCATTAAGGTCACTCAAGAACTGGTTTCCCATGCCTTTTCCTTCATGAGCTCCAGGAACTAATCCAGCTACGTCTATCATATCAACTGGGACAAACCTTATCCCGTCGATACAATAACCAAATCTTGGATTACACTTAACCTTGAAGAAATTCTCTGCTGCGCACTCGACTTTCACAAATCCTACTCCGTGATTAGGCTTGATTGTCGCGAATGGATAGTTGGCTATCTCTACCTCTGCCAAAGTTGCAGACTTAAAGAAAGTGCTCTTTCCTACATTTGCCTTGCCCACCACTCCAACTAACATAAGAGGCATTATTTCCTCATTGTTTAAATAGTTTTTGCAAAAGAAAGTATAATGTAATGGACACGAGCAAACTTTAAATAGGGCCTTGGAATCCTCCTACAAGGTGTTGAAATGAAAGTACTATTTGTAAGACCTCCAAGATATTTTTGGCCTTTCAATTCTGAATCAAGCAGTTTTTGGCAGCCTCTCGGATTTGCAAACATGGCTGCAGTACTAAGAGAAGCAGGATTCAAAGACATTGAGATAATAGACTGCCTCCCGATAAAGATGGGATGGAAGACGTTAAAGGAGGAGATCAGCAGAAAGAATCCAGATGTTGTATGTGTAGGAGATGAGACAGCATCATTCTATGAGTCAGTAAAACTTATGCAGATGGCAAAAGAACTGAATCCAAAAACGATATGCATCGCAGGAGGATACCATTTCGGAAACACAGTCGACCTAGCATTCAATGAGACAAAAGCAGATTTTGTGATCATGGGGGAGGGAGAGATCACACTGCTTGAGCTTGTGAAAGCAATAAATTCCGGGAAGAAAGATTTCAGGAAGATTGAAGGGATCGCTTTCAGAGACAAAAATGGAATTGTCGTGACCAACAAGCCAAGGCCACTGATAAAAGACCTTGACACATTGCCATTGCCTGCCTATGACCTCTTGCCTATGCACCTGTATGGGAAAGACTCAAAGAACCACAGGGATTTTGCAGCTATAGAACATGGAAGAGGATGCACTGGAGGATGCAGCTTCTGCAGCATATGGGCACAGATGTCGCAGGACGGAAGACCCTGTTATAGGACAAAGTCTGCGGAAAGGAGCTTTGAAGAGACAAAAATACTTACAGAGAAATATGGAAGGAAAACCCTCAACTGGGTGGACGGGACATTCAACCTTGATCCGGAATGGAGCAGGAAGTATTTTGAGCTCCTTGAAGCTGAGGGAATAAAAATACAGCATACAACGTGGATGAGGGCTGACTGCATCATAAGAGATGAGAAGAACGGAGTGCTCAAGAAGATGGTCGACAATGGACTGGTGCAGGTCGTCATAGGGATGGAGAGGCTTGATGACTCTAAAAGGATAAAGATGCATGGAAAAGAAAAGAATATCTCAATGGAAGCATTCAGTATCCTAAAGAAATACCCTTCAGTATATATCATCGCGTCACTAATATATGGGCTTCCTGAAGACGGAAAAAAAGAGCTGAAAGAATTGAGAAGATTCATCTATACAGGCTATGTCGATTTCATGTTCATACTTCCTTACACCCCTTATCCAGGAACATTGGAGTGGCAGGAATACAAAGACAAGTTCAACTCTGGAGACTTCAAGACTTGGAACTTACACAGGCCCATAATGGGGACAAACAAATTGAGCAGAGACCAATTAGACAACTGGTTCAAGGGCTGCCTTTTCATGTACCTCATACACCCTAATTTCTATGTGAGGACACTTCTCGAAAAAGATGAGAGAAAAAAGAAAGTGCAGAGAAGCATGGTAAGAAAACTCGTCAAAGGATTATACAAAGGAATAATCGATTCTGCCAAAGGCAAGAAAGAAATGGAATATGGGAAGAAACCAGAGTGGTATGATTCTTGAGAACTACTTCAGCAACAACATCCTTCTTTTCCGAATATAAATCCGTATATTGAGGATGCAAAACACCAATGTGTAAATGCAGCCACAAGAGCAAGAATCACCAATGCTGATGCAGGAATATATGCAAGCAATGAATTATGGATATAGAAACCGATTCCACTGAGCAGATAGAATACAGACCCTAAAAAACATCCAAATCTTCTTGCTGCCCCATGCTTCGGTATCTTCTCTGTCCTTAATACAGAAGATATGATGAAGTTATAGATATAATCATAAAAGCTTGAGGGGCCCAAAGCTCCGATCAAAGTCAAAGCAGCAAGGGCAAAGAAGTAATATGAAGATCCGATTAGTAGGCCAATCGTTCCACAAACAGCACATGCAAAAGGAGTCCAGCGCGCAAGCATATTGATGCCTTTGCAACTAGCAATGTCATTTTCCTTGAATCCTTGCATACAAAGCCGTTTTCTTATTTTTGCGTCCATCAATATCCCTTCTCAGATTCTTTAAGTATAGCAGCAGATCCCCTATATATAACATTCTTTGCGCAGAAAGGAACAAACCCTCCCTTATCAATGAAATGGATGCAGCATTTCTTCAGCCTCACTGTATCAAAAGTATACACATCCATGATATTATGAATGCATATCCTAACTCCTTTCTTATTAAGATGGAGGAATCCTTTCATTCCGATCGTCTTGTATATACTCCAGAAGTCCTTAAAGACCCGACGGAAACCGAGCTTCCTTGACGCATTGAAGAAAAGACGGGCCGTCTTCCTGAGAGGCTGATGACTTCCATCTATGACCCTATTGCTGATCAGGTCTTTGTAGTCAGAAATATTGACAAGCTGAGTTATCGGGATGTAGGATTCCTTATCCTTTATCAACATTGACCAAGTTATGCATGAGGTATGAGGGCAGGCAAATGGGAGAAAATCATCTTTTCTTAGCTTACCGCCTGTCTGCTTCTCAATATCTGCAATCACGTCTGAGACAGTATATCTCTTTGATGGGTCACAAGATATCTTACTTGCCCTCCCAACGTATCCCAAGGGAGTTATCGTAATATCCCTAATACCCTTCTTCAAACAAAGACCTATGATCTGATTATACTGATCATCATTCAGGCCTTCTTTGACAGTAACCACCAAAGAGCATGGGACCTTGAATCTGTTAAGGTTGTCAATCGCCTTCATCTTTGAATCCAGCATCTTGATCCCCCTAAGAGACTCGTTTATCTTATCGTCAAGACCGTCAAACTGGAGATTGACCATTACTTTCCTGCCTGAAAGATCCCTTGCCAGATTCTCACTCTCTGAAAGCACAAGCCCGTTAGTGTTTATGACTATCACTTCAACGCCTTTTGCCTCTGCAATGTTTATAAGATCAAGAAGATGAGGATGCAATGTAGGCTCTCCACCCAATAACTGCACCATCCTACACCCTCCTTCCGCCTTCATGACCCTATCCAGATATGATGAGAACTCTTCTTTAGAGAGATAGGTCTTTCCTTTCGTGTCTGCATAGCAGACAGGACATTGTATCTGACAGAAATCGCAGACATCGATCATTGCAGTGCAAGTATGCTGCTGATGCTCATCGCAAAGACCGCAATCATAAGGACAGCCTTTCTTTGATGATTTAGCATCTGATGAAGAAGGACTCACGCAACATGAACCTCCTGAAAATGAACAGCAAGAATTCTCCCTTGATTTTGGAGATAACCCTGGAGTTGAAAAATCCCCAAGACTCCTGTAACGCCCATAATCAGAATCAAGCAATACCTTGAATGTTCCATGGGCACTACATCTTTTCTTCATGAAGACTTTTTTATCCTCATGGAACACTACTGCTTTCAGAAGCTTGTTACATTCCGGACACACGCTCTTAGTATCATAAATCTTTTCCTGCTTCAATATAGCCTCCTCCTCAAAACTGTCCTTATAATCCAGGCCTCGGCAAAGACATTGAAATTGAAATTTTCAAACCTATATAAGGCTATCTTCCTGTATGACAGAATCATATTCCTCACCATGTATGATCTTATCGAATTGCCTTTTCGTATACGCAGACCCAATGAAGCGAGATATATCTTTTGACAAAGACTGGCAATATCTTTTGTGGCCCAATTGCCATTGAATTTCTGCCAGTTATAAGACGCCCAATCCTCAAGACGCTCGGGCTCTTTATAGTCAAATTGCCTTTTGCATAACTCTGTCAGCGCATTCTTTGGCCATGGCTGAAAGATAGCAACGATGTTAAGGCAACAGTCAGGATTGTCTGAAAGAAGATCATACACAAGAGAGCATGTCTTCTTCATATCCTCTTTAGTCTCAGTCGGAAAACCAACCATGAGATTATACCTAAAAACGATGCCTATATCTTTTGCCATCCTGTTCAATCCTATAATCTTATCAACTGCCATCCCTTTATTTATCAGGTCAAGAATCCTTTGCGAACCTGATTCAATCCCGAAATGAATGTCTTTGCAACCAGAGGCATAAAGATCCTCAAGAAAAGGCCTGCCTGCCTTCAATGCATCATCAGCACGGATGCCGAATATCGACCAGGTGACCTCTTTTGCCTTTCTCAATTCCCTGAAGTAAGACATTATCAAAGAAGCCCTATCCTTGTTGACAAGGAAATTATCGTCAATAAAATCTATATGGGAGACACCATATTTGCCAATAAGGGCATCAACCTGGGCCTTGATGCTGTCTATACCCATCTCCCTATAAGAATCACCGTAAAGAGTCTTGTTATAGCAATATGCACATGAGAAAGGGCATCCTCTCGAAGTCTCAAGAGCGACAGAATTCTTTCCAGCAAGATACTTTTCCATATCAAGAAGATGGAAAGGCAGAGGAGGAAGCGAGTTTATATCAACAAGCAGCCTCTTCCCTGTATGGATGATTTTTTCACCCTCCTTGAAATACAGACCTTTCACTGACCTTAGATCCTTCTTTGCCTGAAGGGCAGCTACAAGCTCAGGAAAAGTCAGCTCGCCTTCATTCTCAACAATAATGTCAACATACTTGCTCTTCAAAGTCTGTTCAGGAAGAAGGCTCGCATGCACTCCGCCCCAAACAATAGGGCAACTGGACCTCTTGCGGATCTCCTTGCATATATCCAAAGCATATCCTATCTGCATGCCTGTGCAAGAGGTGATCCCCACTGCTATCGTTCCATTTTCCAGCTCTTTTTCCAATGCATTCAAATAGCCAGGATCTATCCTCTGGTCAATAATCGCTATTGAATATTTTCCTTCGAGAAATATGCTTGCGTTGAGCAGTGAAAGAGGGGGCTGCACAGGAAGTATCTTAATACCTTTGAACTCATCTGAAAGCCCGACTTTTGGATTGATCAGTATCACCTGCGCCATAACCCTCACTCATCACCCTTAGCAGAATGATGAAAATAACGGATATCATCAGACCTGCCCCTTCCAAAATTTATGGAAAAATAGGATATAACCCATCTTATCATAGTCTTCTTTGTGCCTTCCCTCTCAAATCTTCGCGTTGAAAGATAGACCTTGTCCCTGACTATATGATATCTTGAACAAGCCCTTGCCCTCTTGATAATGTCGAGATCATCATTCCAGTTCATCCTTTCATCAAACCCTTTGACGGAAAGATAAACTTTCTTCGTCATGAACAAGCATGCTCCAGTGCCACCGGGGAAAAAAGGCCTTACAATGAGATACCATGAATTAATGATATTGAAGAAAAGATCATCATACCATTTCCCCGATATAGGGTGATATTTAGGAATCATTAGACTGTAACGCCTTGAAGCAGAGACAAGATTTTTGACCAGACTCGGGCGTAAGACTACATCTGCATCCAAGAAAAGGAGGAGGTCTGCACTTGAATTCAACGCGCCAAGATTACGCTGATAGGCAACATTCCTTTTCGCTGAGGAAACTATCTTCAGATCAAGCGATCCCTCATATGACCGCGCAACCTTGAGAGTGCCGTCATCGCTTTTCCCGTCTACAATTATCACTTCCAGAGAAGGATAGTCCTGCCTTGCCAAGCAGCCCAACACTTTTCCCAAGTATCTTTCCTCATTCAATACAGGTATTATAACTGACACTTTCTCCATAATCTTACTCCTTAGAGCAGCAAGTTTCGCCAGAGAAAAGTTCTCTTGCCCCCTCAAGGCTCTTTATCTTCCTATCATGAAGAAGGATATAATTGTTGATCAGGTTCACTACGGCAGCGAGAGAAAGCACCAGATAAACAAAGAAAGGAACTGATGACCTGTGAAGCCTAAACAATTCTATGAATATACAACCAGAACAGTATGCCAAGACAAACCAGCTGGACAATTCTGAATCAAACCTTCTTCCAAAAAAACTGCCTTCTGTCTTAGGCTTCCAGAATAGAAGCAACAGTACAATGATTATTATGATAAGCAGGAAAATATAGTAGAGGGCCACAGGATGGGTGCAATTGCCTGAAACCTCGATGCACCAAGGAAGATCTGTTGGCTTGCCAACGATATGTCCGTCAAAGAAGCAGCCTATCCTGAATATCGCTATAGCTATGGAGAAAGGGATCACAAAAGCATCGAAAAGACGATAGGAGTCGACCCGACTCGCTTTCACCCCAAACAGCCTTTTCTTAAACAGCAAATAGCATAACAAAATACCAAGTGCGCCTCCAATCAAAGCACCATAACTCACCAACCCCTGGGGATCAGGATTCAGGAACTCAAGAATGCTTCTAAATCCATTCCAAGGATCAAAATAGAAAGCAATCCTGGCGCCAACCATCGCCGACAAGTAGCATATGATAAAAATAAGGATGAACAGGCTGAAATCCTTGTTCGGATTGATATCAATCTTGTTGGCCCTTAAGCTCCAAATAAGGACCAGAATAAATATTATGCAGGATACAGACAGCATCAAAATCTCAGTCTTCTGAGTATATCCAAAAATGTCCATATACTTCATCTGAGCGTAAGGGATCATACATCAAGCAATCACCAAGAATAATATAAATTTATTTATTTGATTTGCCTCTATCCCATATCTTCCAGAACATATATGGCATTATCTCTAGATTATTGCTGCGCATAAATGACTCAAACTCGTCTGCAGTCCTGATCTTCTCATTAAATATCAGCAGATAATCATCAATCAGGTGCAAAAGAGAGAACAAGATAAGCGCAAGGCTCACCCACTGCTCAAAATCAAATGACTTGCCTTGGACGAAGAAGTTAAAAAAGAACTTGGTCGAGAAGTATAGGAATATGAACCACAGCGCTGTCTCTGAGTCAAATCTCTTTCCGATCTTACTGTCTCCAGAAAGAGGTTTTGTAAAGAAAAAGACAAGGATGATAAACACCAAGAGGGCAGAAAGCATGAAATACAAAGCCACTGGATGGGTGCAGTTGCCTGAAACTTCTATGCACCAAGGAAGATCTGTTGGCTTGCCAACGATATGGCCGTCAAAGAAGCAGCCTATCCTTGATACTGCAATGGCCAATGAGAAAGGGACAACAAACACATCAAAAAAGCGATAGATGTGCATAATATTCGTCTTCTTGTCGCTGAAAATCCTATTCTTGAAGAGCAAATAGCATAAGAATATGCCAACAGCACCCCCAAGAAAAGCGCCATAGCTCGTAAGACCTTTGGGATCAAGATTGAGGAAACCGACTATACCTGCAAGTCCTTTCCAAGGGAAAATATAGAATGCAATCCTTGCGCCTAATATAGCTGAACAATAAATTATTATAAAAATAAGGATGAACATACTGAAATCCTTATTTGGATTGAGATTAACTTTATGCGCCTTTAAGCTCCAAATCAGGACTAGGATAAAAATTATGCAAGACAAAGACAACATAAAAGTCTCAACGCCTAGATTGTATCCAAAAATATCAAGATGTCTTATTTCAGTGTAAGGGATCATGAATCAAGCAATCCAAACAAATAATATAAATTTATGTGTTTATCAGACCAAATATAATATGGCTTACAAGCCAATCCGACAATGAATTTATAGAAAGTCTTATAAATAAAAAACCCTAATATATCCCTAATGGTAAGACTCAGGCATATTAGAGATAGGCTCCAGAAGGATTATGTTGATGCCTTCCCTCCAACAGGCTCAACAGTAAAATATAAAGATTACTTCCATATGAAGCTATTCTATGAGATGCTCCATGAATGGCTTGTAGAAGAAGGATGGTGCACCAGGGAAGATCCTGATTTTGGAGAAGAGCTTTATCTGCAGAGAGAGAACCAAGTATCCGGAACAGAGCTTTGGATATGGTGGAGACTAAAGAAGAAGCCTGAAGGATACAGCTCTTATTACTTATGGGAGATAGACATCGATATCCACGTGATCCTCATGAAAGATGTCGAAGTCGTAAGGAACAACATGAAGTTCAAGATACACAACGGAGAGCCTGAGATAAAGATCTTCGCAAGGCTGGTAGTCGATGCCAAGAGGGAATGGAGAGACCATTGGTTCCTAAAGAACTTCCATGAACTTTACAAGAAAAGGATACTTAAACCGGATATCGCCATAAAGAGAAGGCATCTTTATGTCGAGGCATACAGGCTGCAAGAGATGATAAAGACATACCTCAAGCTAAGGACATATATACCTGAACAGGAGGGACAACAGTTCCATTTGACAAAGGACTTTGACTGAAAATGGTATTAGTAAGCTCACCACTTCACGTAATGAAGATAAAATTCAAGGGATTGTTTGATTTTGACAGGCTCATGAGAGAGGTCAGAAGTTGGTTGATAGAAAACAGCTATGAGTTCCAGGAGGGCTCATACAAGCATAAGATCCCTACTCCGCTTGGTTATGAACAGGAGCTGGTGTGGACTGCTGAAAGGAAAGTGACAGGGTATGTCAGATACAAGATAAGGATATTTTTCCATTTCTATGAGATGAATGATGTTGAAGTCGTCAAAGACAACCAAAGGGTGAAGATGGCGCAAGGAAGGTTTTTTATAGAGATGCTTCCAACAGTAGAGCTAGACTACAATAATTATTTCAATACACCGCTCATGATATCACTCCAGGACTTTTTACACAAATACATAATCTTCCACAGGATCCATGGGGGATATGAAGATGAGCTTTATTACCGAACATTCAAGCTCCATCTCCTGATGAAGGAAGCAATCGGAATGACTACAACAACCAACGCGGCGAGGTATAGATACTAATGCCAGAGAGAGAAGTAATAATAGACAAGTACAGGGTAACTTATGAAGGCCTATTCAACGCACTTGACCTATACACAATAATAGATGAATTTCTAGAAGACAAGGGATATGACAAGAGGGAAAAGAAGAATATAGAGAGAGTCACAAAAGACGGGAAATATATCGAGCTTTGGCTTGAGCCATGGAAAAAGTTAACAGACTATGCAAAGAGCGTCATCCTAGTAAGGATCATAATGAGTGAAGTCAAAGAAGTTGAAATAGAGAAAGAAGGAGTAAAAGTCAAGATGAACCAAGGCAAGATACAGTTTGTGTTTGACGCCTATCTTGAGACTGACTATGAGAACAGGTGGGAGATGAAGCCAATCTTCTTCTTCTTAAGGACAATATTTGACAAATTCATCTTCAAGAGCTATATGATAGGGTATAGGAACGAGATAAGGAGCGATGCAAACCAGCTGATTGTGACGATTCGGTCTTACCTAAATCTTTATAGACGGTAAACCTGAATCACAATATTTATAAATGAATTTTGAATTCTAATGAGTATATTGGTACGCCCCCGTAGCATAGTAGCTATTGCGGCTGACTTGTATTTTATGCAGGTTATCAGCAGGTCGCGAGTGCAAGTCTCGCCGGGGGCTTTTTCTTTAAGAAAGAAATATAAACAAGCTGCCTTATTCATCCTGACATGGCAATAAAAGACAAATATGATGACCTGAAGAAGAAATATGACCTACCTGAATACTCCCTGATGGAATATGAGTTTGACCTTAACACAATTGATGATGAGAAACAGCTGCTCAAGGAGATAAGGAAGAAGATAAGCGACAAGATGGAGTATTTCACTAAATTGATTGAAGGCGTCCTGCAACCTGATACTAATGCTATCTGTATGCATGAATGCAAAGTGTTTGATGATAAAAATAAGGATAAGATCTATGGATTGTTTACGAAAATGATGATACTTCATAGAAATGCAGACCTTGCATTCCTCAATACCACTGAGAAAAATGATGCTGAATTCATCAAGAGCTGCATGAAGGAGTGGCCTTCCTTAAAGAAGGAGCTTACTCTCTTTGTACAGACGCTAAAGGATTCTTGGATGAATGAGACAGAACTTAAGGAAGATCTTGGGTATATGGGTTAGTTGAAGTTTTGTCATTATTTTAAGAATATAGTCAGTATCTTTTTGTAAATTTAGTAAGGGGTTACCACCCCTTACAAACCCCACTCCGCATGATTTATTCTATGCATCATTTTCAAAAGAAACCCGACACCCCCAGTCACAGACTGGGGGATTGCTTGCTTCGCTCGGTCGGGTTTCTAAGAATATGAGCATTCACGATAGAGATTATACATCTAACCATCAGTCACAGACTGATGGAATACTCATATTCAAATAAATGACTTATCGCTACTGTCGCGTATGAGCCTTTTCCTAAAGAGAACTTGAGAATACATTTCTTTTTTCCTTGATTTAATTCATCTTCTTTTAGGTCTGAGATTGTTAAGTCAGTTATCTCTGCCATCAAAGGTCTAGACTCGCCTTCTGCTGAAATCTCTGGGATGTCCTTAAAGATAAAATCCCTTTCTGTCAGGTGTTCTTCTTTGATTATTTCTTCGTAGATTGATTCTATTTCATCGTCTTCGAATTCTGTGCCAAAACCAAATATCGGAAAGGATTTTCCTTTCAGATCAGCCTGTTCTTTTCCTTCCAAGTATTTTTTTACTGCCTTGTTCCAGAGGTAGGACTGGTAACTGTGGACCAATAGGACCAAGATCTTCTTTGGGATGTTCCTTAAAGCGCCTACAAAGTCATTTGGATGGGTTTTAATGTGAGATTTGATCTTTGCTTCATAATCCCCTGATTTCTTTGATAAAAGCTCTATCACTTCTTTGTACTTCCTTTTCAGGATGAGCCTTCCTAGCTCTACGTTCTGCTCAGAGAATCTCTGCTCTCCGAAGTAGTTAGGGAATAATTCGACAGGTTTTGGCTTCTTTTCTATGTTCCTGACTGTTATTGTGAACCTGTTTCCCTGGTGTGAGCCGAGAAAGATGTCTTTGTCTGAAAATCCTTTAAACTCGATATTGAAGTTTTCGAATTGGAGATTTGTGGTGTAATTGCCTTTGATCGAGATATATTGAGTGGTTACTGCTGACCTGTCTTTTATACCAGCATATCCTATGAAACGTCTTGGAATATTTAGACGTTCTGCTATCTTCAATACTGCTTTCTCTGTGTTGATGTTCTTTTTGTTTAGGAGGAAGATGGAGTACTTGCCTGAAGGTGAGAATTGTACATTATTTATCTCATCTACCTGGAAGTCTTCTGGAGTCTGTTTTAGTTGGTACATGTAAAATAAGAATCAACCTATATTTAAAAACATAATCTTAATAAAGCAAATACAATCTTCATATCCTCATGCGCCGGTAGCTCAGCTTGGATAGAGCGACACCCTCCTAAGGTGTAGGTCGGGAGTTCAAAATAACTCACTAGCGTTCGAGTCTTTCATTCGCTAGGAGCTCATGAAAGTCTTCCCCGGCGCGCTCTTATTTCTTAGAAACCATCAAGCTCTGATATATCGCCTTATATCTCTTCCCGACAATCTTGAGATCATTCTCTTTTGCAAGCTTCAAAGATCCCCTTATCAGCTTTCTCCTAAGCTGCTTATCGTCCATAACCTTCTGGATGTTCCTGACAAACTCTGCATTGCTCTTTGCCTTAAGGCAATTCTCCCCATGGAAGAGCCAGTCCTTATAGACCGGGATATCTCTTATTAAAATTGGTTTTCCCATCGAGGCTGCTTCTAATATCACAATGCCCTGATTTTCCTCATAAGATGGGAACAAGAAGATGTCTCCTGCTGAGTATGCTTCAATGATATCTTCAACAAAACCTGTGAACTGCATATTCTTTGACTCGACCTCAAATGCCTTTCTGCTATCCGGCAGTATCATCCTGTTGAATTTCTTGCCAACCCAATAGAAGTCAAGCTCTGGGAATCCTTTTGATATCTCAATAAAATCATATATCCCTTTTCTCTTGAATGGAATGCCCACTGAAAACACTGTCGGCTTTGTTATATGATAATGCTTCCTGAACTTAGCTGCCTTTTCTTTTGAAGGCTGGAATTTCTTTGTATCTATTCCATTGCTTACTACTTCAATCCTGTTCTTTATCCTGTATGAACGGATAATCCCTTTCGTATAGTTTGACGGCGAGATCAAGCAATCCGCCATGCTGTAGAAATTGTAAAGAAGAAACTTTATCTCTGATGCAATAAGATTGCTCATGACATAGCTGTTCATAAAGTCTTCCTTCGTCATATGGGTATGGATCACTATCTTCTTCTTATCCATCTTTGCCTTCAGTGCAAGCCTCAAAGACTGGATGCCTATAAAATTGAGATGAAGGATGTCATAATCATCATCTGGGTCTGTCGTGTACTTGATATTGTTTAACTTCACAGCCTTTTCGAGATTAGTGAAAGCGTTTCCAATTCCTGAAACTGACAAGAGCTTTCCTTTCTCATGATATAGGCAGACTTTCATTTTACAAATAAATCAGACATAGTACCATTATATATCTTTTGGTTTTGGGTATCTCAGATCATCATCAAGATCATTTCATCAAAGGGCTTTTGCTGTCCTTCATCACCCTGTCATGGATCTTTCCTGTAGAATGCATCGCTTTCACAATGCCTTTTATCAGGAAGAAAGAACGCCTCTTTGTGTTGAATCCCTTGCCATATCCGAAGTTGATGACTGGCCTAAAGAAGTCTTTCCCTCCTGCGTTATGTACGATAGGAATAAGACTTCCATCTGCAAGATAGAAGAAACTGTCCTTTACATAGAAATCCTCTTTTGAAGTAGTTATGATAAAATTATATTTTGATTCCAGCTCTTTAAAGCCATCCCTGTAGAGGATATAATTTACGGCAATCATATCCGGACCAAAGACCCTTTTCTTTATCAAAGAGTCGCATTCTTCGCATAATGCCAAGAATTTTTTGTATGGCGCAACAATCATGCCTGCATTGACCAGCCTTTTTCCTGTCACGACTTTCTTCATCTTTTCTGCATCAGCCTTGTCAAATGCCAGCATAAAAAGCTTTTCGAATGGAGGCGAGAAAGGCTCGCAAACACCCCTATAATCCTTATTGTTCTCCCTGAATATGAAATTTATGTCTGACTGGAATATTATATCCCCACCGTCTGTCGTCATGACCTGATCATACTTGTTCTTCCCCAATATCTGCAACATGTCCCTAAATCTTATGCAGCTAGGAAAACCATCTTTCTTGAACTTAAATACGAGAACATCCTCTTTCTTCAGCTTATCTGCCTGCTCTTTTGTAAGCCCATAATCTATGACTATCACTTCAATATTTTTTAAGTCGTTAGTCGCCTTAAGAGACCTCAACCAATTGTCAATAAGGAAATCCCCATATTTTGCATCAGAATAAGTTATTATTGCATTCTTCATCAGAATCATCTATCATATAACTACCATTCACCTAAGGCCTTGATTTTCTCTTCCTATGCTTTTTCTTATCGATAAGGGCTTGGTAAATACGCTCTATCCTATCAATGCTCATATCAAGATCGTAATCCTTACTTATCTTTTCAGAATATTTTGAGAAAAGGTCGCGTTTCTTCTTGTCTTTTACTAATATTCCAATATATTTGGCAATCTCTTCATAATTTCCAGGAACTGCAACAAACCCGTTATGATTATGCTTCACGATATCTGGGATTGCCAGCTTCCTTACACCAACAACCGGAAGACCGCAGGCCATTGCTTCAAGAATGACAAGACCTTCTGTCTCTATTGTCGATGCTGTCACAAATATGTCATGAGAATTGTAGACGTCAACTAATTTTTCATGAGGGATGCTTCCTTTGAATGAAACGTTATTCTCGAGCCCTAACTTCTTTGACAATGCCTTAAGGTTATCAAAGTCTGGGCCATTTCCGACTATGTCCAATGTGATATTCTTGTTCTGCTTGATGAGAATCCTGACTGCTTTCAGTATGACATCAATGTTCTTTTCGTAACTTACTCTTCCTACATGTAGAAGCTTTGTCCCCTTATGAGACAAATGTTTGTTGTAAAACATCTTTGTGTCAATGCCATTGCTTATAGCCTCGATATGCTTCCTTATCCTGTGCTTCTTAAGCTCTTCTGCCATTGCATTTGATGGGGTGACTACTACGTCAACCTTATTGTAATAAGACCTTGTGTACTGCCATGTTATGCCTTTTGCAACTTTCTTGTTCACTTTCTTCAGAGGAGTATGCTCTAAGAAATCCGGAAGCAAGGTATGATATGTCGAAAGAATAGGGATCTTGTATATCTTTGATATTGTCAAGGCTGTCCACGCCTGAGGAGATGGGGTGTGGGTATGGATTATGTCTGGCTTGATCTTCCTCACTTCCTTCATCGTCCTGTATATACTAGGATAAGCTATCTTGAAATCCGGATAATTTATCATAAAAGAAGATGACTTGAAGTGCCTGATATGAATGTTATCTCCAAGATGGATAGGCTTTGTGTCCTTTGTCTTTATCGTGAAGATATATATCTCATGGCCCCTTTTTGCAAGCTTTTTTGAGAAGTTTGAAACTGAGGTTACAACTCCATTTATCTGAGGAAGGAAAGTGTCTGTAAAATAAATTATTTTCATATCCTCCCTAAGAGCTTATTCCTATAAAAATTTAACTGTTTGGGAGAATAGGTATGAGGTATATAAAAAGAGAATGAAAAATAAATAAAAAAGAACAATTAAGCGTTCTTAAGTGCTGCATGGGCTGCTGCCAACCTTGCGATAGGAACCCTGTATGGTGAGCAGCTGACATAATTCAAGCCAATCTTATGGCAGAACTCGATTGTCTTCGGCTCTCCACCATGCTCTCCGCAGATCCCTAACTTTATCTTTGGCCTTACTTTCTTTCCTTTCTCGATAGCAATCTGCATCAACTGGCCTACACCAACCTGATCGATCGTCTGGAAAGGATCATACTCAAGGATGCCTTTATTCAGGTATTCTGGCAGGAATTTTCCTGCATCGTCCCTTGAGAATGCAAAGGTCATCTGCGTCAGATCATTCGTACCAAAAGAGAAGAACTCTGCCTCTTCTGCAAGCTCGTCAGCTGTCAATGCCCCTCTTGGAACTTCAATCATTGTCCCGATCATATAGTCAAACTTTGTGTTTGTTATGCCTTGCACTTCTTTTGCAGTCTCAATTATTATGTCTTTTGACATCTTCAGCTCTTTTACATGACCGACCAATGGGATCATCACTTCAGGAATCACCTTCTGGCCTTTCTTGTTCAATTCAGCGGCTGCCTCGAATATAGCACGTGCCTGCATCTCGCAGATCTCTGGATATGTGACCAATAATCTGCATCCTCTGTGCCCTAACATCGGATTGAACTCATGCAATGAAGCAATCTTGTTCTTCAGCTTGTCAATCGGAACGCCCATCTCTTTTGAGAGCTCTGCAATGTCAGCTTCCTCTTTAGGCAGGAACTCGTGCAGTGGAGGATCCAATAATCTAATTGTCACTGGAAGATCCTTCATCTCTTTGAATATCCCTAGGAAATCAGACCTCTGCATCGGCAATAGCTTTGCTAATGCTTTCTTCCTTCCTGCAACATCGTCTGCAAGGATCATCTCTCTTACTGCCTTGATCCTGTCTCCTTCGAAGAACATGTGCTCTGTCCTGCATAATCCTATACCTTCTGCTCCGAAGTTTCTTGCGACTTTTGCATCGTTTGGAGTGTCTGCATTTGTCCTTACATTCAATTTCCTGAACTTGTCTGCCCAGTCCATCAATATCTTGAAGTCTCCTGACATCTCTGGATCAATAACATGAACTTTTCCCTGTATGACTTCTCCTGTAGATCCGTCCAATGTTATCCAATCCCCTTCTTTCAATGTCAAGCCTTTCACTTTCAAGAGCTTCTTTTCTTCATCAACTATGATATCAGCGCATCCTGCAACACAGCATTTTCCCATCCCTCTTGCAACAACTGCTGCGTGAGATGTCATCCCTCCTCTTGCTGTAAGGATACCTTTTGAGACGTTCATTCCCTTGATGTCTTCTGGTGATGTCTCCTGTCTTACTAAGACTACATCTTTTCCATCATCGAACCAATGTTCTGCTCGCTCTGCTGTGAATACTATCTGACCGACAGCTGCTCCTGGCGATGCTGGAAGGCCTTTTGCAATGACTGTCGCTTTCTTCTTTGCAACTGGATCCAATTGTTTATGGAGAATCTGGTCAAGCTGATTTGGGTCGACCCTTAAAACAGCTGTCTTCTTGTCAATCAGCCCTTCTTTTTCCAATTCTACTGCAACCCTTAAAGCTGCATGGGCAGTCCTCTTTCCATTCCTTGTCTGAAGGATGTATAATTTTCCTTCCTCGATTGTGAATTCCATGTCCTGCATGTCCTTGTAATGCTTCTCGCACTTCTTGTAGATTGCCACAAGCTGGTCAAAGACTTTCTTGTTTGTTTTTTCCAATGTTGTGATTGGGCTAGGAGTCCTTATTCCTGCAACTACATCCTCTCCCTGAGCATTCATCAAGTATTCTCCATACAGCTTATTCTCTCCTGTTGAAGGATTCCTTGTGAAGAAAACTCCTGTCCCTGATGTGTCTCCCATGTTTCCGAAGACCATTGACTGGACGTTGACGGCTGTTCCTATCAATCCCTTGATGTCGTTCAACTGCCTGTATACAATCGCCCTTTGATTGTTCCATGAGCTGAATACTGCATCGATTGCAAGCTGAAGCTGCTCTCTTGGATCTGATGGGAACTCTTTTCCATAGTCTTTTTTTACGACTGCCTTGTATCTCTTTACAAGCTCTTTCAAGTCGTCTGCTGTAAGCTCTGTGTCAAGCTTCACATCTTTCTCTTCCTTCATAGTCTGTATCTGCTCTTCAAAGTGCTTGTGCTTTACCTCTAAAACAACGTCTCCAAACATCTGGATGAACCTTCTATAAGAGTCGTATACGAATCTTTCATTTTTTGTCTTCTTTATCAACGCCTTAGCGACATCGTCATTCATTCCTAAATTAAGGATAGTGTCCATCATACCTGGCATGGATGCTGCTGCTCCGCTTCTAACAGATAATAGAAGAGGGTCTTTTGGGTCGCCTAATTTCTTTCCCAACTTCTTTTCGAGCTGCGCTAGCTTCTCGTCGATCTGCTTCAATACCTCCTTAGGGTATTTCTGGTTGTTTTTGTAGTATATATCACAAACTTCTGTGGTTATTGTGAATCCTGGAGGAACTGGTATTCCTAAAGTACTCATCTCAGCAAGATTAGCTCCCTTGCCGCCTAGAACGTATTTCATGTCCTTGTTACCTTCTTCGAAGGCGTAGACATATTTCTTTTCTGCCATCAAATAACACCCCGTATATATTTTATTGAGAATTTTGATTATCCATATATTTGTCAAAATTCTCAGAGATAACTTTGAATAAATAATGCTAAATTATCGGTTATTCAAAGTTCTCTATATAGATTCTTAATATTATATAAGATAAACGTGTTTGACCGAGATTTATAAACTTTGTGCCCTATAATATAGTAAAGGGGCAAAAGGGAGGAAAATACGATAAAAAACGAAACATTTATATATAAGTTATTATCACTTCTGAGTAGCAATTAAGTTTTTATGTTCAGTTGGGGGATAAAATGAGTGAAGAAATTGCGAAATTTGGTAGAAGACAGATGCTAGCAGGGATAGTCGCCACTCTTTCTGGAACATGGCTGCTTGGCTATGTAGTAGGAGGAGGGTTACACAAAGGGCAAAGAACCGAGCAAAACCCTACAAGCAATGAGAGAGAGTGGGAAAGGTTTTCCTGCGCGCCAAACCTGACCCAAGACAGGATACATGAGTTCTTAAACACATTCAAAAATGCTGATTATCACAAAGTGGCTGAAGAGGCAAGAGTAGCACAGCAGGTAGCAGAAGGGAAGAATGACCAGGACCTGACAATAGATGCATTGGCAAAATGGTATGTCGCATGCACAAGACAGAACCAGACAGAGAGTCAAGTGGACAGAGGCTATGTTCTAAGCGCAGGAAACATCGGCATCGGGCACCTATTGAGCCCTGTACAAAATGACACAATAGTCGATGTAACACCTTTATTCAGGGTAAAGATCATAGGGCCTCAAAAAGAGAACAGGCAAGTAATACCTTACATAATGGCAAGGGATTCAAATCTTGGAGAGAAGGGAAGCGTACAGCTTTCAGCTATTCCTTATGAGCAAGGGGAAGGATACAGCTTATTTGGAACAGGTGTTGTTGCACAGGGCAGCAATGTAGGAACATTCCCTAACAGGAGAATAGCTGACATGAAAGAGATCGATGCTGTACTTGGGGAATATAAGACAGGAGTATCTCCAGCGCCTATGTTACTGTCTGAAGGAAAAAATCCGTTACAGATCATGCTATACAACATGAAGAGAGGATAAAATGAAAGACGAAGAAGACAATGAGATCGTAATCGAGGAAATGCCTAAAAAGGAGGACTTTGTGTTTGATGAAGTCAGAGGATCACACGGAAAGAAGTCTGCATTAAGCGTCCTTAATAAGAAGATTGTAGGCGGACATGAGATGGACGAACTGTTCTGTGATTGGGATTGATTCTTGTTCTAATAATATTTCTTTATTATTGAAATTTTAAATATAGTCAGTATTTTTGTGTAAATTTAGTAAGGGGCACATCCCCCAAACTTTCTAAGTTTGATCAAGGATGTCCAGCACAAGGCTGGACTGTTTATATTGCCTATTGATTCCCCTTACCAACCCCTATTCGATTTCCTTCTTCGATGCAAAATTATTTAAATGGTATGGATTAATTACTGCTATGCTTGATTATATATTGACTGCGGCAATAAGCTTCTCGGGACTGATAGTTGGCATAATACTCATACTGCTCGCAAAGGAAGAGCAGATTCCAGGGATAAAGTATTTCTCAATGTTCCAGAGCCTGCTGATAGCTGTCGGATTTGTGGTGCTATTCAAGGTGCTTGGGATGAATCCTATCCTGAATGCAGTGATATCGATTGCAGTATTATTAGTGCTGCTTTATTTTGACTATAAATGGAAGAGTTATATTGCTTATCCTATACTTGGAATAATGCTTTATCTGTCTTCTGTGAACAATGCTGCATTATTGATTGAGGCATCTGTTGTCTATCTTCTTGGATTTCCTACAGCTGCTTTATTGCTGCAGATCAAGAAGAAGGATGTCTGGCAGAGCGCAGGAAAAATTGTTTTATTTCATGTCAGCTTTCTGATAATTTCTATAGGAATTTATCTGATATTTGGGTGATATATTGGATATCCCTAGATATGAACTTCACTGCCACAGCAAGTATTCAAAATGCTCTAATCTGGAACCTGAGCTGATACTGAAAATAGCAAAGAAAAGAGGATTAAATGGAATTGCAGTAATGGACCATAATACTCTTGCAGGTTCGCTAGCTATCAAGAAGCTGAATAAAGACAAGGATTTCAAAATAATAATAGGGCATGAGGTAAGCACAAACCTAGGGCATGTTCTGGCGTATAATATAAAAAAAGACATCAAGCCAGGGGACTTTTATCAAATCATTAAAGAGATACACAATCAAGGAGGATTGGCTGTTGTTGCGCATCCTTTCAGAATATGGCCTCACCTAAGGTTCAAAGCCAATCTTAGGGATGTAAGCAAAGAGATTGACGGAATAGAGGGCCTTAACGGAAGAGTGATGTTTGGATTTTCAAACAGGAAAGCAGAGAGGACTGCAAAAGAGCTAGGAAAAGCGATAATTGCAGGGTCAGATGCACATTTTTCTTATGAGATAGGGGATTGTATCTCTATGTTTGATGGAGACATTGAGAATGCAATTAGAAAGAAATCCATCATGATTGAAGCAAAGAGATTTTATGGAATCAAAGCATTTGCAGGAAGCGTGCAAAGTGTGTTTAAACAGATATTCTTTTAGCTGAATCAATGCCTTGTTTTGCATAGATGATTCCAGATATCCAACTCAATATGACTGCAAGCGTCAACAAATAGATGCTCCATTCAAAATTGAGGAGGACTGCAAGAATCCCTAAAACTGTGAATACCATCATGATCTTTCCCCACCAATTTGAGGCCACTATTATGTTTGGATTGATGCTCTTCAACCCTATCATCATGAATTCTCTCAACAGGATAAGATAAGCAACCCATGCAGGAACTCCTACTGGAGATCTGCCTACCAAGAAGATCAATGCCGCCATTATGAGAAGCTTATCAGCCAAGGGGTCCAATATTTTCCCTAAGTCAGTAACTTGGTTTAGGGTTCTTGCGAGGAATCCATCTAGACTATCTGTCAATGCTATGAAAAGGAAAAGTCCTGCAGAGATCAGGTTCTGATTCTTTACTGGAAGATATAGGCTTATTATAAAAACTGGGACAAGTAAGATCCTTATCATCGTTACAATATTGGGAATCTTGAATATCTGGCCTTTGAAGTCCAGATTAGAGTAAGAAACATTAGATGGATTGTTTGTTTTTTTATTTGATGGTTTCTTCATTTTAGAGGGTTTTAGATGTTTTGATTTATTAAATTATTGATTTAAAATATTGATTTTATTTGGTATATAGTCAGTATCTTTTTGGATATTTAATAAGGGGTTTCCAACCCCTTATCCTCACTACGTTCGGGACTTACAAAGCGTTGTAAGTATGATCCCCACTTCGATTACCTTCTTCTCCACTAAAGTAAGAGATAGACGAGCTGGCCGGCGAGGCCTGTGAAGATTGGAACGACGAGATTGTCATCTATCTTATCAACATATAACTCGCAGAGCGTCGCAACAATCGCCATCACAAGTATCATAACTATATTGCTAAGGAAGATGATTCCGATTATGAGGTTTGCAATCAAGGCTGCAGAGCTTCCGATAATGGTCTTTTTCTTGAAGAGCTTCGGGCCTTTGAGGTGCCTTCCGACAAGCGCTGCAAAAGCGTCTGAGAAAACTGCCATCGTAAGAGCTGTCAACGCTATCTGATATTGATAGAATGTGAAGATTATTACAAATGCAAGAAGACCATGGACCAGGCCATTAAATCTTTCATTCTCTTTTTCCCTGATGAAAAGATGATAGATAGGAATCTTTACCTTGAACTCTATCCTAAAATACTCCAATATCATGAAGAATATGAGGAAGCCAAAAGCAATTATCATGGCCAATCTTTTTGTGTGCTCATCATTGATCGAAAGGCCTACAAATATGATAAGAAAACCTAAAGCAAAATGCAATGCTTTCCTTAAAATCTCCTTGAACATATCACCACTTCTCTTTCCTTATCTTCAGATAAAATGCAACATGATTTATGCATATATGAAGAATGAAACTTATTATTAGGGAGGTTATTATTAAATCTATTGTTGGAACCTTTATGATTGATATGAATATGAGTGAACCAATGACAAAATCAGTCTGATCGAATGGAACAAAGCTTTTTCCAGGCTTTATCTTAAGCCTTCTTTTGAAGAAGCTTTTGACTAAATCTCCTACCAAGGCGCCTAACCCCATCAATATGCCTATCACAAGCCAATTGCCGTAGTCAAGGAAACTTATTGATGCAAAGAAAGCATTTTTCTGAAGCAGGAACTGGATAAAAGCCATTATTATTCCAAATATCACTCCAAAGAAGATGCCTCTCCAAGTCTTGTTCTCGCCAAATATCCTTACACCTTTGAGCTTCTTGTTAAAATCAACTGGATAATCCAAGAATTTGGTATACTTCCTGACTATGACTGGAGCCATATTTGCAAAATATGCCGGAAGCATAAGGTAGATGGATTTGAGCAGCAAGTCGATCATTTTTATCAGCTATAATAGAAGACATAAGTAATCAATAAAATTGTTATGTCTTCTAAATATAATAGCGGATAATCTATCATTTATAACTAACGACCGCTATTATAATGTAACATATATTTCACTTATTTATAAATCCTATCATAATCATTTTTTTAAAGCTATTGGCTTTTGAAAAGGGTATGAAAGAAAAGGTCAGCAGAAGAGGGGTATATTATAAAATAATCAGGGGAGATGTAAGAAAACCTACATTGATATTCATGCATGGGGCTGGAAGCAACCATACAATATGGCTGCCATATATAGATCACTTCAGCGAGATGGGTCTTAGAATCCTTGCTATGGACTTCAGAGGGCATGGAAGGTCTCCTGAAAAAAAGATAAGAAGGCTTAAGCTTAAGGATCATATTGAGGATATATGTGAAATAATAAGAGATGAAGAGATTTCTGATTTTATTGCAATAGGAATATGCTTCGGCTCAAGCATCGCGATAGAGCTGTCCAAGATCTTTGAAGAAAAGTGCAAGAAGATAATACTAGTCAATTTATTTGACAGAAAGACAATAAACATGCCATTATCTGTTGAATTAGGGATTAAAGTAAACGTATGCTTCCTTTCCCTAATGGAAATGATAGGTGCCACGAAGACTAAAAAAAAGTACAAGAATTACTCCAATTATCCAAGCCAATCAAACATATATTATGTGCTTTCTGAGCTTGCTTCAACAAACATATTCGCTTACCAGAAGGCAGCATCTTTGCTATTTGACTATAAGATAGACCTTAGGAAAGTGCCGTCTAATACAAGAATACTTGTGATAACTGCTGAAAAAGATCTGCTAAGCAGCTATAAGAAGATAAAAATGCTATGCACCATACAGAATACAAATCATAATATATTGAACATCGCTGTCAGGGATGCAGGGCATTTCATCAGCACAAGAAAGCCTGAGATGCTGATAAGCCTTATCGAGGGATTTTGCAATGCTTAGCGTAATCATTCCGACTTTCAATGAAGAGAAATACATCACAAAACTGCTAGATTCAATACTCATACAGAATTACAAGAATTATGAGATAATAATAATAGATGCAAATTCTGATGATTCCACAATGAAAGCTGTCGACGCATTCATCAAAGACAACAAGGAGAGGCTTGAGTATATCCAAATCAGGATAAGGAAAGTCTATTACAGAAATACTGCAAGGCAGAAGAATCTCGGATATAAGGTAGCATATGGAAGCGTGCTTCTGTTCATCGATGCAGACATAGTCATTCCTGATGAGAATTTCTTTTACAGGATGATGAAAAAGCTAGAGCAGAAGAGGTATATAGGAGCTACATGCAAGATAATAATTGATGAAAGAAACCTTAAGAACAGGATTGCCTCGAAGTCTTTCAATTCAATAATACTAATGTTAAACATGATTGGAATAAATTCTGCAAGAGGGGGAGTGCAGTTTGTCAAGAGGAGATATTTTGAAAAAGTCGACGGGTTCAATGAGAAAGCTTATGTCTCTGAGGATGTGGACTTATGCAGAAGGCTTACAAAATACGGGAGATTCTATTTTGACACAAAGAGCTATGTGATAGAGTCTGACAGAAGATACAAGAAAGAAGGTTACTTCAAGGTAATAAGCAAGTGGACAATAAATGGGATATGGACATTCTTTTTCAGAAGATCGTACCATAAGAAGTGGGATGCTGTAAGATAATGGTGCAATATGGCAAAGATACTTTATGCAATACAGGCAGAAGGGATGGGACATTCCACCAGGAGCAAGGCAATAATTGATGAGCTCTGCAAGGAGCATGAGATAATTGTCATCGGCGGAGACAATGCATATAACCTATTCTATCATCATAAAGACAGGATTGCCGGACTTGAGAAGATAGCCACGCTTCGGATATGCTACAGGAACAATAAAGTAAGCACTATAGGCACTTTCTTAACAAACATTGTGAAGGCGCCTTACCATATAAGCTCATTTTTCAGGATAATGAAGATGATCAAAGAGCAAAAGACTGACTTTATAATAACTGATTTTGAGCATCTTTCATGCTATGCGGGGAACTTAAAAGGGATCCCTGTGCTCTCTCTGGACAATGAGCATGTGATCTCCAAGTACTGCATAAGCTTCAAGAAAAAGAACTACATCGATTACCTGAAATCCAGAGCTGTGATCAAATTCATCATACCTTATGCCAACAAATATCTTGTGACGTCATTCTTCTATCCCCTGTCAAAATCCAAGAAAGCAGAGGTATTTGCACCGATATTGAGGAAAGATGTCCTGGAACTAAAGCCTAAACAAGGAGAGCATGTGCTTGTGTATCAGACTTCAAAGACTTCGCGAAGTCTTCTGGATTCCCTGGCTAAAGTGAATGAGAACTTTATTGTCTATGGATTTGGCAGGGATGAGGTCAGGGGAAATATGAGGTTCAAGAAGTTTGATGAGAAGGGATTCTTTGATGACCTTGCGAGCAGCAAGGCAGTGATAATGAACGGAGGATTATCTTTGATGACTGAGTCCATATATCTTGGAAAGCCTATCCTCTCTGTTCCCGTAAGAAAGCAGTTTGAGCAGATGCTCAATTCCTATCAGCTCGATAAACTTGGGATAGGGATGGCTGCTGAGGATTACAGTCCTGAGGTGATCACTGCTTTCCTAGAAAACTGCGATAAGTATAGAAAGAAACTTACAAGGTATAAAGTCTGCGGGAATAAAGTCGCCTTAAGGAAGATCAATAGGTTCATAGCAAATGTAAAAATATCAAATAAAACGAAATAATAATTATGCCTACTTCTTTTTCTTCCTCAAAGAATTATCCAGCTCTTCGAGCTTCTTATCCAACAAATCTCTCTTATTCTCTTCAGCTTTCAGGGCCTTATCTGCATCCTTGAGCATCTCATCATACTTTTTAATATCACTTGATCTGCCTGAAATCTTATTGGAATATTTCCTGTCAACCCCATTGAAAATCATCTTCGACTGCCTGATCTTTTCCTGTTCTCTCCTCCTCTCCTGATCCCTTTTTCTTATCGCTTCCAGCCTTCTCCTGTATCTTGAGATGAACCTCTGGATCATACCTTTCTTTTTCTTTATGGACTGAGGCGGAGCCAATTCGGGCCTTGCCTCTTTTCTTCTTGGTTCTGACATTAGCTTCTTTTCTACAGGCAAAGGCTTTTTCTTATTTGTCCTCAATGATCCCATCAATGAATCTATCTTTCTGGATAATGCACTGATAGCTCCTTTTTCAGGCTGCTTTAGGACAGCCTTCTCTCTTTCCAGAGAAGAATCAACTTGAGATAACCTATCTTTTTCTTTCGAGAGCTTCCTATCGATATCGCTCAATCCAATATCTTTTGATCTTTCAAGTAGCTTCTGCTGCCTCTGCTGCTCTTCCTCTATCTTCTTCTGCTCAATTATCTTCTGCTTCCTCTTCTGTTCCTCTTCTCTCTCAACCTTCTTCTGGTCCAGTATCCCCTGCTTCCTCTTATGCTCCTCTTCCTTCTGCCTTATCTCTCTCCTCTTTCTTTCAAGCTCCTGCCTTGACTTTCTTCTCTCTGCATCCCTCCTCTTTATCTGCATCCATCTCTTCCTATACCTGTCAATTATTTTTGTCAAGATACCTTTCTTCTTCGGCTTGATCTCCTCTTTCTTTCTTGAAAGCCCTGCAATCATCTCATCTAAACCAGATATCTCTCCCCTGACTTTCTCCAAGCGGGCAGTCTTGTCTTCTGAAGGCTTCTTCTCTACCAATATTCCTATCTCTTTCACCAGCTTCTTCTTCCTTTGGGACAAGGAATTGAGCTTTTCATCTATCTCTCTCAACCTTGATTCCCTTGATTCCAATGTCGCTTCTGATATCCCTAAAGTCTTATCTTTTGATCTCAGGATCTCGTCTATCCTCTTCAGCTCCTTATCTTCCTTCTCTATCTTAAGCTCTGATATCCTTCTCTCCGGCTGCTTCTTTTTCCTTACAAATACCTTCCTTACAAATCCTGCAATGCTTACGAAAGGCTTCTTAACATAAGAGACTATCTTTCTCATCCTGTTGTTTATCTTTCCAAGCCTCTCGTCCTTCTCTCTTAAACTCTCGTCTATCTCCCTTAATCTAAGATCCTCATCTTTCTCAAGCTGATCAATCTCCTTCAATGACAGCTTGCCTCTGCCAACCTTTATCTTTGGCTTCATCAATAGAGGCAATGCCGCAATAATCGCCATCAAGATCAGCAATGATACCATAGCATAGCTAATCTTGCAATTCATCATATATGGAACTGATATCACTAATCCAATAACTTCAAGTGTGACGACTGGAGCTATCCATTCCAAGTCATATTCTTTTCTTCTCCTATACTTGCTGAATGTAAACAATCCAGATATTATTGTCAGCAATACAAGTATCGCAAGGATAGGGATGAATGCAAAAGAGCATATGTTCTTTATTCCCATGAATTTTGCGCAATCCTGAGGACAATTTGTCTCATCTTCACCTTCACCACAGACTCCGTTTCCGCAAGAGCATCCATATTCATCCTTGACGGCCTTCTCGTCTATCTTCTTTCCTATGACTATATAACGCTCCCCTGTGACACAATCAGATATCTTAAAATCAAGGTACTTCTGCCTGCCTATTATTGCGGCAGTTGTCTTTATGTCCTGTGATATTATCTTTTCGACCAGCCGGATCGCTATCGGATCATTAATCAGGTCTGTATGAGAGACATTCAATTCCCAATAATTCTTGCATTTGTCATTAATGAGGGCATCTCCTACATGCTGTGCGCTTGTTGCCGCTACAAGGCCATCATTCACCACATTCTGCTGGAAGAATCCTTTTGATGATATCTTGAAGAACAGAAGGTTGAACTCATAAGGCTTTGTCCCTGCTATGACATAATAATTTATTCCCGGAACTCTCGGCACTATGTATCCTTTCACTATCTCATCCAGAACCGGGCTGTTAGGATTGACAAATCCTAAATTAGTGTTATCATTGACCAAGCTCTTGAACAGCTGTTTGTACAGCTCAACTGCAGGAGTGCCTTCATTCGGAACTCCGATCAAGATGACTTTCTTGACCTTATCCAGGAACTTATAATTCATCGTCCCTTTATTCATCTCATCATAGGCTGAATGCAATGATTTCTGAGCTATTATGCCTCCCAATGAATGTGCAACAATATATACATTGTCGAATTCGCCTTCGTGCTCCTCAAGAAGCTCTTTCAATGCTGCACTATTCTCATCAGTCTTCTTACTTGTAGGGTAAGTGAATGCATATACCTGGAACGGCTGATTCGTCAATTCTATATCACTGATGATCTTATTGAATGTCCTTGGAGAGCTTGCAAGGCCATGAATCAGTATTATCGCATCCCTTGTCTTATAGTCTTTTGGCTCATAAACCTTCTTTAGCTCAGCTTTTACGCAGCCCTCACAAATATGGCCAATTATTGCAACCTGCACCTCATTATTCCCGTCAAGGTACTGGGATATATCTTTTATGTTGCCTGTGACCACATGGTTTACATTATCTATCTCCACTTCATCTATGAACTGCCAGTCTTCTCCATGCAATACATACAATGACAGGCTGCTTTCATCGTATTCAGGGGAGATTGTGTAAGGGAGAGTTACTTTTGCGGATACTCCTTTCATCGGAACGCTTAACTTGATTGTCAATGGAGATCCTATTATCTTTGATACAGGGTTCTTTGGCTCTGGAATCAACCTGTCAGGAGCCATCACTGAAACTTTTACATCTGATGAAGATGCCCCTGACAATACCACTTGAGTCTTGCCTATTATCACATCATTTGAGATGCCGCTTAATGTCACATTCTTCTCCTCAATCTTCACTCCTGACATCTCTGGGTTGAAGAATTCACTCTTATTGTATAGCTTATTCATGTCGTACTGTGATTGTTCTCCGCACCAGAGCTTATTTATCTCACTTATGTTCATAGGCACGCAATAATTTCCTACGCATCTCAATACCTTTACATCAATATAATTATCAGGTATGCTTATCGCCATATCCATCGATTCATGGCTGCAGTCAGCTGTGAAAGGATTTACCAATATATCATATCCTTCTGGTATGACTATATCCCCAATTGTTGTAGTCTTGAACAAGATAGGAGTTTCAGTTGTCCTCTTTGTGACATTGACGCATGGGAATGGATATAACATCTCCCCTTCTACCCCTGGAGGGACTGGAGGGACTATCACTACAGGCTTTTCTGTCTTAGGGCATTTTGGAGTGCAGTGCGAGCAACCGGAAAGGCTGCATGAATTGCTGCAGCTGACAATTGTCCCATCATCGCATAGTCTCTGGGTTGAGGCGCATGAGATCGGCTTGTTTTGGCATATACCTGCCACGCATGAGTCTGTTGTACATGGGTTGAAGTCTGAGCAATCCTTCGGATTATGCTGGCATGCGCCTGCCACGCATGAATCAACTGTGCATGGGTCTGCATCTGCGCAATCAAGCATGTTGTGGAAACATGATCCGCCTGAGCATACATCTGTCGTGCATGCATTTCCGTCGTCACATTCTGAATCTGAAGCGCATCCTGTAGTGCCAGGACCTGTAGGCTCTGTGACTTCCAAGTTTACAATATTGCTTGTAACATTTCCTCCCTGGCCAAATGCTGTGAATGTGACTGTCCTAGTCCCTATAAATCCTGCAGATGGAGTAAGTGTTGCTATTCCTCCTACAATCGATATTGCTATATTTGCAACTGAAGTAGAGGTGAAAGTCAATGTGGATCCTTCCCCTTCTGTGAAATAGTTATTCAGATCTATCTGCGTCGAGGTGTCTTTTGTCCATGACTGGTCTGGGATTGTTGATGCAACTGGCTTTGCACATACTCCTATGATACCATCATTATTCATATCCCTGAACCTGCATGTCCATAATTCTCCATTTGATCCAGTCCCATGGCTTGAAACATTATTGCAGACATAGAATGTCTCTTTTGTCGAATTTGCCTTGTCTCCTTCCAAGTCATTTATTTGGGCCCATATGCTGTACATCTGATCCACTGAAGACACCTTTAAATTTCCGCTGCATGTCACTATATCTCCTGCTGATGTGGCATTTATCACAGATGAATTCAATGCACCTAAGCTGTCCCTGTAGAACACTGTACAATTCCTTATCGATGAAGCATCATCTGAATGGAATGAAGAAGTGACGCTTATGTTCTTATATGCTTCACTGTAGAATCTTCTGCTCAAACTGAAGCTTCCTGAGTCATATTTCGGCTTCAAGTCTATTATGTATGAGGTAGTGTTTATCTGGCCTACATTTCCAGTATCGTCCCTTGCTGACACTTTCAATGTGTAAGTTCCGTCATCTACAATATTAGCGAAGCTGAACTTGCAGTCAACATTATCGTATGAGGATACTGAATATCCATTAGGTCCTGTTATATTATAATAACACCTGTCAACTGTGCCTTCATAAGGAGCTCCATTATATGGATCAACTGCTTTGACTATTACGTTTACACTTGAACCGTATTCCAATGCATTCTTGTTGGTAGGCTCTGTTATGACTTTTGTTATTGCTGGAGGGATGTTGTCCAATATTATTACATCTATCAGGTTGCCTGTTGTTGTCGAACCATCTATTGAATGAGAGTACTCGAATGTCTTCTGAGACAATGTAGCGTTTGTAGGAATATTCAAGGTCAAGTCTAATGAGGATTTTATGTCTCCTGGAGTCTGGTCTGTCAATTGTATCAGGCCTTTTGATCCTGACTCGCTATATTTTGTCGTCTCGAAATAAGTCTTTGATGGACCTGATATGTTGTATTTTGGAGCCCTCAATCCTGTATTCACTGGAAGACCCTGTCCTGTCAAACTTCCAATGTATAATGCTGCGTATTGATATGAAGATGATTTCTGGAACCTTACTGTATAATTTGAAAGCTTCCTTACTCTTGAGTCCCAAGCTACTGTGACTCCCCCAAATACTGAGGATGATGTTGCCGGAGGCATATAGGAACCAGTCATATTTGTCTCTACTGTGCATGACGGATTTGAGTAGCAGCTTGGATCCATGCAATCAACCAGTCCATTTGCGTTGTTGTCTATATCATCATTGCAGCTTGTCTCTGTCGCCTGGCAGTTTCCTATGCCTGCGCATGCAGGATCAGCACAATCTATCAATCCATTTGCGTTGTTGTCGAATCCGTCTGAGCATAAGTAAGCATTGTTCTCTGTCGCTGCGCAGATATGGCTGTTGTAATCTCCCTGCTGGCCAAGACATGAAACGTCCTTGCAGTCTGCCAATGAAACTGGCATGTCGTAGTTATCGTCTATGCTATTGGCGCATGAGCTCCAGGTTATATTCTCCTGCTTTGGACATGCATAGCACATGTTGAACTGCTTGTTGCAGTCAGGATCCCTGCAATCTATTCCTCCAAGAGGCCAACCTTTACTGTTGTCTGCATCATCATCCAATCCATTCTTGCAATACTTGTCAGGGCTTGCTAGATGCCTGAAGAATGACGATGTCGCATTATATTCCTGTCCCAGGCAGATCTGGTTCAGATTTGCCGGATTGATTATTCCTAAGCAATCTGGATCTGCGCAGTCTTTTCCTGTTGATGAATTCAAGATCCATGTAGCTCCTGACCAATAATATGCATCAAGATCATTGTCTATATTATCGAAGCACCATGAAGCATTCAGGTTCTCTTTTTGAGGCCTTTCTGCTGCTTTCTGGCAGTCATAATCGTTGTAGTCTGCGCTTGATACGTAAGTCAGATTGTAAGTCTTGTTGAAGTATGCATTATAAGCTGAAGGAGTCCATCCAGGGCTTGGCTGGCCTTGGCCATTATCGTAATCGTTGTCAAACATGTCGTTGCAAGTGAACTCTCTTCCCAGCTCGCATCTTGCTCCTGATGACAAGATTGTCATGTTACAATCCTTATCTGGGTGATTTGCTACCCAGGCACAGTCCATTCCTCCGCCAGTAGTGTTGTATGCGTAGCCCAGCTCGCCTCCTGTCGTCGTATAATATAAGTCCCAATCATCATCAATATTATTGTCGCATAATACTCCTTTTTCAACTGTCTTGTTCAATGTATTCCTGCAATATCCGCTGCAATCGTATTCTGCGTCTCTTGGCAATCCTCCTGCTTGCAATTCGCAGTCCTTCATGTTGTACATATCATTGTCAAATCCGTCTGAGCAGTTGAGCTCTATATTATAATGGCAGATCTGGGTTGCGTTTGCAGGATTTATCTTCTTGTTGCAGTCAATGTCCCTGCAGTCGACTAATGTAAGCCCTGAGTTCTGGTTTCCTAGCGTAAGATCTTCAGTCGCCCAATCGTTGTTGTATCCGTCAAAGCACATCGATGCTGTCTGGTTCTCTTTATAGTATCCGCAAAGGCCTGTTGTCCATTGTCCTGTGTAAGCGTTCCAAGCTGATGGGCCTCTCTGCATGTTGCAAGTAGGATCATAACAGTCATAGCTTGACTGGTCGAAGCAATACTGCTCATTGCCTGCGCAATTCAGGAAATTGAAATCTCCGTTCTTTGTATCATTGCATGCTTTCCATGTAGTTCCATTGACCTGGATAGTGTTCTCTTTCTCGTTTGAGGAGTTCCACCTGTTCCCTAAACCGCTGTTGTATGTCTTATCGTCGAAATATACTGTGATATTCATCTTCTCTTCATAGACGTTCGATCCTTCAACATAGTTGAATGTCAATGTAAGTATATGGCCCTGCGACATGTCTATGGCATGAGGATTGGCAAATGAGATGTTGATAACTGTGTCTAAATTATCTATCTCTGTGCCTCCGCTCAAATATGATCTTAATGCGACCCTGTTCTGGTATGAATCGGATTGATTTAACCTGTCTACTGCCTGAGGATCCCCGTTCTTGTCAAGGAAGTATATCATCTTTCCTAGACTTGCGCTGTTCCCTGGAGCATATTTGTTGACCTGCTTTATGTCTGGGAGGCCATCTACAAATATCGTCGCTGTCTTGCTTAATCCCCATCTGTTGAACCTTATCTTCATCGTCCCGTTAGGCATGTTGTGCATTGTATATTGGACGTTTGTGTTGAATGTAGTCGCTGAAGTTGTCGCTGAAGCGATATCTCCTGACGGGATATTTAATGCCAATGTGCCGTGGCTTCCTGATGGGCTATAGGATATGCTTGCGTTTGCAAATGATTGCTTTGGAAGACAGCCATAAGTAATACCGAAGCAGTCCGGATCTGCGCAGTCTTTTAAGCCGTCTCCGTCATTGTCTATATTGTCATGGCAGTATGTCTCTACTGTTGCACCAACTTTCATCGAGACTGCGAATGTTATGTCTCCCCTATTATCTCCTTTTATCGTGTTCTGGAAATACATGTTTGCAGCTGACTTTGAGTTGACTGCATTTGCGATGTCTCCTGTTGTCCATGAGATCGGATGAACGTGTATCCTCCATTTGGTTGTGTTCCCTATTATTGGGACTAATGCTCCTGTGTATATTCCGCACCTGTCTATCCTCCAAGGTATCCAGTTGTCTGTAGTTCCGCCTAAAGTCGTGTTTATCGAGTCTGATGATTTCAGATTATACCCTATCGTCGTGTTTGTGAAGAATACCTGTGACGTGATGTTCTTGCTTACGAATATCTGGGTGCATCCTGACAATCCTGGATCATAGCAGTTGCTCTCATTTATGTAACAACCGACGATTGTGCCTGCTGAGGCGCTAAGGTCCACGAAAGTGATGTTGAAATGATATGGGAATATTCCGTATCCTGGAGGAGACACCGGCTGTTTGTAGTATATTCCTTCTGGCAGGATGAATGACTTGTATGATGCATTTGCACCCAATATTGTTATTGTTATGTTATTGCTGTATGTCGATGCCATGCTGTCATTTGCGATCAGCTTCAGATATCTTACTCCGTAGAATCCTTCTTGAGGAATTAATTTAACAATGTGTGATGTGCTATTGATCATTACTGAAATGTTCTTTATGGTTGTTGAATTGAAAATAAGGCTGTCTCCATTCCTGTCATAGAAGTAATCATCAAGATCTATCAATGTGTAATTCGTGTTCACTATAATCGTCACATTCTTTATGTCCTGAGTAATGTTTAAGTCTGATAATCTCACTCCTCCTGCTGTTGATGAGTTCATCTCAAGTCCGATGCCGCATGTCAATCCATTGTTCTGCAACTGGCATAATGGGCATGAACAGCTGCTGTTCAAGATTGAGTTTACCTTGTCTTCAAATCCTGATACTATTGAGCTGTTGTTGAATGTCCCTGTCTGGTTGAATATTGTGTAGATTCCGCCCAGCTTTATGTAAACGTTTGAAGGCCATGAGCTTAGATAATTAATCGCTGAGACGTTGAATGATGCATGATTGACCTTCACTTTTGTCGAGAGCTTCAATGATGAAGTGAAGTTTCCTGTAGCTATCTGGTAGAATGAGAATCCAGGAGCTGAGAAGTATGCATCTCCGTTGTTGTAGCTCAGCAATGTGCAGTCTTTGCAATCCTGACCATCTTTCAATATCCTTACTGAACTGAATGTCAGGCCTGTTATGTTTATTGTTGATGGGACGTTGAATTCAGGCAGTGCTGTTCCGTTTATTTCAACGAAGTTATAGTTAAGCTTTACATTGCTGTCGATATTGTAAGCGTCTTTTGTCCTTAAATTTATCAATCTTGAGAAGTCAACTTTCGCAAATGAGTTCTGGAAGACTATTGAGACTCCTCTCCAGACTACATCTGATGTCAATGCCTGGAAATTGAATATGCCATTAGTCTCTGTTATGTTAGGCTGCTTGACAAGCACTATATCCTGGATCACGCCAGGCTCCTCCAATATCGCTGGAGTTGATGCTGCCCTTATCTGAGAGATGAAAATCAAATCTGATTCATTAACGTCATGGAATGTCATTCCTTCGTCTACCCTGTAAGTTAAGTTTATCCCTGGTTCCTTTCCAATTGAGGCGTATGCCATGCTTGCAGCTAGGATCATCGCCAACAAGATCGCTAATTTCAAGTGCCAATTATTCTTTCTCATTTTGGCACCTTCCTCTTTGCTCTTGAGTATACGGTCCATATTGTCCTATCATTCCTGTTCAATAATACGGCAATCTCGTGGTAAGAGAGAGACTGAATGTCTTTCAGATAGAGAACAATTGATTCGAGAATTGAGACAGAACGGTTTTTTATTATGTGGATGGGGATGTCTATGGAGCCCGGGAATCTGGTGAAAGGCTGTTTTTTCTTATCTTTTATCCTGTGATAACAAGTCCAGATCGTCCTTTCATCCCTTCCTAACAAGATTCCTATCTCGTGGAAGGATAAGTTGTAGTTTTCTTTAATGTGGTATACTATTGTTTCCAATACTGCGAAAGATCTGTCCTGTAAGATGTTAGAAGGAATACTCGTCGGACTATTGTAGACTAGAGAAGTATCTGAAGTTTTAGGCTTTTTTAGGCTTTCTTTAAGCTTATTTAGCCTACTTTCTTTTTTCTTTCTTATAATTTTAACTTTTCTCCTTATTTTTCTGAAATAAGTGTTAAATAGGCTTAATTCTACTTACATTGTAAGTATTTCTTTATAAATTTTATGGTAGAATACTAGATTTCATTATACTTACATTGTAAGTATTTATATCTTTCTATTGAAGATATAGTACTTACTTACATAGTAAGTATTTAATTGTTTCTATCATATTACTTACATAGTAAGTATTTATATCTTTTCATCTAAAAAGAGTTTTTACTTACATTGTAGGTATTTGAAGTTATAATCTTTACTTACATTGTAGGTATTGGTTGAGAATACATTTGAAACAAGTTTTTACTTACATTGTAGGTATCAATATTATCTTACTTATTACTTACATTGTAGGTATATGAAAAGCATTGCTCCGACGATGGACATAATGAAAAAGAAAAGAAGAAACCTTATTCAGGTTTTCTGAAAGGATTCTGTCCGACTTTCTGGTCCAGACTAGACTGATACAGCTGCCTTCTTCCTAAGTATAATATTGCTGCGCCTGCTGCCAAGGCAGAAGCTGTAGATAATGGAACTTTAGGAGGATTTGCTGGATTAGGATCCATAGGATTCAGAGGATCTGAATGAAGCAACGTCACTTCAATTGCGTCTGAGTATCCATCTCCATCGTTGTCTGGATTCTCTGCATTTACCGGACCTCCTTCGTAGAAGCTCCAGAATCCTTCTCTTGGGTCTAAGTCTGGGATGCCGTTGTGGTCTAAATCACTTAAAGTTGATTCTATTGTGCCGAAATTATTGATAGTGAAGGTCTCTCCGGATTTAGACGATAGAGGTGGGTAAAGGGTCTGGCCTATAGCTGCCTTATCTGTCAAAAAGTTTCCGTTCTTGTCATACCAGTCTTGGCCGTCGATGGTGAAGACATAAGTGTCAGTTGATTTTGGTATTGTGCTCTCTGTTTCGAGTGATTTTGACTGATTGATTACTGCATTGTATAAGTGATTCCTGTAGAAGATATTCTTGCCTCCGTCCATATTTAAGCCTTGATATACTTCCATACCCCAATTATTGAAAGCAATTAGATTATATTTTATTCCACAAGGAGTATCATATTGAGAGATATGTGATTCTACTCCAGTATTGAGACCAATGAAAATGTTATCTTCTACCGTCACATAACCCTGGACGATTAAAGAATGTACTCCTGGAGCAGTCCCAATAAAGATACTGTCGGTTAAAGTGCAAGTATTATCCATTACTCCTGGACCCATGCCTCCTGGCTCGAATGCGATTATTGCCTTCCTGATTTCACATCCAGGTGCCCAAGATATGTTAGTAACAGTCAGAGGAGTGATATCTCCTGCATATTCAAGAACATCATCAAGAACAAATGTCTGCTGTTTCAATAGTTTCTTCATTGTTCTATTGATGAAACCTGGTGTTCCTCCAGTACCTTGAAAAGAGGCTGGCTTACCATCATTATACTTATCACAAAGATCTTGCATAATAAATTGTTTAGACGATTTAATATCCTCTACAATATTTGACCCAGCATGAAGAACAATAGTATTCTGTGCATATACATCATAAGATAATAAGCTTGCTCCTGAAACCAATAAAGCCAATAATGATTTTTTAATTTTGTTCATATTTAACACCTCCCCAAAGTGTGATTATATATATACAAGATTATACAATGATATTAAAAACTTTCTATTAGTGTAATTATATAGTAATTAAAATAAAAGAATCAATTATATTTTACGTACATTGTATAGGTACAAGTTCCACCTGAGCTTGTTGCATTGACCCATCCAGTAATTGGTTTTCCTGCAGAGAATCCAACTGAACAGCTTGAATTAATATAAGTAGCCGTATTAGCTGAAGGTATCGCTACCTGACAATTCCTTGAGCTTGGAGTTGTTCCATTAATAGCTACTCTAATCTTTTCTCCTGCTCCTGCTGTTGCACAATATAATGAAACTGCTACAACCCTTCCGCTACATATTTGAACTGGGCCTCTTGTTGTAGACCCTGCACCATAAGAGAATTGAGTTCCTGTCGATGAAAAAGTTCCACTATGCTCTGAAACAATCACTGCACTTGAAACAGGACAACCACTCGCTGTCTGTATGGTTCCATTATTTATCAATGTGATGTTAGTTGCGTAAAGCTTTCCACCAGTCAAATTATACCCATTCGCAAAATAAGCCTTGAACTGGTTCTTCACAGGCGCTATCACTCCAGTGCCTGTTCCGTCTGCAAGCGCAAATGCCCCTTGAGCTGTTGCATTTGCTCCCCTTCCTGCTGCAAATGAGAAATTGCCTGTAGCTTTATTTCTTGATCCGCCGACTATTGTCGCGTTGGCTCCAGTGATTGTGTTCTTGTTGCCTCCGACTATTACAGAGCTTGTTCCGTTGTTGACATTCCCTATTCCTCCGCCTATGAATGAGGTTGAGCTGTTGATGAAGTTGGAATATCCTCCAACTATCGATGAATATTGTGCTGCTGTCGCTGTCTTGTCATATATCTTATTAGAGTAGCCGCCTCCTATGAAAGAATAGCTTGTTGCACCTGTGCTTGCGGAGTAGATCGTGTTATATGTTCCGCCCACCACGACTGAGTTTATGCTTGATGCAGTAGCTGTCGATGATCCAATCACATTGTTCGAACCTGCCCCTATGAATGACTGGAAGGCATTGACTGAGACTGAATTTCCAAGTATCGAGTTCTTCGATCCGCCAGCTATAGTTGAGTTTGCAGCGTATGTGTTTATTGAGTTTGAGTATCCTCCGGAGACAGTTGACTGGTTGGCTGCTTCAATGTTCAGGTATCCACCTGAGACTGCACCATAATTGTATGAGGCTGTGTTCTGCCTTCCTCCTGAGACTGCCGAGTATTGGCCTGAAGCTGTGTTCTGCCTTCCTCCTGAGACTGCCGAGTACTGGTTTGTGGCGTTGTTCTGCTGTCCGCCGGAGACTGTTGCTCCTGTATGACCTGCCTTGTTATAGTATCCTCCTGATACTGTTGCGTAAGTGTTGTTGGCTGTGTTGTAGTATCCTCCTGAGACTGTCGCAAATTTGCCTGAGGCTACGCTAAAACCTCCTCCTGATAATGTTGAAGAGTTTCCTGAGGCTGTGTTTTTTGATCCTCCAGATACTGTTGAGTTTATCCCTGAGGCGATATTCTGACGTCCGCCAGAGACTAATGAATATGTGTTTGAGGCTGTGTTCTGTCCTCCACCTGAGACTGTTGAGTTTATCCCGGATGCTGTGTTTTTGTAGCCGCCGGAGACTGTTGACCATTGGTTTGTGGCGTTGTTCTGCTGTCCTCCTGAGACTGTTGCATAAGACTGTCCTGCCTTATTTGAACGCCCTCCCGAAACTGTTGCATAAGTATTATTTGCTGTGTTTGACCTTCCTCCTGCAACTACAGAAAAGTTTCCTAAAGCAGAATTAGATGATCCTGCTGATACACCAGAGTAATTCCCTGAAGCTTTATTGGTGTATCCTCCCGAGACTGTTGAGTATAAAGCTGAGGCTGTGTTCTGACGTCCGCCAGAGACTAATGAATATGTGTTTGAGGCTGTGTTCTGCCCTCCTCCTGAGACTGTCGAGTTTATTCCTGAAGCTGTGTTAAGATATCCGCCGGAGACTGTTGAGTATGTCTGGTTGGCTTTGTTTAATCTGCCTCCGGAGACTGTTGCGTAAGTCTGTGAAGCTGTGTTCTGCCCTCCTCCTGAGACTGTTGAGTTTGCTCCTGAGGCTGTGTTAAGATATCCGCCTGAGACTGTTGACCATTGGTTTGTGGCGTTGTTATAATATCCGCCTGAGACTGCTGCTCCGACCTGTCCTGCTTTGTTGAGGTATCCTCCGGAGACTGTTGAGTATGTCTGGTTGGCTTTGTTTAATCTGCCTCCGGAGACTGTTGCGTAAGTCTGTGAAGCTGTGTTCTGCTGGCCGCCGGAGACTGTTGTGTATAGGTTTGAAGCTGTGTTGTTGAGGCCTCCGGAGACTGTTGCGTAAGTCTGTGAAGCTGTGTTCTGCTGGCCGCCGGAGACTGTTGCGTAAATGCCTGAGGCTGTGTTATTGAATCCGCCGGAGACTGTTGCGTATTTGGCTAAAGCAGTGTTCACAAATCCACCGGAGACTGTTGCGTAATTGTTTGAGGCTTTGTTTTCGCGGCCGCCGGAGATTGTTGTGTAAATTCCTGCAGCATTATTAGAATTTCCTCCTGAGACTGTTGCGTATTGGTTTGAGGCTGTGTTTCTACCGCCTCCAGATACTGTTGAGTTTGAGCCTGAGGCTATGTTTGATTGGCCACCAGAGACTATTGAACTATCTCCTGAAGCCTTATTTGACTTTCCTCCGGAGACTATTGCATAGATGTTTGAAGCATTGTTCTTTTCTCCTCCTGAGACTGTCGAAGTATCTCCTGAGGCTGTGTTTGAGAGTCCGCCGGAGACTGTCGCTGAAGTGTTTGAGGCTATGTTTTGAGAGCCGCCGGAGATTGTTACGAAGTTGGCTGAGGCTGTGTTTGATTGGCCTCCGGAGACTGTTGAGTAATATCCTGAAGCCATGCTTGCCTCTCCTCCGGAGACTGTTGCATATTGTGACATATAAAGAGGATTATTTAGCTCATATAATAAATATTGAAAAACATCATATCCAACTATATCTGATGTCAAATCTATCTCAGTATTTGGAGCGTTATAAGCAACATTAGATATCTCACCTTGGAAAGATAAAAGAGACTCTCCATCCATCAAAAGTATCTTATCTCCGACATTGAATTCTCCAGTCACATCTCCACTAACATAGATCCTTTGCAAAGAAGAGGTATAATTTAGAGTGTGATATACTCTTCCTGCAACTGTAGCAACACCATTAGCAATTGAACCAAATCCTAAGGCAACATTACCTACACCTGATACATGTGAATAATCTCCTGCTGCAAAATTTTTCAATCCTCCAGATATTGATGAATGTTTCCCTGAGGCTGTGTTTGATTGGCCGCCGGAGACAGTAGAGTTTGCACCTGTGGCGGCGTTTCTATTTCCGCCGGAGACTGCTGAATAATCGCCAAAGGCTGAGTTATAGTATCCGCCGGAGACTGTTGAGAATTGACCTGAGGCTGTGTTTGCTTCTCCGCCGGAGACTGTTGAGGAGCTGTTAGAGGCGATGTTTTGGTATCCGCCAGAGACTGTCGACAAAACACCTAAAGCTTGGCTTTCCAAACCGCCAGCCACTATTGCATAATTTCCTGAAGCAGTAGACCCATAGCCAAACGCTCGAGCATTCGGCGCACTTCCAAGAGGGTTATTAAGGTCAACTAACCATAACGAATTAGAATCGGATCCGATTACATCTGATGTCATCAGTATCTCAGTATTTGGATTATTATAGATTACATTAAGTATCCCTCCCTGGAAATATAGATCATTTACAATATCATATCCAGATATAATATCTCCTGGATTGAATTCTGAACTTACATCTCCAACAATAAAGAAAGTAGTGGTTGAAGAGGTATAATTCTTAGGTCGATATCTTATTCCTGCGACTGATTCGAGACCGCCTGCTGAGGAGAAATCCCCTAAAGCGATGTTGCTTTGTCCTCCAGAGACACTTGATCCATATCCTGAAGCTTTGTTTGCTACTCCTCCGGAGACTGTTGCATGTATATTTGAGGCGGTATTTGACTCGCCTCCGGAGACTGTTGCGAATTGGTTCGAGGCTGTGTTTTGTTGTCCTCCGGAGACTGTTGCATAAGTATTGTTAGCTAAGTTTTCTCCTCCGCCGGAGACTGTTGAGAATTGGTGTGAGGCTATGTTGGTATCTCCGCCGGAGACAGTTGCTGAAAAGTTTGAGGCTATGTTGTGGGTTCCTCCGGAGACTGTTGCAGAATCTTCTGAGGCTGTGTTTGATTCCCCACCTGCGACAACTGCCATTATGTTTGAGGCAGTGTTTGAGAGTCCGCCGGAGACTGTTGAGAATTGACCTGAGGCTGTGTTTTGCAGGCCGCCGGAGACTATTGATGAAGTGTTTGAGGCTGTGTTCAGCCCTCCGCCGGAGACTGTTGAGAATTGGCTTGAGGCCGTATTATTAACTCCTCCTGAGACTGTCGCATAATTTGCATTCACAGTCGAATTGTAACCTATCGCAACTGAGCCGTTCCCTAATGCAGTCGTATGCGAATTCCCAACTATCATAAGAGGGCCTGTTTCAGATGAGACATGGAGCTTTGCGGATGGAGATATTGTCCCTATGCCTACATTGCCTTCTATAATCATTCCATCTGCAGGCGCTGGTGAGACTCCAGCATAAGTAGAGCCTACTGCGACATTACCTAATACGTCAAGCTTGCTCTGAGGAGTTACTGTGCCTAAACCAACATTTCCTCCCATCAGTGTATAGCCATTCGTGAAATAAGACCCGAACTGATCATTTGTGCTGACATCCAATCCTGATCCTGTGCTGTCTGCAATCGCAAACGCTCCTTGAGCTGATGCTGTAGATCCTGCTCCCAATGCTGTCGTATAATCTGCTGAGGCTGTCGTCTGGTATCCTAAAGCAACTGAAGCCAATCCTGAAGCGGTCGTACCAGAGCCCATCGATATCGAGGACTTGCCTGTTGCTGTTGATTGAGTATAAGTAACATCATCACCGCCCATAGCCACTGAGAAATCGCCTGATGCCTCTGACCTAAGTCCTGTGGCCAGTGAAGCTCGTCCTGATGCTACTGACAATGCGCCCATAGCTGTCGAACCCATCCCTGAGGCTGTCGTCAGATAGCCCAGCGCCATCGAACTATCGCCAATGGCAGTGGTTGCACTCCCTATTGCAAATGAATAACTCCCTACAGCAGTAGTCATCCTTCCCATAGCTGTTGAAGATGTCCCTACAGCTGTTGTGACTGTTCCTGAAGCAAAAGACTCTATGCCGTATGCTGTCGTCTGCAGTCCCAGGGCTGTCGCTCCCCTTCCCTGTGCTGTTGTATACTCACCAAATGCCACTGATCCAAATCCTGAAGAATTTGTGTTTGAGCCGATTGATACTGAATTATCCCCATATGATTTTGCATCTGTTCCTAGTGCTAATGAACCTGATCCGTCTGATATCGAACCTGATCCTTCTGCCAATGAATTGTCTCCTGATGCAAGAGTACGAAATCCCAAAGATGTTGCTCCTTGTCCTGTAGCTTTTACATATGTACCAATAGCAAGTGAGGCAGTGTTAGTCGCGTTAGCAAAATTTCCTGCTGCGAATGAACCAAGGCCAGTAGATGATGAATTAAATCCTAAAGCTGATGAGTAATCTCCTGACGCAACAGTATTCTCTCCTACTGAGAATGAGAAGTAACCCATCTTGTCGTCATCCCATTGGCCGTTCTCTACCATACCTTCCCTGAAGGACGCCTTTGAAGGTATCCACATGAGCTTTACTCCATGACCTATGTGAGGGACGACTCCTGGACCGTTCAGTGAGCCGTTGAACAAGACTGCTCCGTCTGTGACTGTCAGTGCCGTTCCTTTTGCTGAGTATCCTGTGGAATTTATGAAGTCATTTGCCGCGTCATGGCTCACATTAATCTGATTAGAAGATATGCCGTAGACGACAAATACTTCTGTGCCATTGATCTTGAATGCGTCCCCTACACTTAATATTCCAGTAAGATCATCTGACGTGTTGACTGTCCTTGACCCTAAAGACAGGTTGAATGTACCTGGAAGCAGAGCGAATGATTCTGACTTGATTGTGACTCTTGATCTTGTTGCATCCTCACCAATCCCTACTCTTGCATTTGTATCGTTCAGGTATACTCTTGTCCCTGAGCTGTTCCATGGGCCTGCTCCGCCTGATCCTCCTACAGGCCAGGATGTCTTATATTGTCCGCCCAGAGTGATGCCCTGGACCTCGAGATTGGTCATAGTGGAATTTCCATTCGTCGCTATCTGCAAGGCAGGGTTTCCATTTATGTCATCTACCCTGAAGACAGGAACCATCCTGTATAAAACTCCATCATCGGTAGTGAAACTCAGCGCAACAGTAACATTGATCTGAGTTGAACTGACATTTTCCACTATAAGATTATCCTCAAGTCCTGAGTTAATATTCTGTCGCACTTCTATCTGCTGACCTGGTGTCAAATAAGATGTGTAATTCAAATCAGTATCGATAACATTTGATAAGCTTGTAGTATGGACATGCCCTGGCTGCATCGTATATCCTGACTTCATGTGGAACTGGGCCTCTGGAGCACCTGTCCTTATACCTATCTCCCCGCCCCTCATGAATAAGGCATTATCCAACTGACCTGTCTGGAATTGATATGTCCTCAAAGGCGACCCACCAATCCATCCCATGTTATTGCTAAAAATAGTGTAAGAATCGTTTGCACCAATCCAAATGTCTGTTGGAATACCCAAACCAACCCCTCCGATATCATAAATAAAAGTGGCAGTCTTATACCTGTAGATTGCTCCTGCTCCTGTAAAGTTATTCCTCAGCACTATGCTCATCGCACCCATCGGAGCATCTATGCCTTTCTCATTCGATATCATCAATGTGCCGTTGATGAATATTGATTTTGTTATGTGATTACTAGCAAAAGGATCTATTGTAGGATAGAGGCCAGTTATGTTCTGGCCTAAGATAGTCATATTGAATCTTCTCTCTGCAAAATTCATTGAGACATTTGGGCTGAATTTGAGGTCCATGCCTGTCGCAGTGATAACTCCTGTGATATTTGCGTTTCCGACTACTTTCAGCTTCTGGTCTGGAGCTGTGGTGCCGATGCCTACGTTCCCTTTTTTATCGACAAGCATCTCACTTACACCTACCCCATTCTGGACTGCGAGCAATGAAAGATCGCGATAACCTGATGCATTTATCATGTCTTGAGATGGTGGATTTGCGACTGTTATATTTATTGCGGTAACTTGCGTCACTGAAGTAATAAGATCACCCATTGGAGGCAATGATACTCTTATGGAGTCTCCTGCAGATATCAATGAGGTCAAATCATCAGATGTATTTATTACGTATGAGCCTGCTGAAACACTAAATTGACCTGGTAACCTATCATTCGTTGTTCCCATGACATCTAGCGCTGCAATTGGAAGCCTTAAATTGCCCACAACTACATTCCCATCTACTTTGAAATTGAATGGGCGAGCAGTTCCTAATATCATCATATTATTTTGGGACATATAAATGTCTGTATAATTCTTATCGGCCGGATTATAGAATTCTAATCCGCTATTATTCATGACCATCCATCCATCCATAATGCCCTGACCATTAGAAAACTTCAATGCGGATGTGGGGGTTCCGAAATAATCTTCTGTACCAAATGCAGCATACGCATTGTCACTCCCGATCTTTGCTGTACCGTTTACCCTGAGAACTGCGTCTGGAGTTGTTGTGCCTATCCCTATCTGACCTGCATTTGTGATCCTCATCAATTCTGCTCCGTTGCTTGCATTTATGAATATGATCTGTGAATTAGAAGAGAAGTTGTGAGCGTATAATGTGCCTGTTATGTTTGCGTTGCCTACAACCTTCAGCTTCTGGTCTGGAGATGTTGTGCCTATGCCGACTTTTGCATTTGTGTTGTTGAGATAGACATATGTCCCTGAGACATTCCATGGGCCTGCTCCGCCTGATGGCCAGGATGTCTTGTATTGGCCGCCTAAAGTTATTCCTTTTACTGTCAGGTTACCTGTTATGTTTGCGTTTCCGATTACTGTGAGTTTCTGGCCTGGATTGCCTGTCCCTATGCCTACATTCCCTCCTCCGATGCATGTCGCATTATCCCTTGAGCAAGTTATATTCCTTCCAATCGCTGTTGCATAATTTCCTGAAGCTTTTGTAAGATATCCCATCGCTGTTGAAACTATTCCTGAAGCTTTTGTATAATATCCCATCGATGTTGACCGAGTTCCTGACGCATTTGTATAACTTCCCATCGCTGTTGCATAATTTCCTGAAGCATTAGTATAACTTCCCATCGCTGTTGCAGCCGTACCTTGGGATACTGTATGTTCTCCCATCGCTGTTGACTCTTTTCCTGATGCCTGATTCTGTTCTCCCAATGCTACTGAATTTTCGCCTGTAGAAGATGTGCCATGCCCTATCGATACTGAACCAAGTCCTCGCGCTCCTGCGGCAGTCCCTATTGCTATTGATTGATTTCCTGATGCTATTGCACCATTGCCCATAGCTATTGAGAAATTTCCTGAAGCTATTGTCGCAAGACCTACTGCAAAAGAATTCTTTCCAATATTATTGTTATCCCACCTATCATCTGTTACTGCTCCTGCCCTAAACGCCCCTTTAGCAGGTATCCACATCATCCTTGTGCCTGCTCCTGAGACTGGAGTAGAGCCTGTTGTTCCGTTGAATAGTACTGCTCCATCTTGGACGTGGAGCTTTGCTGAAGGATTTCCTACTCCTATACCTACATTCCCTCCACCTATGCATGTAGCATTTCCTTTTGAGCAAGTTATATTCCTTCCAATCGCTGTTGAATAGTCTCCTGAGGCTATTGTCCCATATCCCATCGCTGTTGAAACAGTTCCTGAAGCTTTTGTTTGCTTTCCCATCGCTGTTGACCGAATTCCTGATGCATCAGTATAACTTCCCATCGCTGTTGCAACCTGATTTGATGCTGAGGTCTGTTCTCCCATTGCTACTGAATATTGTCCAATTGCCTTGGTCTGCTCTCCCAATGCCACTGAATACTGGTTTGAAGAAGTTGTGCCATGTCCTATCGATACTGAACCAAGTCCTGATGCTGATGCGGTACCCCCTATTGCCAATGATTGATTTCCTGTCGCTATTGCACCTTGACCCATAGCTATCGAAAAATCTCCTGAAGCTTGTGTCGCATTACCTACTGAAAAAGAGTTCTTTCCAATACGATTATCATCCCATCTAACATCAAAAAGACCACCACCATTTACAGTACCTGCCCTGAACGCGCCTTTAGCAGGTATCCACATCATCCTTGTACCTGCTCCTGAGACTGGAGTTGATCCTGTCGTTCCGTTGAAGAGGACTGCTCCATCTTGGACGTGGAGCTTTGCTGCTGGAGCGTTCTTACCAATTCCAACATTGTCTCCTGTGTTTGCCAGGATAACATTCGTCCCTGTCCTATTCCATGAGGTTGCGTTGACTTTGCCTGTTGTTGACTTGATAGCCCAAGATGTGTTTGTGTTCTTGATCAGGTTTGTATAATTGACTGCTGCCTTCATCTGTACAGAGGTGTTGTAAGGCCAAGATGTCTTGTAGACTCCACCTAGTTTAATTCCTTCTCCTACGATTATCCCTTTCTGGGCTGTGACATTTCCGCCTGTGAGGTTGTAGCCTCCTGCGAACCTTGCACCGAACTGATTGGTCTTGCTGACGTTAAACGCTGCACTTTGACTATCTGTGAATGCAAATGTGCCGCTTCCTGTCGCTTTTGCAAGATAGCCTGCTGCGAAAGAGTACTGGCCTGAGGCTGTGTTTTGCTGGCCCCCTAAGACTGTTGAAGTATCTCCTGAGGCTGTGTTTTGACTTCCGCCTGAGACTATTGCATATTGTTGTAAGGCTTTGTTTTGAGCACCTCCGGAGACTGTTGCATAAGTAGTGCTGGCGTTGTTCATGTAGCCGCCGGAGACTGTTGAACCTTGCCCCAAAGCGTTGTTTGAGGATCCTCCGGAGACTGTTGCGTATATATATGAGGCTGTGTTTTGGAGACCGCCAGAGACTGTTGCTTGAGCGCCTGAAGCTACGTTTGAGTTTCCTCCTGAGATTGTTGCTTGATAACCTGAAGCTGAGTTGCCTTCTCCTCCAGAGATCACTGCCTGATTGCCTGAGGCTATGTTTAGAGCGCCACTGGAAACTCCGGAATAATTGCCTGATGCAATACTATTGTAGCCGAATACCACTGAATCCTTACCTATATTAGAATCATCCCATTGACTGATTGTCACATTTCCTGCCCTGAATGCTGCCTTTGCAGGATACCACATCATCCTTACGCCTGGGCCTGTTGTCGGAATTGATCCTGTCGTTCCGTTGAATAGAACTGCTCCATTCTGGACTTGGAGTTTTGCAGCTGGTTTTGTCGTACCGATTCCCACATTATCTGTAGTTGTCCTTAGTATTACATTTGTGCCTGTCTTGTTCCATGAGCTCCCATTCCAATTTCCATTGAAAGACTTTGCTGAAATAGTATAAGAGCCTGCATTCCAGTTGGCAGTCAATGGTACAGTCCCTTCACTTGTCAAAAATGTTGAAGTATCAATAACTGTAGGAGCAGAACCTCCGCTTGTTGTCTTGCCTGCTATCCACTGATAATACTGCCCATTAGGAAATGTTTCAAAGAGGTGAGTGTTTGGCCTTAGTATTGTCCTAGCTATCGGCGTAAATACAACCTTCACTTCGCTATTCGGCGGGAAATAGTTAGCTGTATTATAATTATCCGAGATAGCAAGGGCTACAGTCGTGTAATAATTTCCTGCACCGGGATTATTTGGCAGTATAGCAACAAGCTTTGCCTGAGTCGGACCTAGACCTCCAGTAACATTTATCGGGACTATTCCCCAAATGATATCAACCCTCTCATTAGCTCCTCCTGCAAATAATGTCCCATCAGCGTATTTCGTAATTGCTGCAAGACTGGTTGCCTGGACAAACTTGCCTGAGCTATTGATATAATAAAACCCTTTGGAGACAATGACGCTGTTTGTTGTCGTCATCTCAAAGATGCCATTATAAAATTCTCCAGTGTTAATCCCCAAAGATGTAGTGTTTGCAGTCGCATTAAAACCGCTTACATATAAAGTGCCTGAATCTTCATACCTTTCAATCACTCTTTTGACAAACTGATCAACTTCATACCTATTTCTTGAATATGAATATATATTGGCTTTTCCCCCGCTTACAGCACCAACAATGAAAGTAGCGACATCGATATGCTCATATGAAGGATATGTCTCTGTTGTCGTAAGTTTCGGAACATCTCCAACTAAATACCAATGAACATAATTCGTCTTTGGTGTAGTGTTAGTTCCTGTAAGCAAAGCGATTGTTGCGTTTTTGACACAAGAATGGTCTTTAGGATACAGTACTCCTCCAAAATTGAACTGTCCACAACCATTGACTGCTATAAGAGTGTAGTTCAAAACACCATTTTTTACAGTCAATATGCTCTTTGACTTATCAAGCAAAGTATCTGTCATCATCTCTTGAGTGTGTACGACAAAGTTATTCATTATGACAGTCGCTCCTTTCTCACTCACTATGGTAAGATTTCCTGTCATGTTAGTATTTCCGACAACTGTGAGCTTATTGTTTGGTGTTGTTGTTCCTATCCCTACATTGTCTCCTTTGTTTGCCAGAATCACATTTGTACCCGTCCTGTTCCATGAGGTTGCGTTGACTTTGCCTGTTGTCGCAGATATCATCTGTACAGAGGTGTTGTAAGGCCAGGCTGTCTTGTAGACTCCACCGAGCTTGATCCCTTCTCCTACGATTATCCCTTTCTGGATTGTGATGTTTCCGCCTGTTAGGTTGTAGCCGCCTGCGAACCTTGCACCGAACTGATTGGTCTTGCTGACATTAAACGCTGCACTTTGACTATCTGTGAATGCAAATGTGCCGCTTCCTGTCGCTTTTGCAAGATAGCCTGCTGCGAAGGAGTACTGGCCTGAGGCTGTGTTTTGACGGCCGCCGGAGACTGTTGCGTAGGTGTTTGAAGCTATGTTCTGGCCTCCTCCTGAGACAGTCGAGTTTACTCCTGAGGCTGTGTTTTGAACGCCGCCGGAGACTGCCGCCCATTTGTTTGAGGCTGTGTTTGATTGGCCGCCGGAGACCGTCGAGTAGAGGCTTGAGGCCTTGTTCTGATTGCCTCCTGAGACTGTCGTGAACTGGTTAGTGGCATTATTCATATATCCTCCTGAGACTGTCGAATAATAGTTTGAGGCTGTGTTGCTCCTTCCGCCTGAGACTGATGAATATGGGCCAGATGCTAGGTTAGTATATCCTCCTGAGACTGTTGCATACAGTTCCGAAGCTATGTTTGATGATCCTCCTGAGACTGTCGCTTCGTTGTTTGACGCCAGATTTGATGCCCCTCCTGAGACTGTCGAGTAGTTGCCTGAGGCTATGCCATAATATCCTCCTGAGACTGATGAATATTGGCCAGAGGCTGTGCCATAATATCCTCCTGAGACTACCGCGTATTTCAACAATGCCGTATTCTGATATCCTCCTGAGACTGATGAATAATTTCCTAAGGCTGTGTTCCTGTTTCCTCCTGAGACTGCCGAATAACTGCCAGTCGCATTTGACCTATACCCTAAAGCAACTGAGAAGTTGCCTGTCGCACCTGACAGTGAATCTCCTGCTATGAGCAATGGACCGTTTGCGCTGACTATGTGCAGCTTAGTTGATGGAGTCAATGTTCCGATTCCCACTTTTGCATTCGTGTTGTTGAGGTAGACATTTGTCCCTGAGCTGTTCCATGGACCTGCACTTGATGGCCAGGCTGTCTTGTAGACTCCACCGAGCTTGATCCCTTCTCCAACTAATATTCCTTTTTGGAGAGTGACGTTTCCGCCGGTGAGA